>Ga0105247_10000273_pt1 | contig 47941 bp, 35 predicted proteins | sample KBSS24metaG_FD_81519 | JGI IMG/M metagenome (GOLD analysis project Ga0105247, IMG submission 81519) | Switchgrass rhizosphere microbial communities from Kellogg Biological Station, Michigan, USA - KBS S2-4 metaG | ecosystem: Host-associated > Plants > Roots > Rhizosphere > Soil | place... | reverse complement strand
CGCGCGCGACGGTTGAACATCGAAGCGGCGAAAGCGATGCACTGGGGCGACCTGACGGAAGAGCAGGCGCTGAAACTCGTGACGCTCAATCCCGCGATTCAACTCGGTATTCAGGAACGCGTGGGCTCGATTGAAGTTGGCAAGGATGCGGATCTCGCGATCTGGAACGGCCATCCGTTCAGTGTCTACTCGCGCGTCGACACGACGTTCATCGACGGCGATGTTTATTTCGATCGCGAAAAGGATCTCGCGCAACGTGCGGTGCTCGCGAAAGAGCGCGCGACACTCGAGCAGGCTGAGCCAAACAAGCCGCCGGCACGTGGTCAGGCGCCACAAACTCCGCGCCGCCGCCCGAGCTCACGTGAAGATGATGACGTGGAGGTTGAGAAGCCCTAATGAAGATGAGGATCCTACTTACACTGCTTATTTGCGCTGGGTCAGTCGTCGCGCAGCAGATCGGAAACCCGACCACGCAACAGGGCGTGCTTCCGCCACGCGGCACGTTCGCGATTCGTAACGCCCGCATCGTTACCGTCAGCGGTCCGGATATCGAGAACGGCACCGTCGTGATTCGCGACGGCAAGATCGAAGCAGTCGGCGCGAATGTATCCGTTCCCGCCGGCGCGCAGACGATCGATGGCCGTGGCCTGTCAGTCTATCCCGGCATGATCGACGCCGGCACAAACATGGGCCTGGTCGAAGTCCCGCAAGGCGCGAATGGCACCGTTGATCTTTCCGAAGTCGGCGACTTCAACCCGAACGCCAAAGCCATCATTGCCGTCAACCCACACAGCGCACACATCGGCGTCACGCGCGTCGAAGGAATAACTAATACGCTCACGGCTCCGACTGGTGGTCTAATCTCCGGCCAGGCGGCGCTGATCAACCTGCTCGGCACGTCGCCAAAAGAGATGGCCGTCGTTCCACAGGCTGCACTCGTGATCAACTACCCGCGCATCGGCTTTGGTGGCGGAGGTTTCGGCGGCGGCTTCCAGCAACCTACTAATCTCGCCGAGACGCTGACCGCAAACGAGCGCCAGGTCGAGCAGATCCGAAAGATGTTGCGCGACGCCGAGGCTTACGGCCGTGCGCAGGATGCTTACGCGAAAGACAAGTCGTTACCACGTCCGGACCGGAACGTCGTGCTCGAGCCGCTCGTGCCGTACGTTCGCGGCGAGCAGCCGGTGATCTTCCGTGCCGATCGTGAAGCCGAGATCCGCGGCGCGATTCGTTTCGCGGACGAGATGAAGCTCAAGGCGATCATTCTGGGCGGGAACGACGCTGCGAAGGTCGCGAGCCTCTTGAAAGAGAAGAACGTTCCCGTGATCCTGACCGGGATCTTTTCGCTTCCGAGCCGCGAAGACGACGCTTACGACGCACTTTATGAAAATGCGGCGAAACTTCAGCAGGCCGGCGTGCGTTTCTGCATTTCCACTGGTGACGCCGGTCCGGAAGTCAGAAATCTGGCGCAATACGCGGGAATGGCAGCGGCTTTCGGGCTCTCCAAAGCCGACGCGGTCAAGTCAGTCACGCTTTACCCCGCTCAGATTTTGAACGTGGCCGATCGTTTGGGCTCGATCGAGGTCGGCAAAATGGCCAATCTGGTCGTCACGGATGGCGATTTGCTCGAAATTCGCACCCACATAAAGTATTTGTTAATAGATGGCCGTCCGGTGGTGTTAAGCAGTAGACACACAGAATTGAACGACGCGTTCAAAAATCGGAAGTAAGTACAAGATGACAGGATTTTCAGGATTAACATGATAATCATGTAAATCCTGTCAATCCTGTAAAAAGCTTGCCTCCGGATAAAAGTCTCCATACCAGATTTCCGAGGAGGATTTCCCCTTTGTTTACTAAGAAACTACTTGCCCTGGCTGGCATTTTTGTCTTCTCAATCACCGCATACTCCCAAACCAAGCTATTGCGGTTCCCTGACATTCGCGGCGACCGCGTCGTTTTCACTTATGCCGGCGACCTTTGGACAGCGCCTTCCAGTGGCGGCACCGCCCTGCGCTTGACGTCGCATCCGGGCGTCGAAGTCTTCGGGAAATTCTCCCCTGACGGAAAGTGGATCGCCTTCACGGGACAGTACGACGGCGACGAACAGGTTTACGTCGTGCCGACTTCCGGTGGCGAACCACGGCAACTGACTTTCTATCCCGCAAAGGGACCACTCGCCCCGCGCTGGGGTTGGGACAACCAGGTGTTTGGCTGGTCCAAAGACGGCAAGCGCATCATCTTTCGCTCGCTGCGCGATTCGTGGTCACTTCCGATCGCGCGCTTGTTCACGGTCTCGATCGACGGTGGTCCATCAACGCCGCTCCCGATGCCGACCGCCGGTTCCGGCGACTTCTCGCCCAACAACGACGAGATCGTTTACTCACCACAGTCGCGCGACTTCCGTTCTGAAAAACGTTACGGCGGCGGCCAGGCCAATCAGCTCTACATCTTCAATCTGAGCACGAGCGCCGCGAAGCGCATCACTGAAGGCCCGCGCGCCACGCGCGATGCGATGTGGATTGGCGACAACATCTTTTACAACTCGGATCGCGATGGTCACTTCAATCTCTACACTTACAACGTGTCGAGCGGGCGGACGACGCAAGTCACCACCAGCCGATCGTGGGACGTGCGCTGGCCCAGCTCAGACAACGAAGGCCAGATCGTTTACGAGATGGACGGCGAGCTCGTCGTGATGGACGCGCGTACGAAGAAGAGCACGCCGATTTCGATCAACGTTCCGGCCGAAGGTAATTGGAGCAGGCCGAGTCGCGTGCCGGCAGCGAATCTGATCGAGGCAGTTGGTTTGAGCCCGAAAGGTGAGCGCGCTTTGTTTGCCGCGCGCGGAGATATCTTCACGGCGCCGATCGAAAAAGGACCGACGCGGAATTTTACTGAATCATCCGGCGCGCACGACAAGTGGCCCAGTTGGTCGCCCGATGGTTCGCAGATCGCGTTCATCTCGGATAAGAGTGGTGAAGAAGAGCTTTATCTCATCCCGCAGGATGGCTCGAAACCCGCGGAGCAGATCACACACGGCGGTTCCGCAATGCGCTACTCGCCGGAATGGGCGCCCGACGGAAAACGAATCGCGTTCAGCGACAAGGACGGCAAGCTTTACGTGGTCACGCTCGCGGATCGCAAGCTCGTTGAAGTGACGGATACGCCACGTGGACAGATTCGTGATTACAACTGGTCGCCGCGCGGAAACTTCCTCGCGTTCTCGATGGTTAATAAGAATCAGTTTCAGTCCGTGTTTGTCTGGAGCGCGAATGATGGGCAGCTCCGGCGCGTTACTGACGACTACTTCAACTCCTACAATCCCGGGTGGGATCCGCAGGGCAACTATCTCTACTTCCTGAGTGACAGAGAGTTTGCGCCGCAGCTTTCAAACGTCGAATTTAACTATGCAACGAATCGTCCGACGTACATCTACGCACTGGCGTTGCGCAAAGACGTCAAGAATCCGTTTCCGCCGGAGAGTGATGAAGTAACGATCGCGAAGAGTGCGGATGACGGAGCGAAACCTGCTGGTCCACCGGCAGAGAAACCGGCCGAGACACCTGCCGCTCCTGAACCAAAGCCGGAAGTTGCCGCGCCGAAACCGCCGGCTCCACCAGCGACGATGAACATCGACTTCGATGGCATTACGAATCGGGTCGCGCGTGTTCCGCTGGGTGCTGACAACTACTTCGGACTGACTCCAAAAACCGGATATCTGCTTTACGTTGTCGGCGGCGCCAGCTACTACGGCCGCCAGGGCGATCGCAATGCTTCGCTGCGCATCTACTCGATCAAAGATCGCAAAGAGACGACGCTGGTCGACGATATTCGCGGTTACACGATGTCTGAAGACGGTTCGAAAGTTCTTGTCGCACAGGGTCCAGGTTACAGCCTCTACGATGCCACGCCGCAAGGTGAACGAACGAAGAAGGCAGTTGCGACTAATGGCTTGTATGTCGATCGCGTGCCGGCCGAAGAGTGGAACCAGATCTTCAACGAAGTTTGGCGCCGCTATCGCGACTGGTTCTACGTTTCGAACATGCATGGTTTCGACTGGGTCGCGCTGCGTGAGCAGTACAAGCCATTGCTGAAGTATGTGCAGCATCGCTCGGATCTCAACTACGTGATCAGCGAGATGATTTCGGAGCTCACGGTGCAGCACGCGTACATCGACGGCGGTGATTTCCAGATTCCGCCGCGGCCGCGTTATGGATTGCCGGGCGCGCGTTTTGAGTTTGACGCGCAGGCCGGACGTTATCGCATCTCGAAGATCTTCGAAGGTGATAACTCGGAAGACATCTATCGCTCGCCGCTCACGGAAGTTGGCGTGAATGCGAGTGTTGGTGATTACGTGCTCGCGATCGATGGTGAAGAGTTGAAAGCGAACGACGATCCGTATCGTCTGCTCAAAAACAAAGGCGACAATCCGGTGCAGCTCACGCTCAACAAGACTCCGTCGATGCAGGGTGCGCGAACGGTTTCTTACAAGCCGATCACTGACGAGCAGAACCTGATCTATCTCGATTGGGTCGATCACAATCGTGAGATGGTGTCGAAGGCGACGAATGGACGCGTCGGCTATCTACACGTTCCTGACATGGGCGCGAATGGAATTCGCGAGTTCATCAAGTGGTATTACCCGCAACTGAAGAAAGAAGCGCTGATCGTCGACGTGTGTGCGAATGGCGGCGGCAACGTTTCGCGCATGCTGATCGAGCGTTTGCGCCGGAAATTGTTGGCGGTGAATTACTCGCGGACTAACGATGATGCGAGCACGTATCCTGACGGCGTTTTCATTGGACCGATGGTGGCGTTGCTCGACGAGAATTCGGCGTCAGACGGCGACATCTTCCCGGCGATGTTCCGCGAAGCCGGGCTTGGACCATTGATTGGCAAGCGTTCGTGGGGTGGCGTGGTTGGTATTTCAAACCGTGGTCCACTAATCGACGGTGGTGTGGTGAACGTTCCGGAGTCGGGCTTTGCGAGCAAGACCGGCGAGTGGATCATCGAAGGCTACGGCGTGGATCCGGATATCGAAGTTGATAACGATCCGCAATCGGTAATCGCCGGCAAGGATCCACAGCTCGAGCGAGCAATAGCCGAAACGATGGCGAAGCTAAAAACACCCGTGAAGCTTCCACCGAAGCCCGCCCCGCCGGTGAAGACAATCGACCGCCGCCAAACCTCAAAGGCCACCGAGCAAGGGAATCAGTAGTTGATCATGATTACAGGATTTGCAGGATAAACAAGATCCTGCAAATCCTGTTGATCTTGTAATCCTGTCTAAAAACTATTCCTTAACAATCAGCTTCTCCAACGGCAGCATCGCTTGCGCTCCCTTGTGCTGCCAGCAGCGAACTGGACCATGCACGCGGCGTGAGCAAGGCGTGCCTTTTTTTGTTCTCGCACCACAGATGTAGGTCTTCTCTTCGACCGTCGTCGCGGTTTGGGTCGTCTGCGGAGCTGCGGTAGGACGTTGAATTACCAGTGGCGGTCGCTCACGTCTGAATCCACGTCCGATCAGTACTCCCAGAAGAACAAACACAACAATGATCGCGACGCGTTGTAGTCGCAGCTTGCGACCCAGGCGCGCGCCACATGCGTCGCAGAACCGGCGGCTGGTCCAGACACGCCAGCGCAGCCGCACGATCTTCGCGCCGCATTCCGAACAAAAATTTGGACGATAATCTGTGAGGAACGACAAAGTGTTCGCATTATAGTCAATTCACGAAAAAAGCAACCGTTCCGAGGGCAAAAGCGTCCGAAATCAGCGCGATTGAAAAACTCCGGACGGGCGGGCATACTTTGCAGGCCGATTTTCTATGCGTTATCCAAAACCCCTTTATCAAGCCTTTATTTTTGCGCTTTTTGTCTTTGTTGCACTCGTCCCCGCGCGGGCTCAGGACGTCGACGACGTAATCCGCACTGAAACTTCGCTTATACAACTGAATATCGGCGTGGTCGACAAGCAGGGCCGCGCCATCACGTCGCTGACGCAAAACGATTTCGCGGTTTACGAAGACGGCGTGAAGCAGTCGATCCAACATTTCGAGCCCGTCGATGCGCCTTTCAGCCTCGTGTTGATGCTCGACATGTCAGGCTCGACGATCAATTTCCGGCAACAGTTGAAACTCGCGAGCCAGCGCTTTCTCGACGCGCTCGCGCCTGAAGATCGCGTCGCGGTCATTGCGTTCAATAAAGATGTTAAGTCGTTGTCGGGCTTTAGCACCGATCGCATGAAGACTTATTACGCGATCGAGATTGCCAACGGCGCTGGTGAAACTCATTTTTATGATGCTTTGAAGTACGCGTTGAAAGAGTTGGAGAAAGAAGGGCCGCGCCGTCGCAAAGCGATTGTTGTTTTGACTGATGGGTTAGACACGCAACTGCGCAACTCTGATCGGTCGACGCTGTCGAAAGCACAAACAAATGAAGAAGCATTGGCGACGATTCAGCCGCATTCGAGTGCGGAGTTGAATTACGTGCTCGCGTCTGCCGATCGTCAGGGCGTCACGATATACCCGCTCGCGTTGCCATCAGGCGATCCGAAACGTCTGCCGTTGCAGACACCGAACATCGTCGGTATCTACGCAGCGGCGCGCGCGCGAATGCAGTCGTTGGCTGATCGCACTGGTGGTCGTTTGAACGAGATCAACCGTTTGGAATACATGGCGCAGCTTTATCGTGAGGTCGCCGCGAACCTGCGCACGCTCTACACGGTCGCCTACCAGGCGAAAGGCGACCGCGAGCGCGGGAAGTGGCATGAAATCAAGGTAGAAGTAACGAATTCGGATCTGACGGCTCGCACCAAGCCCGGCTACTTCGCGCGGTGACCGTTTTACATATCGGCGCGCATTATTTACTATACCCCTCTTCGCACCCGTAGCTCAGTTGGATAGAGTACCTGACTACGAATCAGGGGGTCGCATGTTCGAATCATGCCGGGTGCACCAGAAGGATTAATAAGTTGCGGGCAGTCATAAAAGACTGCCCGTTTCCTTGTGTGTCCATAGTGTGTCACGACCGAGGTTCAGCCGTAACCTTCTCGCAGCAATCCTGCTTTGATCATCGTATTCCTCGCTGGCCTATAATCTCTAATGTCTCTCAGTACCGCTCAGGTTCGCAGGGTCTCATGTTAGATTTCATCTTGTATTACAGTCATCTAGCGACAGAATTATCAAGACTGTTGGGCGTACGCTTTATTCCCGGGCGGGGTTTAGAGGGAGCCATAGGTAAAATGCTGGCGGGCGTCATCAATTATCACAATCAAGAAAATTATGAGTTGAGAGATCGGGAACTCACAAAATTGACTTTGCTAGTTAGTGAGTTGAACGACATAGAACACTTCAGCCACGAATTACTCGTTCAATTTCGGAACATGTATAAGAAGAATCGTGTTGACTATTATGGTTTTAGGATGGAGGTTGCTGCTGCTTCATTATTTATTCGCCGAACCATTACCTTTAAGAAGAACGAAAGCCCCGACTTCATTGTTACCGTGCCGAATAATGAAAACATCTTCGTGGAATGCGGTAGCGCACATCTGTCCAAGCATAAGGACAGGGATATTGGCTACAAGATTGCGTCTATGGTGAGTGGTAAGGTTGCCATGCCGTATGTGAACACGAGAACAGTTCTTTTTCTCGACATTACGAACATTATTCATCACACCCTTATTTCTGAAATCTATTTAGAGCAAGAGCAGATTGAATCAATTGTTAAGAAAGAGATGAATGCTAAGCCAGTCGGTGGAACGTGCCTATTCTTTTATATGCTAGACAAAGAGAAAGACTATTTAGGTTACCACTCGATTAGGATCAATAATGACAATGTAGATCACGTGTTGCAGAAATTCCTGGATGAACAGTTCCGGCTAGATGGGCAAGAAATATCAAATTACGATGTGCCATCGATGGGGTAAGACGTTCGCCGGAATGATAATCACAGCCCAACAGAATACCGTTGCTTATACTATCGAACCGGTCCAATCATTCAATCCAGCCGCGACGATCGATCGAGTGCAGGATTCCGTCGTGGAATCTTAAGCAGATGAACCATTCGGAGGCGCGGGTGGATTCCGTTGGGGTGGGGAGGACGGGGTAGAACCAGTCTGAGGTCTCGTCGGATTTTTCGCCGAACATGAGGTGTGGTGGGCCGAGGGCTGACTCGATCGCAATAGAGCTGGACCCTAAATGCACTACTTCACTCACCGCCCACGTGAGGAGAGAGTCGATCTCGCGCAACATCTCGGGGGAGCGCTTCTCGGGGTAGGAGTAGTCGAGTAAGAGCGTTCTCAGCAACGACAGTTTTTCATCTCTGCTTTGCATCGCGAATATCAGGTGTGCTGGATTATGCGATAGCCCACGGCGCCACCGGGCGGCGTCCCTGGAACGCCAGTCACGTACGTGTGTAGCTCCTTCCCGGTGAAGCGCGATCGCTTGTGACACTCCCAAACGCCACCAACCGGTCCCCATCCTCCCGCCGTGTTCGGATCAAACGTCTTGCGATCGGCGAACTCAACCACCTGAATCGCGCTGATGTCGTACTCACGATCCGTATACGTTGCCGGGTCAATGTTTCGTTTCCGCGCAACACGATTCTTATGCAAACTCATCGAGAATGCACGTTGCCTGGAATTCCACCAGGGTCTCGTCGCCAGGAGCCCCTCCGCCTGAAACAGCTCAACGTTATCAACCGAGACAGTTTCCCTGCCAATCGTCGGATGCGCGGTGCGAATGTCTGCCATGATCGACGTGACAAGCTCGAGCCCGCCACGACCCAGATCAATATAATGCGTTTGCGGACGGCTGGCGCTCGGACCGTAATTGCGATCGAAGTACTCGAGCAAGTTCCCGCCGGATTGAGTTGTGACACCAGCTCTCGATTGCGCCGCGACCACACTTCGCTCAGTCGCATTGAGGCCCGTTCCTACCACGGCGATGTATGGCGCCAACTCAGGATCACTAAACACATCGTGAACAGTTGCAGCTAAAGGATACGTATTAGCGGAACTCTCACAAACGCTACGCAAACCGATAGCTGCATGGATAAACTCGTGCACTATCGTGTCAACTACTTCAATCGGATTTGCGGCGTGCGCAGGATGGACCGGGTTTACCTCCATAACTCCCGCTCCAAGGCCCGTGGTAGTGAAACCGCCAAAAAGGTCTACCGTTCTGCCACCGATCACTTGCGTACTTCGCCTTACCTGAAAGTCGATCGTTCCGGCGGGACAGTTTCTCAGGAAGTCAGCGAGCGGAACGAATCGTGGGTGAGTAAAAAGCGTGGCGATAACTGTGGCGTGGTCCGGCCCAATCGCCTCAAGGTCAGTCCGAAACTGCGCGAGCGTGCCGCGTTGAATAGTCCGCCGCAGAGATGGATTCTGACTTTGCTGGATCGTGTGGGCCAACTCATGGGCCAGCAGCCGTTGTCCATTGCTGGTTTCCGGCGCATAACTTCCCGCACCGAAGACGACGTCGTTACCCACAGTGAATGCGGCTGCGTTCACCGATCGCGCAGCCGCGGCGGCCTGGTTGCCGGTATGCACACGCACATGGCCAAGATCCTGACCAAAACGCGGCTCAAAAAATGTCCGAACAGATTGAGGCAGCGGCCGGCCAGGCCCTTCCCTGTTCAAATACGACTCAACGCCGCTCGTCTCTACACCGGCAGACGGAGCCGTCACCATCCGCGCCACGGCACGATTGCCGATCGCGCTACGTAGATCGCGTAAAGGATTTATGGAGCGTGCCGGAGCAGATCTTTCACTGGTCCGCGGTGATCGCCGGCTTAGGTACACCCGCACGATTCTCCCTCCGATGCGCCGCAGGCACACTTGCGCTGGATCATTGGAGTTGGATCCGGCATGCGCATAACCTGATCCGCAACGTGATCAGCCTCGCGCTCGTATTCGTCACCCGGATCACTGACTGCGAGCTTCGTTTGCAAAAGACGCGTCGTCGCTGAGTTGCCGATTGTTCTCTGGAGGTCATGTGTTGGCGCGCGCAAGCGCATTACCGGCGAAGCTCTCTTACTCTGCGCATTGACCGGCGCAGCGCTGCGTTGAATCGCGGTTTTGAGTTCCATGATCATTTTCTCCCTCGGCGGCGCCGCCTACGTTTCTTAGCTGACCCACATTTAAGAGCAATACGCTGTCCCCGACGTCGATGTGCCTGATTGTACTGATCTATCGTTGTGCCCACACAGTCAACGCTTCTGGTACTGAAGTTCTTCACAGCAGCGGAGTACGCTCTCCACTCTCTGCGATATCGTCTCGCTTCAGCTTCGAAGTTGGCTCTAGTCATGCCGACGGTCCCACGAAATTGCGGCGGTGGGTGCTGTTCGAGATACTCAACCATCGCTAAGCCGTGCATACCCTCGTGAAAACCGAGTGTAGTACTGCGAGGATCAACTGCGCCTCCAGCCACATCTTCTGGAGTTGTACCTCTGCCGTATCCTGAGGGTGTTGCCTGATTCGAACCCCGACGGTAAGTTGTCTGAATTTGTACCGTCGGAGTGGCCAATGGATCAAAATGTGTTATGAGGCTGCGCCGGCGCCGGCCTCGACCTGTTGTTTGGTAGGTGTAGTGGATCTCGCTCCAGGAAATGTCAATCGTGGTTTCTGCGTCGGTGGACAATTGGGCCACAGACCTGTCCGGCAAAATCGTGACATCGAATCCGTTTGTCGAGAAGACAACGTTACCAGTGAGGAGATCAACCGTGCGGCCTTCTGCAATTGGGGTGGAGAAGCCTGGCTCCAGGTGGTGTGGAGTTCTCCACGCCCACATCGGAATGCGCCCGGTATTCTCGCGATAAAGATCGTCCTCACTTTTACCGAGCGCAGTAGCGGCGCGCGTCATTACCACACGGATAGCCGCAATGTAGGCAGCACGCAATCGAGCTTTGAGAGCAGCGTCTCCTCCGAGATCGTTATCGATGATCTGTTCCTGATGGACGACCGCGGCGTAATGACCGTTGACGACTCTGTCAAAAACTGCACGGTTCATCGTGACTAATGGATTGGCAAAAAGCGTTGCGCTCCCATTGAAACGGGTAATAGTGTCTTCGATTAACTGACGACGTGCCGCTGTAGTTGCGCGGTCACGCTGTATGAGCGGCCCTCGAGTCGAACTCAACAACCGTCTAACCGCGAGATTGCCGACCGTTGTTTGCAGATCAGGCCGCCCAGCCCGCAGACCACTCAGCGTTGGCACACTGCGTGGGCTCGCGCGTCTCATTGATGAACGGTGGCAGGCGATTCTCTTTGGCATGTTTAGGCGTTCGCGAAGATGGTCGCGCAGTCGGTGGCATTGAGTTGTTCACCCGGTGGGCTTCCAGGTGCACTCATCAGGTTGATCGGATCGGCTGGATGCGCGGAGTTGTTCAACAGTATGTGTCCAAACTCATGGGCCAATCCCCTCTCTGAAGCTCTGTTGGTAACGACTACCATATTTCTGACTCCAGAAGCGCCGCCGGTCGCACAGAACGGCGGGAAACTATAAGCCGACTCAGACGGGCTCGTTGAGTCAACGTAAAAGGCGCGGATACGGCTGGACAGACCGAAGTCGGAGGTCGCGCCGGTAACTAAACTCGTTTCTTCTCCCGTCGCCGTTCCACAGGCGGTTGATTTAGTCAGGACGTTGTCACCTCCCAGTAGAGCCTGCGTTCGCGTGGGATCTTCCGAACCTCCGCCTCCGAAGTTGAAGTGCACGCAGCACTGGTTGAAGATCGTGGTTGCTCTATCAAGCTCGTGCACCGGATTGCGAGTTGAGCCATCGAGGGAAACCAGATCCACGTTGACTGTTTTAATGACCGGGCATCCCGTGGTCGCGCCAGGTGAGGTTCCGGCCGGAGTTGGACCGGCTGAGAAGCGCTGATCGAGCCAGCCCATCGTGGTTGGACCAACAATGCCGTCAATCCGAGTACCCGTCAAACCGGATGAACGTTGAAAGTTCATCACGGCGGCTTTTGTTTCCGGTCCAAAGATTCCGTCTACGCCAAAGCGCGGGAGCTCAAAACCAGCATCCAGGAGTGCTTGCTGGAGAAGTCTCACGGGAGTGCCGGTATCACCAGTTTTGAGTAAACGCTCGTTGTCGTACACAGCTTCCAGAACCAGGTTTCGTGAAAATCGCGCGGCGGTGAGGTCATGACCATCGTTCAGCTTGCGCTGCACAAGCTTTTCAGGTGTCCGGAGGAGAAGATTGCTCAGCGCCCGGTTGCCAACGGTTTGCTGCAGACGAGCCGAAGGATCTTGCTCGCGGCGACGGCTGAGTTGCGCGCGCGGATTGGATAATGAGCGCTGTCGGGTCACGCGCTGAGCTTTTTGATTACTCGCTACAGAGCAACCCATGAACTGCTACCTCACTTTTTGGGCTCCTCTGTTGGCGCCGGCGGTGCTTCTGCTTCTCCCGGATTTTTATCTGCCGCTTTCTTCGCAGCGGCGGCGGATTTCTTGGTTGTCGATTTATCCGTGGTGTCTCCCGGAGTTTCTTTTGGTGTCTCGCCGCCACCACCGGGTTCAATTTCGCCGCCAGGCGCGGTCATGTAGTCGAGCAGTGAACTGCGCGCCCCCTCCTTTGTCACAATGGAACCAACGATCCACCTGATCAGGCGCGGCGAGATGACGTAAGTGCGGCAAGTGTATTCGACCTTAACCGTGTTCGCCGCACAATCGATCTCAAGCGAGGCAAGACCGACAGAATTTTCGCAACAGCCGCAGGGGTAGCAAGGCAGCGGATTATCCTCGAGGAAGGCTTCCAACTCATCTTCCCAGGTTTTTTGTCTAATCGCAGTCCGAACTTCCATCATTGCTTGTTCGGTCTGTGATTTCGGCACCCCGACCGGAGTATTCGGCATCGGCATGTCGCCTCCCGATTTAGGGTCGCCTCCCGGTTTAACGCCGCCGCGTTTCGTCTCCATGCATGGACACTTATCCTCATCCCAAAACTCAATGCAATAACCTTCCTTAACCTTCGATTTCTGACAGTTCGACTCTTCGCCGGCAGATCTACAGTCAGCAGCAGGCGTCAGGACAGGCTCCGGATCGGATTCAATTTCCGCGTAACTCAACACCAGATTCTTCCTGATAACGCGTGGCGTGGAATCCTCGGTTGCGATACAGCTTTGCCCGTACTTCTCTTTGCACAGCTTCGACAGATCGAGGTTTATGCATTTGCACACTTCGATCAGGTTGCCACAACAGTCCAGTGCTACTCCCGGATCGATCTTGATGCATAGACCAGGATCAGGAAACGGAGACTTAACTTTGAGGCCGCAAACAATCCCCGCTCCGAAAAGATGACGATTGACGCTCTTTAGCTTCTCGCGGTGATATTGCTGCTCATCGCGCAGGTGCTGATCCGTCAACAGCATGCCGTTGTAGAACCGGGTGCGGATCGTGGGGTAGTTACAGGCTTTGGTTTCACACTCGTTGTTGTTCTTATTATTCATAGCTTGCCTCTTCATTCAGTCGCCGTGGTGAGTAGATGCTTCGCGGGCCGACGGTAAAGTAAGTAACAAAGTCTCCTCCCTGAACTCCGTTGCCGGTAGGAAAGTTATTGATCAACTCCGCATCCAGGGCGCGATCGTGCTGGTCATGGACCATGTCGCCGTGCAGTACGAGCTCGACTTGCAGCGGCTTGGTGAGCCTTCGGCACGCATGTCGTAAGTCGTATTCGAGACAGTCATTGTCGAAGTAGTAGGTCGCCTCGTTGCCGTAATATTCGATATGGTCCACCGGGATCAGGACATGCACCGGACAGTTGCGCTCGTCGTTGGCAATGAAGACTGACAAGCGGAAAGTTCTTTTGTCCGTGACGGTGCCCGGGTTCATGTGCCTGTCGAAGGCCACTTTCAGATGTTTCTCCGAAAGCAGGTAGAAAAACTCATCGAGGGTGTAATGGGCGTTTGGTCCCCATTCCCAGTTGACCTTTACGATGTGGGCCAGCTCGCCATGAAAACAACGAATGAGACTGGCGAGCGCCGGATTCGTGTAGACCACCGGCCGGTATTTCCAGTAGTCCTGGTCGAGGGTGAGCTCCAGCTTTCCACCAATGGGATAGCCCAGTGTTCCAGTGGCGAGCAGCACGCATTCACAATCCTTACACTCCGGACACTTCCGCGACTGCTCGACCACAGCATGGTGAATTGAAATGCGCTGTCCCAGGCCGTGGTGCGGACACGTTTCCTCGTCGTAATCCGTGGGACACGCTTCATCTCGAGGCCGAAAGCTGAGGCGATAGTGGTCGCGAATCCGGTTGTACTCGCCGCTTTGCTCGCCCTTATCACAGGCAGAAGGAACCCTGACGCTTTCGATCTTCTGCTCGTAGTACTCCAAACAGAGCGCCCACTCAGTTCGTGGAAACGGCTTGCTGATATCGATGTGCAGCTCTTCGGCGATCTGTTTGGCATGAATCCCCTTCTGATCGCAGACGAGCAGCTCGCGGCCACAACAGTCGAGCGCCAGGCCGGAAGTGACATACAAACATTCGCCTTCAGCGCGCACTTCGAGGCCGCAAACAACTCCCCAACCAAGGACCATGCGGTTGATGAGCCAACGCTTTTGATTGAAGTAATGCTGTTCCGCGGCAAGGTCGCGAGCGCTGAGCATCTTGCCGTGGAAATAGTTGTTGCGGTCAAAATGCGGAACCTTGCAGACGTGGCACTCAGATGGTTGTTTTGACTCGTGTTCGTACATCATTGTTCTCCGTAGAAAAGGGCTGCGTCATTTGATCCGCATGAAGAGCCGGTCACCAATGTGTCAATGCCTAATTCAGGCCCGTAGCGGAACCTGCTCAAAACCGAGCGGCCGAGTGATGAATGTCCGAGGTTGAAAGGCTGAGGATCCTGCACCCGGAAGTTGATCCCGAGCATGAGATTTGGTCCAAGACCAACATCTGAAACCAGACGGATGTCATAACCAACATGTGCGGGCGAGTTTTCGCGAATGATGCGGTGCAAGCCGCGCTCGTGTCGTTGAAACTCCAGCGGCGAGAGATCGAGTAGTACTGTGAAATGATGAGCCGCCGCGCGAAACGGATTGATCGGAACGGTGGCGGATTCACTGATGAGCGTCCGTCCCAGAATCGAGGAGCATCCGAGAACTGTACGCTGTTCCCGCGGAAGTGGCTTGACCGGTTGTGGAAACACGTATGTCTCGTTACCAAGACTCCGACCTTCGCCGAGGATGAAAGGACGTTCGACCTGGAACGACTCGCGGATCAGCGGCGGCCGGCCGATCACGATCTCGATGAACTCCGTCAACGCGGCGGGCGTGCCTTTCTTTTGATAGAGCGATGATGCTTTGCGGATGAGCTTTCGTTTTACCTCAGGCTTCCAGTCTTCTTCAATTCCGAGATCCAGCCATTGCCCGAGCCAGTCGAGAAACTCCTTCGGCGTGCGTTCCGGATCGAAGACTTCCGGGATCGTTTCGATCGTTGCTTCGAGACCGCTGAACACAGTTTCAAACAGCGACAAGTACCGCCCGAGAAATTCTTTGCTGACCTCGTTCTCCTGATAAACGGCGGGGAGATAGCGCAGGTATGAGAGGCGCGGATAGTAGACGCGCATGCTGCTGACTGATGCGCGTGAGCCCGAAGCGAGTCCCGAGAGAGTCAACTTCAGCCACAGGTATCGACTCGTCTGAGCGCGAAACAACATGCTGTGTGTCGGACGCTCTCGTAGACTCGCTTGCGGAGTGGCGTCGGCTGTTGCGCGCAGCTCGTCGGGAGTTTGCCAGCGGTCTTCCAGCAGTGTTTCCAGAGTGGCGACCTTCTCCTGCAAAGGCGACTCTTTTGCGAAGACATTGTTGACGGCGTTGACTAAGGCCGCATCTTTACTCGACGCCGTTGCGTAACGAACGTCGAGAGCGCCTCCCGATTCGAGATCTGCCGTCAGGTCGAGCCGGTGCCAGCAATCAACGTCATCGCAACCGCTGTCCAGAGTTCTGGTGTAGAAAACGCCTTCGTTGCCGGCGAGGCCGGTCGCGCTGCCGAAGCGCGCGATGCCTTCCGGCGCAGCGACGTAAAGATCGCCGGATGGACCAAACGTTATTGCCGAGATTCCGGAAAGTGGAACCAGATCACCGGTGTCGCCGATGTAACCACCATCCGCGGAAAACTGATGCGCGATCGCCGACTCATCACACGCGAAAAGACTTCCGCCCGGGTTCAAGGCCAGCAAGCGTGGCCTGAAGCAGGGTTCAACGTCACTGAAAACCCCGATCTCATCCGCGAAAGATCCGTCAGCCTTGAAACGCAGGAAGCCTTTTGCAAACGAATCGACGACGTAAATCCACTGGCCCTTTGGATCGGCTCCGAGCGCGACCGTTGCCGGCGTACAGCGTTGTTGCAGGTGCAAAGGTTTTCCGTTTATGTCGTAGGCGCTGATGCCGTTGTGGTCCAGGACGAGCAGACGTCCGGCGCTCCATGCGATGTCGATCGGGTTCGACACGGAGATCTCGGTGATGATTTGAAATGTGTCCGGACGTAGTGCGATGACGCGTGAGCCGTCGCGATCGAGAATCCACAAGCGACGCTCGACGATGAGCATTCGTCCGAAAGCGGGTTGATTTCTCTGCGCAACCTCTGCGCTCTCTGCGTCTCTGCGGTTAACTGATTCATCGCCATAGCTCACCGCAGAGGCGCAGAGGTCGCTGAGGTTGCGCAGAGTATTGCACTGGGCGAGTTGAGTCATCACTTCGACAAGACCACTGGTTGGATCGTAACGATAGAGACGGCAGTTCTGCGGATTGATCCAGAAGATGCAGCCACACTCATCGACGGCGAGACTCGATGCTCCGCGCGCCTCTTCCGCCTGCGTGGCCCACCCGGTGAAAGCGGGCCGCGAAAAGAGCGCTACGCCGTTATCGCGCAGATCAAGCCGGTAGCTCAATCCGTACTGCCACTGCGCGGAGTCGCGGAAGATCTGGCTGCGAAATTCAACCGGCTTCATCCGTTCCTCCCGGTAACGTCAGATTCGATCTGGAGATCGTGAGGGCCTGGGAAAACCAGTCCAATAGTCGGAATCGGTATCGCGCCAGACTGATTGGGCTGCACTGGCTGGCCATTGATAGACGCGCTCAATACAAGTTTCGACGCGAAGTCGACACCAGTCACACCGTCGAGAATCGCGTAGACTTCTGACGGAAACACCGAGCGTCCAAATGGCCAGAGCGTCGGGCAAGCAGAGTCGGTCTGGCGAGGTGGACCGTTTTTTTGATCCGCGGGTTGAAGCCGCCCGTTGAGAAAGAGATCGAGCGCCTGTCGAGCCCGCCCGATTACCTCGTTCGAACCTGCGCCTTTCAGCAATCGCAGCAGAACGGAAACTCTTACTTCGACATAAATTGGTCCAACGACGTGCAAGTTGTCACACAACAATCGATATCGTTGCAGGTTCCGTTGGACCATATCGAGGAAGAGGGCTGAGGTGGGTTTCGGTGCGCCTTTGCGACCCGGACGTGTCTTCGGAACCGCCACGACCGTGATAGCTTCGGGCACCGGGCAGTTAGTAATCGCCTTCGCGCGCGCGACATAAGCACTCGGCGTCGATATCGCAATCAACTCGATGTCCTTGAGCGTCACGGCGCGTTGCGGGCGATCGAGTAATGCGCGCGCGCGAAACTCGAGATCGTCGAGCGATTCGGAATTTTTACCGCCTGACGCGTCCTGCGGGTTCGTTAAGATCACGCCCGCAACGCCACCGCCGACGAATCTCCAGTTGAGACCTTTAGCGACGTTGCCGGAGGCGCCCTGCGACGACTGGTACGAAGCGCGAATCTCCTGATCGGCAGCCGGCACCTGTCCGTTCGCGCCGTTACCGAATTGCACCAGTAAGCCGTCGAAAACGTAATCTTTACTGTCGTGAGCGGAGTGCTCGAACGACGAAACCGAATGCCACTGTTCGTTCGCAACGGCGACTGTCACAGGCGGATCACCCGGGAGGATTGGATCCTTTGTCACCTCAAAAGACTGATCCGGTCTGCCGGTTCCTTTACCGATCAACCTGTCGCGTACGTTTTCTTTTTGCGAGCAGGGAAGAACGTTGAGTCGAATGCTCGTTAGTCTCGGCTCGATGTTGTAGAAGCCCTTCGTGATGCGAGCGCGTATCCAGAAGGACCGGCCCTGTTGCGTTGCGCCTTTGGGTGTCGCGAGCGTGATGGCGCCACTGCGCGAAAAAGCCACGGTTTCATCGCTGATAACTGTCAGTGGCAGCCATCGGCCGTTCGCGCCGATGAACTCCCAAACGATCTCTACCGGCGCCGGGATCTTTGACGTGTCGTCGTCTTGTTTCAGCGGCGCGACGGAGCCGCAACGTTCGGCGAGATCCGCCGTGAACACCTGCGCGTTGAGACGGAGCTCGGGTTCTTTGTCAGGATAGAAAGCATCGAAACCGAGCCGGAGCTCTGCGCCTTCGTCTGCGTTTTCACCAAAAGCGAGAAATGCAATGCCCGACTTTTCGTTTGCCTGCGTTTGATCGACCGGACCAGAACCGTCGTCTACGATCACTCTCATGAGACGACTACGCGTAAGAAACAGATCGACGTCAGTCTCAAAAATCAACCGCGTTCCCTCGACTACTTCGAGCTGCGTTCCCGCGCGCAAAGACACGCTGGTATCGAGACTGCCCTGGACCTCAATGTTGACCCGGGCGGGCTTCAGCGGCTCACGATTAGCGCCGGCCAACTGTCCAAACAGCTCACGGTGTCGTTGGCCCACGCGATTGAGCTGGTAAATCTGCATCTCGGCGAGCCACGCAAAGAGCTCGATAAACGTGATGCCCGGATCGTGGACATTGTGATCCGTCCAGAGTGGAGCGTCGCGCGGGATCCTCGCGCGCGATTCTTCAACGAGATCCACCCACCGCCGGTCATCCAGATTTGGAATTTCGAGAGGCATATTTTTTACGATTTCTCTGTGCCGCCTCTGTGTTCTCTGTGTCTCTGTGGTTTGTATTGGCAGAAATCACCACCGAGACACAGAGGACACAGAGGTTGCACAGAGAAGCAGTTCATTAGTCTTGCACCGTTACGTTCAACTCGTGCTTGCCACTTGCAAGCAATTCGTTTGGTCCAATCTCCACTCGTTCCGGATCGGATCGACCACGAAACAGAAACCGCAGGTTCTCAACTCGATCGATATCCGTTATTCGCTCGAGCAGCGCGAAAACGTCCGACTTCAAAATCGGTCGTCCAAACTCCTGGCCCTTACCATCAGGACCACCGTGCACCGGATGAAGAAACTTCTCGACTGCTTTTCTTGCAGCCGTTTCAACTTCGGCAGCTTTTTCGATCGAGGTGACGAAGATCGTGGCTTGAACTCCAACTGCGACGTAATCCGGCGGTCGCACCACCAGACGCTCGCCGCTGGCGACGATGCTGGGCGCGCGCTCACGCAGGTACTCTTTCAACGTGCGACGAAGCTCGAGTGACGGGCACGGCTGCGCATCCTCGGAGTTGGGCACGATGATCAGACTGACAAATCCGGGCTCTTCCAATGCTTCGTGACGCTGTTCGGGGTCACACGGATCAGGTTTGCCGGCGCCGCTCAGCTCGAGATTGGTGGTGCGCAGGCAGCGAACCTTGGCGATCTGTCGCGACGCTTCGAAGGCGAGCTCCTCGAAGTCTTCGGCGGAAACGGCGCGATCGCGATGGCTTATGTGACGTGGTCCAATCGTGAGCATCTCTTCCGTCGTTGCTTTGTCAGAGCCGCCGCCGGCCGGCGTCGGATTGAAAACTGATTCGATCCCCGCGACAGCAGTTGCGAGTGCGGCGATCTTGTTTGCTGGAACGTTGCCGATCGCGCCGCCGCCGGTGCGATATTTGAAAGCACGGATGTTGTCGACTCCGGCCGGCACTTTTCGTCCGTGTACGCCGTCACCAAATTGGAGAATGCCGGCGGCGCGATCGATCTCGTAACAACGGTCCTCGTCGCCGCAATCGAAGAGAGCTTTAACTTCTTTCCAGCGCACCCACGTTCCGCCGATGTCTTCGCGATCGGTTACCGCGTCCTTGCCGCTCTCGCGTTCGATTTGATCTCGTTCTTCGACGGAGATTGATTCCTGGATGCGAATGTCTTCGTTATCGAGCACGTCGGGATGTTGCAGCTTGTGAGTTTGATTCGGCTCGCCATCACCTGAGCCGGCGATCTCGTCAACGATCGTTTCTCCCTGGGAAGCGACGACCGTGTTTGGAAAGATGCCGCGCAACAACGGCAGCGGGTATTCGGCTTGAGAGATACGATCCTTTCGCAACGATCCTCTGATCCAGAAGAGCGACTCACCGAAGCGAATCTCTCGTGTCAGCTCTTCGGAGGCCGAGAGCGTGAGAATTCCCTGGCGCGTCAGGGCGAGGCTGTCGTCGTTTGCGTCGAGTGGTTTCCAGAGCCGATCTTTACGAAAGAACCATGCAAGCTCAGGGCGGCGGTCTTCACCGACGTTGCGTTCGGCGGCATCGAGCAGTATTCGCACCGGCCCAGTTTTGAAAGGTTTGTCGAAACCGAAGAAGATGGTGAGTGTATCTTCATCGAGTGTTGTGAATGGTTTGAAGACCGAGTCAGGCGCCTGGGCAGCAGCAGTCTGGTCCAGGTAGTCGAGGTTATTGAACGTCAGGCAGATCTCAGGAGCAACCGGCGCCGCTGTATAAGAGATGCTGAGTTTCTGAACCTTCGGCGGCCTGAGCGTGCTCTTTTCCGGGACGAGTCGCTGGTTTGGAGGAGTGCCTTCAATCTTGAATGTTTCGCGACCATAATCGCCGCCGACGAGGCGAGCGCGAATCCAAAAGTTTTCCTGACCTGCTACTTCGGTTTGCTCGATATCATTTGGTACTTCAAATTGTACTAACCCGTTCTTCAGCAGATTGACCGTACCGTCCGATACTCCGCGCAAAGATACCCAGCCACGACCATCGAAGTATTCCCATGAAAGCTCGGGAACAGTGCTGGTGTCTTCAGGAGAATTGAATTCGGTTTGCAATCCCGTGAGGCCGTAATAGATCTCAACTGAATCGGTTGAGGAAGGAAAATCGCTCTGCTCCAGCGAGACCATTCCAGTCACGCGGCTATAAAAGTTGAATGGGCGAAAGTCGCGATGGATGCGGACGTAAAGCGGTGTGGTGGTGAGTGGGTCCGTTGGAAAGGCCGCGTGAACTACAAGGATTTTTTCCGCATTAGCTTGTGGGGCGCCCAGATCTTTCCCGTCGATGCGAATTTTGAATGTATTGTCAGGGAGATTTTCCAGCCTACTGACGCGAGCGAGTGCGAGAGCGCCGTCATAAGCCTGAATTCTTTTTTCTATAGTGTCGTCGTCGTCGTCAGGAGGAATGATTTGGATTTGCTTGCCTAAGTATTCGTCGTTCCTGGTTGAAGCAAGGCTCCTGTCGAGTAATAAACCTTGATGATTAGCTTTGTCAGGATCAACAGTGGTACTAAACCCCTGAAAGAACCACCTGACAATTGAGTTTCGGCCACTGGCAGAAAAGACAGCGATGGTAAAGCCTGTGGCCCCGGTTATCGGTGTTGGTTCGGAGAGGACCGCAGGAGAGAAGCGAAGCTCCGGATCCCCTGGTCGCGTACGATCTTTCCACACGCGTTCTCCCGTTAAGCCACCATCGACTCTTTCATAGAGCCGGTTATCAGCACCACGCAAAAAGATGTGCTTACCTTCTTTAGTAAGGTCCTCCTCGCTCGGGTTCTCAACGAAGCCGTTAGGTGCGTGAGCGTCGAGTGCAGAATCGGTGATCGGGCTTTCGGTTGCCCGGCCCAGATCTTCCCATTCGAACTCTCCGGCTTTACCTTTCGCGGTATTACACTCAAACAGATGGCCGTTGTCTGGAACTGTCGGATCGAATCCGAAGACAAACACTTTGGCCTGTGGCGCGCCCGATTTCTCGAACGGCTGGGCAAAGGGACGATAAGTGGCCTTGAATGCCGGTGACGTATCGGTAGGGGTGAGCGTCGTCCACGTGTTGGTGTTCACTATCAACTGGTGGACCTTCCCTCCACCGTTAACGAAAACCAGAATCGACGAACCGATAACAACTGCGTACGGAGAAGAGTCGAGCGGCCCACCAGGTGAGCTGTGAGGTTTCCAAATACCGTCGTCCGGCACCGTGCGCGAGTAAATCTTGTCGTCGGCGCCGACCACAAAGACCATTGGATTTCCACTCGGCGCGCGCACTGCGGCAGGACTGAATTTGATTTTATTCTGAGCCGGAGCGGGAGCGTCGAGGTCAGTCCAATTCCCAGCCGTTTCACCGCCGCGGTGGAAGTTGACCCAAACCTTGTTCTTTGGATCTTCAGGAGCGAGAGTGTCCTGCGTGACCACGAAGACGTTGATGCCGAGCGCTGAATCCGTAACCGCTGCCGGAGTCGTGCCAACTACGGGCAAGAATGACGAGCCCTGACTTTCGGGACTGCCGAGAATGTTGAAGTTTGATCCGGACACATTGAGCTCATATAACCGGCGGCGCAATCCGATCGAGTAAACATGCAGATCAACGTTAGAACGTACTACTGATGGTCCAGCCAGGGTTTGCAAGTCGAGCTCAAAATCCAGTGCGACCTTCGCTTTTCGCTTCGAGAATGCTTCCTTGCTGGCGACGTAAAACTGATCGAACTGCCGCGGCTCAGTGCCGAAAGGAAAGAAACCAACGGCTTCGTCTACTTTTACGTCCAGCGGAGTTGCGTTATAGAAGCCCTGGTCCGCCAAAATACCTTTTGTGCCTTTGGGCGTGTTGACGCCGACGTTGATCGTCTCGATCTCCGGAAGCGCTCTCACGGGCTTCGTGAGCTTCTCCTTCAGCTTCGCTCTGATCCAGCGACTCTCACGCCCGGCGATCTTGAGCGTCTTGATCTCGAGCTCCTTTTCCTTCACCAGGACGATTTCACCACTCGATGAGAGACCGGCGGTGCCGTCGAGCACTAGTTTCAGATCTTGCCAATGCTCGTCCTGCTCGGGTATTTCGTTCTCGCGCTTGGTCCAGAACTGCCAGACGAGATCGAGTGGGTCGAGTGGCTCGACCTCGCCGTCATTCAACTCGACCGTCAGCTTGATTTCGACTTCTTCCTTGACGTTGAAAATGCCTGTGTGGCCCAGGTAGAGCACGTGCTCCTGAAGATCGATGCCGTTGAAAACTTCGAAGTCTCTGATCGGCAGGACCTGCGTGTCAGGCGTGAAGGCTTGCTTTACCGGGTTGAGCAGCGTGATGAAGCCGCCCTCGTCCACCTTCTGTATCACTGCTTTCTCGTTTTCTCCGATCAGGATAAACGCACCCGGCACGAGCTCAGTCGTGTGGTTGAGTTGCAGTCTGGTTGACTTCGCGGGCACAAACGACTGGATGGAGTAATTAAGCTCAGTTGGTGTGCGTGGAACCTGATCGAGAAAGCCCGGAGGATGGTGAAAGATCAAGTCGTGCACCGGATCGGTCCCGTAAGCAGTTTTCAACGTTCCCGGAGTCACTACCAACTCGCCGGTGGTTTCGAAAGAGATGTCGCCATCGTTACCGGGCGCGGTTACGCGCGTTCCGATTGGGACCTGCACCGATTGTTCAAATCCGGACGCGAGACGGAAAGTGACGTTCACTCGCGCCGGTCGCGCCGGCAGCAGCTTGATACCGAGTTGATCGAGAAATGCGACGAAGTGTTTTTGCGGAGCTTGATCGAGACGCACTGCGATCGTCTCGGCGAGTAGGGTGGCGATCTTCATCAGCGCGACGCCAACACCTTGCTCGTCGGAAAGGTTCAGATCAGGGACGTAGTGAGGCGCGAACTCTCGCAGCTCCCTGAGGAAGCTTTCAAAGCGTCGACCATCAACTACGGGTGCGGGAATCAAGCTACGTTCGCTCCTTGATGTAAAACGGGTAGACAAAGTTCAACTGGTTGTTTGTGCCGCGGATTACGTAATCGATCGAAATCCGCAACTGGCCATCGATGCCGCTGCCGTCAGATAAAGCAGTGACCTGCACGATGTCGATCCGTGCTTCAAATAGTGCGAGGGCTTGCTGCACGTTGGTTTCGATCTGCGTCAGCGTCGTCGTGTTGATAACTTCAAAGACCAGGTCGTGAATGCCGCATCCGAAGTCGGGACGCATCACGCGTTCGCCCTTGGCGGTGGAGAGAATGATCCGGATCGATTCGCGGATATCCTTTTCGTGCTCTGACAGGAGGATGTTCCCCTCCTTTTCATGCAGACGCACCGGGAAGCTCCAACCACGTCCAAGAAAACCTTTAGGATCCAGCACCATTTATTAGCCTTTGTAGGGGTGGCCCTCCGTGGCCACCCGTCTCTCCCCCACGCACGGGCAGCCACGGAGGGCCGCCCCTACAGTTGTTTTTCAACCAATTAACACTGTCGGCTCGCCGAGGACGATCGTGTTGGGGGGCGCCTCGGCGACGAAGTCACCCATGCGTGCGGCGGGCAGGTTGTTAATCAAGACGGTCATGCTGCCCAATGCGACCACGCCACCGACGTGTGGCACGAGTCCGTTGAAGAGCGGGCACGCATGAAAGTCAGATCCAACGCGCCACGCCGGCTTGTTTCCGATAAGCACATTCACACTGCCCGGTCCCGGCGCGAGCGGTGTGCCGTGACTGGTCTGATCTCCAATGCGTGCTGCCGGCTGGCCCATAGTTCCTCCTAGTTGATCTTCACGAGTGCTCCCTGAATCGTCAGCGTGCCGGAAGCCTGCAACGTCATCGACGCATCAGCCTTGATATCGATCACTGTCGATTGCAGCGAGATCTTCGTGTTGCTCTTGATCGTGATCTCTCCCGGCGTCGACTTGATCTCGAGTTTGTTGCCACTGTCGTCAGTGATCAGAATGCCGTCGGGATCGAGTCGCACCCGGCGCTGGTTGTCTTTCAAATGAATGTCGATGCGCCCCTGTGCGCCGTCGTCAAAAATGATCTCGTGCCCGCTGCGCGAACGAATCATCCGCAGATCGTTTTTCCCGTCCGAGTTTGTTTGCGGCGGCGCGTCCTGACCGTTCCAAAGCGCGCCGAGCACGTAAGGGTGTTCGACTTTTTCTGCATCACACGCAACCAGCACTTCGTCGCCGATTTCCGGCAAAAACCACGTACCGCGATTGTTGCCCGCCATCGGCACGGCGATGCGAGCCCAGTGACTCTCGTCAGGATTCTCGCGCCACGGAAATCGCACCTTCACACGTCCAAGTCTTTCCGGATCCTTGTTCTGGACCACCGTGGCCACTGAAACTCCGCGCACCATGCCCGGTTCGTGTATCGTGAGCTCTTCGTCGACCAACATGTCATTCATATCGTCGTGTCCTTTACTTCGAAGCTCGTGCGGTAACCTGACGAGTCAACGGTATGAGTCGCCTGGTGAACGTAGAAAGTCGTATTGAACAACTTACCCAGCCCGCCCAACTGGACGTTGACGTTTGGTTGGAGCTCAGGAATACCGATGCTCTCGCCGTGACCACCAACAAAACCTTCAGCGCGGCGTTTGAGAATCGCCTTCGCGCGCTGGTCGGCTTCCTGCTGGCTGAAGACCGGCTCGCGCACACGCAGCGTGCCCTGATCGCGATCGCAAATCTTCTCCAGATACTCGGCGCCGCTGCGTCGCCCGCCATCGCGTCCAGGCTCGTCACCGCTTCTGGCGCGACCGACGATCTGTTCCTTGGTCTGGACATTCCAACCGAACACTTCAACCTGCGTGACTTGCTGGGCGAGATTGATCTCCGGCGAGAAGCTCAACAAGCCGCGGCCCCATTCCAATTCGACAACTGCCCTTTCGTTGTTGGCTGGCTTGCGAAAGACAAGCTCCTTTTCAGCCGTGACGAAAAATTCGAAGCCATTCCGTTGCGCGAGCCGCGACACAAATTGCCGCGCATTTTCCTGACTTCTCTCAGTTCTGGGGTTAACGACGCTTGTCTCGTCGACCTTCGGTGTTAATTTGAACTTCTGCGCGACCTGGCGAACGATGTTGCTGTCGGTCTGGTTATCAAAAGGTCTCGAATCGGATCCTTTTGAGAGAGGGTAGGAATGATCGGAGCCGCTGATCGTGAGTTGGGGCAGGCCGGAGGACGGAAAGCTGGTGCGCACTTCCGTGATGATGCCTTCGAGTATGATGTCGAGAGTATCCTGATCACCATAACCCATACTGATCTCGACCGGCGCTCCCAGCTCGAAAAACTCCGGCAGTGTTTTATTGCCGATCTTGACGAACTCGCGTTTCGCAATTTCGAAGGCGTTATTAACAATGAACGTAAATCGATCGGCGGTCTCGAGATTGTTGTCCACTGACACACTGGTGATCTCGAGGTGCAGATCTCGAACCACGTTTTGCTTCGCCACTATGATCCGGAAAGCAGGAGCATAGAAGTTCTTGCGGTCTTTCTCGATGTCCAGGATCGTCGTCGACATTCATTCACCCCAGCGGCGGCAGCCTGATTGTTCGTCCGGTCTCGAGCAGTCTCGGGTTATCGATATCGTTGGCTTCGGCGATCACGCGCCACACAGTCGGGTCGCCATATTCGATCGCGGCAATCAAATTGAGCTGGTCTCCCGGCGCCAGCTCGCGAAACTTGCTCCAGTCAGACGACTCAGTCGGTCGCTCACTAAGCTGTTCTTCGATCGTCTTGTATTCCTTGAAAGTCACGTTCAGAGTGGCCCGCACGGGCACTCCGTCTTCACGAAACATCGTGAAGCGTTGCGTGAGCCTTTCAATGACCGCCTGAAAACTCAGTGGTCCCCAAACAAACTTCACTGGCGGCGGCGCGTGAATAGTTGGATCGATCTCGAGCAGTCTTGAAATCTTTTTTGTTTCCTTGCGGACGTCGGAGCCACCGCGGTTTGTGTAGGTGTCGAAGAAGAGCTCCATCGTGAGCGTGTCAGCATCGCCGTTGACGAACGACAGCACCGGATTCGATAGACCAGGCAACGGCGCACTCGAAAACTGGTTGCCCTTTTCGAGCGAATACTCGGCCGGGTTGAAAATCACCTTCGCCTGTTCTTTTTTATGAACACCCAGCAGGGCTTCTATGTACGCGGTTTCACGCTGCTCCATTGCTGTCTCCTACAAGCCACGGCGTTCTCGTTCGACGCGAATTTTGCGCTGGATGTGACGGTAAACTTCGTCGGTGAGTCGCCCGATGTCGAGCGACGGTTGTTGTTGTGTTGGAGTAATAGTTTGGGGAGACGCTGACGGTACGGTTCGCACTTGCGACTGTGATCCGGTTTCGTCATGGGCCGGTTGAGTGACGAAATTGCGCGCGACCGGCTGCGTGTAGAGAGCAGCGGGGGCAAGCCGCCCTTCCTGACTTGTTCTTTTGTTGACGCGCTCGCGCTGGGCGCGCTGGGGTAGGAACAAGTCAGGAAGAGGGGCTTGCCCCCGCTCTTTCGGCAGCACAGCGGTGAAAGCATTTGGACCATTGGCGATTGCTCTACTGGTCACAGGCGGAGTCGCTAACAGAATCCGTGGATTTGTTGGCAATGCCGGCGCGCTTCCCACAGTTGAGTACAGATGTGAGATCGGAGTCTCGATGTTTACTTGCCGCGTACTGGATGAAGTGTTGTGTTGCGAAACTTTCTGTTCAGTTCGATGAGAGTGAAACTGAGTTGAAATCTTCGGTGTGTCTTTTACTTCTCTTTGAAGATCCACGCGAGTGGAAGAAGAAGAGATCCTGCTTGTGATGTGAGTGGCGAGATTGGAATGCTGTAACAACATTCCGGCGAAAATCTTTCGCGCTTCCTGCACTTCGACGCTTTTGTTTGTGACCTGTGAATCATTAGGAATATTCTGAGCGTTACTCACGTTGTGTGAGATATGCGTCAAGCTGTTGGTTGTGTTTGCTTGTTGTAGTATTCGGGCCAGCTTACGCGTCTGCGGTAGGACTAAGCCGCGACTTTCCCTGAAAAGACTGATTTCTCTGCGCAGCCTCTGCGTTCTCTGCGTCTCTGCGGTGATTGTTTTCTCTAAGTAATTATTAACCGCAGAGGCGCAGAGAACGCAGAGGTTGCGCAGAGAAGTGTACGTATGGTGACTTGTGAATGAATGCCGCGACGCCTGGCCAGGCGTTAACCACAGAAAGTTTTCCGCGAAACTTGAATGGAGATACGTGTCGTTACGCGTGTTGCCCTGAACAGACACGAAAGGCCAGCTAAGCTGGAGATGAAGATTCAATGCATACTGCGTCACGCGAGGCGGCAACGCTGTTCGTCGCTCAGCTTGATGTCCTACCCGTCGCAGTCGCAGCACGAGCGGCACGCGCGGGCGCAGCAGGCGACCCCGGTACTTATGTCGCTCCAGAATGCGTTGCCACAATGGACGTCGCTGCTTCATCCTCTCTTGATCCCGTTGTGAGCAAAGTCAACACTCTCTACAAACACCGCACTCGTCGTGGAATTAAACTCTCCTCCGGACCACTTCACCGGATACGCACCGGAAAAGACCCAACGCCACTTTGCATTGCCCTGCGGATCCGTTAGGACCACGGTGATCTGCCGGCGTTCGATGATGCCGTTCACTACATCCTGGTGCCATTGCCACAACTCCGTCGCATCGGCAATGCCGCGTTTCAACGAAAGATTCTGATACTTCGTGACAGTCGCGAGCTTGTGTGTGTAGTCATTGAGACCACCCTCGCGAAAGTCTTCTATCTGGACTTCCCGTTCGAGGCCGGTGACCTGCGTGAACCCGCCCACCTGAAGTCCCAGAATCTCGATGCGAAAAAGAAATCCGCTGTAAGGATCGTCGTCTCTCATACGTCAAAAATATTCTTCCGCTCGCCGTTGAGGTTGCGGTTGATCCTCGAGACCTCCGTGCACCAGCGACGGCGTTCCTCATGAGGGAGATCCATGATTTCAGTCAAAGGCCAGTGCAGGTAATAAGCAATGAAGGCCATCTCCTCGTACAACTCGTTCAGGGGATAGCCCTTCATACTTCCCCCAGGTCATCAAACCTCACCGGGAAACTGTGCTCACACTTCGGGCAAACGACTGACGTCTTGTGACTGCCGTCGCCGTTCAGCTCCTGGTAAACCGCCTGCAGGTAGGAAAGGTCTGACGCGTAAAGACCCTCGATGACTCCCGAGTGAATGTCCGGCAAACTTCCCAGCTTCCGGATCACACGCGAGAGCACAATGACGGTCAGGTAAGCAGGGTTTTGCTGCACGCGCGGATCTTTCAAGGGAAGGATTTCGTCAGCGGCCGTTGCCAGCCGCATCACTCCTTCCCGGTGAAGATTGCCGTCGGCACACATGTACCCTTTCGGAAGCGTGAACTGGATTTCAGTTTGAAATGCCATGACTCGCGTACCTCGTTAACCTGTTAGACCTCTACGCCGTTCGTTCCACTCCTTCGTTGACGAGCTCGAGTGTTTCGATCGAGACGTCGTTACCTTTGGCGTTGAGGTCCATCGGATCGTATTTGATGGGCCATGCGTCGGTGATCTGGAAGCGAGCTTTGTCTTTGCCTTCTTCGTCCAGGACGACGATGGCGACGGTCTTGCGGTCAGTCTTGCCGTCGACGATGGACTTGTGCCACTTGTAAATGTCCATCGAGTCGGTAATGCCGCGCTTGAGTGTGACGTTGCCGTACTTATTCAAACCGGGAAGCTTGCGCACGTGCGTTGGATCATCGCCTTCGCGGTAATCGATCGCGTCCGTCGAAATATCAAACCCGGTTACCTCGCTGAAATGGGCCTCGCTGATGCCGCCGATTTCGAGGCGGAATCGAAAGTTGCGTAAGGGATCGTTTCTCACGTTGCTTTACCTCCGTTGTTTCCGGGTGAATCAAAATCAGAGCTGTACCGCAGTGGCGCTGCTCGTAAGTTGCGCAATCCGGAAAATCACGAATTCCGCCGGTCGCACCGGCGCGATGCCGATCACCACGATGAGCCGGCCATTGTTGATATCGTCGTCAGTCATCGTGGTGCGGTCGACCTTGACGAAGAACGCTTCTTCTTCAGTGGCTCCGAAGAGCGCGCCTTGTCGCCATTGCGTGCGCAGAAACTCGGTGATGGTTTGCTTGACTCGCGCCCACAACCGGTCGTTGTTTGGCTCGAAGACCACCCACTGCGTGCCACGGAAGATCGAGGCCTCGATGAAGATGAAGAGACGCCGCACGTTTACGTACTTCCACAACGTGTTGTCCGAAAGCGTGCGCGCTCCCCAGACGCGACGACCACGACCCGGAAATGCACGGATCGCGTTGACGCCTCGTGGATTGAGGATCTGCTGAGCGCCGTTCGTCACTTCAAACTCGAGCTCGAGCGCGCCTCGCACGATTTCGTTGGCAGGCGCCTTGAACACGCCGCGTTCAATGTCGGTGCGTGCGTAAATGCCTGCAACATGGCCGCCCGGAGGCACCATCTTGCGCGCTCCTGAGATCGGTTCGAAAACTTTGATCCAGGGGTAATAAAACGCTGCATACTGCGTCGCGCGCGTACTGCGAGGATCGATTTGACTGACCTGCGCCTGTCTCTGAAGTGAATCGAGGATCAGGAACTGGAACCTATTGTTCTCGCAGTGAGTAATCAACTCGTCGGCCAAACCCTCTTCGGCTAGTGCGTTTGGCGCATACACGAGAGCGACATCCTCAAAAGCCGGCTCGCTTAAAGCCGCCAGTCCGCTGCGTCGCTGTCCCGTAGTTGCATTGGGCTCAAGCCGTCCCTGGTAGTCGATCAGAGCGACTTCGTTATCACCGTCGCTTCCATTGTCAAGACGTGTCAGACCTGTTACTGGAGGCGCCGCGGTATTAGCCACAGTTGTGTGAGTAACTTCAACCAGCATCGACAGGCCGAGGTTCTTACCGATTCGCTTTTCGATGTAGTTAGGCGAAGCAGGGTCCAACGACAAATCGTCGAAGTCTTCCGAGAGTTGTGTGGCAGCCTGCGACCTTAATTGCGTGAGAATGGCAGGAGTGACCTGGTCCGTGGCGCTGGGTGTGGGATCTATCGGGGTTGGAGGAAGTTTCGCCAGCGACCAGTAATGGACCTGTAGTCTGAAGCCACCAACTTGCGTTGAAGCAGCCTTGATAGTGAAGGCAACACGATTCCCCCACGTCCCCTCACCGATTGCATTTATCGTAATAGGTCCGACGGTTGCACTCGCTGCGACGGCCGCCGCGGTGTCGACAATACGCGTGACGTAGCATCGCTGACCGCCGTTGGCAAAGAAGCCATCCACAGAGACCGGCATGAATTTGTTTTCGTCGAAAAACTCGCCGAAGATCCGGCGGTACTCGGGAAAACTGGTTACCAGTTGCGGATACGTTGGACCACGCTCGGTCTCGCCGAGGAATGCCGCCGTACTCGTGGACACGCCCTCGATAGGTTTTGCGCCGATTTCGAATTCTTCAATGAAAACTCCAGGAGCTAAATATTCAGGCATGGTTTTATCTCCTTACCTACTGGTCGGGACGACCGGTTTTTCAATCTTCGCGAGTCCGCTCTTAATGCGATCATCGAGAGTCTTCAGATCGTCTTCGACTTTCTTCTTCACGAAATCTCGATTGGCAGTGGCCTCTGCGACTCGATCATTGATGTCCTGCAGGTTCTGCTTCTGCTGGCGAGCGTAATCCCAGGCGCAGCAAATGAGAGCCTGGAGCTTTTCGACCGTGATCTCCGATGGATGCCAGTCGCCTGGTTCGCAGCCGAGATGCTCGGGTGGCGGAGTCTGAGTTTGAGCCTGACCCTGAGTCTGCGTCTGAGTCTGAGTCTGACTCTGAGAGGTGTCGCCGTCCGGTTTCTTTCCGCAGGAGAATGGAAATGGAAAACACCGGCAGAGTTTCGGAACGAACTTCCAGTAGAAGAGATAGAAAGCAAACTTCTGCTTCTCCGGATCGGGATCGTTCAAACCCTGGGCGATCGCATCTTTGAGGGTTTCGAGTTCTTTGAAGCGATCGTCGAGCCACTTCGGCAGGTCTTTGACAATCTCCAAAGCTCTGTTTGCACTGGCGAGGTCTTTCTCTGCTTCCTTCTGCTGCCAGATCAGCTTGGTAAGCGTCGACAGCTTTCGTTCAGTGTTTGCCTGGCAGCATCGCTCCATTTCCATCTTGCACAGCACTTCGTTGATGGAATCCCTCAGACTGTCAAGGAAGGCTTTGGGGAACTTGAGGAAGTAGGCGTTGATGTCGCGATAAAAACCTTTCAGACAATCTTCACGACAGATAAGCTTGTAACGCTCCGCTTTGTATTTCTTGAGGATGTCGTCGAAGGTTTTGATCAGGTCTTTCAACGCGTCCGCACGCTCGCCTCGCGCCTTGATGTCGGCCTCGATTCTGGCTTTGGCGTTTTGTTGTGAGGAGATGCATTTCGTGAGGGCGTCGAGCTGCTGGCGTAGATCATCGGCACTGCAATTATCGCGATCGGGATCTTCGCACCCGCCGTCGCCGGTATCTTTCGGGTCGGGAATCAATCCCTCGCACGGCTTCCAGGGCACACAGTAGACCGGTGGATAAACCCCACAGCCCCAGACCTCGCAGTTGCATTCTTTGTTTGACGACTCGCACTTACACGTGATCTTGGTCCATTGCACTGGGTCTCCTGAGGCTGACTTGCAGTCTGCTGAGGCTGCCCTGATGCAAGGATCGTCTACCTCTTCCCACGTGCAGCAGCTTTCATGATCAGGACAACACATGCGCTTCGGGCAACACTCCGTCCTGATTTGCGGAGGTCCCCAGTTTGGCGTTTGATCGCACGGATCGGGGCAGGGAGTATCGTGCTCGGGCTTGTCCCCCTGATATTCCTCCCCATGGTGTGGTGGTGGTGGTGGTTGCCTGTATTCGCTCATCGTGTCTCTCCTCTGATTAGGAGCGGTTCAAGTAGGTAAACCGCTCGCGCCGGTTAGGTACCCGGATACGTAATCTCCTTCATGGATATCGTTGACCCTTCCTTGACCGTTGCTTCGTCGGTCAGGAGAGGAGCATGGTTGGGAATCTCGAAGCGAAGTCGAAACTTGAAATCCTTGAGAACAGCCGCGGGATCGTCTCCTGGTGCAGCCGGCGGGAAGAAAACAGCGAACTCACCGCGCTCGTCGCTTTGTCCGCGTAGTCCTTTGTCGACCGCATCAAGTATTAAAAAAATCTGGGCATCCGGAATGGGCGCAGCATCGCTCGCCTGGACCAGCCGTCCGCGCGCGAGTGTTGCCGGCGCGTCAAACTGGTATGACGGTCGCGGCATCATTTGGACCACCACTGAATTTCTGTTCAGCGGCTGGCCGGGCAGCGGCACCGGATTGAGTGTGAATAGCTTCTCAGCATCGAAATAAAGATCGCGTTGCGCTGGACGCACCTGGACCGTGTAGTCCGCCGCGGGCAGATTGAGATCGATAAAACAGTAGACGTTCGACCGCGCAGCGATTGGCGCCGCGGTTTGGTCTTTCAAACGAACGCTCAACGGCGCAGTGACACGCGTGCCGGTCACGAAATCTCTCGGATCGACAACTACCCACACTGAGCGATCCAGTGTGTCTGATCCAAAAAACGCTTTTGCTGGGCCATTCGCCATCTTGTGTTACTTCCTAAACCGGCTTTCTCTGTGCAACCTCTGTGTCTCTGTGTCTGTGGTTAAATTTGTAACTCTGAACCACGATGTCCCTGTTCGAGGTTCTGATCGACAACCGGTGCGGTTGAAAGCGTGTTCTCCGACTCAATCGAGACTGGTGTCACGAGGTAGGTGACTGAGATCTCGTAAGGCGTGTCAGGAAAGACACTCCAGATGCGAGTCATGTCTTCCATGCTGATTGGATTGAGAGTCACGCGCAGCAATGAATCTGCGGTCAATCCGCGTTGCGGATCGAGCGTGCGCAAGAGAGAGCCGCGGATGACACCGTTGTCATAAAAGACACGCATCGCGCGGCTGAGTGCACGGTGTGCTTCGAGAACGCCGCCCACTCCGGAGTGCGCCGTCAAAAGGTAATAAAGATCGACAATCAGCGGCTTGGACTGTTGGACCAGGGTGCCGTTCGGATTGGTTTGATCGATGATGTCGTCGGAGTTTTTCAAATAAGGATTTTCCAGCACCTTGTACAAAAAGAGAGTCAACAGGTTTGAGGCTGGATCCTTGGGCGACCGCAGATCGATATTCACGTCAGTCAGTTTGTTCTTGAGCAGATCAAGCAACGTTTGACTGACATCTCTGATTGTTTGGTCGCGTGCTTCAGCCATTGTTCAACTCACGCCGCCGGAGCGATGGTCGCGGGCTCGGCGAAATCTTTTTCGTTGTATTGCTGGCCCAGTTTCTGCAGCTCTCGTTTTGCAGCCCGAAGGAAATGTTTCATTGCGATCGCTCCGCCCGGCTCGTAGGCCAGCGAAGCTGCGCCGACACAAACGTTCATGATCGAGCCGCCCGAAACACGCAGGCTCCTCGCGAGCATCGACAAGTCGACGTCGTCGGCGAGTGGAATTTTTGCCGGCAGTGACGAGCGCCAGATCTCGAGTCGCTGCGCAAACTCGGGCATTGGGAAGTCGATGCTGTGACGGATGCGCCTGAGAAACGCGTCGTCCATGTTGGTCTTTAAGTTGGTGGCGAGAATGGTGACGCCGAGCCGTTCTTCCATTTTTTGCAGCAGGTAGGCGATCTCGATGTTCGCGTAACGATCGTGCGCGTCCTTGATTGCGGAGCGTTTGCCAAACAGGGCGTCTGCTTCATCGAAGAAGAGCATCGCGTTCGCGTCTTCGGCCTGTTGAAAGATCCGGTCGAGATTTTTCTCCGTCTCGCCGATGTACTTACTGACCACGCGCGAGAGATCGATCTTGTAGAGATCCAGGCCGAGCTCACGTGCGAGGATGCCCGCGGCCATCGTCTTGCCGGTGCCGCTTGGTCCGGAAAACAGCGCAGTCGTGCCTCGGCCATAGGGCAGGCGTGACGCAAAGTCCCAGTCTTGCAGTACGCCGGTCGAGTTTTGAATCGAAGTTTCCAGCTCGCGCAATTGGCTGAGCTGTTTCTCAGGCAGGACGAGGTCGCTCCAGCCAAGTTTACTTTTCACATGAGTGGCGAGCCTTGCGAGGCGTTGACCGCATTGTTGTCGCGCGCCTTTATAAAGGTTTGCGAGACTTAATCGCTGGCGACCACTTTGCCAGAGAGCCTCTGTGCGCGCCGCGGCGACTGCGTCATGGATTTGACCCGGCGAGAGTGTGAACCTTGCGGCAAGCTGACCAGCAATTTGGTCCACACTCTCGATCTCTGAGTCAAGAAGCTCAGCGGCGAGCTCCCTGGCCCAGATCTGTTGTGCTTCCTTATGATCCGGCATCTGGAGTGCGACGCGTTGAAACACGCCGTCGCGAAAGATGCCGTCGGGTGACCACGGCCGCGTTCCCATCAGAAACGTGATCGAGGAATTTATCTCCAGCGCTTGCACAATCACGCTCAGGCCGTGTGCCGACGGAACTTCTTCCTCGATCAGCGAATCAACGTTTTCCAGACAGATCGCTGACGGCTGCAACAGCGATTCACGAGCGAGCAGGCGCAGCGACTGTTGAAATGCCGCAGGCGCAAGACTGGCCAATTTCGCAGCATCCACACGCAGCAGCCTGAGACGGTGATGTTCACAGACCGACGTGATCAGCGAGCGACGACCGGCGCCATAACGTCCGCAAACCTGAACTACGAGATGCGAAGGAGCGGAAGACGATTGACGCCTTACGTCGCCAGTCAATTCAATTAGCCGGTCGTAAATATTGTCCGACGGCGTGACTTGCAGCGTTTCGGTGGCCCAGGGCGTGGTGGCTGAGATTTCTTCCAACTGCGGTCCCAGGTCGTCAAGTCCGAGCAGGAAGTGAGCTATGCGATCGTCGAGCTCGATGCGGCGACTGAAGGGAGTCGAGGGGTCGCCGTCATCGCGTTGGGCCAGACGCAGGAGGTTCCAGCGTCGCAGCGGGCGTGAGCTGTCGAATGCGCGCACGGTTTCCCAGTGGCGGAGTTGATCCTGTCCTTTGTAGAGACGGAGGAGAAGTTCCAGCGATGGATTCTTCTGTGTCGCGTCGTCCTGGAGCAGCGCGTAAGCCTTGCCGTACTTGTTGCGATCGAGCTCGAGCGCGAGGCAGGCAATCAGGCAGAACTGTTCAAACGGCTCGAGCGCAAACTTTTCGATCAGTTGAATGAACGGAGGAGCATCGGGAAGATCGATGCTCGCGGCGATGCGGCGTTGTAACTGTATCGCCAGCCATTCGTACCGCCGACGCAATTCATCGCCGCGACGTTCGAGTGTGGGCGAGCCACTCTTGCGCAGTAGTGCGCGGACTTCCTCAGGTGAGATAGCGAGGCCCTGTAAGCGTTGCACGTTCTCGTCCCAGATCGTCGATTCAAAGGCGTCGACTTCGGCCATGAGCGCCAGATCGAGAGCGCGTAGCTGGCTGTTGAGAAACTCCGAATTGGACGAGTATGGCGTGATCTTCTGGTCTTCGAGCTCTGGCTCAGACTCGGAGCGCGGAGGCATCTCGATAACGTTATGCCTGTCAGTGGAGGTGAGGACGCGGATCAGTGAGGTCAATTCGGCCACGCCCGTGTTGGCGACGCATATCGTTGCTTCGCGTCCGCCACGGGCCAGTCCAACTACGAGTGGCGCTTTCTTTTCGGAGAAGAGCTCGCGGCAGACTTGCGGCAGCTCTGTGGTTTCGACTTCACAGATGAGGACTTCGGGGTTTTGTCGCGCAATTGAATCTTTGAGGTTGGCCTTATCGATCTGCCCGACAAATTCCATGTCAGGGCGTTGCTGAGTGATATGGACAAGGATTTCCTCTCGGAGTGCGGACTGCACCTCACCGATAGCTACTCGAATCCGGCTAATAAAAAGATGATGACACTTCGACAACTATCTTTCTTGAGCACTCGGATTCATTTTGGATCTCTCATGAAGATCTAAATCCCGATTGCTGATCGTGCGAAGGGATCTAGATAAAAAGATTCATCTCTGCGTAGCCTCGGCGTCCTCTGCGCCTCTGCGGTTAACAAGCTAATCATCACCGCAGAGACGCAGAGAACGCAGAGGTTGCGCAGAGAAATCAGCTTGCTTCCAGACGGAAGTCGCGGCCACTGATCCGCGCGGCTGCCTGGCTGCGACTCTGTACGCGGAGTTTTTCGAGGACGGAGTGAACGTGGTTCTTGACGGTGGAGATGGAGATTCCGAGCTCGCGGGCGATCTCTTTATTGGAGAAACCCCGTGAGATAAGACGGAGCGTTTGCACTTCGCGCGAAGTCAGTCGCTCTCCGGTCTGGACTTTTTCAGGACGTTGCCGGAGTTCGCGCAGCAGCCAACCCGTGATCTTCGGCGAACAGCACATCTCGTCACGCATTGCGCCGATGATTGCGGTATAGAGTTGAGCAAGCGAGGCGTGGCGCGGCACGTATGCAGAGATGCCGGCTTCTGTCCACGTGATGATCTCAGTCTCGGTTTCTGCCAGGGCGATGGCTACGAAGCGCACGTTATTGAAGCACGCGGCGAGTTGTCGCACCTCAGCCGCCGTGCCCGTATCGGAGGTATCGCAGAGGATCACGTCAACTGGACCGGCCTCGACCAGCTTACTAATCTCGGCAAAATTGGAAGCAATTCCGGTGATTGATACGTCGCCGCGGGAATTGAGGTATTCGGCCAGACCTTCAGCGTAAAGACGAACGACGCTTAAGATTGCGACCCGGACAGCCATCGTGACAACCAGAGACGGATGAGCAATTACGCCTCACCCAGACGATTGATTTTGAAAGGGGTTGCTAGAGTCCGTCGCTCGACGGTGGGGGTAGCTAACCCTGGACTCGGCCGGTCATTTGACTGGCTGAGCCCACATGGATTCGACGCTATATATGATGAGATGGCCCTCTTTCGTTCTCCTACGGACCTCAAAGCGTGAATTAACAGGACCAGACGAAGTTAAAAAACCGGCAAGGCGAGTATAACTAGCCGGTTTGGTCAGCTTGGCGGAGGCATACTACGCCTTTCGAAAGTGAACTTCAATAAGAAGTCGCCAACCCTTTTGCTCGAAACTTCGCTTTGTCGATCTAATATGAATGTAGCTATCGGCGCGATCGTTTCAACACACGCAGATTTTTTTAATGCGTCGCGCGACGCGCTGGCAGGCCGCTCGGTGGGTTGCTCGTGAGATTTCCGTGATCGACGGCGATCACTCCATTAACGATCACATAATCAATGCCTAAAGGCGGAGCGAAGGGCTGGTCGTAATCGGCACGATCCTCAATCTTTTTGGGATCGAACAACACAATGTCAGCCCAGTAGCCTGGTTGAAGAAATCCTCGCTCGCCCAATCCAAACGCCGCGGCTGCTTGCCCACTGGCTTTATAAACCGCCGCTTCCATCGACATTAAGCCCTGCTCGAACACGTAGCGCCGGAACACACGAGGAAACGTGCCGCAGCCTCGCGGGTGTGGGAGATATTCGGCCGCAGGATCTCGCACTGCACTATCGGAACCAAACACGCAGAAAGGATAAGCAGCAACCTCGGCCACGTCCTGATCGTCAAGATCAGCATAAACAGCCTGCGCACCGCCACGCAGTGAGATATCAATGAGGTTCTCGATCTGCTGTTGCACTCCGGCGGCTGCGACCGGTACGTCTGCCAGAGTTTTTCCGATCCATTCTTTCTTTCCCGCTGCCAGCTTTACGAAGGTCAGATCTTTCCAGCCATCCGCGTTCAAGTTGGCAAGAATGTCGTCGTGGAGCTTGCGTCGCGCTTCAGGCGAGCCGGCCACTTCTCTTAAACCGGAACGATTATCTTTGAGGGCCCAATCCGGCAACAACACATCGGTAGTAGTACTTGAGCGGTTGTAAGGATAGAAGTCTATATTAACTACCTGACCGTGGCTGCGAGCTACGTCCAACAAAGCCAGCCGTTGCGTTACCGTGTGCCACTGTCGTGGACCAGCACTTTTGAAGTGAGATATTTGCGTTGCAGCGCCTGCTGCTCGCCCAACCTCCAAAGCCTCTTGAATCGCTTTGACTCCGTCAGGTCCCTCGTCACGAATGTGTGAGGCATAAACGCCACCGTGAGTGGCTGCAACTTTTGCCAGCGCCACCACTTCTGAAGTATCTGCGAAGCGTCCGGGAACATAGACCAGTCCTGTTGAAAATCCTACCGCGCCATCTTTCATCGCGCGATCGACTACGCCCTTCATTCTCTCGAGTTCTTCGGACGTGGGAGCCCGCGAAGCCATCTCCATCACTTGTTGCCGCACACTGTTATGGCCGACCAGCGTCGCCACATTGATGTAACTGCCGTTTCTTTCCAGTGACTGAAAGAGTTCGGCAATTTTGGTACGAGAGCGTCCGCAATTGCCGGTAATGATCGTAGTCACACCTTGTCTGAGAAAATTATCGGCGCGGAAAGGACCAGCGGCGGGAATGTTTGCTTCAACGTGCGTGTGAACATCGATGAAGCCCGGCGCCACCACCAGGCCGGAAGCATCGATATGAGTTTTGGCGCGGGTGAAGTAATAACGCCAGCGGCTGAGCTCGACAATCTTTCCATCGCGAATACCAATGTCGCATACGCGCGGTGGTCCACCTGTGCCGTCGATAACAGTGCCGTTCGATATGAGAATGTCGACCGTGCGGTAAGGGGCAAAGATCATCCAGAGAATCGCGGCGGCGATGCCACCAAGCAGCAAGCCAACCGCCACATAGAAGAGCCATTCTCTCCATCTCATAACGTTAATCTCCACAAACAAGGGTTCTGTTCAAAGCGGCAATTCTTCGTCGCAGTTGATCGGAGTTCACCGTGTTTGTGGGATTTTTGCTAACCAGATCCTGAGTTATTGAATACTCTTCCAAAGCTTCACAACCTCTCGTCTGCTTTTCGAGAACTTGTCCGAGCAGGTAGTGAGCGGATGCTTTTTGAGAGTCGATCCCGATGGCCTGGCGCAGGGCCGGCTCCGCCGTATACGGATCGTCCATGTCCAGGCAGATCGCTCCAAAATTTATCCAGGGCGACAGCCATGAAGGCTCGGCCACAGTTGCCTGGCGGTAGTATTCGCGCGCGCTGCCCTTGTCCTTCAGATTAACGTAGACACGACCGAGCCGATTCAGGGTAAGAGCCGAGTTGGGTTGTAGTTTTGCGGCTCGCTGATATTCAGTGAGGGCGCCATTGAAATCCTTTTGCGAGAACGCCAGCGATGCCTGTGAAAAGTGAATTCTGGATTCATTCACGTTGTTCGGTCGTAACTCATTCAGCCAGGTGTAGAGACGACCAGCCTCTGCCCATTCATCCTCCGATTCTGTTTGTTCCTGTTTCAGGCTGCTGAAGATCGCCTCGCCACGCTGCTCCAGTTTTGGAACTACCTCATTACTGATGTCCTCTTTATCTTTCGACGTGAGATCTTTCTGTTTGTATTTTCCGTAGAGATCGAACGCACTATTACCCTGGGGCTTCACGAGATTTCCTTTTCGGATCTCATCGAGCACGGCCCGCTTTGCGGAAAACGAAAAGAACACGAGGTACACGACCACGCTCGCGACGATCAGTCCGACTATTCCTGTGGCAAGCAGGACAGCCTTAGTCGCGTTTCCTTTCGCCGGAGCTGTCGCCGGGCTGAGTGTTCCGTGAGTGGGAACAGTCGAAAACGCCGGTGTATTTCCGGAAACCGGCGTTCGCATGACCATCGTGGGCGCCATTACGGGTATGGACTCGACGGGCGTGGATGCTGGTATCGCCGGTGGTTCCGGCCCGCGCCCGCGAACCGCCGCATTCAATTCCGCGCTTAGTGTCGTAGCTGTCTCCTGCCTGTCATCACGCTTTTTCTCCAGGGCGCGCAGGACCACGCGTTCCACGTCCGCGGAAATACTGACGTTGATGGCGCGCAGCGAGGATGGTTTCTGATTTACATGTTGGACCACGACGGCGGTTGAAATCGGAGAGTTGAAAGGTACGATGCCGGTCAGCATCTCATACAGGACGATTCCGAGACTGTAGATGTCTGACCGGTTATCGAGTTCTTCACCAAGACACTGCTCCGGCGACATGTAATGAGGCGTGCCCATCACGCTTCCGGTTTGCGTCAAATCTCGCGTCGTCAGGTCGCGAAGCTTGGCAATTCCAAAATCCAGTACCTTCGTTCTGAGGCCCGTGAACGTCGGGTTGACGATGATGTTATCCGGTTTGAGATCGCGATGAACGATCTGTTGCCGGTGTGCTTCCTCGAGTGCAGAGCATACCTGGCTGATGATCTCGGCTGCCGCTGTTGGCGTGAGTGGACCGGAAGTTTTGATGATCTGTCGCAGAGTTTGACCTTCGACCAGCTCCATCACGAGATATACCAACCGGTCGGCCGTGATACCGAAGTCATAGATCAACACGGCATTTGGATGTTTCAGTCGCGCCGCAGCCTGCGCTTCGCGACGAAAACGCTCGAACGACTGAGGCTGGGCCACGTGTTCCTGGTGGAGAATCTTTACGGCTACCTGATCTCCGATCAACAGCCGTTCTGCTCGATAGACGCAGCCCATGCCTCCGGTGCCGAGTTTGGCGATGAGTTTGTACTTGCCCTCGATGATCATTCCAATCATCGGATCGTCGTGAGTTTGAGGTGGAGATCCGCTGGCGCGCACGTTGACGCCGTTCGGTATGTTTTGGATCAGGGAAGGTGCAGCGCGCGTGATCTCATCGTCGAGAGGCGCTGCCACAACCGCCGAATACGCAGCCGAAGTTGGAGCAGAAAGCGCGTGGCCGCAACTCAGACAAAATCGTGCTTCATTGATGTTGGGAGTATTACAGGTGGGACAAATCATAGGACCTCCGAACGAGGGTGAGATTCAGTTCTCTCTGCGATCTCTGCGGCTCTCTGCGCCCTCTGCGTCAAACTTGGTCCCAGGGAATAGTTAACGCAGAGGACGCAGTGCGCCGCAGAGATCGCAGAGAGAGTCCGATGGTTGACTTATGCGGTCGGGACTGTTTTCGGAGCCGTCATCAGATCGATGACTCCACCTACAGCGACGCCGCCACTACCAACCAGAGCGCCGTGTGCGCCAAACGAGTAACTGAAGAGGTTTTGAGCGAACAGGCCGACCGGATTCTGATTTAGCTCGTGATTGAGATTCAGGTACTGGTAAAGGATAACGACAGCACTGATCCCTCCCGCTACGATCAGAAGAACTCCCGCTATGCGCCGCAGTTGCGATTTCTGGTTCAGGAAGCAGGAGCCGAGCAATGCTAAAACTCCGAGCATGCTCAACGGCACGAGCCATAGGCTCGGCACACCCGGGAACTTGCTGCCGACTGGACCACTGCCCGTCGCCAGTTGATAACCCGACATATTGACGGATGCCAACAAGAGGTTAAATTCGACCCAGGGAAAGAAAAACAGAAGCAACACCAGAAGCGCTGCGCCGAGACCGACCACCTGGCCGATCGTTAATCTTGAATTTGTGTTCATGAGGAACCTCCAAAGGGGATTAGTGGGAACGCATGAGACGCTGGATCATTTCGAGGTATGGTTTGCCAGCCTGGGATAGCTCGCGGTCGAAACTGTAGAAATTGTAGTCGCGGCTCTTACCGTTAACCGTCACCTTGGTTTTCAGGTAAGTAGCAACGTTGTTCTTCAACTGAATGCCGGTGATCTGAACCTGGCTGTAGGGAACTTTGAAGTTATCGATCGGACTGCGCGTGCTCTTAAACTCCAGTTCGTTCTTGCCGATGATGAGTTGCGCGTCACAGGTGTTGTGACCTTTATTCAACTCGAACTTCTCACCTTCATGACGACGGATACGTAGCATGATGCTCTCGCCGCCCGCGAGCGCCAGGTCGAAACGTGATTGAGCCGTTGCGAGATCTGCGCGTTCGAGATAAACGAGCCCGAGAAGCCGGTTGGCGGTAGCGTTGGTTGCATCAGCTTCGAGTACGAACTGGGCCAGCTTGATAACGTCATCGTACGCGCGACTGGAATAGAAAGTGTTGGCCTGGTCCAGCAACGTGCTGACGGGTAGACGCTCGAGCTTCAGATCCTTCGTGATGGTCTCTTCCGGACGGACAGTAACGTCGAACTGCTGTGGCCCATAGCCGAGAGCTTTGACGCTCACCGTATGTTTGCCCGGCGCGAGCAAGATCTTTTCGGTGACTTGTTTTGAAGACGCCTCGCTATCGACTGTGACGCGTGCGGTTTCGATGTTGGAAGTGATCCGCAGGACCGCTTTGATCGGTTCGAGCGAGAGAAGAATCTCGCGCGCCCCAACCTCCGGCGCAAGATAGACGTTTTTGGTAGCGCTCAGATAGCCCGGCTTACGCGCCTCAATCAGCAGCGTTTGCTGTTTTTGCAGGTATGAAAACAGCCCGCTCGCATCACTCTTTCCGTAAGCCTGTTTTTGACCTTCGAGATAGATATCAGCTTCGGGTGGATCGGTTCGCACTCGTAACGTCACTGGCTTGGCGAGCAGTGAAGCCTTGATCTCCTGCTGATCGTCACAAGTTACGTTCTTAACCTCCGATTCAAACGAGTTGTAGCCGTCTTTCGAAACTTTCGCGCGGTAAAACTGTTCGCCGAGAACTTGAAACGTGAAGCCACCAAGATCGTCGGTGACCACGGTAGTCAGCGCCTTGAACGGCGCCCGAGCCGACGGTTTACCCTCGAGAATAATCTTGCAACCGGGCATGCCGCACACTACGACGAGATCGGAATCCTCGCAGACTGTTGTGGGAACCGGCGTAGGTTCTGAAGGATTGGGTGTTGGTTTCGGCCCTGGCGGCCTCGGACCCGGCACGGGATGTCTCGGCCCGCGTGGCGGTCTTGGTCCAGATGGAATTGGTTGATTCACCTTCACGACCGGACACGGCTTGCCACCACACGGACCTTGCGCCATCACCGCCCGTTGGCCCAACAGGCAAACAAACCCGACGAAGATCATCAGCACGAACAGTTTGTAAGACTTGTAAATCATTAACGAATCACGCCATCGGTCGTCAGCTCAGGATCAAAAGCGACGAGATACGCCTTTGCCTGTTGTGCCTCGGTTCCTGATTTATCACTCGTGAGAAAAACAAACCGCAGATAGTCTTCAACTGACTGTTGCCGGTTCGCCGCGCTTTGAGCCCGGCGATAGTAGCTCAACGGCAACTCGCGCAATTGCGTAGTCGCATGCATGAAAGCGTCGCTCTTGATCTTGCCGGCGACGCGGCCAAAAAATTCGCGCGGATCGGGGTTGGGACAGTATTGATCGCGCTTACCATAATCCTTCTCGTTGACACCGGTTCGCTCCACGCACTGCCATTCATCATTGGCCTGAAGCGTGTCGCCGGAACGAGCGCCGCGAGCAATGCTGTCGCTGGAGCGAAGCGACATACGCGCCACACCCGTCATGCGTTTCGGATTCTCGCGGAAGTAATACTGCTCAGTGATCGTTTGCGGATACTGATCGCGATAAGCCCTTAACTGCGCCACGCGCGACGCAAGGTTCCCGCACTGTGCATCGCCATACTGCTTGCGACACTTCTTATATTCATCGTTAGCGGCATCGTGTTGGCGATCAGCCTCTTTCCAGCGCGGGTTTTGATAACTATAAGATGACTGCACGTTGTGTGGATTCTCAGTAAAGTCCACTGCGGCAGACATCACGCCGCCGGAAAAAATGATCGTCGGCGTATTCAGTGCACGTCCGGTCTGGATGGCTTGCGATGCGGCCGCGGCCTGACGCTCATCGAGAATATTCGGCTGGGCCAGGCCGGAGCTGGTCGCCGCCGAATGGATCGCATCAGTGACTTCAACGATGACGGCGGTCCCTTCCGGTCCACGCGACTCATTTTGCAGAACCACGCCTACACTAACTCGCGTTCGCTGTTGAAAACGTTCGCGCGCCTCCCCGAGCATGCCTGGGATTTCACCATCTTCAGGCATGTAAGCTTGCGCACTCACGAGATAAACGTAAGCCGTACCATCATCATTTCGCGCAAGGGCTTTGCGCGCTTCGTCTTTGCAAAAGTCAGCCAGCCGGCGATTGGCGGCGAGGAGCAGGCTGCGGATCTCATCCTCAGGACAGAGCTCAGACGCGAGGATCAAATTTTCTCTCGCGTCACGAAAGTCTTTCTTGTTGGCCATCGAGATCGCTTTCAGTGTGGGAGCGCCGGGCGTGGCTGCTGCTACTGGCCGGCGCCGTCGCGGTGGAGGCGCGCCACCGCCGCCGACTCCCAACAGTTGACGCGATCGAGCAAAGAGCTGTTGCGCGTACTCACATTTTGCAGTCTTGAGCTCAACTGCGAGGCGCGGATCGGCTTTGCAGTCGGAGTCTGCAATTTGTTTTTCCAGCAACTCCTTCGCTTCTTTCGGGCGATTGATCTTCCGGTTCTGCTGCGAGTCGCGGACGGCAATCTCGTTGCGCGCGCGGCAAACACACGCACGCGCGCGCTCCGAGTCTCGCAAGCGTTCCCACGCGATCGAACACTCGCTGAGCGAGGCTTCCAACTGGCCGGCCGTCCATGCTTTGTCCGCTGCGTTCAGATGCACTTCGTGACTCTGCTTATTCGCGTGGTCGTACATCTGCTTCAGCTCGGGCCATGAATCCAGGTACTTCTTGATCGGCGCCGCAGTCTTCAACGCTTCGTCCCACTTTTCAGCTTTGATTAACTGCTCAGTTACGCCGCGCGCATTGTCGACCTCCTGGTTGGCGCGGTTAACTTCCGCCGCGAGCTGACGAACTGTCTCATCGTCTTTGATCGACTGCGCACGCCCGACGCGCTCGCGCACCTTTGCTAGATAGGCGTAGTCGCCCTCGACAAACTTCTTCAAATCGGTGCGCGCGCATTGCACGAGCGCTTCGTGCATCTTCGTGTTTGCCTCGTTACTTCTGTAGTTGTTTGTCTTCTTCAGGTAGGCTTCCCAAACTGAAACGCGCGCTTCTTCAACCGCATGATTGAAAAGCGAGTCGTTCACCGGCGCGCCTTCAGCGATGAAGAAAACCTGCGCGATCGTTCGCAGCGGAACGTCGAGTCGTCTTTTAACTTTGCCGTTTCGCTCTTCGCCGGTAAGGGTGGCGTTGTAGAACGAAGAAAGATTTGCCGACGCACCTTTTTGCGGTTTCATGTCGTCCGGGATCGCCAGAAAGCCGCCCTGACCAGACACCGAGACAGCGGAAAGAACACTGTCCCACTTCAGCTCATACAGATCGCGAATCTTTCGTTTACCGGATTTTTCGTAGTCGTCGCGTGAGATTGAAGTTGGCAGACCGGAACCGATTGGAGCAAGCAGTCGAATCTCATCTTTGTTGTTGATCTTGACGTCAAAGAGAATCTGGTAGTTCAGATCGATGTTGCCGTCGCACCCGCTTTGGGAAGCCTGTTCGGAGCGAAGGACCACGATGGCCTGCTTGCCTTGCCCATTAACAACAACGGTCACTGACAACACGTAGAGGAACGCGAGGAACGCGAAGACGCGATTTGCACGGAGCATGGGGAAATCTCCTAAGTTAGATTTGTTTTTCTCTGCGGCTCTCTGCGTATCTTTGCGACCTCTGCGTTGAAATAGCTCTTTAACGCAGAGAGCCGCAGAGATAACTTCAACTCGACCTACTGAATATCCATTGCGCAGCGGAAGCCGGTTTGGTCGCCGATGCCTCGCCAACCGGATCGCACCATGGTGCTGACATATGCGCGCGGGCTTTCCCATGAGCCGCCGCGAATCACTTTGTCGGCAGCTTGCGGCGGGTTAGTCAGATGTCCTCCGGGATATGGCAACCACGGCGTCGCGGTCCATTCCCACGCATTACCAATCAGATCCTGAACACCGAACGGCGACGGGCATTTGTAGCTGCCGACGTTTGTAATTCCTCGCTGCACGTTGTCTGCATTCGCACACTCACTCCTCCAGCCATTACCCCACGGATACCGGAGCCCATCCTTACCGCGCGCGGCAAACTCCCACTCTTCTTCGGTTGGCAAACGCTTGCCCGCCCAGCGCGCGTACGCATCCGCGTCCTCCCAGGACACTCCGGTTACCGGGTAGCGATCCGTGCCCGGCGGGTAGTTGCCGTTCTTCCACGTTGGCGGTGGCTTTCGATTCGTCTCGTCCACGAATGCTTTGTACTCACGACACGTGACTTCATAAACATCGAGATAGAAATTCTTCACGACTACCATGTGCGCCGGCTGCGACTCTGCATCTCCTTCAGTGCTTCCCATCTGAAACTGGCCGCCCACAACCTGGACCATGCTTTCAGCTTTCGGGTTCGGTATCGTGCCGCCGCCACTAGGTGGACCGCTGATCGATGTTGTTTCAGCCGGACTCGGCGACGGAGACGGAGCCTTCACCGGCTTATCACGCTGAAACCAGAGGAGGTAAGACAGCGCGCCAAGCACCACCACCGCAGTTACAGCCGCCACCGGCAGACGATAGCGATGAGTCCACGGTCGTTTTACATTCGCCGTGAGTGCAGTCGGCGTTCCGCTCGTGGTCTTAACGGCGCCGCTCGCGGGCATTTGCAGATAAACCGTTTCGGGCATCATCGCCCCTGCAGGTAGATTGTTTTGCTTTTCGACAGTCTCTTCATTCAGATCGGGTGAAGACAAAGGCCGGTGTGAAGCGCCATCATCTACAACAGTCGGCGCCGCCAGGCGACTGACGACCTCTTTCAACTCGCGCGCGAACCTGCCTGCTGTTTCGGGTCGCATTTCACGCGACTTCTCCAGTGCCCGAAAGACCACCGCTTCGACTGCGGCCGGTATCCCCGCATTAAAACTTCGCAGCGAAGGTGGCGCCTGGTTGACGTGTTGCACCACTACAGCGGTCGAGATCGGTGAGTTGAACGGCACTCTCCCGCAAAGCATCTCGTAGACCACGATTCCGAAACTGTAGATATCCGCGCGGCTGTCGAGATCTTCTCCGAGACATTGCTCCGGCGACATGTAGTGCGGCGTGCCCATCACGTTTCCGGTTTGCGTGAGGGTGGTGGCGGAGTCGTCGCGTAATTTCGCGATGCCGAAGTCCAAAACTTTGACGCGCACACCGGCCGGTGTGGAGTTGAGCACGATATTGTCCGGCTTGATGTCGCGATGAACGATGT
>Ga0105247_10000270_pt1 | contig 48109 bp, 43 predicted proteins | sample KBSS24metaG_FD_81519 | JGI IMG/M metagenome (GOLD analysis project Ga0105247, IMG submission 81519) | Switchgrass rhizosphere microbial communities from Kellogg Biological Station, Michigan, USA - KBS S2-4 metaG | ecosystem: Host-associated > Plants > Roots > Rhizosphere > Soil | place... | reverse complement strand
GTATCAGTACCAACCGCGGCGGCGGGGGAGCGTCGCGTATCCGCGCCAGCTGCTGCGTTCGGCGCGCCGGCGCGCGCATCAGTATCAGCCACGGTGGTCGAGATGGCGCGGCGCGAATCATTGCTGGCGTCAACCGCAGTGGCGCTGGGGCGGCGCGCGTCCTCGCTGGCAACGGCGGGTGCAGGCGCCGTCGCACTGACTGCGACGGGTGACCCACTCACACGCGCGTCATAAATCTCCGTCTTCCCCATTTCCCCGACGATTCGCGACAACGCAGCGGAGTCATCGCCAAAACGGCGGGCGCCATCTTTTCGCTGGCGGTCAATCCGAAGGAGTGACTTGCGCGCGTCAGACATTGAGTGCAGGTCAGCCAACGACTTGGTGTACCAGCCTTGACCCTCCGTACGCGTGAAGCCGTCGCGATCCTGGGCGAGGGCCTGAGCGACTGCGGCCTCACTCACGCCGAGTGCGTCCAGTGTTGGTGAGTCAACGGTATCAGCGGATGCAACATCCGTGTAACGCAGGTGGAGGTCATCCAGGTTGGCGGTGAGCTTCACCAATGACTGGCGCGCCGCTGTGCCACCGGAGGCATTCCGCGCCTTGTCCAGCGACTTCTTCACGCGGGTGTTGAGTTGTTCAAAGTGAGATGAGTACGCGGCCATCGACACGCGTCGGGCGGCAGCCAACTTCAGGAGGTCATCACCGCGCTCACGGTACGACTTGATGGTAGGCATGAAGCGGGCGGGGGGCGCCTCACCGGCCGCCTTTGCCGCCGCGGCAAATTTGACTGCTGTGCGGTCCAACTCGATCTGGAGCTTCTGATACTGCTCGCTGAGCTCAATGAGGTCACCGTCGGTGCTGGCGTCGACGGCGTTAGCGATACGGTCCATTGCGCGAAGCAAGGGATTCGCGCTCGGGAAAGTCGGCTGCAGGCGCGTCGGCGCTGCTGCCTTGGCCATGGGCAACGCCGATGGCGGCACCGGCGCCAGGACCAGCGGAGCCGCGGCGGCTGACTTAAGGGGCGGGGAGGGCGCCGGCGCGGCGGACGTGGGAGCAGCCACCGTGCGAGCAGCCGCCATGGGAGCAGCTGCCGAGGGTGCAGCTGCCTTGCGGCTAGCCGATGCAGGAGGAGTTTCCCCGGGTGCAGCCGCCTTGCGAGTAGCCGGCGCGGGAGCAGTTGCCCCGGCAGCGGCTGACTTAAGGGGCGGGGCGGGCGCCGGCGCGGGGCCAGCCGCCTTGCGGGTGGCCACCGCGGGAGGAGTCGCCCCGGGAGCAGCCCTTGAGCGAGCAGTCGCTGTTGGGGCAGCCACGGCGGGAGTAGCCACCGGCGCAAGGGGCGCCTCAGCCGCAGCCGCAGCCGCTGCAACGGGTACCACGGCAGCAGCAGTCACAGGCATTGCGGCTGCAAGCGCCCCACACAGCAACCAGCAGCGCATCGTGGCTGCAAGTGCGCCACACAGCAGCCCGCACCCTAGCTTGCTTATAGCCAAGACCAAGGTCCCAGCCTCTGCTTTTGTAGTAGCATTTAACATGTCGCGTCGCCGTCCGTCCGCTGGACGTCTGGCGGAAGAGTGCCTTGCTGGCGGGGGCCGATCGAGGGCGCGAGGCGGGAACTGTGAATTCAATCCGTCGTGGGGGCGGTGGCTTTCGGCTGCTCCGGATCGGTGCGAAGATTCTGGGGTGACTCATTTGCATAGCTCAAGAACACGTCGCGCGGTGCTGCACAACGCGACCGCCTTGGGCTTGCTTGCTGTCACGGGTTTGCTGAGGCCACCGGTGGCGCGTGCCAATGCGTTACGGGTGGGGCAGCCTGCGCCGCCGGCGACGCTCGTGACCCTGGATGGAAAACGTCTGTCGACCCGTGATTTCCTTGGGCGGGTTGTGGTCCTCACTTTTCTCGCCACCTGGTGCGAGCCCTGTCGGGATGAGTTGCCGCTGCTGTCCGAATACCAACAGGCGCATGCGGAGGATGGCCTCACGGTGCTGGGTTTCAGTCTGGACGAGTCCGACCGCCTAGATGAAGTACGCGCAATGGTCGCCCCGCTGCACTTCCCCGTGGGCCTGTTATCCGCTTCGCAGGCGCCAGGTTACGGCCGTATCTGGCATATCCCGGTCAGCTTCACGATAGACCGCGCGGGTCGTTTGGCCGACGACGGCTGGAAAGACAAGCGCCCCGTTTGGACGGCAGAACGCCTGCAACGTGTCGTCGCTCCGCTACTGGCCCAAGCTGTATAAATCCACACGGCCCCTGCGGCGCACACGTGCCACGGTTCGCCCGTCAACTATACTGATCACAATGTGCTCACCGTCCGGACACTGACATGACCAACGTCTATTCATTTGCGGGTAAGGGCCCCAGCGCGCCCGGCCTGAATTCCGTCGAGGAGATCCTCGACGAGCTGCGTGCCGGGCGCATGGTCGTCGTGATGGATGACGAGGACCGTGAGAATGAGGGTGATCTGCTGATGCCCGCGAGCCTCGTGCGGCCCGAGGACATCAATTTCATGGCGCGCTATGGGCGCGGGCTGATCTGCCTGACGCTAACGCGCGAGCGTTGCCGCCAATTGCGGCTGCCGTTGATGGTCAGTGAGACGGACCGCGACCGGCGCACCAACTTCACGTTGTCGATCGAAGCGGCGCAGGGCGTCACGACGGGTATATCCGCATACGACCGAGCCCATACCGTGCGCACCGCAGTGGCGCCAAACGCCAGTCCGGAAGACCTGCGTCAGCCGGGGCATATTTTCCCCATCATGGCTCAGCCGGGGGGTGTGCTCACCCGTGCTGGTCACACCGAGGCGGGGTGCGATCTGGCACGTTTGGCTGGGTTTGAGCCGGCGGCGGTCATCGTTGAGATCATGAATGACGATGGCACCATGGCTCGCCGGCCTGACCTCGAGGCATTCGCGAGGTCTCACAACCTCAAGATCGGAACGATCGCTGACCTCATCCGCTATCGCTTGCGCAACGAGCGCTCAGTCGAGCGGATTTCCGAGCAGATCGTCGAGACCGAGTTCGGTGAGTTCCGGCTGTATATGTACGAAGATCATGTGCATCGTGATGTGCACCTGGCGCTCACGCATGGGCCCATCAGCGAATCCTCTGTCCCACTGGTACGTGTGCATATCGCAGACACGCTGCGCGATCTGCTCGGCGTCCGCGGTCCCTCACACTCTTGGACACTGCGCGCAGCAATGCAGCGGGTCGCGCACGCCGGAAGCGGCGTGATTGTGATCCTGCGCGATCCCGAATCTCCTCGCGATCTCGTGGACGCCGCGCGGGCGCTGACGGAATCGAGCAGCTCGACGGCTGCGACAACTCCGCCGGCGATTGTTCCAGAGCGCTCAGCCGGCGGTGGGGTGTTGCGAACGTACGGAGTAGGTGCGCAGATCCTGAAAGACCTGGGAATCAGGCGCATGCGCGTCCTGTCTGCCCCCAAGCAGCTGCAGGGCATTTCGGCGTTCGATCTGGAAATCGAAAGTTACGTCGGCGAAGACGGTTAAGATCGAGCCGCTATGGAGTCCCCACGTATCGTCGAAGGCGAAGTCGTTGCGCGCGGCCGGAAGGTTGCCATTGCTGCCGCACGCTTCAATGATTTCATTGTTTCCAGCTTGTTGAAGGGCGCGACGGCGGCTTGGACAGAGCGCGGCGGTGCTGCCGGTGACCTGCTGATAGCGCGCGTCCCTGGAGCGTTCGAATTGCCCGTAGTCGCTCGCAAGCTGGCGCTGAGTGGCCGCTTTGACGCGGTCGTGGCGCTTGGCTGTGTGATTCGGGGCGATACGCCCCATTTTGACTATGTGGCAGGCGAATGCGCACGCGGGCTGCAGCTCGCCAGCCTGGAAACAGGCCTTCCCATCATATTTGGTGTGTTGACCGTGGAAACGGTTGACCAGGCGCTGGAGCGCGCAGCCACGACCGCCGGCAATAAAGGCGGTGAATCCATGGACACGGCGCTCGAGATGATCGCCCTGATGGCCCAGCTGTGACAGACGAGCCCGTACGTACCAAAAAACCCCCGGCGGGATCCTCGCAGGCTCATACCTACGCGGCGACTCGGTCCGTGGCGCGCAAGCTCGCGTTGCAGGCGTTGTACCGCTGGCAGTTGAATGAAGGTCCTTGGCAGGATTTGGTACAGGAATTCGGTGAAGCCGAAGACATGCCGCGCGCTGATCGCGAGTATTTCCGCGTGCTCGTTGAGGGAGTGTGGGGCGCCCGCGAAGCGCTCGATACTCATCTGGCTGAAATGATGGACCGCCCCCCAGCGCAGCTGGATCCGGTGGAGCATGCAGCTCTTTTGATCGGGCTCTACGAACTGACGTCGAGACCCGAGGTGCCGTACCGCGTATCCATTAATGAGGCCGTCGGCCTGACGAAGCGGTTCGGTGGAACGGACGGGCACAAGTTCGTCAACGCGGTCCTTGATCGGGCGGCGCGCGCTTTGCGGCCGCACGAACACTGAGTCCGATGTCCAGGCCACCCCGCGAAATCAAGCTTGCAACGTCGGGCAAGCTTGCCGCGCTCGAGCAAGACGCATGATTTCGCGAGGGCCCGGGCTGTCTGAATTCGCGCTAATAGAGCGCTACTTCCGCAAAGCCGGCGCGATGCGGTCAGACGTGCAGTTGGGCGTTGGAGACGACGCGGCTCTGCTCCAGAGTCCTCCAGGCGCGCAGCTTGTAGCAGCGGTGGACACGTTGGTCGCTGGCGTGCACTTTCCCCACGGCTCACCACCGGCTTCGATTGGTCACCGGGCACTCGCGGTGAACCTGAGTGACCTGGCTGCCATGGGTGCGCGGCCGGCTTGGGCTCTTCTTGCGCTGACGCTGCCTGAGGTCTCGGAGCCGTGGCTGGAAGAATTCACAGGAGGCTTCTCAGCTCTCGCTCGCTCTCACGATGTTGCACTCGTCGGTGGCAATACCACCTCGGGTCCGCTGTCCGTGACCGTCCAGATCCTGGGGCATGTCGCCAAGTCGACTGCCCTGTTGCGTTCCCGAGGAAGGCCCGGAGATCTTGTGTTCGTTTCGGGAACGCCGGGCGACGCCGCCGCAGGGCTCGCGATCGAGCAGTCCAGATTGGCGGCTTCCAGTGATCCTGACGGATATCTGCGTAAGAGATTCCTTTATCCTTCGCCACGTGTCGCGCTCGGTGATTGCCTCCGTGGCTACGCGACGGCCTGTATCGATGTGTCTGATGGTTTGCTTGGCGACGCCGGGAAGCTTGCGCATGCCAGCGGCTGTGGCGTCCGGATAGCTTTCGATGACGTTCCGGTGTCCGAACAACTCGTGAGCGCGGTTGGCGAACAACGTGCCCGTGAGCTGGCACTCACCGGCGGTGAGGACTACGAGCTTTGCTTCACTGTGCCACCGTCCGAGGTGGACCGATTGCGACATAATCTGCCCGCCGAGCGGTGGGGTTACTGCTGCATTGGCTCACTTAGCGAAGCTTCCGGCACCGTTGTCACGAATAAGGGGAGCGTGATTGAGTTCTCGCATTCGGGCTGGGATCATTTCGGGTCGTGAAGAGCCGCTGCTGACCTAAGGTCTTGGCCATCCATGCGTGCCGGGACGCTGTGGTTTGCATCACAGTGAGTCTTCGGCGCAGAACGTATCCTGTCGCTGTTCTTCGCTTCAGCGCGAGCCATGTCAGCACCGGCACCCAAGTCAGCTACCTCCAAGTCGGCCCCGCCGCGGAAAATTCCCGAGAAGATCGGCAAGTACGTGGTGATCAAAGAGGTCGGGCGCGGAAGCACCGGCATCGTGTATCTCTCGCACGATGCCTACTATGGCCGCGACGTCGCCATCAAGGTCTACAACATGGAGACCGGCGGTGACGAGGAGCGGGCGCGTATTGCGCGCAAGATGTTCCTTTCCGAAGCTCACCTCGTCGGCATGCTGCAGCATCCGCACATACTTCCTATCTATGATGCGGGTGAGGAAAACGGCCACTGCTACATTGTGACCGAGCACGTGCACGGTGCGCGCACGCTTGCAGCGTACTGCCGTCCTGACAATCTGCTGCGCATCGATGACACCGTTGAGATCATTTTCAAATGTGCGAAGGCGTTGCACTACGCCCATTCGCGCGGTGTGATCCATCGCGACATCAAGCCGTCGAACATCATGCTCACGCAGGACAGCGATGTGCGCATCATCGACTTCGGCATTGCGCTGGTGTCGGACTCGGACATCTCGCGCATCGAAGGAATCGCCGGCAGTCCTTCTTACATGTCACCCGAACAGGTGCAGAGCCTGGATCTCACCAACCGTTCGGATCTGTATTCGCTCGGATGTGTCATGTACGAGCTCCTCACCGGTTCGCGGCCCTTCCGCGCCGGTAACCTGCAGAAGCTGCTGCATCAGATCGTCTACGCGACACCACCGCCGATTCACACTCTGCGCAAAGAGATCCCCGAGGAGCTCGAGACTGTCGTCGCGATGGCGCTGCAGAAGGATCCGGGCAAGCGCTACAAGAGCGGACTCGACTTCGCTGCCGAGTTGACGCGCGTGCATCAACGGTTGCGCGAGGCGAATGCGCGCATCGACCGCCAGGAGCAGTTTGGTGTACTGCGGCGTTTGAAGTTCTTCCATGAGTTTTCGCACGCTGAGATCTGGGAGGTTCTGCGCGCGAGTAACTGGCAGGATTACGACTCTGGTGAAGAGATCGTCAAGGAAGGCGAGATGGACGATCGCTTCTACATCATTGTGTCGGGAAGTTGCGCGGTGGAGCGCCACGGTAGTCGGCTAGGGTCGCTCGAGACGGGAGATTGCTTCGGTGAGGCAAGCTACGTTCCGGGAGCCAAGCGGACGGCAACGATCCGCTCGGCGAGTGATGTTACGGTGTTGAAGGTCAGCTCGACGCTGCTGGAGCAGGTGTCGGCTTCGTGTCAGCTACGATTCAACCGTGTGTTTCTGAGCTCGCTCATCAGCCGGCTGCAGAACGCCGAGAGTCCGCAGAGCGAGCGCTACAAGGGCTAGGACTGCTGCGCATCCTTGTCGTGCTCGATCAGTGCGTAGGCTGAATGGTTGTGGATGGACTCGAAGTTTTCCGACTCCACGGCATACGCGGCAATCCGATCATCGGCGTTCAGACGCGTCGCAACGTCCCGCACCATATCCTCGACAAACTTGGGGTTGTCGTAGGCGCGCTCCGTCACGTACTTCTCATCGGGGCGCTTCAGAATTCCATATAGCTCGCTCGAGGCTTCGCTCTCGGCGATCTCGATCAACTCTTCAATCCACATGTGCGTGCGCAGCTTTGCCTTGATGGTCACATGCGAGCGTTGATTGTGGGCGCCGTACGCGGAGATCTTCTTCGAGCAGGGGCACAGGCTGGTCACGGGCACGATCACGCGAACCCACATCTCGGTGCGGCCGTCGCGCCGCTCGCCGATGAGGCTGGCCTCGTAGTTCATCAGGCTCTCGACGCCTGACACGGGTGCTTTCTTCATCACGAAGAAGGGGAAGGACATCTCGACGTGACCGGCATCGGCTTCCAGGCGCTCGGTCATGGTCCCCAGCATTGCCCTGAATGACTCCACGGAGATTTCCCGCTCGGTGTGCAGGATTTCGACGAACCGCGACATGTGAGTGCCTTTGAAGTTGTGTGGCAGGCTCACATACATGTTGAAGCTGGCAATCGTGTGCTGCTCGCCGGATGAGCGGTCGCGCACGCGCACGGGATGACTGATGTCTTTGATGCCGACGCGGTTGATCGGCAGGCGGCGAGTATCGGCGCGGCCCTGCACGTCCTCGATTTCGGTGACGGGCCGCGAGATCTTTGCGGTAACGGGTGGAGTCATGGTTTCAAGCCTACCTCAAATGTCGGGCCGAAACCCCACCTTGGGGGCGCAGGTTCGCCGCTCAAGTCCCCATTTCGAGGGAGAGCTCAGCCCTGCGTGGGTGGCTCGGCGAGCGGCGTGGGTTCAACCGCCGCCAGCTGAACGGATACGCTCCTGGGACTGCATCGCCCACCAGCGCTCTACACTGGCCGTGAGACCGGCGAGATCCAGCCCGGCGGCCGCGAGACAGGAGTCGCGTGAGCCGTGCTCGATGAAGCGGTCGGGAATGCCGATCTGCAGGAGGGGAACCGACAGGCCTTCCGCGGCCAGCAGCTCGGCGACGGCCGAGCCTGCACCGCCCAGTGTCGCATTCTCTTCAACCGTGATGATGGCGCGATGCCGGGCCGCGACGGAGATGATCAGATCTTCGTCCAGAGGTTTGACGAAGCGCATATTGACTACGGTGGCGTCGAGGCGCTCCGCGATCTTCTGTGCCGGGTCGACCAGCACACCGAATGCGAGTATCGCCAGTCCACTGCGGCCTTCGCGGCGGATCTGTGCGCGGCCAACCGGCAGGGCGCTCATCTCCGCGACGAGCGGTGTGCCAGGACCGGTGCCGCGCGGGAATCTGACGGCTGACGGACCCGGCAGCGTGGTTGCCGTATACAACATCTGACGGCACTCGTTCTCATCGGCCGGCGCCATGATCACCATGTTGGGGATACAGCGCATGAAAGTCAGATCGTAGCTGCCCTGGTGAGTGGCGCCATCGCTGCCGACGAGGCCGGCGCGATCGATCGCAAACACAACCGGGAGGTTCTGCAGGGCGACGTCGTGTATGAGTTGGTCGTAGGCCCGCTGCAGGAATGTCGAGTAGATGGCAACGACCGGCTTGTAGCCTTCGGCCGCCAACCCGGCGGCAAATGTGACCGCGTGTTGTTCGGCGATCGCGACATCGAAGTAGCGATCCGGAAAACGCTTCGAATACTCGACCATGCCTGAGCCTTCACGCATGGCCGGCGTGATGCCCACGATGGTGGGATCGCGTTCGGACATGTCGCACAGCCATTGGCCGAAAATCTGCGAGTAGGTGGGGCCGCTGCTCTTCTCTTTGAAGATGGTGCCGCTCTTCGGGTCGAAGGGGCCAGGGCCGTGCCACTTGATCGGGTCCGCTTCGGCCGGGGCGTAGCCTTTGCCTTTGCGCGTGACGACGTGCAGGAACTGCGGGCCGCGCAGCTTCTTGACGTTGCTCAGGGTGGAGACGAGGGCCTTTACATCGTGGCCGTCCATCGGACCGATGTAGTTGAAGCCGAGCTCTTCGAACAGCGTACCTGGCAGGACCATGCCTTTGAGGTGCTCTTCGGAACGGCGCGCCAGCTCCCACACGGTGGGCATCTGGGCCAGGACTTTCTTGCCGCCTTCGCGCAGGTGCGCGTATACGCGCCCCGAAAGTGCACGGGCGAGCTGGTTCGACAGGGCGCCCACGTTTTCGGAAATGGACATGTCGTTGTCGTTGAGGATGACCAGCAGGTCGGTCGGCAACGAGCCGGCATGATTGAGGGCTTCGAACGCCATGCCGGCGGTGATGGCTCCATCGCCGATCACTGCCACGACACTGCGATTCTCGCCCCGTTGCGCGGCCGCCACGGCCATGCCGAGGGCGGCGCTGATCGAGGTGCTCGAGTGTCCGACACCGAAAGTGTCGTACTCGCTTTCCGAGCGGGTCGGGAAGGGTGCAAGGCCATCCGGCTGCTTGATTGTGTGCAGCTGGTCGCGGCGTCCTGTGAGCACCTTGTGGGGATAGGCCTGGTGTCCTACGTCCCACACCAAGCGGTCATACGGTGTGTTGAAGACGTAGTGCAGGGCTATCGTGAGTTCCACGGTGCCAAGACCCGCGGCGAAGTGCCCGCCACGGGTGCTGACGCTCTGGATCAGGAACTCCCGCAGCTCGTCGGCGAGCGCTGGAAGCTTGGCGGGCGATAGCCGTCGGAGGTCATCCGGGGTATCGATGGATTTGAGCAAAGAGTGCTTGGGGCCAGTCATTGTGGTGAATTGTACACTGAAGCCATGCCTGGCCCCGATACCTCGTATGGGACAATGCTACTTGATGCGGCTCACGACAAACTGTGCAAGCTCGACCAAAGGCGCATTCCGCGCACCCAGGGGGGTTAATGCGCCGATTGCACGGTCGCGCAGGTCACGAGCCCGGTCGCGGGCGGCGGGCAATCCGACCGTGCTCGGGTAGGTCGACTTGCTGAGCGCTGCGTCGGCGCCGGTTGTCTTGCCGAGCACGGCTGCATCGCCCTCGACATCGAGGATGTCATCCTGGATCTGGAAAGCGAGACCGATTTCGTCACCAAATAACTCCAGGGCGCGAAAATCGGGGCCGGAATCGATGCCGGCACCGATGGCGCCGAGCAGAACGCTGCCCTTGATCAGGGCGCCGGTCTTTCGGCGGTGCATATTTTCGACCGCATCGACGCTCAGTGTCTGACCCACTGCTGCCAGATCGACGGCCTGTCCGCCAGCCATTCCGGCCGTGCCGGCCGCCTGCGCCAGGGCTCTTATCATGGCCAGACGGGTAGCGGGAACAACTTTCCCCATTGAATCGTCGGCTAAAACAGAGAAGGCCAGGGCCTGAAGCGCGTCACCTACCAGTATCGCCGTGGCTTCGTCGTAGGCGCGGTGGCATGTTGGTCGGCCACGGCGCAGATCATCATCATCCATCGCGGGCAGATCATCATGGACGAGGCTGTAGACGTGGATCAGCTCAACTGCGGCTGCCGGGGCGTCGAGATCGGCCAGTGCAGCGCCGAGAGACTCTCCCGTGAGATACACGAGCGCGGGTCGCAGGCGTTTGCCACCACCAAGTGTGCTGTAACGCATTGCCTCGCGTAGCCGCGGTGTCCCGGCATCCGGCAGGGCGAGGCTTCGGTCCAGCACCTGCTCGATGCGACCCCGATACGACTCCATGCGGGCCGACAGCGATGTCATCGTGCGAAGGTCACTCAGGTCCTGCCGATGAGCCGCCTTCGGGTACGCTGAAGCCTTCGACACCGGTCTGTCCGTTGCGTTTCAGGAGGATTTCGACTTTCTGCTGGGCCGCTTTGAGTGAAGTCTGGCAGTGACGCGTCAGTTCCACGCCGCGCTCGAAAGTCTTCAGAGCGTCCTCGAGCGGCAGGTCGCCGCGCTCCAAGCGCTCCACCAGGCTTTCCAGCTCGCTCAAGGCGCGTTCAAAGTCAGGCGTATCGGAAGGCTGGGCCGGTGTTTGCGAATCGCGCGCCAAGAAAGCTCCTTGAAATGTATCGAATGTACTTTTGTTTAATGGGGCGCCACGTTACACAGCGGGCGGCAAGCCAGCAACGGTGGAGCCTGTCTGGCCAACGATCGCCGTCGCGAGGGCGACCCACGGCGAGCAGATTTTTGCGATCGTTTCGCGCCGCATAGTACGCACTATGTTAGCGAAAGGATCGCAAAAAGATGCCGCTGTGGGGCGGCCGCAGTAGGCGATCGTTGGCCAGACAGGCTCCTGGTCGCGCGCGCCGGTTGACGACCCCGCAGCTTGAGAATAGAGTCGCCGGACACTGTTAGACCCAGTCTAATCGAGGAGAGCGTCGTGAGTCTAAAAGGCAGCAAGACGGAAAAGAATCTCAAGGATGCATTCGCGGGCGAATCGCAGGCGAATCGCCGTTACCTGTATTTCGCAGCCAAGGCCGATGTGGAAGGCTTCAACGATGTGTCGGCCGTATTCCGCTCGACAGCGGAAGGCGAAACCGGCCATGCGCACGGCCACCTCGAGTACCTCGAGGCCGTGGGCGATCCAGCGACGGGTTTGCCGATTGGCGAGACGAAGCTCAATCTGAAGGCTGCCATCGCCGGCGAGACCCACGAGTACACCGACATGTACCCGGGAATGGCGAAAGCAGCACGCGAGGAAGGCTTTGCCGAAATCGCTGATTGGTTCGAGACGCTCGCCAAGGCTGAGCGTTCGCATGCCAATCGCTTTCAGAAGGCCCTGGACTCCCTCTGAGCCGTCCGCTGCGTTGAGGCGCCACCGGTCCGCTTTGCGGCCGGTGGGCCACCCTGTGGCCAGAACAAACACAGCCCGAGGCCACTAAATGACCACACCAGGCCCGGCACCAGGTCCAGCATCGAAGTCCGCGGAAGGCGGACGCGAAGGCAGCCTGGAAGCCCCTACGCGCCATCCGCTCGATTGGCGCAATCCGCAGTTCTACGACCAGGCCGCGCTCGACAAGGAGCTGGAGCGGGTCTTCGACATCTGTCACGGCTGCCGCCGCTGCTTCAGTCTGTGCAACTCCTTTCCAACGCTGTTTGATGCGATTGACGAGTCGCCGACGTTGGAGTTGGACGGCGTGGACAAGAAGGTCTACTGGGACGTCGTCGACAACTGTTATCTGTGCGACATGTGCTACATGACCAAGTGTCCGTACGTGCCGCCCCACCCATGGAATGTCGACTTTCCACACCTGATGCTGCGGGCGAAGGCCACGCAGGCCCGCAAGGAAGGCCCGAGTTTTCGCGACCGGACGCTGTCCAACACTGACCTGGTCGGCAAGCTCGCCGGCATCCCGGTGGTGGCGGAAATCGTCAACGGTATCAACCAGACTTCGGTCGGGCGTGCAGTGCTGGAGAAGGCGCTGGGCGTCGCGCGAGATGCCCCGCTTCCCACGTTCCACTCGCGCACGGCGCGCAATCGACTGTGGAACCTGGGTACCACCGCGAACGCGGGCTCACCTGCGGCCGAGGTGCGTCCTACCGATCAGACGACCGGCAAGGTGGCGCTGTTCACAACCTGCTACGGTAACCGCAACGAGCCGGATCTTGCCGAGGATCTCGCGGCGGTGTTGCAGCACAACGGGCTCGAGGTGGTGTTGGTTGCGCAGGAGCGCTGCTGTGGCATGCCGAAGCTCGAGAACGGCGACCTGGAGACTGTCGCCAGGCTGAAGGAATTCAACATCCCGCGGCTGTTGCAGGCTATCGATGCGGGCTATGACATCATCGCTCCGATTCCCTCCTGTGTGTTGATGTTCAAGCAGGAGCTGCCTTTGATGTTTCCGCAGGATGCGGACGTTCAGGCAGTCAAGGCGCGCATCTTCGATCCATTCGAATATCTGATGCTGCGCCACCGCGCGGGACTGCTGCGCACGGACTTCAAGACACCGCTCGGCAAGATCAGCTATCACGTGGCGTGCCATCTTCGGGTGCAGAACATCGGGCTCAAGACCCGTGACGTGCTCAAGCTCGTACCCGATACGACCATTGATGTCATCGAGCGTTGCTCGGGACACAACGGCACGTATGCGGTGAAGACGGAGTACCGCGCCGCCTCGATGAAAATCGGCCGGCCGGTGATGACGCGCGTCGAGAACGCCCATCCGGACCACTACAGCAGCGATTGTCCGATGGCTGGACGTCAGATTGAGAGCGGCTTGAAGGAACCCAAGGAGCCCGAACATCCTCTGAAGCTGCTGCGGAAGGCTTACGGTCTGTAGGTAAATCAGTGAACAAGCTCTGTGTCGATGACCTGTTTTCCCTCGAGCGGTATGCGCGGGAGCGACCGGCTTTCCGGGCGCGTGTGCTGGAGCACAAGCGTGACAGGCAGCTCGCGGTGGGCCCGCATGTCACCTGGCTGTTCGAGGATCGCCTGACCGTGCAGTACCAGGTGCAGGAGATGCTCCGCGCCGAGCGGATCTTCGAGCCGGAGGGCATCGAGGAGGAGTTGGAATCCTATAACCCGCTGATTCCGGACGGCCGCAACTGGAAAGTGACCCTGCTGATCGAATATCCGGACGAGAGCGAGCGGCGGCGCGAGCTGTCGCTCCTGAAGGGCATCGAGGACCGGTGCTGGGTGCAGGCCACGGGCTGTGAACGGGTTTTTGCCATTGCCGATGAGGATCTGGACCGGGAGAACGAGGAGAAGACTTCGGCCGTCCATTTCCTGCGTTTTGAGCTCACAGCGCCCATGATCGCGGCGCTGCGCGGGGGCGCCGCACTGGGCGTCGGCATCGATCACGAGCGCTACCAGCACACCATCCAGCCTGTCCGGGAAGCCTCCCGTACTTCCCTCATCGCCGATTTTTCTTGAAATTTTAAGGGCTTAGCCCCATCTTGCGGTACCGCGCAGCTAAGATTTCTGCCGCGGGCCGCGACATTTTGTAAGATTCCGCGCCCTCGCGTCTGACAGCGCGTCACTGCAAACCCGGATTCCATGAGCTCTTCATATACAGCTTCCGACATTGAAGTATTGAGTGGACTTGAGCCCGTACGGCGCCGTCCGGGCATGTACACGCATACCTCGCGACCCAATCACCTGGCGCATGAAGTCATCGACAACAGCGTCGACGAGGCGCTGGGCGGCCACTGCAAGCAGATCGACGTCACGCTCTTCAAGGACGGGTCGCTGCAGGTTGCCGACGATGGCCGCGGCATGCCCGTGGACATTCACCCGAAAGAGAAGGTGAGTGGCGTCGAGCTGATCCTTACGCGCCTGCACGCGGGCGGAAAGTTCTCGGATCAGACTTACAAATTCTCCGGCGGCCTCCATGGCGTAGGCGTCTCGGTGGTCAACGCGCTTTCGAAGAAGCTCGAGTGTTTGATCAAGCGCGGGGGTAAGGAATACAAGATCGGCTTCAACGACGGCAAAATGACGTCGAAGCTGCAAGTGGTGGGCAGCGTTGGCCAGCGCAACACCGGCACGACGGTGCGCTTCTGGCCGGATCCGAAGTTCTTCGATTCCGACAAGTTCTCCGTGCCCCCGTTGAAACACACGCTCAAGGCCAAAGCGGTGTTGTGCCCGGGGCTGCGGATCTCGTTTACCAACGAGGCCACCGGTGAGAAGGACGAGTGGTTCTTCACGGGCGATCTGGGCGCCTACCTGGTGGAGGAACTGGGAACCAATGAAAAGCTCCCGGCCGAACCGATCACGAGCCCACGCGAAGGCGACAACGATCCGGTGAGCTATGCGCTCGCCTGGGCGCCCAATGCGGAACAGGCGTTCGGTGAGAGTTACGTCAACCTGATTCCAACGATCGAGGGCGGCACTCACGTCAACGGGCTGCGCTCCGGCGTGGCGCAGGCGGTGCGTGAGTTCTGCGAGTTCCGCAATCTCGTGCCGCGCGGTATCAAGCTCACTCCGGAGGACATCTGGGAGAAGGCCTGTTACGTGCTGTCGGTGAAAATCCAGGAGCCTCAGTTCGCTGGGCAGATGAAGGAGCGTCTGGCCTCGCGGGACGCTGCGCCGTTGGTGGAAGGCGTGGTGCGCGATGCGATGGGACTGTGGCTGAACCGCCATCCCGATGCCGGCGAGCGGATTGCGCAGTTTGCGATTGCCAATGCCCAGGAGCGAATCAAAGCGGCGGCGCGCGTGGTGCGCAAGCGCGTCTCGGGCGGACCGGCGTTGCCAGGCAAGCTGGCCGATTGCTCGAGCCAGGAGCCGAAGCGCTCGGAGTTGTTCCTCGTCGAGGGCGACTCGGCAGGCGGCTCGGCGAAGCAGGCGCGCGAGAAGGATTTCCAGGCCATCATGCCGTTGCGCGGGAAGATCCTGAACACCTGGGAGTTGGATTCAGGTGCCATCGCTTCGTCCGAGGAAGTCCACAACATCTCGATCGCCCTCGGCGTCGAGCCGGGATCAGCGGACCTCACGCAGCTGCGGTATCACAAGATCTGCATCCTCGCGGACGCGGATTCCGACGGTCAGCACATTGCGACGTTGTTGTGCGCGCTGTTTTTGAAGCATTTCCGGCCGCTCGTCAAGAACGGGCACGTCTATGTGGCGATGCCGCCGCTGTATCGGATCGATGCGGGCAAGCAGGTGCACTATGCTTTGGATGAAGCAGAGCGCGACCAGTTGTTGAAGAAGATCGAAAAGGAAAACTCACGTACGAAGCCGTCGGTGACGCGCTTCAAGGGTCTGGGTGAGATGAATCCCTCGCAGCTGCGCGAGACGACCATCGATCCGCGCACGCGCCGGCTGGTGCAGCTCACCATCGAGGATCAGGACGACACCGACAAATTGATGGACATGCTGCTTGCGAAGAAGCGCGCGGGCGACCGCCGCGATTGGCTCGAAGAGAAGGGCAACCTCGCCGAAGTGCAAGTCTGACCAGCGCGCGCCACTAGAAAATTTACCGGATTTCGCGAATGGACAATCAAGAACTGAATTTCGAGGGTGTTGAGAAGCAACCCCTGCGTACCTTCACCGAGAAGGCGTACCTCGACTATTCGATGTACGTCATTCTCGATCGCGCGCTGCCGACGCTCGGCGACGGGCTGAAGCCGGTACAGCGCCGCATCATCTACGCGATGAGTGAGTTGGGTCTCGCCGCCGCCAACAAGCACAAGAAATCGGCACGCACGGTCGGCGACGTCATCGGCAAGTACCATCCGCACGGCGACAGCGCCTGCTACGAAGCGATGGTGCTGATGGCACAGCCATTCGCGTATCGCTATCCGATAGTCGATGGCCAGGGAAACTGGGGCTCGCAGGACGATCCCAAGTCCTTCGCAGCCATGCGCTATACGGAATCGAAGCTGACGAAGTACGCCGACGTGCTGCTCGGTGAGCTCGCCCACGGTACTGTTGACTGGCAACCCAACTTCGATGGGTCGCTGGAAGAGCCCGTGATTCTGCCGTCGCGGTTACCCAATCTGCTGTTGAACGGCACCCAGGGAATCGCGGTGGGTATGGCGACGGATATTCCGCCGCACAACCTGCGGGAAGTGGCGGCTGCGTGTATTCACCTGTTGGACGATCCGGAGGCGACGACGGCCGCCCTGATGAAGCACGTCAAAGGGCCGGATCTGCCGACCGGGGCCGAGATCGTCTCGCCACGTGCTGACATCAAGGAGTTCTACGAAAAGGGTGTCGGTGCCTTCAAGGCGCGTGCCGTCTATGAAATCGAGGACGGCAACATCGTCATTACGGCTCTTCCGTACCAGGTATCCGGCAGCAAGGTGCAGGAGCAGGTTGCAGAGCAGATCCGGGCAAAGAAGCTGCCCATGGTCGATGACATCCGCGACGAGTCGGATCACGAGAATCCGTGCCGGCTGGTCATCCTCCCGCGTTCGAACCGGGTGGATCTGGTCGAGCTCATGAACCATTTGTTCGCGACCACGGATCTGGAGCGCGGCTACCGCGTCAATCTCAACATCATCGGCCTCGACGGACGGCCGCGTGTGATGGGACTGAAGGGCATCCTCACGGATTGGCTCGAGTTCCGCATCACGACGGTTACGCGCCGCCTGCAGCATCGCCTCGACAAGGTCACCAAGCGGCTGCATATCCTCGAAGGCTTGATGATCGCCTACCTGAATCTCGATGAGGTGATCAGGATCATCCGCCGCGAGGACGAGCCCAAGCCCGTCCTGATGAAGCGCTTCAAGCTCTCGGACGAGCAGACCGAAGAGATCCTCAATACTCGCCTGCGCCACCTCGCGAAACTCGAGGAAATGAAGATCCGCGAGGAGCAGAAGGCGCTGAAGTCGGAAGCCGAGGATCTCGAGAGCACGCTGAAGAGCAAAGCGAAGTTGAAGAAGTTGGTGGCGAAGGAGATAGAGGCCGACGCTGAGAAGCACGGCGACGCTCGCCGCACCAAGATCGTCGAGCGCGAGGCCGCCCAGGCGATCGACGAGACCTCGCTGATTCCGAACGAGCCGGTGACCGTTGTGTTGTCCACGGGTGGCTTCGTGCGCCAGGCCAAGGGCCACGAGATCGATCCTCGCACCTTGTCGTACAAGGGCGGCGATGCGTTCCACGGCGTTGCGCGGGGCAAGAGCCTGCAGCCGGCCATATTTGTGGACAGTACGGGCCGCACTTATTCGCTTCCTGCTCACTCGTTGCCGTCGGCGCGGGGTAATGGGGAGCCGTTGTCAGGGCGGCTGAATCCACCTGATGGGGCGCGGTTTGCGGGTGTGATCATGGGTGAGCCTGAGGACCTGTGGTTGCTTGCGAGCGATGCGGGTTATGGATTTACGGTGCGCTTGAAGGAGTTGATTACCGATCGGCGCGCCGGCAAGACTGTTCTCAACGCTCCCGATAACTCACACGTGCTGCCGCCTGCCTTCGTGCCGTCGCCCGATTCTCTGGTGCTGGTTGTCAGCAGCGAAGGCAAGATGCTTGCGTTCAAGGTCAGTGATGTGCCTGAGATGCCCAAGGGCAAGGGCAACAAGTTGTATGACATTCCGACGAAGAAGGCCGCTTCACGGGAAGAGGTGTTGACTGGCGTCGCGGTCGTCCCGCCCAACGGGACTCTTGTGTTGTGGTCGGGTGAGAAGCAGAAGGTGCTGACGTGGGCGGAGATCAAGGAGTTCAAGGGGGAGAGGGCGCAGCGGGGGGCTGTGTTGCCTCGTGGGTGGCGGGAGATTGATCGCGTCGAGGGGTTGTTGCCGCCACCTAAGGCTGGTTGAGCTGAGACAACCGGAGAAGGCGGAGGGCGAGAGGGGTTAGCCCACGCCGCCAGCTAATCGTATCAACCGGCTCAGGGGCCGCCTTGGTCGCTTGTGTGTTTGTCGGAAGAACCCGTAAAGAGGGGGTTAGTCCCGGGCCACCGCGATCTTGTAATGCGCTCACCCGGACGGGGCGCACCTTTGGGGGCGGGTAAGGGTCGGGGAGCTGACTGTGGGGTGCCGCGGGGCGGGCGGATCAACTGAAATGGGTTTGGGCGCACGCCCGGGTGAGCGCATTACAAGATCGCGGCTGCCCTTCTGGACCCACTTGCGCGCCGAACCCTCTCGCCGATTTCACGGGAGAAGATGAAGACCCAGAGTTGGTCGACCGGCCCGCGCCACGGGGCTGGTAGAGCGTTCTCGATCGCTCCGCCTCTTCGTCCCTCTCTTGGTCCCTCAAAACGGAGGGCGCCGTCGCGCCTAGCAATCGGGTCAGAAGGGAGACGTGCTCTTGTAATGCGCTCACCCGGGCGTGCGCCCAAAACCATCTCAGTTGATCCGCCCGCCCCGCAGTCCCCTACAGTCAGCTCCCCGAGCCCATGCCGCCCCCATAGATGCGCCCCGTCCGGGTGAGCGCATTACAAGAGCACGGCGCCCGAGACCAAGCACTCCTGGTTCCGACTCTTCCTCCGGCTTCTTCTTCCGGGTCTTTCGGTTGAAACGGTAGGGCTGCCAGCGAACTCGAGGACCAGGTCCGCAGAATCGAGTTGGTAATGGCAGATATTCCATCCTGACCGAGCTAAAGGCTGCGGCTACACTGCAGTGAATGTAGGCTCGTGCTCGTCACGACCTGACAGTGTTTCGATGTAGCCTTGCTCCAAACAGCTCCTCGGTTGGATGAACCATGCCGCCTTCGGTCAGTGATCTCATTGCCTGGCCATTGCTATTTTCTGTATATACAAATAAAATTCCATGGAAATCGAGTTCGACCCCGCGAAGGACCGCCGGAACCGCAAGAAACACGGGCTTTCGCTCGGATTCGCGGCGGAACTCGATTGGGATGCGATGCTGATGGAGGCGGACGGCAGTCAGCACTACGGCGAAGAGCGTTGGTTTGGAATCGCGCCCAACGAAGACAAGCTGTATGCGGTTGCCTTCACGGTGCTTGAGGATGAGATCATGCGCATCATCAACGTGCGCCGCGCAACCAACTCGGAGGTCCGACGCTATGAAACGCAAGGCCGCAAGTAAAAGAAAGCTCAGGCTTAATACGCCCGCCGAGGAAGCGCGTATTCAGGCCGCCATCAAAGCCGATCCCGACACTCGCGAGCTGACAGCCGAAGATTTTGCGCGCATGCGACCGTTCCGCGAAGTGATGGCCGAGCGCCGACGTGGCCGCCCCAAGAGCGCGGTACACAAGACACCGGTGATGGTACGGCTTGATCCGCACATCGTGGAATTCTTTCGCGCCGATGGCCCTGGCTGGCAGACTCGAATGAACGCCGCACTGGCCGAGTACGTCAAGCGTCATCGACCGAGACCATAGGGAGTCTTCGGGCAGATGCGGACTGTGCCAGTCGTGCCACTGGACCACTTACGCGCCGAACCCCCTCGCCGATTCACGGGAGAAGATGAAGACCAGCGCCCGGGACCGAGCACTCATGGTTCCGGCTCTTCCTCCGGCTTCTTCTGCCGGTTCTCCCAACCAGCACACCACAACATGAAGGCGGTGTTAGTATGCGGACGTGCTCAAACCGGAACTTCTATGCCTAAACATACAATAGTTCTGTCAGTTTGCTTAACTGTAGTGGTCGCATGTGCCGATCATCCACAAGAAGCCCGCCCCTTGACCGGGCCCTGTTACGCGGCGAATGCGGACTCGAGCGAGCGGATTCCGACTGCCCCAGAAAAAACACCACGGTCGAACATCTTCAAATTGAATTATTTCTATCCGGCAGAGTTGGCACGCCAGCATCTCCAAGGCCGTGCACTGGTTCGGGTGAAAGTCGCCGAAACTGGAAAGATTGACTCGGCGGAGTTCCTGAGAGTGGAGGCACCTCCCCCTGTCGAATCGGCCATGTGCAACCTGCTGCGGAAACTGCGATACGACGTATCGAAGCCGGGTTATGACACCGTTGACTCGAGGACTTTCGTGCTCGGCATCAGATATTGCGTGGGAAACTGCAGTCGTGTCCCGGCATACCCGGGCTTCGAAAGGAAGGAAATCACGATAACAGCCAACGGCTACCGCGGGTGATTGTGCCGCAGTTTGCAGTACTTGGTGCCTCTCTTCGTCCCTCAAAACGGTGGGCGCCTTTGTGCCGAGCAATCGGGTTAGAAGGGAGACGTGCTCTTGTAATGCGCTCACCCGGGCGTGCGCCCAAGAACGTCACGCGTGATCGGTTCGCCACACGGCACCTCACCGTCAACGGCCCTGAGCCCTTGCCGCCCCCATAGGTGCGCCCCGTCCGGGTGAGCGCATTACAAGAGCACGGCGCCCGAGACCAAGCGCAATTGCTTTCGGCTCTTCTTCCGGCTCTTTCCCGTGAGCGCATACAAAGCGAGGCGGCCCCTGAGCCGGTTGCTGCGATCAGCTGGCGGCGCTGTACACCTATCGGGTTCCGGGCTGGTCTGCCTTATGTGTACTTTCTTGCTAATACGAATCGTTCTCGTTACGATTCGTTTTCGCATGAATGGTGCGAATCCAGGGTTGCAGATGGACGATGGTCTCGAACTACAGGGCACGCGTGAGCGCGCTGGCACGGCTTGTCGCCACGTCTTTTTCGAGCGCAATGTTGTCGGCATGTGGTGGGGGCAGCAGCACCGCCGATGTACCTCCTCCAGCAAATGAGTCACTCTCGGCTGCCGCCGTAGCCGGCGAAGCATTATTCAACGACAAGAGTCTTTCCGCTTCCGGCCAGCAGTCGTGTGCGACCTGCCACGTGAAGTCGCGCGCATTCACCGCCGATCCAGCCGTCGATAAGGGTCTGCCTGTGCCCCTCGGTGGGCGCAACATGGACCAGCCCGGATTTCGAAACGCGCCATCGCTCATGTACGCCGCCTTTACGCCGGCGTTTTCGATCGATGACGGCACCGCAAGCGGCGGGTTCTTTCGCGATGGGCGTGCCTCGAGTCTTGCTGCCCAGGCAGTACAGCCCTTCCTCAATCAGTTCGAAATGGCCAACCAAGATGCTGCAGAGGTGCTGAGCCGGCTGCAGAATTCTCCGGCTACGTTGGAGAAGTTCGTCGCCGCTTACGGCGCGGGTGCACTGAATGACGCGGCAGTAACACTAAGCAACATCGGTGCGGCGATCGCTGCGTACGAATCCGAGGACGTTGACGAGTTCGAGCCGTTCACCAGCAAGTTCGACTACTACGTCGATGGCAAGGTGCAACTTACCGCACGGGAGATGAATGGGCTCGCGCTGTTCAACAATCCGGGCAAGGGCAATTGCACGGCGTGTCACCCCAGCGTGCACCAGGAATTCACCAGCCGGGCGCTGTTCACCGACTTTTCGTACGACAACATCGGCATCCCACGAAACTGGAACATCCCGGCGAATGCCGCAAATCCGGTTAACCCGTTCACAGGCGCATCGCTTTCATACATGCCCGCGGTCGTGAACGTACCTGCTGATGCCGAGTATGCCTACTATGACCTGGGCCTGTGTGGACCCTTCGTCTCCGATCCCCAGGATGGGGGCGCGCGCCCGGATCTTGTCAGGCTGACACCGACATGTGGCGCCTTCAAGGTGCCCACTCTGCGCAATATCGCGTTGACCGCGCCGTACTTCCACAACGGGGTTTTCCCGGACCTGCACAAGGCCGTGCAGTGGTACGTGACTCGCGATATAAACAACAACACCGCGAACAACCCGGCACCCGTTCCCGCGGGCCCCGGGGGAAACCCGTACGAGGCCGTCGGTACATTCTATACGGCCGCCGATGGCACTCCGGATCTGTATCAATATAACGATCTGCCGGCGTCTCTCAATGCGAATGTCAACGCCGGTGAGCCGCCCTACACGGCGCCGAAAGATGTCGGCGGCGATGCTCCAACGCTCAACGCCCAGGAGATCGATGATCTCGTGGCGTTCCTGTGCACGCTGACGGACGGCTTCGACCCGAACAATCCGTCGGCCTACAACGTGCCTGCCCAGTGTCAACCGAAGGAATCCGTTCCATGAGCCGCGACTCGATGCACCTGCCAGAACAGAAGTCGGCGCATAACCTTGCGCGGGTTTGCGCGCTGCTTCTTGCCGGCACACTCGGTGTTGCGGCGGCGGCCAATGCGGCCGATCCGAAGGCTAAGAAGACCGAGCAGCAGCAGATCCAGGAGCTGCAGCAGCAGTTGCAGGCCGTCCAGGGGCAGCTCAAACAGCTTGCCGACCAGAACCGAGCGTTGCTGCAGCATCAGCAGCAGATAGAGCAGCAACTCACGCAGCAGAATGCGCAGGCGGCTGCGGCCGCGCAGTTGGCCACGCAGCAGGCGTTGGCGCAGCAGGATGCGCAGACTGCTACGTCCGCGCTACCTGGTGGCACGCCAGCGGCCGTCAGCCCACGCTCGGCGGTGCCTGGGGGCACGCCAATGGCCAGTGGTCAGACGGCGGCGGTGGCTGGTGGCACGCCAACGCCCGGTGGTCAGACGGCGGCGGTGCGCAGCCAGGGCGCGGCGCTGCCAGGGAACGCATCGGCGCTGCCGGGCAACGCCTCGGCACTGCCGGGTGGCGGCTCGGCATTGCCTGGCCAGCCGTCAGCGCCAACAGCAGGTTCCGGCGCCGCGGCCGCCAACAGCTGGTTGCCGGGTGCGCAGCCCGGAGGCTATGGCGTTGGCGCGCTCGACAACGTGCGCCTCTGGGGTTACGGCGAGATTTATTACAGCCGCCCGAGCCGCGATACCAGCAGGACGACCGCGGATCTCGCACGCGCCGTGTTTGGTATCGGCTATCGCTTCAACGACCGGACGGAATTCAACTCCGAGTATGAGGTCGAGCACGCGGTCAGCTCGTCGGATGACCCGGGCGAATTCGAGGTGGAGCAGTTCTACGTCGATCGCCAGCTCACGGACTCGGCCACACTGCGTGCGGGCTTGTTCCTGCTGCCGTTCGGCTTCATCAACGAGCATCACGAGCCCACCAACTTCTACGGTATGCAGCGTAATTTCGTCGAAACGCTCATCATCCCGAGCACCTGGCGCGAAGGCGGGCTCAGCTTCCATGGCACGACCGACTTCGGCATTGGCTGGAGCGCGGGTGTCACGACCGGTGTCAATCTCGCGAACTGGGAGTTTGCGCCGGAGTTTCCCCAGTACACCACGGCACTCGAGCTTGCGAATAACGGCGCTGCGCCGTTGCAGGCCACTCACCAGGAGCTGGCACTTGCGAGCGCTCGGCACCTGTCGCAGTACGTGGCCCTCAACTACTTCGGGCTTCCCGGCCTCGACGTGGGTGCGGCGGTCTTCACCGGTAAGGCGGAGCAGGCACCGGGCACTGTTGGAGATTCGCGTGTGACCTTGTGGGAAGGCCATGCCCGCTGGACGCCCGGCAAGTTCGATCTGTCAGCGCTCTATGCACACGGTGCGATCAGCAATGTCGCGGACGCCAACCTGGCAAATCCAGGCTCGCCGAATCCCATTCCCTCGGCCTTCTACGGCTATTACCTGCAGGCGGCCTACGGCGCATGGGAATACGGCGACTACCGTCTGAACCCGTTCGTACGTTGGGAATACTACGACATGGGCTCGCAGTACTCGGGTTCCCTGCCGATGATCCCGGCCGGCAGTGTTCCTCTGTCCGATTCACCGGGTGACTTCGGGCTGTGGCCACAGAATCGTGACCGTGTGTGGACGACCGGTGTGAATTTCTATGTGACCCCACACGTCGTGTTCAAGGCTGACTATCAGTGGTTTGATGTCAACAAGGCCTTCAACCGGCTCGACCTGGGGTTAGGGCTGAATTTCTAGCGGGCCGCGTAGGCGGGGGCGCCTAGCCCGGGGCGCGTAGCCGGGGCGCCTAGGTCGAGCGCTCGGCGCGCAGTACAACCTGCTCGGGCTCATTGACGAAGTAGCCCTGGATGTATTGCACGCCGATCTGCCAGAGGACGGCCATCGTATTGGCATCCTCGACGCGTTCGGCGATCGTCTGGATCAGGCGCTTCGTGGCGCTCTCGACCAACGTGCGCACGCGCTGCTGCAACTGAGGGTCGCCCGTCAGGCCTTGCACGATAGCGCCGTCGATCTTGACGAAGTCGAGGGGGATGGTATCCAGCATGCCCTCGGGGCCACGGCCCGAGCCGAACCCCTCGAGTGCGAATCGAAAGCCACGCTTGCGCAGCGCGGCTGCCAATGCCTGGATCTGAGTGATGTAGGAGTTGGCAGCCTGCTCGGTCACCTGGAAGCACAATCGTTGCGGGTCGGCGCGGCTGGCGCGGACGTGATTGTCCAGCCAGTCAACGAAGGTGGCATCCTTTGCGGTTTCCTTGGACAGCCGCACGAACAGGCAGCCGGGTTTGCGTTGTGCGGCGAAGGACAGCGAGGCCCCCACAACCCACCGGTCGATGTTCTTCAACAGGTCGTTGCGCTCGGCAGCCGCCATGAACTCGGAAGGCAGCACTTCCTTGCCCTGTGGATCCACCATGCGCACGAGCACGTCGAACATTTGGGGATCGTCGCCTTGCAGGCTGGCGACCGGCTGTTGCACCAGCCGGAAGCGATTTTCCATCAATGCGGCCTTGATGTGTTTGACCCACACCTTGTCATAGGACTGCACGCGGGTGTCGGCGTCCGCCTTGTCCGATGTGACTGATTGATTGCCGCCACGGCTGCGGCCCTTGATGCATGCCTCGAGGGCATCGGCTATCGCCGCATCCAACTTCACCTCGCCCGACGGCACGACGGAGAAGCCGACGGTGCAGGTGACACTTACGGTCTTGTCCTTGACGCGGAAGACGTGTTTCTGAATCCGTGCCAACAACTGCTGGCCCCAGGCCTCGACATCGTTTTCATTGCCGCGCTCCAGCAGCACGAGAAACTTCACGCCGCCGAAACGCCCGACGATCTCTTTCGGATGCAGCGCTTCCTTCAACAGCCGGGCGAATTCGATCAACACCTCTTCGCTCGCTATGGCGCCCACGTCGCACTCGATCGTGCTGAACTTGTCGAGTTTGATCAGCGTGACGCAGCGCATCCCGCCGGGGGCCGGCACTGCCAGGCGCTGCTTCAATGCTTCGAGCAACTCGCGCCGGTGCAGGAACCCGGTGGCCGAATCGGAGCGGACCACCTCGTGCAACTGTTCGGCGATCTTCCGGTCATCCTTTTGAGCGGCCGGCACGACCAACCGTACACAGGGCTCGCCGTCATGCTCGCCGAGCGCGAGCACCAATTCGACGGGCAGGGCGGTTCCATCGGCGAGAATGGCATTCACTTTGAGCGTGTGATCGTGCCAACGCCCTTGCAGGCAGGCGGCGAGAGCACCCTTCAAAGGCGAATGCGTCGCCTCATCGAACAGATCCATGATCGGTTGACCGACCACGGTGTCATCGAAGCCAAACAGCTCGAGCCACGAAGGGTTGGCGTCGACGACGATTCCCTCCTGCACCTGCACGATGGCGTCATTCGAGCGCTGCAGGACTATCTCGAGCTGCCGCCGGGCATCGTGCGCGGACTTCAGGGTGCTATCCAACGCGCGCTCGAGTCGGAATGCGCGCAGCTCGCGCAGCATTACTGCCTGCAGGCGAGCGCTATTGCGCAGCGAGACAAAGTCGCGGGCACCGAGCGTCATTGCCTCGGCAATTCTAGCTTCGTCGGCAGGCTCACCAACCCCGATGACGGGAAGCTTGGGCGCAACCTGATCGCGAACATTGATCACCCCGCGTAGATCCTCGCTGCCAGCTACGTGGATCAGCAGTTCGGGGTTGATCTGGGTGATGGCGTCCGCGAGATCGCGCAACGCAGGGATCCAGGTGCAGTGAACAGGATGACCAGCGCGGCGCAACGTGCTGTTGATCGCCTCGACGGGATCGCGCGCGGGGCTCAATACGATGAGTGGTACCGCGTTCTGGTCAGTCAAAGCGGCCTCCCTGTGCGGCGCGAGATGTTAAATGGCAGGTGATTGTAGCATTCCGGCGACGGTGGCCCACTTGCGCTAGTTCAATCTTCATGCGCTGCGCGCAACTTTCCTGGGGGATCGCGCTGCGCGCGACCCCCGAAGATTAGCGGCGCGAAGACGCGCCGGAAAACATTGGAGTCAGTGTGATTTTTGCCGGGGCGCCCTGGATTTCCCGCGCCAGGCGTGGCACGAGGTAGCCCGGAAGCCGCGCGGCCAGTTGGCCCGCGATGAGCCGCGCACGCGGCTCCGGGACATCGAAATGCGCTGCACCACGCACCCGATCCAGCACATGCAGATAGTAAGGTAGCACGCCAGTTTCAAACAGACGGCGTGACAGCTCTGCGAGCACGTCCGGATCGTCGTTGACGCCTTGCAGCAGAACAGTCTGATTGAGCAGAGTCACCCGTGAGTCGCGCAACCGACCGCAGGCACTCTGCACGTCTGCGTCGATTTCATTCGGATGATTCACATGCAGAACGAAAACAACAGGCAGCCGAAGCTGAGTGAGCCACTGTGTCAGTCCCGCATCGACGCGCGAGGGCAGGACCACGGGTTGCCGCGTATGGACTCGCAGCCTTCGCACGTGTGGGATCCTCTGCAGTACGTCCGTCAAACTCGCCAGGCGCGAGTCGCTCAGCGAGAGTGGATCGCCTCCGCTGAGAATTACCTCCTCGATCGAAGTGTCACGCTCTATCGCAGCTAACGCTTCGCTCCACCTCGAGGAATCACTCGTCTGCTGCGCGTACGGGAACTCGCGACGAAAGCAGTAGCGGCAATGAATCGCACAGGCTGAGGTGGTTATGAGCAGGGCTCGACCGTGGTACTTCTGCAGGAGACCTGGCGCGCGCAACGCCTCTCCTTCGCCCAGAGGATCAGCTGTGTAGTCCACAAGGTTCGCCAGTTCAGCTCCGATCGGCAGCACTTGTCGGAGCAGGGGGTCCCGAGGATTGCCGCGCTCGATCCGAGCCAGGTAACTCCTGGGTATACGCAGGCGGAAAGCGCTGCCGGCGGCCTCAGCCGCGGAAGCCAGCTCGGGGTCGAGGCCAAGCTCAGTGATCAGCTCCCGGGGGCTGGTAATGGCGGAGGCCATCTCCGCTTGCCAGCCCACGCGAGAAACCGAACCTGCTTGGCGCCGCATGCCTTCTGGAGGCGTCATGCGCGATTTCCCGGGCGCTGGCGGGTGGGGGTCGATGCCGTTATCATACGCGGCCCTTTTAGGCGGATGCCCGGATTACTGGGCGGCGGCATTCTGCCGGCCACCCTGCGAGAAAGAAATGTCTAGCTATACGACCAGCGAAATACGTGGCGGCATGAAGCTGCTGATTGACGGCGAGCCTTTTGCCGTCATCGACAACGAGTTCGTCAAACCCGGCAAGGGGCAGGCGTTCAACCGCATCAAGATCCGGAATCTGAAGACCGGCCGCACCATCGAGCGCACCTGGCGCTCCGGCGAGTCCATCGAGGCGGCCGACGTCCAGGACACCGAGATGCAGTATCTCTACCAGGACGGCGACTTCTGGCATTTCATGGTGCCGGAGAACTTCGAGCAGTATACAGCCGAGAAGGCTGCTGTCGGTGACAACGCCCAGTGGCTGAAAGACGGCATCATCTGCATCGTGACGCTTTGGAACAACGTGCCGCTCGTGGTGATGCCGCCGCCGCATATCGATCTCAAGGTCGTCGAAACCGATCCGGGTGTTCGCGGTGACACGGCTACTGGTGGACAGAAGCCGGCGAAGCTCGAGACGGGTGCTGTCGTGCGCGTGCCGCTCTTCATCAATGAAGGCGACGTGCTCCGCATCGACACGCGCACCGGCGAGTACGTTTCCCGCGCTAAGCAGTAAGCGCTCGCGTTTGCTGCCTGCGGGAGAGGCGTACTCCCTCTCCCGCGTAGATCACCAATGCCGTCCAGATAAGAGCAAAGCCGATTGCGCGGGCGTGATCAAAAGGCTCGTGAAGCACGAATACACCGCACATGAACTGCAATGACGGTGCGATGTATTGAAGTAACCCGATCGTTGAGTACGGCAGCAACCGCGTTCCCTGCGCGAACAAGAAAAGCGTGATTGCAGTCAGCGGTCCGCTTGCAATCAGCATAGTGTTGATGATCGCACCTTCGTGCCCAAAGGCGCCCACGCCTGCCGACTCGGACCACAGCAGATAACCAACCGCGAACGGCACGAGCAGGAGCGTTTCGATTGCAAGTCCGGGTAGTGCCTCAACCTTCACGACTTTCCGCACCAGCCCATAGCACGCGAAAGAGACCGCCAGCGTCAGGGCGATCCACGGCAAGCCTCCCGTCATGAACGTGAGATAGCCGACGCCGAGTGTTGCGAGGGCTACGGCGGTCCATTGCGTCCGAGTCAGCTTTTCGGACAGGAGCACGATTCCCAGTAACACATTGACCAGCGGGCCGATGAAATAACCCAGGCTCGTTTCAACCACGCGGCCATGCGTGACTCCATAAACGTAGGTGATCCAGTTTGCGGTTATGAGCGTTGCCGTCAGGGCGAGGCGCAGTACGACACCGCGATTGGCGAGACCCGCGCGCAAGGCGCCGAGCTCGCCTCGGAAGAACATCCAGCCGAATACGAATATGCATGACCAGACGATGCGGTGTGCAATGACCTGCATCGCCGGCACTTGCTGCAGGGCGTGGAAGTAAAGCGGGAAGATTCCCCAGACTGCGAATGCTGTCGCTGCGGAAACGAATCCCTTGCTCGCGTTCTTCATCCTTGCGTTACAGACTCCGGCTCCCCGCCACGAAGATTGCCGCCAGGCGCTCGATGCCGCGGCGGTCAGCTTCATCGAACCTGGCCAACAGGGGGCTATCGATGTCGAGCACACCCAGTAATACGTCCCCCTGGACCAACGGTACGACGATTTCAGACTGTGACGCCGCGTCACAGGCGATGTGACCGGGAAACTGGTGCACGTCGCGCACGACTACGGTCTTGCGAGTTGCGGCCGCCGTCCCGCATACACCTTTGCCGAGCGGTATACGTACACATGCCGGTTTGCCCTGGAACGGGCCAACGACCAGCTCGCTCTCGAGACCTTCACGTGCGCGCAGAAAGTAGAAGCCAGCCCAATTGATGTCCGGCAGAGCATCGAACAACAGCGCAGCCGTGTTGGCGGCGTTGGCCACCAAGTCCTGCTCGCCCGCAAGCAAACCGTTGAGTTCGTCAGCGAGGCTCGCGTAGTCCGCGTCCTTGTTGCGGAAGTCGTAACGTTTGCTGGTGAATTCCATTGGAGGAGAGCGCTACCAAGGGTCTCGTATTCTGACGCGGATCGTGGTGTTGTGCCCTCTCTCGGAAGGGCGACGCCTTGGCACGGTCGTCCGTCCGCGGCGTTCTTCGGCCCAGCGTGCGTTCGTGCTCGTAGAGCTCTACGCGCGGTCGGTCGGAAACGCCAGCACGGCGTCGATGTGGTTGGCGTCCGCCGCGAGCATCAGCGTTCTGTCGAATCCCAAAGCCACGCCGGCGCATTCCGGCAGCCCCGCCTCGAGCGCGGCCAGCAACCGGCTATCGATCTCGTATGAGGGCAGCCCCAGCCTATGCCGTTCTTCATTGTCGCGTTCGAAGCGCACGCGCTGTTCGGTGGCGTTGGCGAGCTCCTGGAAGCCGTTCGCCAGCTCTACGCCTTTGCAATACAGCTCGAATCGCAATGCCGAGCGCGGGTCGTCGGGACTCAGACGAGCCAGGGCGGCCTGACTGGCGGGATAACCGTATATGAACGTCAGCGCGTTGTGCCCGAGCCGCGGGCCAACCACCGCTCCCATGAGAAGCTCCAGCAACTCATCACGTTGGGCCTGCCCGTCTGCAAAGCCGACTTTACTGGCGGCCTCGCCCAGCTCTGTCAGCGTCGCTGTAAACGGATCCAAGTGCAATTCGCGCAGAAAGGCTTCTTGATACGTGAGCCGCTCGCCCGACATACCGAACGCAACATCACCCAGCAGGTGGCGCACGAGCAGCTCAACTTCACTCATGAGTCGATCCAGCGAAAATCCGATCCTGTACCATTCGATCAGTGTGAATTCGGCGTTGTGTTGCCGTCCGCGTTCCAGGCCACGCACAACGTGGCAGATTTGATAGATGTCGCCGCTGCCGGCGGCCAGCAGACGCTTCATTGCGTATTCCGGCGACGTGTGCAGGAAGAACAAACGCGAATCGTCTGCAAACTTCACCTGCGCCGAGTGGATATGGATGTCTGTGACAGGAGCGTTCACCACTAGCGGGGTGTCGACTTCCAGAACGCCACGATCCATGAAGAAGTTTCGCGCAGAGCTGAGCAAAGCCGCCCGATGCTCCAGCATCGAGCGCGTGGCAGTGGGGCGCCAATCAACCATGCGCCGCCATCATTCGGCCGCGCAGCCGGGCCAATGGTTGGCCAACGGAAACGCCGCCGCCGCCGTTCATGTTGGACAGCCAGTCGATCGTATCGGGAGCGGTTATCAAAATCACGGTAGAGCCCATATTGAAGCGACCCATCTCTTCGCCCTTCTGCAGCCGCAAGGGAGCGCGAGTTGGGTCTAGCGGCAATTCCATCGCCTCCCGTGGGCTGCGCGGCGTGATTTCGCCGTGCCATACAGTTTCCATGCTGCCCACAAAAAGGGCGCCAACCAACACCATCGCGAACAACCGCGGTCCGTCCTCAAATACACAGACGACGCGCTCGTTCCGTGCGAACAGGCCCGGAACAGCCGCTGCTGTCACGCTATTGACGCTGAACAGTTGACCCGGAACGTACCAGGCTGCGCGCAGCGTGCCACCCAGCGGCATGTGAATGCGATGGTAGTTGAAGGGTGCAAGATACAACGTCGCGAAGCAACCGTCAGCAAACCCTGATGACCACCCGGCCTGCGCGCCACGGAAATCGAGCAGCGCTTCGAGCGAATAAGAATGCCCTTTCGCCTGCATGATCTGCGACCCGTCGAGGCGGCCAATCTGACTGATTGCGCCATCCACGGGAGAAACCAAAACACTGTCATTTGGATCGATGGGGCGAGCGCCGGGTCTCAGGGGCCGCGTGAAGAACTCGTTGAACGACGCATACGCCAGAGGGTCCGGCTGCACCGCGTCTGACATGTCTGGACTAAAGCCTCGCATGAAGCTCTTGATGAGCGCATTTTTCACCCCAGGTGTACGGCTCCGCGTCAGGCGGTACACCAGCCGCGACAGAAAATGTTGCGGAATGGCGTATTGAAGAGCGACGAACAGCCGATCCCTGAGTGTCGGCCCCGAATCATGTGTGCTCATTATGAACGGGCGGTCAAGTGGGGGGCCGCGAGCTTCAGGTCCTGTGCGAAGCGGCGGGTGTCAAAGGGCGGCGTAAAGACGCCGACGACTCGAGCGTTTGCGTCGACGAGAAATACCGCAGCCGAATGGTCCATCGTGTAGTCGCCGCCGGGAAGGTCCACTCGCAAGGCCACCACTTTAAAGGCAGCCAGCATCTTCTCGAGGGCTTTCGGATCCCCGGTGAGGCCAATGAACTCGGGGTCAAAGGCATGCGCATACTTTCCCACCAGCGCAGGGGTGTCTCGCTGGGGGTCCACGGTCACAAACAGCACCTGCAGGCCGGGAACTGCGGCCGCATTTTTTACCTGCGCGAGCTTGGCGAGCGTGGTAGGGCAGACATCGGGGCAGTGCGTGAATCCGAAGAATACGAGGCTGGGTCTGCCTTGGAGTTGGCGGGCCGTGAAGGGGTGGCCCTCGTGGTCGGTCAGCTGGAAATCCGCCACCTTCCAGGGCAGCGTCAACCACGTTCCGCTTGCAAGCTGCGGGGCCGAGCTGTCAAGTTCTCGCGCCAGCCAGAAACCGGCCAGCGCAGCGCATAGGGCCGCGATGGCCACGAGTAGCCAGGAAAGTCGTTTGGTCATTCAAGAATTATCCCACAGCAGTCGCAGCAGACGTCGTAAGAGTCGTAAGAAGAGCAGCAAGGGCGGGGAGGGGAGCGCGGCGCGTACGCCGGTTACTGTCCGCGATCTGATCAGCCGCGGTGCTCGCCGGCTGAGCCGCGCACGCGTGTTCTACGGTCACGGCACCGACAACGCGCTGGATGAGTCAGCGGCGCTGGTCTTTCACGCGCTCGACCTTCCGCATGAAGCCGGTCCGACGGTGTATGGCAAGCGCGTGGATGCCTCCGCGCAACAGCGCGCCGAGGCGCTGATTACGCGGCGTATCAACGAACGCATCCCCGCCGTCTATCTCACAAATGAGACCTGGTTCGCAGGTCTGCCATTCCACGTTGACCCGCGCGTACTCATCCCACGCTCCGCTCTTGCCGAGCTCATCGAACACCAATTCACGCCCTGGATCGCTCCAGCGCGGGTGAAACGTGTGCTTGATGTAGGCACTGGGTCAGGTTGCATCGCCATCGCCTGCGCAGTGGCGTTCCCACGCGCCCGCGTCGATGCTGTGGATATCTCGAAGGACGCCCTGGAAGTCGCTCGGGTCAACGTTCGCAAGCATCGGCTCGGGCGTCGCGTCCGTCTCGTTGAGTCCGACCACTTCAGTGGTCTCTCAAACATAAGCGGCGGCACCTACGATATCATTGTGTCGAACCCGCCCTATGTCGGCGCACGCGAGATGAGGTCGCTGCCGCCCGAGTATCGGCACGAGCCGCGAATCGCGCTCGCCTCCGGGGACACTGGCTTGGATTCGGTGCGGGTGATTCTGCGGGAAGCAGGTCGGTACCTGCGCCCTGGCGGCCTTCTTGTCGTAGAAGTGGGTAACACGGAAACGGCGGTGCGGCGGGCGTTCCGGGGTCTCCCGTTCGTCTGGTTGGACTTTGAGCGAGGCGGCGGCGGCGTTTTTCTGCTGACGGCCGAACAACTGCATGCGCATGCGGAGTAGAGACAGCGAGCCGTAACATGTCAGGCAACACCATAGGCAAGGTCTTCACAGTCACGACGTTTGGCGAAAGCCACGGCCCCGCCATGGGCTGCATCGTCGATGGTTGTCCGCCGGGTATGGCGCTCGCCGAGGCCGACCTTCAGGCTGACGTCGACCGGCGTCGTACCGGCACCTCACACTTCGTGAGTCAGCGCCGGGAGGCCGACGAGGTACGGATCCTGTCAGGTGTGTTTGAGGGTCTGACCACCGGAACCCCCATAGGAATCCTCATCGAAAACACGGACGCGCGCTCGCGCGACTACGAGAAGATCAAGGACCGCTTCCGTCCCGGTCACGCGGACTACACCTATCAACACAAGTACGGCCTGCGTGACTATCGCGGCGGAGGCCGATCATCTGCTCGCGAAACAGTAATGCGCGTAGCTGCGGGCGCCATAGCGCGCAAATACCTCGTCGAGCGGCTGGGGGTGCGGATTTCCGGCTATCTGAGCCAGATTGGATCTCTGCGGCTCGATCCGGTGGACCCGGCGTTTGCGTATCAAAATCCGTTTTTCTGCCCCGATCCGGCCCGGATTGAAGAGCTCGAGCAGTTGATGTGGAAGGTGCGCAGTGACGGAGATTCTGTTGGTGCGCGCGTCACGATCCTTGCAACGGGCGTCCCGCCCGGACTGGGGGAGCCCGTGTTCGATCGGTTGGATGCCGATATCGCTCATGCCCTGATGAGTATCAACGCCGTCAAGGCCGTCGAAATAGGTGCGGGCACCGCCGCTGCGCAGCAAAAAGGCAGTGAGCATCGCGACGAGCTGACACCCGTGGGCTTTCGCAGCAATCATGCCGGTGGTGTCCTCGGCGGCATTTCGTCCGGTCAGGACATCATCGCCCACGCCACCCTCAAACCTACTTCGAGTATTCAGGTTCCAGGGAGTACGATTGACTTGTCGGGCAATCCGGTGGAAGTTGTCACGACGGGACGTCACGATCCGTGTGTGGGGTTGCGAGCGACACCGATCGCCGAAGCCATGCTGGCGATCGTGCTAATGGACCACTACCTGCGCCATCGCGCGCAAAATGCGGACGTAAAAGCGTCCACCCCGGACATCAACAAAGCACCCCTGTGAACAGCCCAAGCCCCAAGTCAGAGTTTTCAGTTGCCGTCGTCGGTGCCACAGGCCTGGTCGGCGAAACGATGATCCAGGTACTGGAAGAGCGTGATTTCCCTGTCTCGGAGCTCTACGCGCTCGCCAGCAACCGCTCCCTCGGCAAGTCGGTTTCCTTCAAGGGCCGCAAAATTCCGGTGCGGGAGCTCGAGGGCTTTGATTTCAGCAAGGCGGATATCGGACTGTTCTCGCCGGGCGGCGAGGTGTCCCGGATTTACGCGCCGAAGGCTGCGGCCGCCGGCTGTATCGTCATCGACAACACCTCGGAATTCCGCTACGAGGATGACATTCCGCTCGTGGTACCCGAGGTCAATCCGCACGCCATCGCACAATTCAAGAACCGCGGGATCATCGCCAACCCGAATTGCTCGACGATTCAGCTCGTGGTCGCGCTGAAGCCCATCCATGACGCGGCCGGCATCGAGCGAATCAACGTTGCAACGTATCAATCAGTGTCGGGCGCCGGCCGCGAGGCCGTCGAAGAGTTGGCGGAGCAGTCGATTCAGCTGCTCAGTGGCAAGGGGCCGGTGACCGCGCGGGTGGTGGCCAAGCAGATTGCGTTCAACTGTGTGCCGCAAATCGACAAGTTCGAGGACAACGGTTACACCAAGGAAGAAATGAAGATGGTCTGGGAGACCCGCAAGATCCTGGAGGACGTCAACATCCGGGTGAATGCGACCGCTGTCCGCGTACCGGTATTCTTCGGGCATTCCGAGGCAGTGCATCTCGAAACACGGACCAAGATCACAGTCGAGGAAGTGCGTGCGCTGCTCGCAAAGGCGCCTGGAATAGAGGTTTTGGACGAGCGCCGCCCAGGGGGGTACCCCACAGCGGCTACCGAGGCAGCGAACCGCGACACAGTTTATGTCGGGAGAATACGTGAAGATCTGTCCTCCGACAGGGGACTTAACTTATGGGTTGTCGCCGACAACGTACGCAAGGGTGCTGCAACGAACAGTGTGCAGATCGCAGAGATTTTGGTTCGGCAGCATATGTAATGTATATTGCCGACCGTTGGGTGGACTCGCGGAATGCGGTCCACTCATTTGTTTTTTCAATAGATTTTACCCGTTGATACCTCTCGGGGTGTCGTGATGTTCGTGAAAAGAAGCAGCCTGGTGCTCGCATCGCTGATGGCTCTGCCATCGGCCGCGTTCGCGCTTGGTTTTGGAGACCTGCGTCTCCTGTCACCGCTCAATGCACCTCTCGATGCCGAAATCGAGCTGGTGGACGTTGCGCCCGAGGACATGCAGAGCCTCAAGGCGCAGATCGCCTCGCGAGAGACGTTCACCCGTTACGGACTCGAGTGGCCTGTTTTCCTCAGCAGTGTGCAGGTGAAGATCACGCGAACTGCGGACGGTCGTCAGGTCCTCAAGCTCAAGTCCACCGACACGATTACCGAGCCGTTCATCACCCTCCTCGTGGAGGTGAGCTGGGCTCGTGGACGTTCGGTCCGTGAATACACGATGCTCCTGGATCCCCCGGTCTACACGCCGGGACAGACGCCTGCCTCCAACGCTCCAGTCGCCGCGCCTTCGGCCGGGACGGGCGCTCGCGAGGGTTCGATTGCGCGCGAGTCCACCGCTGCTGTACCTCCCTCGCAGGACACTTCGTCCATCTCGCCTAATCCGCCCGGTGAGTCGTCGAGCAGCGCACCTTCGGCCCCCCGCGGTGCGGGAAGCAGTCCGACCGCGGCAAGTGGTTCGACTCACGTCGTCAAGCGAGGCGAGACGCTCTCGTCCATTGCGGCGTCAGCCTCAGGCAACTCCGCAAATTCCCCTCAGACGCGCAGCTGGATGCTGGCCATCTACCAGGCCAACCCGCCCGCGTTTGAGAAAAACATGAATTTGATGCGCTCCGGCGCGGTGCTGCGCATTCCGGAAAGTTCCGATGTGTCAGCGATTTCCCCATCCGAAGCGAACGGCGAGATTCGCCGTCAGTACGCTGCCTGGCGCTCCACAACGCCGGAGGGCGGGCCATCGACCGCTGCTGAGCCGGGCCGTTTGCGGCTAGTGACTCCGACAGAGTCGGGCTCCGTAGGTACCGGCGGTTCCAACGCTGAGACCAAGGCGCTTCAGGGTCGCGTCAAAGAGCTCGAAGGTCAGCTCAGCGACTCCAAGCGTCTATTGGAAATGCGTAACGCCGAGCTCGCCCAACTCCAATCGCGACTCGAAGGTGCCACAAAGGCGCCGCCCGCAGCACCGTCACCCGCGCCGACGCCACCGGCCGCCGCCGCACCGCCAGCTCCAGCGCCGGCTCCTGCGGAGCAGCCACCAGCTGCACAGGCGGAAGCGCCTGCCGCCGCGCCGCCTCCGGCTGAAGAGCCGGCTCCATCGGCCGAGCCGACACCGACCCCCCCTGCCGCAGATACGACTCGTGCGCACAGGCCTCCGCCGACACCAGTGCAGGCAGAGGGCGGCGGGATATTCGATACCCTCAAGGACTACTGGTGGGCGATTGCTCTGCTCGCAGTAGCACTGGCCGGGTACTTTGGACTGCGCGCGTGGCGTTCGCGCCGCCAGTCTGAATTCGATGACTCGCTGGGCCGGCTAGCTGTCGCGGGTGCGAATTCCATGGACCGCGGGTTCGCGGCAGGTGGAGATACCTCTCCTGTCCGTCCTCTGACGGCAGCGACTGACGACGGCGCCTTCCTCGTAGAGGAGTCGGGGACTCATCAGCGTCCTCGATTCGGCGGTGGTGCCGCTCCCACAGCAACTTCGGCCCGCCACGTCTCGACGGACGACACGGTCAGCAGCGATACCGCGATCAACCTCGATCAGGGTGATCCGTTGGCCGAGGCCGATTTCCACATGGCCTACGGTCTGTACGACCAGGCCGCGGATCTGATCCGTATTGCGATCAGCCGCGAGCCCAATCGGCGCGATCTGAAGCTCAAGCTCCTCGAAGTGTTCTTCGTCTGGGGCAACAAAGAGCAGTTCCTGCATAGCGCTCGCGAGCTGGCCGACACCCGCGCCGAGGCTGCGCCTGGCGAGTGGGAAAAGATCGTCATCATGGGCAAGCAGCTTGCCCCGGAAGATGCGCTGTTCTCAGGTGGTGGCGCCGTCAGTGGCGCGACTGCGGGCGGCGTCGATCTCGACCTCGAAGGCGGCGAAAGCCGCGTCGACTTCGACCTGATGGGTGAGCCGGTACCCGGCCAGGCCGACGGCGGTGTCGATCTGGACATTGGTTCCGCCCTTGGCGACAACACGCACGACCTTGGGGAGGGTACCGATCGCAGCTTCGGTCTCGAGACCACTTTCAACAACAACTCGACGGGCACGACGCGTCAGATGACGCAGCGACTTTCGCGCGAGCCCGAGCCGCTCATGCCGGAGTTCGGCGCGGAGTCGGAAGGTCCGACGGTCGAACAGCCACAGTTGGAAAATCCGACCATCCGTCAGAAGGTCGCGATGGCCCTCAAGCAGGGTCACAGCGCCGAGCAGACAGCCGAGCTCGCCATCGACGACCTCGGTCTCGATCTGGGCGCGCTCGACACGGTCGATCAACCCGGTCTCGGCGCCTCGTCCGACGCACCAACACTGGTGGCGGGCATGGACGACCGTTCCCGCAAGATCATGGAAGAGGCCCAGCGCCGCGCTGCAACTGAAGATACTTCAGCGACAGCTGCCTGGCGGATGGACGACAGCGACCTTCATGCGGTCCTTGGCAATGGTACCAATGGGCATGCAGAGAACGGTGCATTCGACCCGTCGTCAACAGCCCGGCTCGCGGCTCTGTCGGATCGTGACGTTGACTTCGACCTCGGGGACGTTGATGCCGATGGTGTTGGTGAAGCGGACGCTGATGGTATGCACCATCATCATCACGCGCACGGTACCAACGGAGCTGGTTTGGACCTCGACGTCGGCACGGCGACGGTCCCCGACGCGGCCTTCACGGCTACTCAGAAGCTCGCTTCCGATGATCTCGCGCTACCGGATCTCGAGCCGGTAACGATGAGTGAAGTCGGTACCAAGCTGGACCTGGCACGCGCCTACATGGATATGGGTGACCCCGAGGGGGCACGCAACATCCTGGAGGAAGTGATGCACGAAGGGTCAGTAGCGCAGAAGCAGGAAGCGCAGAGATTGCTGGAGTCACTCCCGGGTTGAACCGCTACGCCGTCGGCATTGAGTACGACGGTTCCGCTTATTCGGGCTGGCAGACGCAACAGTCGCCACGCACCATTCAAGGCCTCGTTGAGAGTGCACTGAAGGGTGTGGCGGCTGAGCCCGTTGAGGTCATATGCGCGGGCCGCACGGATGCGGGCGTCCACGCTCGCTGGCAAGTCGCTCACTTCGATACGAACGTCACCCGGCCCATGCGCGGTTGGGTCATGGGAGCCAATACCGAGCTTCCTCGCGACGTCAGCATCGTTTGGGCACGTCCGGTGCCACTTCACTTCCACGCCCGCTATTCGGCTGAGGCGCGGACCTACCGATACATCATTCTGAACCGCAGCTCGCGCTCGGCTCTCGCCGCGAAACGCGCAGCGTGCATCTTCAAACCCCTCGATCACGAACGAATGGCGGCCGCAGCAGCGCATCTATGCGGCCATTACGACTTCAGCGCTTTCCGTTCCTCCGAGTGCCAATCGAATTCGCCGATCCGACGGGTCGAGCGCCTGACGGTTGAGCGGCAGGGCGAGTGGGTCGTTATCGAAGTGACCGCCAACGCCTTTTTGCACCACATGATGCGGAATATCACAGGCTTGCTGATCGAGATTGGGCGTGGAGAGGCCCCTCCCTCGTGGGCACGCGAGGTCCTGGAGGGCCGGGACCGGACCCGAGGGGCACCCACGGCGCCGGCTGACGGCCTGTATCTCTGGGACGTTCGGTACCCGGACGCGTTCCGACTACCCTCCGGACGCTCGGGGGCGCGATCCATTATCATTCCAGGATTGCCATAGATTTACGGACGTCCTCCATGTCGTGGTTCGAAAAGATCATGCCCTCCCGGATCAAGACCGAGCGCCGTACACGCTCGGTGCCGGAAGGCCTGTGGATCAAATGTCCGGCGTGCGACGCCGTTCTGTATCGGGCTGAGCTCGAACGCAACCTGTATGTCTGCCCGAAGTGCAGTCACCACATGCGAATCGGTGGCCGCGAGCGGCTGGAAGGGTTTCTGGACCCGGGGCAGACGGAAGAGATCGGCGCTCACATCTCGCCGGAAGATCCGCTCAAATTCCGTGACAGCAAGCGCTACAAGGACAGGCTCAGCCAGGCGCAGAAGGCGACCGGAGAGCGCGACGCGCTCATCGTGCTGGCGGGCAAGTTGCAGGGCCTTCCCATTGTCGCCTGCGCATTTGAATTCCAGTTCCTGGGCGGGTCCATGGGGTCCGTAGTCGGGGAGCGTTTCAAACGCGCGGTCGATCACTGCATAGAGCATCGCGAGCCGTTCGTGTGTTTCTCCTCTAGCGGAGGAGCACGCATGCAGGAGGCGTTGTACTCGCTGATGCAGATGGCAAAGACCTCAGCAGCGCTGTCGCGCCTCGCGCAGGCACATCTACCTTACATCTCGGTCATGACCGACCCGACGACCGGTGGCGTATCGGCCAGTCTTGCCATGCTGGGGGACCTCAACATCGCCGAGCCGCGTGCCCTTATCGGATTCGCCGGCCCGCGTGTTATTCAGCAGACCGTGCGCGAGACACTTCCGGAAGGATTCCAGCGCAGCGAGTTCCTCCTCGAGCACGGCGTGCTCGACATGATCGTGGACCGCCGCGACATGCGTGACCGCATTGGCGGCGTGCTGCGAATACTGTTGAAGCTACCGCCCACTTCTTCTGCTGCCGCTGCCTGAAATTGCGCACGCTTGCCGAGTGGCTGGCTCTTCAGGAATCGGTGCATCCGAAGACCATCGATATGGGCTTGGCTCGTGTCGCGTCCGTCGCGCGAACCCTGGGAGTGGACAAACCGGCCTCGCGCGTGATCACGGTCGGTGGGACAAACGGGAAAGGGTCCACGGTTGCTCACCTGGACGCCTTTCTTCGCGCGACCGGGGCCTCCACCGGCATGTTCACGTCGCCTCACTTCATCCGTTACAACGAGCGGATTCGGGTCGGAGGCGTCGAAGTCGAAGACGCGGAGTTGATCAGCGCGTTTGAGCGGATAGAGGCGGCGCGCGGACAGACCACACTCACTTTTTTTGAGTACAACGCCCTGGCGGCTCTGCTGATTTTCGCCGATCGCCGCGTCGACGTGGCCATTCTCGAGGTGGGGCTGGGCGGTAGGCTGGACGCGGTCAACCTAGTCGATGCAGACGTCTCGATCGTGTGCTCGATCGGGTTCGATCATCGCGATTACCTGGGCGACAGCCTCGAGCAGATCGGTGCCGAGAAGGCGGGCATCTTCCGTCCCGGGCGGCCTGCGGTGTTGAGTACTCCATCTATGCCGGGGAGCGTCTACTCGACGATTCAACGGTTGGGCGCGCGCGCGGTGGTCGCCGAACGGGATTTCAGCTGGCAGGTGGAGTCAACCGAAGGGCAAACCAAGGGCGAGTGCGCCCGCTGGCGTTATCGTGGGTTGCGAACCACGCTCAGCAACCTGCCCGCATCGGCCCTTAGGGGCTCCATTCAATATCGCAATGCTTCCGCATCCCTCGCGGCGATCGAATCGCTCGACGCAGGGTATGTACTGAATGAGCAAGCAGTCGGTGATGCGCTTCGAAACGTCAGGCTCGCGGGCCGGTTTCAGGTGGTTGCAGGGCCGGTTGAATGGATCCTCGACATCGCACACAACGAGCCAGCTGCCCGTGTGTTCGCCGAGCATGTGCGAGAACGGCCGCTACCTGAGGGCGCTCATACGTTCGCGGTCGTGGGTATTCTCGCGGACAAGGACGCGCGTGAGATTGCCGCTGCGCTCGAGCCGCTCGTTGATCATTGGATACTGTGCTCGTTACCAGGAGCGCGGGGCGGCTCAGCGTCGGATCTGGCACAAAGGCTTCGGCTTCCCGCCGATGAGACTACCCTCGCAACCTCGGTTCAGGAGGGCTGCGAAGTTGCGCGGGCGGCCGCAGCGCCCGGGGACCGAGTTATTGTCTTCGGCTCGGTTTACACGGTGGGTCCGGCATTGCAATGGCTTCGCGTATACTAGTGGCTGGGCCGCATAGGCCGGGCCGCGTAGGGCTAAGCCACGCCCGCCGTCCGCTTGATTGAAGCGGCTTCGTCCCCACTGTGGAACTTCTGGTGAAAGAGCGACTGACCGGCGCGATCATTCTTGTAGTCCTGATCGTGTTGTTGGTGCCCGAGCTGTTGTCGGGCCCTAAGGGCCCGTCGGCCCCTGTGCCGGCAGGTGCGGCTCCCACTTCATCCGAGGAACCGCCATTAAGGTCGTACACCATCAACTTGGGCGACGACTCGCACGCGCGATCGGCCTCAGCCGACAGCGGCGGGCCGGGCATGCCGCAGCCCAGCGGCCCCGAGCAGCCAACCGTTCAACCCGGTGCGGTCACATCGGACGCCGCGCAGGGGCAGAGCGACGCGGCGGACGTAGCATCGCAACCTGGCGCATCGCAGCGGTCGGGCGCACCGCAGGCGGCCAGTTCAAACGCAGCGAATTCGTCGGAGCCGAGGTCGCAGGCGGCCGGCGCACCACAGCGGTCACAAGCGGCCAGTTCAACCGCATCGCAAGTCGGCGCATCGCAGGCATCCAATGCACGGCCGCAGTCCAGCACGCCAACGGCGCGGCCTGGCGAAGCAGCCACGCCCCCACAACGCACGGTGACTCCGGCGCAAAAACCTACTGCGCCGCCGACCGCAGCCGCGCCTCGATCGGAGCCTCCGAAGCCAGCTCATGCTGCGGCGCTGGAGAAGCCCGCCAAGCCTCATCCGGCAGCGACGGCTTCCAACGTGGCGTCGACTTCGGAGTCCCCTCCGGGCAGTCCTGCCCGGAGTTGGGCAGTGCAGCTGGGGGTGTTCGCCAGCCGCGAGAATGCAGAACGGTTGGCTGTGGAAGTACGGGTGAAAGGCTTCAAGGTGTCTGTGTCGCCCGTCACGGGCGGCAGCCGCAAACTCTACAAAGTGCGGGTTGGACCGACACCCGATCGCGCAGCGGCGCAGGACCTTCAGGGGCGGCTGAAGGCTGTGGGCCGTCCTGGCGGTACGGTGGTCCCTTATTCTTGATACAGCCCACAATTGCGGCAAGCCATGGAAGAGGTCCGCGCAGGCTGGGTCTCGCTCTTGTACAATCCGCGCCGCCATCGACTATTGGACCCGCGGATGAATGTTACCGATTACCTGGTGATAGCCGCCGTCATCATTTCGGCAGTTGTCGGTGCGATGCGCGGTTTTCTGCGCGAGGCGGTGGCGCTCGCCGCCTGGCTGTTCGCGCTGTTCATAGCGTGGCACTTCTCGGATCTGATCGAGCCGCATCTGGGCGGCCTGTTGTCAGGCTCATATGTCAAGCCGTGGGCCGCCCGCGTCATCATCGTGCTGCTGATACTGCTGCTCGGCGCGGCTATTGGCGCGCTACTCGATCACTTCGTGCGGCTGTCGATCTTCAGCGGCATGGACCGTTTCCTCGGAATGGTTTTCGGCGTTTTGCGCGGAGTGGTCCTGCTCGGCGTATTTGTCATCCTGGGGCAACTTCTGCGCCTGGATGGCGAGAGGTGGTGGGGCCGGTCCCTGCTGGTGCCCTATGGCGAATCCGTGGCGAACGGATTGCGCGCGTTGGTTGGCGAGCAGCGGCTGAAGCACACGCGCGGCGTGACCGCAAAGAACTGAATCTACCCTGAAGGTGCCAGTGCATGTGCGGGATTGTCGGTATTGTTGGAACTAGCGCGGTCAACCAGCGAATTTATGACGCGCTGACGGTCCTGCAACATCGCGGCCAGGACGCGGCTGGCATTGCAACGTCAGTGGACGGTGAGCTCTACACGCGCAAGGGGAGTGGCCTCGTACGCGACGTTTTCCAGCAGCACCATATGCTGGAACTCCGGGGCAACTACGGCATTGGCCACGTGCGCTACCCGACTGCCGGATGTGACTCGGCCTCCGAAGCGCAGCCGTTCTACGTGAATGCTCCCTACGGGATCTGCATTGCCCATAACGGCAACCTGACGAACGCCACGGAACTTGCCGAGGTGATCATTCGTGAGGATCGCCGGCATCTCAACACCAGTTCCGATTCGGAAGTCCTGTTGAACGTGTTCGCGTCCGAGTTGCAGCGCATTGGAACGCCGCGCGTTACACCCGCAGACGTATTTGCAGCGCTGAATGCGGTTTACCGCCGATGTCGCGGCGGTTATGCGGTAGTCGCAATGGTTATCGGACACGGCATTCTCGGATTCCGCGACCCCCATGGCATCCGCCCCCTCGTGCTGGGGCAGCGGGATACGCCGCGTGGACCCGAGTGGATGCTGGCCTCCGAAAGCGTCGCGCTCGACTCACTGTCGTTCAAGTTCGTACGCGACATTGCGCCAGGTGAGGCGGTATTCATTGATGAGCAGGGGCGGCTGCATTCCCAACAGCTCGTGCCGACGGTCCGGCACACGCCGTGCATCTTCGAGTATGTCTATTTCGCTCGTCCTGACACTAAGATCGATAACATCTCCGTGTACCGAGCACGCATGCGTATGGGCGATCGGCTGGCGGAGAAGATACTTCGCGAACGGCCCAATCACGACATCGACGTCGTCATCCCTATTCCCGATACCAGCCGCACGAGCGCGTTGCAGTTGGCGCAGAGACTCAACCTGAAGTATCGGGAAGGTTTCATCAAAAACCGTTATATCGGCCGCACGTTCATCATGCCGGGCCAGGAGCAGCGCGAGAAATCAGTGCGCCGCAAGCTGAACGCCATCGACCTGGAGTTCCGTGGCAAGAACGTCCTGCTGGTGGATGACTCCATCGTCCGTGGCACGACCTCGGCACAGATCATCGAGCTGGCGCGCGAAGCCGGCGCGAAGAAGGTTTACTTTGCCTCGGCGGCTCCGCCGGTGCGCTTCCCCAACGTGTACGGAATCGACATGCCCGCGACGAGTGAGCTCGTCGCCGCCGATCGTAGTGTCGAAGAGGTTGCGCATCTGATTGGTGCGGATTGGCTGGTCTACCAGGACCTGGAAGATCTGGTTGCCGCCTGTCAGCACGATGATGCTCGTGTCGCCGAGTTCGACACGTCCTGCTTCTCCGGAGAGTATGTTACGGGCGATGTGACGCCCGAGTATCTCGAGCGGTTACGGGATGAGCGCTCGGATGCGGCCAAGTCGTTGCGACGCGAGCGCCGGGGCAAACTCAAAGTCATCCGAGGCACGTGAATTCGATCCGTCGGCGCCTTCTGCTGGAGCTGTTTCAGGCTGGCCTTGACAGGGTATCGGGCCGCCGTTCGGTTGCCCGCGCACTGAGCGCATCCTCAGGCGCGGTCTGGATCGCAGCAATAGGGAAGGCTGCCTCCGCCATGGTCCTCGGAGCCCATGACGTCCTGGGTGGCTCGATCGAGCGGACGCTGCTCATTACGAAAGACGGGCACGTCGCTCCGCAAATTCACACACTGCGGAACGTAGAAATCCACGAAAGCTCCCATCCAGTCCCGGACGAGCGCTCGCTTGCGGCGGGCCAGCGGCTGCTAAAGTGGTTGAGCGAGCTGCCCTTGTCCGTAGAACCGCTGTTCCTGATCTCCGGTGGAGCGTCGAGCCTCGTCGAGGTGCTCGAGGATGGCGTGACCTTCGAACAACTGGCGAAGCTCAATGCCGAGGGTCTCGCGAGCGGGATCCCGATCGCCGAGCTCAATGCGCGCCGCTCCAAGCTCTCGCGGATCAAGGGCGGTGGCGTTGCTCGACTCATGGGCGACCGACCGGCGCGGGCGCTATTAATTTCGGACGTTCCCGGCGACGACCCCGCCGTCATCGGATCGGGGCTGCTGGGACCCGCCCGCGATGTTCAGGACCGAATTGAACGAACCATCGTTGCCTCGCTTGACCACGCGATAGAGGGCGCTTGCGCGGCTGCCGAAGAATTGGGACTCGATGTCCGCAGGCCGTCCGGCCGCTTCGACGATGACGCCGCTCGGCTTGCTGTGCGATTTGCGCACGAGCTGCACCTGAATCCGGCTCAGGTGTGCGTATGGGGCGGAGAGTCGACCGTGCAGTTGCCCCCAAACCCCGGCCGCGGTGGCCGAAATCAGCACCTTGCATTGGCAGCGGCCCGGCTGCTCGCGGGGCAGCCGCAGATGATGCTGCTCGCTGCTGGGACGGACGGAACTGACGGCGTGACCGATGACGCCGGGGCTCTTGTGGACAGCGAGACATGTACGCGTCTCGCACTTGCAGAGATAGATGCCGACGATTGTATGCGCCGTGCAGACTCAGGCACGGCCCTCGCAGCGAGTGGGGATCTCATCCACACAGGGCCGACAGGAACCAATGTCGGCGACCTCGTGATCGGACTCAAGCTGTCGGACGCCGCGGCGCAGATCGTAGTCGAAGGCCGTGACGCGTTCGATACGCACGTGCTGTAATTGCGCGATGCGTTTGTTGCTGATTGAAGACGACGCGGCTCAGTGCGAAATCATCCAACATCGTCTGACGTCGCGTAAGCCAGATGCGCAAGTGGTGGTCCGCAGCCCCGACCTGCACGGCCCGCTTGCGCCGGAATTCCTCGCACAGGGGTTCGATGCGGTTCTGTTTGGTCACGGCCGCGGTCTGGATGAGCTCAGAGACCTGACGGCGCGGGCCGCTTTCGCACCTATCGTGTTCATGGCCGTGCATTCCTCACATGTGGACTCCTCCGAGGCGCTCGAAATGGGTGCCCACGCGGTAGTCGGGCGCGACGAGATTGATACCGAGAAGTTCTTTCAGGTTCTTGAAGACGCCGAGTGGGTGCAGTCGCGCGCGCGGACGAAATGGCGCACCAGCGCGGTTGGACGTGACACCCAGCGGTTCGGTAGCGCATTCATTCGCGGGTACCGCTGTATTCGGCGAATCGCCACGGGCCCGGCATCTGACTTGTATCTTGCGGAGAGCGAATCTGCAGGCGCGTTGGTTGCATTGAAGGTCGTCCGGGACCGGCACAAGGACCAACACGATCTCGACGACACGTTCCGGCGTTTCCTGCAGGAATACGCGATTGTCCAGCGCATCCGTCATCCGAGCATCGTCCAACTGTACGATCTTGGTATCAGCGATGAGCATGCGTGGCTGGTGATGGAGTATTTTCGAGGCGGGGACCTGCGGCGGCGTATGCGAGCCGGTATGAGGCCGCGCCCCGCGCTGCGGACAGCGATTGCCATCGCACGCGCCCTCGAGGCGATGCATAACTGTGGTGTGCTGCACCGGGACCTGAAACCTGGCAACGTCATGTTGCGCGAGGACGGATCGCCCGCGCTCATCGATTTTGGGATGTCCAAGGACACGGCGCTTGCGCAGGAGGTCACGGACACGGGGTTGATTTTCGGCACGCCGCACTACATGAGCCCGGAGCAGGGTCACGGCGAGCCGATCGATGCCCGCAGCGACTTGTACAGCCTGGGAGTGATCGTGTTCGAGATGCTGGCGCGCGCGAAGCCCTTCGTGGCCGAGAATCCGATGGCAATCATCTACAAGCATCGCAAGGAGCCGGTGCCGCGCCTGCCCGAGCCCTTCGAAGCGCTGCAGCCCATGATCGAGCGCTTTCTGGCGAAGGATCCGCAGGATCGCTATCAGAATGCGAAGGAGGCGCGGGTTGCATTACGGAAGGCGTACCGCGTGTTGAAGGCGGCGGCGGAAGTGACCTGATGGCGGCTCCCGCGGCGTCAATTCTTCGGGCCCCCACACCTGAAGCATGGGTTACCACGGCAGTTGACCGCTGGCGTGAATTGTTGGTTGATCACGCCAATTGTGAGAAGAAGGCGGCGTCGACCGCGTTGGCCCTGATGTTTGCGTATCCTGAGGATCACGCGCTCGCCATGGCGTTGTCGCGGCTTGCGCGCGAGGAGCTGCGCCACTTCGAGCAGGTTCAGAAGATGATGATCACGCTCGGCGTTGACTTCGAGCGTCAACAGCCCGGGCGTTATGCCTCTGGGCTGCGGACCGCGCTCAGGACGTCCGAGCCGGGCAGGAAGCTCGATTTGCTGTTGGCTGGCGCGCTGATCGAGGCGCGTTCGGCCGAGCGTTTCAGGCTGCTGAGCAGCCGGCTGCAGCAGCCCCTCGGGGACTTCTACGCGCAGCTCGAGCGATCCGAGGCGCGGCATTTCGAGTTATACGTGGACCTGGCGCGCGTCACTGCGCCGGAGCGCTGGCGGGAGCGGCTCGATACGCTCGCGCAGTGTGAGGCTGAGTTGGTTACCGAGGCGGATTCGGTGTTTCGGTTTCACTCTGGGTTGCCCCTATAGGGGCAACGACCGCCCATGGGTTCGCCGCATGCGGCGAACGGGTGGCCATGGATGGACACCCCGGGCTTGCGCGGAGCAGGGACTGCGCAGCGCAATGGGCGGGCCGGATTGCGATCCAGGGACGGCTGCTTGGCAGTGCCTACCGCATCCGGTCATACACCCGCGTAATATCCACCGAGCCGAGCCGGCTACCCTTTGTCTGCGTCGACATGATCAGACGCCCATCTTCATCCAACGCAAGGTCATCTTCCCGCCAACCACCTTTTTTTACGGTGGTCGTGATTACAAACACCGGACCGCGCCAACCGACACTGCGATCGGCGGTCTTGTCGGGTCCGTAAGGGATGGTGTTCGATGTGCCGGCGATGTAGTCGTCGGCGGTGTGTGTTCCATCAGGCATATCTGTCTTGATGGTCAGGGTGCCGTCCTTCTGGGTGATCGACACGTGCGCGGGTGCCTGCAGGAAGCGATTGATGCTCATGCCCCGGCTGGTCGGGCCAGTTGGGCTCGT
>Ga0105247_10000269_pt1 | contig 48237 bp, 45 predicted proteins | sample KBSS24metaG_FD_81519 | JGI IMG/M metagenome (GOLD analysis project Ga0105247, IMG submission 81519) | Switchgrass rhizosphere microbial communities from Kellogg Biological Station, Michigan, USA - KBS S2-4 metaG | ecosystem: Host-associated > Plants > Roots > Rhizosphere > Soil | place... | reverse complement strand
GTCAACGACAAGGAATTTCGTGGCGTCTTCAAGACGGCACCGGCGCGGGACGACATCCTGCCCGACATCAACGAGAACCTCGTCGTCGAGCTCTATTCGAAGTGATCCATACAGCCTAAGTGGGCCGGTTCGCTTCGTAACGTATCGTATTGGTTTTGTTTGGGTCGGCTCCTCAAGCCGGCAAAGTGAGATTCTATGCAGGGATCAGTCACCGAGTTCTTGAAGCCCCGTGTCGTCAAGGTGCAGCCCATTGCCCCTCGCCAGGCACGTGTAGTCATTGAGCCGTTCGAGCGTGGCTTTGGCCACACCCTGGGCAACGCGCTGCGCCGCGTGCTGCTGTCGTCAATGCCCGGCAGCGCGATCACAGAAGTTGAGATCGATGGCGTGCTCCACGAGTACACCAGCATCGAAGGCGTACAGGAGGACGTGGTCGACATTCTGCTGAACCTGAAGCAGGTTGCGATCCGCATGCACACGCGCGACAGCGCGGAGCTGCGTCTTCACAAGAAGGGCCCGGGCCCCGTCACGGCTGGCGACATCCAGACGGATCATGACATCGACGTGGTCAACCCTGACCTCGTCATCGCCAACCTGACGAAGGCGGGCGAGTTGAGCATGAACCTGCGGATCGAGCGCGGACGTGGATATCGGCCTGCCGCTGCGCGCGTGGCATTCGAAGAGCAGACGCGGCCCATCGGCCGCCTGCAGCTCGACGCCTCGTTTTCACCGGTTCGGCGTGTTACGTATTCGGTTGATGCAGCGCGTGTCGAGCAGCGCACCGACCTCGACAAGCTCGTCATCGATATCGAGACGAACGGCACGATCGACGCTGAGGAAGCGATTCGGCGCGCGGGCAGCATCCTGAAGGATCAGCTGTCGGTGTTCGTCGATCTGCAGGGCGAGGAAGAGGCCGCCACGAAGGTCTCCGAGATGCAGTTCGATCCGATTCTGCTGCGTCCCGTGGACGAGCTGGAGCTCACCGTGCGCAGTGCGAACTGCCTCAAGGCTGAGAACATTCACTACATCGGGGATCTCGTGCAGCGGACGGAAGTCGAGCTGCTACGCACGCCGAACCTCGGTAAGAAGTCGCTTACCGAGATCAAGGAAGTGCTGCAGAGTCACGGCCTGATGCTGGGAATGCGTCTCGACGGATGGCCGCCCGCGGGTCTGAAGCACGACGAAGAGCGCGATGTGATCTAGGCCCTGCGGGCCAACTTTCCAGGGGGATCGTGCTGCGCACGACCCCCGAGATGTAGCGGCGCGAAGCGCGCCGGAAGAACAGGATATTTGTTATGCGCCACCATCTGTCCGGCCGGCAGCTGTCTCGAAACAGCTCGCACCGGCATGCGATGCTCCGGAACATGAGCGTTTCGCTCCTGCGCCACGAGACGATCCGTACCACTCTGCCGAAGGCGAAAGAGCTGCGTCGGGTGGTCGAGCCCCTCATCACCCTCGCCAAAACCGACGGTGATGCGAATCGCCGCCTGGCGTTTGCGCGGTTGCGCGATGCGGATGTGGTTGAGAAGTTGTTCGCGGATCTCGGTCCGCGCTTCAAGGCCCGCCCAGGTGGATACACGCGGATTCTGCGGATGATGCCGCGCGCTGGAGACTCCGCGCCCATGGCCCTGATGCAACTGGTGGACGGCCCCGCGGCCGCGACCGCCGAGGAAGCACCGGCCGCCAAGAAGAAGGGTGCGCGCCGGACGAAGAAAGCTGAGGCCGCCGGCACGGAAGCGGAGGCTGCGCCGAAACGCGCACGCAAGAAGAAAGCTGCCGCTGCCTGACGGCGGTTGTCTCTCTGAGTTGAGATGTAAGAAGCCGCCCTCGGGCGGCTTCTTGCTATGCACACCCGCTTGTCATGCGCTGCGCGCAGGGTTCAAAGGGGATCGCTTCGCGACCCGAGGAGTAGCGGCGCGAAGACGCGCCGGGGAAGACTAGCGCCTTTAGTCGGGTTCTCGTAGGCTCATTGCTGCGGCAGGTAATAAGAATCGCCACAACATGGCACGCGCGCGGCAAGTGCGCGTTGCGGGAGATGCCCATGAGCCTGGCTTCCGAGTTCAAGGAATTTGCGATGAAGGGCAGCGTCATCGACCTCGCGGTCGGTGTCGTGATTGGTTCCGCGTTCGGCAAGATCGTCAGCTCGCTCGTCGCAGACGTCATCATGCCGCCGATAGGGCTGCTGATCGGCAACATCAACTTCAGCGATCTGGCGCTTCACATCGGCACCGATCCCGCCGGCAAACCGGTACTGTTGAAGTACGGGGTGTTCATTCAAACGGCGTTCGAGTTCCTGATCATCGCCTTCGTGATTTTCATGGCGATCAAGGGCATCAACCGGCTCAAGCGTCAGCCCGCTCCCGCGCCACCGGCAGCGCCCCCGCCGCCCCCACGTGAGGAAGTGCTGTTGGAGCAGATCCGCGATCTGCTCGCCAAGCGTAGCTAGGGCCGCAGGCCCTTAAAACCGTCGCGGGTCAGGTTCTCGCAGCCGCTGCTGGTCACCGCGAGGTCGTCCTCGATGCGGATTCCGCCGAACCGCCGCAAACTGTCCACTCGTGGCCAGTTGATGCTCCGGCTACGCGAGTCGGAGCGGGCCGCGTTCAAAAGCTGCTCGATGAAATAGATTCCCGGCTCCATGGTCACCACGAATCCTTCCTGCAGGACACGCGTGAGCCGCAGGAAGGGATGGCCCGGGGGTCGTGGTATTTCGCCACCTTCGGGCGACAGCATGAATCCTCCGACGTCATGCACCTCAAGACCCAAAAGGTGCCCGATGCCGTGCGGGAGGAAGACGCTCGATACTCCGGCCGCGACGGCTTCCTCTGCGCTGCATGAAGTTATGTCAGCCTCGCGTAACAATGTTGCTGTCAGTTGATGCGCACGAAGATGAACGTCGCGCCAGTCGACGCCGGGACGGATGCCTGCGCATAACGATTGCTGCATCTCGTCCATCCTGTGGATGAGCGCTGCGAAGTCAGCGTCCTGCAAAGAATAGGTGCGCGTAATATCGCTCGCGTAGCCTGCGAATTCAGCCCCAGCGTCGATCAGCAGCGAGTCTCGTCGTGCAGGTGGCTGTTTATCCAACAGCTGGTAGTGCAGGACCGCGCCACCATCATTCAACGCGATGATCGGGTTGTACGGCAGCTCCTGCTCGCGCAGGCCGCACGCCCGCAGGAATGCCAACTCTATTTCAAACTCGCTGCCGCCGGCCTGAAAGGCCTGCAAAGCCGCGGTGTGTCCCCTTGCGCCCAGGCGGTTTGCTTCGCGCAGGCATTCCAGCTCGTATGCAGTTTTGGCCGCGCGCCCGAAATCCAGCCGCCGCATCAGACTTGGGGGATTGACCGCGGCAACTCCCCAAGCGGCGAGCTCCGCAAACTCGTCCCCGATGTAAGCGGCCGTGCTCAAGTCCCTCGGCAAGGCTTTGCGCGCTGCCGCGCGCTCGGCTATGGGGCGAATCTCGAAATGCTGTGTCCAGTACGCTTGCGGCAACGCGGGTGGTTTGTGCCAGTAGTCGGACGGGCTGTGGAAAAGCAGTTGCGGGCGCTCGCCGGGTACGAAGTAGATGAAGCTGTCCGGCACGTCAGATAGTGGGACCCATACCTTGAAAGGTGCGTGCACCTCGAACGGGTAGGTTCGATCGTCCTCGAAGATGGTCAGAAGTGACCCTGAATGCACCAGAAGGCTGCGAAAACCGCTCGCCTCCAGTGCCTGCGCCGCGGACTTACACACGGACTGCAGATGCGGGCCAAATGCTGCGGCGAGGGAGGCAGCCAGGGCAGCTCGCGATCCAACGTCGGACATCATCAACTCCGGGGAAAAACAGCCTGTTTCGGCTCGCCGCCGGGCACTCTTGCCATATTACCGCTGCTGATCTGCCTTGCCGCAAGGCTCGCCGTAAGGCTCGCGGCCACCTGTGGGACATGCGCCCGACCGTTGTATGGGGAGCACAAACCACCACCCTTCGATGTCGTGAGCGACAGACAACTCGCTGCCGACTGTTTCAAATCGAGCGGGGACTCTATAGAATTTGCCGCTGCGATCCGTATGGGACTCGCGGAACGACGAAATTCGTTCATATCGTTTTCATACCACTCTTGCTTCTCTTTGGGGTACCGATCGATGAACACCAAACTCGCTCTAAGCGCACTCGTTGCGGCGCTGATGCTGACGGCCTGCGCGAAGCAGGAAGCCGCCAGCCCTGACACCGCAGCTGCTCCGCCTGCCACTACGGAAAGCGCGCCCGCGGCTCCGGCTGCCGACGCTCCTGCTGCTCCGGCTGCCGATGCTCCGGCTGCTGCCCCGGCTGACGGCACTGCCGCTCCGCCGCCGGCCGACGCTCCCGCCGCGCCGCCGAAGCAGTAAGTAATTCGCTGACGAATTACTTCTCGAGCTTTTAGCTCAAGACGGCCCGGACGGATCGCGCTTGCGAACTGTCCGGGCCGTGCCTTTTTGAGACCCCGTATTTGTTGGCCCGACCGTGAGTGTCAGTGTCCGAGATGCTCGACCTTCCGAGAGCGACCGGCTCTGGATAGGCAGCATCTACCGCGAATACCTCGATGACCTGGCCGCATTGAGCACCGGCATCTTTCCGGTGCTGGGCGAGGTGGGTCATCGCGAGCCGGATCAGATTGCCCGCTGGTTCGGTGACCGCAACGCGTTTCCCCTGGTCATTCTCAAAACAGCCGAGCGCGTCGGATTTGCGATGGTGGCCCGCAGCACCCATCCGCCCGGCCCCCCGGTCGTTGAGTACCGCATGGCCGAGTTTTTCATCTCCCGCGCGAGCCGGCGCCTGGGTGTAGGCAGGACCGCGGTCAATCTGATCCTGAACCGCTTCGCGGGCAGATGGGAGATCACCGAGTACCTGCGCAATCCCGGCGCTGTCAGTTTCTGGAGGCGGGTGGTCGCCGGCTACACGCGCGGCATCTACCAGGAAAGAGTGATCAACGGCGAGGTGCGCCAGATCTTCGATTCAAGGATTGAACGTTCGCGCTGAGTGTGTGGGTTGCGTTGTGACAGGCACCGCAGCCACCCGACAATTTCGCAAGCGTCTTGCGCCGGAGCATCGCCACCAGGTTGCCACCTGCACCGGCAGGCAGTACAGACAGTGCCTCGAGTGTCTTCAGCCTCAGGCGTACAGACATCAAGCGCCATGCGCTGAAGATGGTGCAACCGAAGACGATCAATCCGACGAGTAGCGATTCCAGTGCGGCCACACCTACGCTCCCATGTCAGCCTGCGCCCAGCGCAACCGCTATGTGATAAGTAGCAAACGAGCCCACGTAAGCCAGAGCGAACAGATAACCCGCCATCAGCACCGGATACCGCCACGAATTCGTTTCGCGCTTCACCACTGACAGCGTGGATAAACACTGCGGCGCGAAGACATACCAGGCGAGCAGCGACAAACCTGTCGCGATGCTCCAGCTGCCGGCAATGATCGGTGACAGCGCACCCTCCAGGTCACTGCTCCCCGACATTGAGTACACCGTGCCCAACGCGCTGACCGCAACTTCCCGCGCTGCAAGCCCGGGCACTAGGGCAACCGAGATCTGCCAGTTGAATCCCAGCGGTGCAAAAATGACTTCCAGCCCGCGTCCTATCATGCCGGCAATGCTGTACTGAATGGCGGGTCCACTGGCGCCCGCGGGTGGTGCCGGGAAGCTCGCCAGAAACCACAGGATGACCATCAGCGACAGGATGATCGTGCCGACCCGGCCGATAAAGATTCGCACCCGCTCCCACAGGCCGAGCAGCAGGTTGCGCAGAACGGGCAGCCGGTATTCCGGCAGCTCCAGCAGCAGCGGCTGATAACCGGCACGCAGCACGACCTTCTTCAACACAAAGGCGACCGCCATGGCACTGAATACACCCACACAGTACAGGGCAAACAGGACCAGGCCCCGCAGGTTGAGGATTCCAACACTGCGCTGGGGAATGAACGCACCGATGAGCAGCGCATACACGGGTAGCCGGGCCGAGCAGGTCATCAAAGGCGCGATCATGATCGTTGCCAGCCGGTCGCGGGTGGAAGGAATGGTGCGCGTCGCCATGATGCCCGGGATCGCACACGCGAAGCTCGAAAGCAGCGGAATGAACGCGCGCCCCGACAGGCCGACCTTCCCCATCAAGCGGTCGAGCATGTAGGCCGCGCGCGGCAGATAGCCCGAGTCCTCGAGCGCGAGAATGAACAGGAACAGGATGAGGATCTGCGGCAGGAATACGAGCACGCTGCCGGTTCCGGCGATGATGCCGCTCATCAACAGGCCGCGCAGCGGTCCGGGGTGCATGTTGTTGCCCACCCAGTCGCTGAGCGATGCCATGCCCGTCTGGATCAGGGTCATGGGTACCTGGGCCCAGCTGAAAACCGCCTGGAACATGAGGAACAGCACAATCGCCAGCAGCACGGGACCTGAGACCGGATGCAGGACCACCGCATCCAGCCGTGACAACATCGCGAGCCTTGCCGGCACGCGGTAACCGATCTCGTCCAGGATCCGGCGCACCTCGAACTGTGTAGCCTCGATCTCGGCCGCCGAGCCGGTTGAGAAAGGGGCCGGGGTACCGTCGCCGCGCGCCATCGAGAGGGGAGCCGCGCTGCCGGCACCGTGTGCCAGCGACACGGGTGCCGAGCTGTCGGCGGCGGGAGCGGCCACAGCGTCAGCCGACTCCCGGAAGTGCCGGTCGATGGCCTCGAGGAGCTCGCGCTCGCCACCGGCCCGAACAGCCACCGTCTCGATGACCGGCACGCCCAGGGCCCGCTCGAGGGCCGCCCGGTCGATGCGATAACCGCGCCGCTTGGCCAGGTCGCTCATGTTCAGCGCCACGATCATCGGGCGTCCGACCCGTTTGAGGTCGAGGACCAGTCGCAGATTCAGCCGCAGGTTCGTGGCATCAACGACGCACACGAGCAGGTCCGGCGGTGGCTCGGATGCGTGCCTGCCCAGCACTACATCCCGGGCGATCGCTTCGTCGAGGCTCGTGGGTTCGAGGCTATAAGCCCCTGGCAGGTCGATCAGGCGATAGGTCGTCCCAGTACGGGGACCGATGAATCGCCCCTCCTTGCGCTCGACAGTGACGCCTGGGTAGTTGGCGACCTTCTGGCGGCTGCCGGTCAGTCGATTGAATAACGCTGTCTTGCCGCAGTTCGGAACCCCTATCAATGACAAGCTGGGGGACAAGCTGGGCGACTGGCTCTGGTCCAGCGCCTGCGCCGCGGAAGCGTTCACAAGGCCTTTAGGGGACGGGAAATCTCGACCCAGATGGTTTCTGCTTCGCAGCGCCGCAGGGCCAGCGTCGTGTTTCCGACGCGGACGACGAACGGATCACGGCCCGGCCGGGTTTCCGCAATGATCTCGACGTGCTCCCCGCTGCAGAATCCGAATTCCAGCAAACGGCGAACAAGGGGGGTGAGAGTGCCGGATCCGGCGCCCACGCTGACGATCACCCCCTTCGTTCCGGGTGACAGGGCACTCAGGCTGATGTAACCGGGGTCCAGCGCTATTCCGCCCGGTGCGGCGACTGCGTCCATGACCCCAGTATATGAGAACGGTTCGCATTTGCAACGAAGCCGTCACACAGGACCGTTTCAGGCTGCAATCTTTGACTTAATCAGCCCGTGCCGCTGCTCGACCTGCGCGCCGCGGCTATCTCGAGCAGCGGCCGCAGATACTCGCCTGTGTGCGAACCCGGATTCGCGGCGATTTCCTCGGGCGTGCCACTGCCTACGATCTGGCCGCCGGAGCTGCCCCCTTCCGGCCCGAGGTCGATCACCCAGTCGGCCGTCTTGATGACATCGAGGTTGTGCTCGATCACCACGATCGTGTTGCCCTCATCGCGCAGCCGATGGAGCACATCGAGCAACTGCGCGACGTCGTGGAAATGCAGCCCGGTCGTCGGCTCATCGAGAATGTAGAGCGTTCGGCCGGTTGCGCGCTTGGCGAGCTCCCGGGCGAGCTTTACACGTTGCGCCTCGCCGCCCGACAGAGTCGTCGCATTCTGGCCGAGCCGCACATACGACAAACCAACATCGGTCAGCGTCTGAAGCTTCCCGGCGACCCCGGGTATGTTCTGGAAGAAGCGCAGCGCATCCTCCACCGTCATGTCCAACGCTTCGTGAATGTTCTTGCCACGATAGCGGATCTCGAGTGTTTCGCGGTTATAGCGCTGTCCTTTGCATACATCGCAAGGCACATACACGTCGGGGAGGAAGTGCATTTCCACCTTGATGACGCCGTCGCCCTGACACGCCTCGCACCGGCCGCCCTTCACGTTGAAACTGAATCTGCCGGCGTCATAGCCCCGCGCGCGCGCTTCGGGTACTGCCGCGAACAGCTCGCGCAACGGAGCGAAAAGTCCCGTGTAAGTGGCCGGGTTTGACCGCGGCGTGCGTCCGATCGGGCTCTGATCGATGTCAATCACGCGATCGATCTGGTCCAGGCCCTCGACCCGCTCACAGGGTGATGCTTCCAGCACACTGCCATTCAACTTGGAGGCCGCATAGCCGAACAAGGTATCGATGATCAGCGTCGACTTGCCCGAGCCGGATACGCCGGTGACACAAGTGAACAGGCCGAGCGGGATCTCTGCGCTGACGTTTCGGAGGTTGTTGCCAGTCGCCCCGACGATTCGAATCTGTTTGTCCGCCGCGCGCGGGGTCCGCAGGCGCGGCAGGGCGATCTGCCGTTTGCCGCTGAGGTACTGACCCGTGATCGAAGCGGGATTCGCCTGGATCTCGCGGGGCGTGCCCTGCGCCACGATGTGGCCGCCGTGCACACCGGCGCCGGGCCCGAGATCGACGACGTAGTCGGCCTCGAGAATGGCCTCCTCATCGTGCTCGACCACGATGACCGTGTTGCCGATGTCACGCAGCCGCTTGAGTGTTCCCAGCAGCCGTTGGTTGTCACGTTGGTGCAGCCCGATCGAAGGCTCATCGAGAATGTACATGACGCCCGTCAGGCCTGAGCCAACCTGGCTCGCCAGACGGATGCGCTGCGCTTCGCCGCCGGACAGGGTTTCCGCGCTGCGGTCCAGTGTCAGGTAGTCGAGCCCCACATCTACGAGGAATCGCAACCTCTGCGCCACATCCTTGACGATTTTCTGCGCAACCTCGCCGCGCCAGCCGGCCAGATTGAGCGAGCTGAAAAATTCGAGCGCCGTGCCCACTGTCATGTGAGCCGTCTCTGGCAGGCTGCGCTCGGCGACAAAGACGAAACGTGCAGCTCGGTTCAGGCGCGTGCCACCGCAGTCAGGGCAGGGGCGCATCCCGAGGTACTTCGCCAGTTCCTCGCGGACGGTCAGCGATTCCGTCTCGCGATACCGCCGCTCGAGGTTGGGCAGGATGCCCTCGAACGGATGGCGCTTGCGGGAAGTCTTCTTGCCCTCGGTGTAACGGAATTCGATGACCTCATCGCCACTGCCGTACAACAGCACCTTGTGCACCTGCGCGGGCAGCTCGGTCCAGGGTGTCTCGATGTCGAACGCGTAATGGCGCGCGAGCGACTGGATGAGCTGAAAATAGTGTGCATTGCGGCGATCCCAGCCGCGCACGGCGCCACTGGCCAGTGACAGGTCGGGATTTACGACCACCCGGTTGGGATCGAAGAATTCCTTCGTGCCGAGACCATCACAGGTCGGGCAGGCGCCGGCCGGATTGTTGAACGAGAACAGTTTCGGCTCGAGTATGGGCACGCTGTAGCCGCAGACCGGGCAGGCGTGCTTGCTCGAAAACACGAGCTCTTCGCGGCTCGGCTCATCCAGAAAGCTGAGCCGGGCCAGTCCGTTGGACAGCCGCAGCGCGGTCTCGAAGGATTCCGCCAGGCGCTGGCCTGAATCCGGCCGCACGCGCGTACGATCCACGACTGCCTCGATGGTGTGTTTGCGCTTGGGATCGAGCTTCGGCAGCGCTTCCATCTCGTAGATGCGGCCGTCGATCCTCACGCGCACAAACCCTTGCGCCGCCAGGTCTTCCAGCACTTGGGCGTGCTCACCCTTGCGATCGCTGATCAAAGGCGCGAGCAACGCGGCTGCCGTGCCGTCGGGAAGCTTCAATACCTGGTCCACCATCTGGCTCACGGTCTGCGCCGTGAGGTCAATGAGGTGATCGGGGCAGCGAGGAATACCAGCGCGCGCGTAAAGCAGCCGCAGGTAATCGTAGATCTCGGTAACGGTCCCCACGGTCGAGCGTGGATTGTGCGAGGTCGCCTTCTGCTCGATCGCGATCGCTGGTGACAGCCCCTCAATGCCATCGACGTCGGGCTTGTCCATCATCGAGAGGAACTGCCGTGCGTACGCGGAGAGCGATTCGACGTAGCGGCGCTGTCCTTCGGCGTACAGCGTGTCGAATGCGAGCGACGACTTGCCCGAGCCCGACAGCCCGGTCAGCACGATCAGCCGGTCACGCGGCAGATCGAGATCGATTCCCTTCAGGTTGTGAGTGCGCGCCCCGCGGACGCGAATCTGCTGCATCAAGAATTTTTCCGGCAAACCATCGAGTGTACCCGCTGGGACAAATCAGGCAAACGCGCAGCCTTTTGCAGTTACCGCGGGGGCCGCGGTCTACTAGAATGCGCCCCTACAAATCGAGGGCTGCATATGGCGCGCGGAATCAATAAGGTCATCCTGGTCGGAAATCTCGGCGCCGATCCCGAGACCCGCGCCATGCCATCGGGCTCCACCGTCGCCAATCTGCGCATTGCGACCAGCGAGAGCTGGCGCGACAAGCAGAGCGGTGAGCAGCAGGAGCGCACCGAGTGGCACCGGGTGGTTCTTTTCGGCCGGTTGGGTGAGGTCGCCGCCGAGTACCTGAAGAAAGGTTCCCAGGTCTACATTGAGGGCAGCCTGCGTACTCGCAAGTGGCAGGACAAGCAGGGCGTGGAGCGCTACTCCACCGAGATCGTCGGCAACGACATGCAGATGCTGGGCGGCCGTGGCGGTGGCGGCATGGGTGGCGGCTCCGGCGGCGGTGGTGGCGGTGGCGGGTCCGGAGCGGGATTCAGCCAGGGTGGCGGCGCGGGCTCGGGCGGCGGGGGCGGCGGGGGCCGCGGGGAGCCGTTCCCTGAATATTCGCCCTCCGGAGAAGGCTCTGGCGGCGGCGCACGCGAAGATTTCGATGACGACATTCCTTTTTAGATAGCTAAGGCATTGTTTCCAATGGATTTTGCGTTACCAGGGTCACCCTTTGGTGGCCTTGGCAGTGCGCCGTGAGGCACAAGGCCTTAGAATTCCCGTCCTTCCCCTATGTCCCGCCGCTACTTCATTAAGACTTTTGGTTGCCAGATGAATGAGTACGACTCTGCCCGGATGGCGGACGTCCTTCATGCCGGCGGCGATCTTGCGGCTACGGATAACCCAGCCGAGGCTGACGTGCTGCTGATGAACACGTGTTCCGTGCGCGAGAAGGCGCAGGAGAAGGTGTTCTCACTGCTCGGCGAGTGGCGCAAACTGAAAGCTGAGCGGCCGCACATACTGATCGGAGTCGGCGGCTGCGTGGCGAGCCAGGAAGGCGAGGCGATTACCCGGCGCGCTCCCTTCGTCGATCTCGTGTTCGGCCCACAGACGCTGCATCGTCTCCCGGAGATGATTGCGGAGCTGCGGCGCACGGGCCGCTCCGTAGTGGACGTCAGCTTTCCGGAAATCGAAAAGTTCGACCACCTGCCCGCGCCGCGAGCCGAGGGCGCCACGGCGTTCGTCTCGATCATGGAAGGGTGCAGTAAATACTGCAGCTTCTGCATCGTCCCCTACACGCGGGGCGACGAGGTCAGCCGGCCCTTTGCCTCAGTGCTCGACGAAGTGCGGCAGCTGGCCGCCCAAGGTGTCCGCGAGGTCACGCTGCTCGGTCAAAACGTGAATGCATATGCCGGCCCCATGTCCGACGGGGCCGTCGTCGATCTCGCTACGCTCATCCATCATGTCGCCGCCATACCTGGCATTGAGCGAATCCGCTTTACGACCTCGCATCCCGTCGAGTTCACGGACAGCCTGATAGAGGCCTATGCGAGCGTTCCGAAGCTGGCGAACCACCTGCATCTGCCCGTGCAGAGCGGCTCTGACCGGATTCTGTCGTTGATGAAGCGGGGCTACACAGCCATTGAATTCAAAGACAAAATCCGCAAATTACGGCGCGTGCGGCCGGACATCAGTATTACATCCGACTTCATCGTAGGTTTCCCGGGCGAAAGCGAGCGTGACTTCGATGCCACGCTCGGGCTCGTGCGCGATGTGGATGTCGATCAATCGTTCAGCTTCCTCTACAGCCGGCGTCCGGGCACACCCGCTGCGTCGTTGCCGGACGAAGTCGATCCCACGGTCAAGCAGGAAAGGCTTACCCGGCTTCAGGCTCAGCTCGAGGCACAGGCCAGTGCGATCAGTGAAAGGATGGTCGGCACGGTCCAACGCGTTCTCATCGAGCGGTCGGCCAGGAAAAATACGCACGAGCTTGCCGGGAGGACCGAGAACAACCGGTGGGTCAACTTCGCAGGTCCCGCGTCCCTGATCAATCAGTTTGCAGACGTCGTGATCACTGAGCTGCGAGCGCATACGCTGCGCGGCAGGCTGCTGTCCTGAAAACTCCAGTGGCCCCCTCAGCTTCCGAATCTCAGCGGGAATTCGATCTCGAGCCGACAGACAACGCGCGGCTCGCGAACCTGTGTGGCCCGCTCGATGAGAATCTGCGTCTGCTCGAGTCGCGCCTGGATGTCGAGATCCGCAGGCGCGGCGACAATTTCCGCGTGATCGGTGCGCATGCCGAAAGCGCCGAGGACACCTTGCGCGAGCTGTTCGATCTGGCGAAGAACGAAGAAGTGACACCTGAGCGCGTTCACCTGGCTTTGCAGGAACGTGAGTCTGGGCAGGTTGTCGGCGATCCGGATCATTACCACAACGCTGTGCGCGTGCCGCGCGGTGGCATTCGCGCGCGCGGCAGTCACCAACGCGAGTACCTTGCGGACATCCGCACCAGGGACCTGACGTTCGGGATCGGTCCGGCGGGTACCGGCAAGACGTATCTCGCGGTAGCCTGCGCGGTCGAGGCGCTTACCGCGGATCGCATCCGCAGAATTGTCCTGGTGCGGCCCGCGGTCGAAGCCGGCGAGCGGTTGGGGTTTCTGCCCGGCGATCTCACGCAGAAAGTCGATCCATACCTGCGGCCAATGTACGACGCGCTCTACGAGATGATGGGCTTTGATCGCGTGGCGCGATTCATCGAGCGCAATGTGATCGAAGTGGCACCGCTGGCGTTCATGCGCGGCCGCTCGCTGAATGAGTCCTTCATCATCCTCGATGAGGCTCAGAACACCACGCCCGAGCAGATGAAGATGTTCCTGACTCGCATCGGCTTTGGCTCCAAGGCCGTCGTCACCGGAGACGTGACGCAGACAGATCTGCCCGCCGGCAAACAATCCGGTCTCAGCCAGGTGATCGACATTCTCCGTGGCGTGGACGGAGTCGCGTTCACATTCTTCGATGCGCAGGATGTCGTAAGACACCCGCTCGTCCAAAGAATAGTTCGCGCCTATGAGGCACGGAGCAAATCATGACCTTGTCCGTAGAGGTGCAGCGTCGCGTCAAAACATGGGCCCCGCCCCGCATAGACATCGCTGCCTGGGCCAGTACGGCGTTGGGTCGAAAGGCGGCGGGTCGCGAGTTGGGCGTACGCGTCGTTGGGCCAACGGAGAGCCGCCGTCTCAACGCCCGCTACCGGGGCCGCGACAAGCCGACAAACGTGTTGTCATTTCCGGCTGCCGATTTACCCGTGGGGCCCGAGCGGCCGCTGGGTGACCTGGTTATATGCCCGCAAGTGCTGCGAGCCGAAGCGCGTGAGCAGCGCAAGAGCTTACGGGCTCACTGGGCGCATCTCGTAGTGCACGGTGCCTTACACCTCGTCGGATACGACCACGAAGATCCCGCCGATGCGAACCGCATGGAGCGCCGCGAGGTCTCCGTCCTGCGCCGTCTCGGCTTTCCGAATCCGTACCGGAGCTCATGATGGCCAAGGACCTCAACGCGACCGGGCGCTGGCTGAAGAGAATCACGCAGAGTTTCTCCGGAGAGCCTCAGGATCGAGAGGAGTTGCTCGCTGTCATGCGAGAGGCTGGTGAGCGCGGACTCGTAGACTCTGAAGCGCTGACCATGCTCGAGGGGGTACTGGAGGTCGGCGACATCCAGGTGCGCGACATCATGGTTCCCCGTGCCCAGATGGTTTGCGTGCGGCGGGACGATCCGTCGTCCACGATCATGCCCGTCGTCGTTGAGTCAGGGCACTCGCGCTTCCCGGTGATGGATGCGGACCGCGATGACATCGTCGGAATTCTGTTGGCAAAGGATCTTTTGCGCCTGTGCATCTCGGACGTGCACGAGCGTTTCGATATCCGCGAATACATGCGCCCTGCCGTGTTCGTGCCGGAATCCAAGCGCCTCAACGTGCTGCTCAAGGATTTCCGGCGAAACCGCAATCACATGGCAATCGTCGTCGACGAATACGGCGGTGTGTCAGGTCTCGTCACCATAGAGGATGTCATCGAGCAGATCATCGGTGAGATCGACGACGAATTCGACGTCGAGGACGACCAGAACATCCGCAAAGAGGCCGATCGGCAGTACACCGTTCGCGGCGTCACGCGGATCGACGAGTTCAACGAGTATTTCAACTCGAATCTCTCCGAGGAGGAGGGCTTCGATACGGTGGCGGGCCTCCTCATGAAGGAGCTCGGCCGCCTGCCGCGCCGCGGCGAGGCAGCCAACATCGATGGCTTCGAATTCCGGGTGGCGCGGGCCGACCGGCGCCGGATCGATGCGCTGCGAGTGGTCCCACCGCGGGATCTCGTACCGCCGGATGAGCGGCAGCCCGGCAGCGAGTCGTAGGAGCCTGCCACATGAACATACGGCGCCTGCTCGCGCTGGCCGCCGGCGCGCTGTTGGCCTGCGGCTTTGCGCCGCTGCAATGGTGGCCGCTCGCCGTCATCTGCCCGGCCGTCCTGATGTGGTTGTGGCAGGGGGCAAAACCACGCGAGGCCGCGTGTCTCGGCTTCTGGTTCAACACCGGCACGTTCGCAGCGGGCACCTACTGGCTGTACGTCAGCATCCACATTTTTGGCGAGGCGCCTGTGTATGTGGCGGCGTTTCTCATGGTCGCCCTGGTGGCGATCATGGGCCTGTATCACGCCGCGCTCGGTTACGTGGTGGCCCGGTGGCTGCCGGAAACTGGCGCGCTGCGGTGGCTGGTAGCAGTGCCGGCAGCGTGGCTGCTGATGGAATGGTGGCGGGGCTGGTTCCTGTCGGGCTTTTCATGGCTGTCACTGGGCTACTCCCAGACCGATACCTGGCTGGCGCGCTTTGCGCCGGTCGCCGGCGTGTATGGAATCAGCGCGGTGCTGCTGGTCTGCGCAGGGGCGATTACGGCGCTGGTGCTGGGATCCCTGCGGACGCGGATCGTTGCGGGCGTTGTCTTTGTAATTCCGTGGCTGGCCGCGGCCGCGCTGGGGTCGGTCGAATGGACTCACCCCGCGGGCCCACCGGTTACCGTTGCGGTCATCCAGGGCTCGATTCCCCAGGATCAGAAATGGCTGGACTCGAACAAGCAGACCACGCTCGACCTGTACCAACGGCTGACTGAAACGGCCCTGGGCGCGCGCCTGATCGTGTGGCCGGAGTCAGCTCCGCCGGATCTTGCGAATGAGCTGGTTTCCTGGATTACCGCGATGTATCGCGAAGCGCGTACCCATCACTCGGCGCTGGTGTTCGGCGTGGTGCGCTCATCCGACGACGGCCGGCAGTACTACAACTCGGTGCTGGCGCTGGATGACAACCTCACCTGGTACTCCAAGAATCACCTCGTGCCGTTCGCCGAATTCTTCCCCGTTCCCAAGTTCGTACGCTCCTGGTTGCGGCTGCACAGTCTGCCGTACTCGGATTTCACGCGCGGCGGTGACGACCAGCCGCCGCTACCCGCTGGCGGCCTGAATCTCGGCGCGACGATCTGTTACGAGGATGCCTACGGCAGCTCGATGATCGGTGTGCTCCGCACCGCGGACGCTCTCGTCAACGTGACCAACGATGCCTGGTTCGGCCATTCCACCGCCCGTCACCAACACTTCCAGATAGCCAGGATGCGTGCGATGGAGGCTGGCCGATATATGGTGCGCGCCGCCAACGACGGCATTTCGGGTGTGATCGGCCCGCACGGCGAGGTGCTCGCCCGCGCGCCTGAATTCACCCCATATGTCCTCAAATCGACGGTCACGCCGCTCAAGGGCCTCTCGCCCTATGCGCATGTTGGAAATTGGCCAATCGTGAGCCTCTGCGCTGCCGCGCTGGCGTGCGGGCTCGGGCTGAGGAATTATAGGAGCCTGCGCGTTTCCGCAGCCGTCCCGGCGGGCACGCCGGGTGCTGCCAATTGAATGCGCGCGCAGCAGGTAAAATCCCCCGTCCCGCCGTTGGGGGCTATTGATGCCCCGCCCCGTGGCGGCAAACGCAATGTCCCGCCCTTTGGTGGGCAAACCGCAATGATCGGAGTCGAGCATGAGTGTGTCGTCACGCCGCCCTGTCCCTGAGGCCTCCCTGTGGCCGGTGTTGTGCATTTCCATCGCGCTTGCCGCTTGCTCCGGCGACTCGAGCGCCCAGGGATCGCACCCGCAATCACAGAGCCAACCACAGGCCCAGAGCCAACCACCGGCGGCTCCTGCGGCATCGGTGCCGACAGCTCCGGCGGCGGAGACCCTGGTGCGCGCGTTGCCCGACTTCTCACCCCTGGTGGAGAGATACGGGCCGGCTGTCGTGAACGTCGAAGTGGTCGAGAAGGCGCAGCCTGCCACCGGCGGCGGCCCACAGGGCTTGTCGCCGAACGATCCCTTCTATGACTTCTTCCGCCGTTTCGGTATTCCGACACCTGACCAGGGACCGCGCGGCAATGCGCCTCCGGTACGCGGCGCTGGCTCGGGGTTCATCGTCAGCGCGGATGGTTATATCCTGACCAACACGCACGTTGTTGGAAATGCCGATGAGGTGACGGTGCGGCTGACGGACCGGCGCGAATTCCCGGCCAAAGTAATCGGCGCCGACGAGCGCACGGACGTCGCCGTCATCAAGATCAATGCAGCCAACCTGCCCACGGTCAAACTCGGTGACCCCGCAAAGGTGAAGCCGGGTCAGTGGGTACTTGCCATCGGCTCGCCGTTTGGCTTCGACAACAGCGCCACGGCCGGCATCGTGAGTGCGACAGCGCGCTCGCTGCCGAGCGACAACTACGTGCCGTTCATACAGACCGACGTGGCCGTCAACCCGGGCAACTCGGGCGGCCCGCTGTTCAACCTGGCCGGCGAAGTGATTGGTATCAACTCCCAGATCTTCAGCCGCACGGGTGGCTACATGGGCGTGTCGTTCGCAATTCCGATCGACGTGGCGCGCAATGTGGAAGACCAGCTCGTGAAGTCGGGCAAAGTGGTCCGCGGCCGCATTGGCGTGACGATTCAGGACGTGAATGCGCAACTGGCCGAGTCCTTCGGGCTCGACCGCCCGCGCGGCGCGCTGGTGAGCTCGGTAGAGAAGGACGGTCCGGCAGCGAAGGCGGGCCTGCAGCCCGGAGATGTCATTCTGGCGGTCAACAGCAAGCCGATCGAGCGCTTCGGGGAATTGTCCGGTCAGATTGCAGCCATGAAGCCGGGCGCCGACGCCGCGCTGGATGTGTGGCGCGGCGGCAAGAAGCAAACCGTGAGCGTGAAGGTCACGGAGCTGAAGGAGCAGCAGGCACAACAGGCGAAGCTGGGGGGCAGGCAGAAGGACCGGGCCACCAACCAGGCCAGTCAGTATGGTTTGACGGTGCGCCAGCTCGATGCCCAGGAGAAGGAACAGGCGGAAACACAGGGCAATCTCGTCGTCGAAGAAGTGACGGGACCCGCCGCTTCTGCCGGTGTGCAGCCGGGTGACATCATCCTCGGTGTCAACGGCAAGCGCGTGAAGACGGTGAAGGAGCTTCAGGACGAGGCGAAGAGCTCCGGCAAGAATGTGGCGTTGTTGATTCAGCGCGAGGACGCGCAGATCTTCGTACCGTTGCGCATTCCGTGATGGACGAGATTTACGATCCCGCCGCGGTGGAAGCCGCGGCGCAGCAGCATTGGCGTGCGCTGGATGCCTATCGCTCCAAGGAGCACGACCCGCGATTTCCCAAAGGGAAGTTCTATGTGTGCTCGATGCTGCCGTATCCCAGCGGCAAGCTGCACATGGGGCACATGCGCAATTACACGTTGAATGACGTCGTCTACCGCTTCATGCGCTCGTCCGGCTACAACGTGATGACGCCGATGGGTTGGGACGCGTTCGGTCTGCCTGCGGAAAACGCTGCGATAGACAAACGCATAGCACCCGCAAAATGGACACGCGCAAACATCGCCGACATGAAAGCGCAGTTCGCGCCCATGGGGTTTGCGATCGATTGGTCCCGGGAAGTTGCTACGTGCGATCCGAGCTATTACCGGTGGAATCAGTGGCTGTTCCTCAAGATGCTGCAAAGCGGCGTTGCCTACCGCAAGACCCAGATCGTCAACTGGGATCCGATCGATCAGACCGTGCTCGCCAACGAGCAGGTGGTCGATGGCCGCGGTTGGCGGTCGGGCGCGCCGGTGGAAAAGCGCGAGATCCCCGGCTACTACCTCGCAATCACCCGCTATGCGGAGGAATTGCTCGAGCAGGTCAAGAACGACCTGGAGGGTTGGCCCGGACAGGTGCGCACGATGCAGGAGAACTGGATCGGACGCAGTGAGGGCTGCGAGATCCATTTTCCGTACGCGCCCGATACCCGGACTCTCATGGAGTCGGATGGCGCGCTCAAGGTCTTCACTACACGCGCGGATACCGTCTTCGGCGCGACGTTCATGGCCATAGCGGCCGAACATCCCATTGCACTCGCCGCGGCTGAGCGCGATCCGCGCCTCGCCGCCTTCATCGAGGAATGCCGCCACGGCGCCGTGATGGAAGCGGATCTCGCCACGCAGGAAAAGAAAGGCCTGGCGACGGGGCTGCACGTGCTGCACCCGTTCACGGGCAAACCCGTTGAGGTCTGGGTCGCCAACTACGTGTTGATGGGATACGGCGAAGGCGCGGTGATGGGCGTCCCGGCTCACGACGAGCGGGATTTCGAATTCGCGCACAGGAACAAGCTGCCCATCGTCAGCGTCGTGAAGTCGAAGACCGGTGCGTACGATGAGGTGCGCGAGCCCTGGATTGCCGCTTACTGCGAATACGGAATCACCATCAATTCCGGGGAGTTCTCAGGACTCGAATTCCAGGCGGCGGTGGACGCTATTGCCTCCGCCCTGCAGGCCAAGGGACTTGGCTGCAAACGCATTCAGTACCGCCTGCGCGACTGGGGTATCTCACGCCAGCGTTACTGGGGCACACCCATCCCCATCATCCATTGCGATGCGTGCGGGGCTGTGCCCGTGCCGGAGAAGGACTTACCAGTCGTCCTGCCGGAGGATCTCGTGCCGGATGGCACCGGCAATCCCCTGAACAAGGATGAGCGGTTCCTCGCGTGCACGTGTCCGCAGTGCGGGAAGCCAGCGCGGCGTGAAACTGACACGATGGACACGTTCGTCGACTCGTCCTGGTATTACATGCGTTACTGCTGTCCCGACGCGTCGGTCATGGTCGATGAGCGCACCGATTATTGGATGCCCATGGACCAGTACATCGGGGGCATCGAGCACGCCGTACTGCATCTGTTGTATGCGCGGTTCTGGACCAAGGTGATGCGCGATCTGGGCCTGGTCAAATTCGGCGAGCCGTTCAAACAGCTGTTCACTCAGGGCATGCTGCTGGCCCATTGCTACTACCGCGAAGACGCCTCCGGCAAGAAGCGCTGGTTCTACCCTGCTGAAATAGAACAGCACTTCGACGAGCGCGGCACACCGATCAGCGCGATTGCCCGGGAAGACGGCAAACCCGTCATTTACGGGGGCATCGAAAAGATGTCCAAGAGCAAGAACAACGTCGTGGAGCCCGGCGCGTTCATCGAGCGTTTCGGCGCCGATACGGCGCGCGCGTTCGTGATGTTCGCCGGCCCTCCGGATCAAAGCGCGCCCTGGTCGGATGCAAGCGCCGAAGGCGTGCATCGTTTCCTGAAGCGTCTGTGGTCCTTCTGTTACGAGCATCGCGAGCGTATAGCGAATGCGCCACCGCTGGTGGCTGCTGCGCTCGACAGCGGCCTGAAAAAGATTCGGCGCGAGCTGCATCTTACCCTGCACCAGGCGCTGTTCGACTATCAGCGCATGCAGTACAACACCGTCGTCTCGGCCGCCATGAAGATGCTCAACGCACTGGATGGCGCGAAGGGACAGCCGGGAGCGGCAGCGCTGCTACGCGAGGGCGTGGGTATTTTGCTGCGTACCCTGAATCCGATCGCGCCCCATGTCGCGCATGTATTGTGGGTGCAGTTGGGATACGCCAAGGAGCTGGGTGATCTGCTCGATGCACCGCTGCCAGTGCCGGCGGAGGCTGCTCTTCGTCAGGATGAGCTGGAGCTGGTCGTGCAGGTCAATGGCAAGTTGCGCGGGCGCGTGACCGTGGCCGCGAACGCGGCTGAGGATGAGATCAAGGCTGCCGCGCTGCAGGACGAGCATGTCAGGAAGTTCGTGGACAAGCCGCTGCGGAAAGTCATCTACGTGCCCGGCAAACTCATCAACATTGTAGTTTGATCATGCACAGGGGCGTAACACGTACGGGAGTCGTGGCGGGCGCGCTGTTGGCAGCGCTCGCAGGCTGCGGGTTTCATCTCGCAGGCCGCACGCCGCTGCCTGAGTCCATGAAGTCCGCCTTCGTGCAGGCCGCCGATCAGCAGACGGATTTCGTGCAGAGCCTGCGCAAGGCGCTTCTGACATCCGGCGCCAGGCCGGCGTACGCGAAGCGCGGTTCTTCGTCGGTCGTGAACATCCTGAGGGATGAAGTCGTGCGGCGCACACTCTCCGTGTCGGCGCTGAACAAGCCAAACGAGTACGAAGTCACCTATTTCGTGCGTTTCTCCGTGAGCGCCGGCGACAAGGAGCTGCTGGCTCCGCAGGAGATGTCGGCCACTCGCAGCTACAGCTTCGATGAGACCCGCCTGCTCGCGAAGGAGCACGAAGAGGCCATCCTGCGTCAGGCCATGGCCCACGACCTGGCCGACCGCGTGGTGCGCCAGCTGTCGAGCCTCTGACCTGCCGGCCAGCGGTAAGTTGCTTGTTGCATCTGAATCGCATCGATCGAGTTGCATTGGCCCTGCTGCTGAGCCGCTACGGCCTGGCATTGACCCTGATCGCGCCGTCCGAAGTCATCCCGGGATCCTATTGGGGGGAGAGCGAAGCGGGCTTGAAGGGTGACAAGCTGTATGCGCGCCTCGACACGCCGGTACATTCGGTTCTCCACGAAGCAAGCCACTACATCTGCATGAGCCCGGAGCGGCGTTCGGGGCTCGACCGCGACGCGGGCGGCGACGATGCCGAGGAGTCCGCGGTCTGCTACCTGCAGGTTCTCCTGGCTGACGAGTTGCCTGGCATCGGGCGCGAGCGTCTGTCTTGCGACATGGACGATTGGGGCTACAGTTTCCGCCTCGGCAACACTCGAGCGTGGTTCACATCGGATGCCGAGGATGCGCGCGCGTGGTTGGTCGAGCACGGTGTGCTCGATTCCAACAGCCGACTCACGGGGCGGCTCAGATGAGCATCGGTGGAGCCATCAGCGCGCGAAGCGGTCCGTCGCACTGATCAACTCGTGCAGATTTCCGGGCTCGAAGGCCGAGTGCCCGGCATCCGCAACAATCCGCAGGTCCGCCTCGGGCCACGCACGATGCAAGTCCCAGGCGCTCTTCACCGGGCAGACCACATCGTAGCGGCCCTGCACGATCACGGCAGGAATGTGCCGGATCCTGCCGGCATCTTCGAGCAGCTGAGTGTCGGTGCGGAAGAAGGCGCGATTGATGAAGTAGTGACACTCGATGCGGGCGAACGCGGCGGCGTACTCATCCTCCTGAAACTTCGCGACATACTCCGGGTTCAAGTGCAGGAAGCTCGTGGCTCCCTCCCAGACGGACCAGGTCTTCGCGGCCTGCCGCAACACCTTCGGGTCGTCACTCGTGAGTCGTTTGTAATACGCGCCCACCATGTCCGAGCGCTCGTCCGGCGGAATCGTAGAAACGTACTCTTCCCACAGGTCCGGGTAGAGGGCGGCGGCGCCACCCGGGTTCTGGTAGAACCAGTCGATCTCCCACTTGCGCAGCAGGAAGATGCCCCGCAACACCAACTCGGTAACACGCTGCGGGTGGGTTTGCGCGTAAGCGAGTGCGAGGGTTGAGCCCCACGAGCCGCCAAACACCAGCCAGCGCTCTATGTTGAGGTGCTCGCGCAGCCGCTCGATATCCTCGACCAGGTGCCACGTCGTGTTGTCCACGAGGCTCGCGTGCGGGAGGCTCTTGCCGCAGCCGCGCTGATCAAACAATACGATCCGGTAGAGCTTCGGATCGAAGAAAGTGCGCATCTTCGCATCGGTGCCGCCGCCCGGACCCCCGTGCAGGAACACTGCCGGCTTGCCGTTGGGATTGCCGCTCTCTTCGAAGTACAGCTCGTGTACGTCCGAGACGCGCAGAAATCCGGTTCGAAACGGTTCGATAGGGGGATACGGTCCCCGCCGCTGCAACTGGGTCATTCAGTATTTGTAGACTTCTATCTTTTCGGCGCTCAGCTCGTAGGCCGTGGAGCCCAGGCGCGTCGTCTTGGTCTGCAGGTGCAGTTTGCCTGTTATCCAATACGCCTCGTAGATGGACTCGATGCTGGCTCGCCGGGTGTTGTGCACGTAGACGATCTGGTTGGGTGGCGGCGGCGGCACATGAATGCACGAGCCGAAATAGGGCACCAGGAGAAATTCGTTCACCCCGCTGTTCTTGACTGCGTCGAGCGGAACGATGAACCCCGGCAGCCGCACGGTTGCGCCTTCGAGCGTTTTATTGACGTTGAAGTCCTGCGCCTGCACAGCCGGTGGCCCGCCTTCGCCGCGATAGTCATGCACGGGGGCGGGAGCTACCGCGGTAAAGTGCGCACGCTCGCCCTCCGGCAGCAGCTCCTTCCAGTCCAGGTCCAGAATACGACCGGGCTTTGACGCAACGGCCTTATGCCCTGGCTCACTGGGAGAAGCCTTGGCATGCGCTGTAGCCGCCGTCACAAACCCGACGGCCGCTCCCAAGGCCGCGACTGTCAGGGCTGTGACGATCAGGAGTGGGGTGATAACTGCTGGACGCAATCCCATTGTGTGTTCGATCCTATCGCGACCTTGCCTGGACGAAAACCTTGAAGCTCACGCCTGACGCACTTTCCGCACACCTCGAGCAGCAGTTGTTGCGCGTGTACCTCATTTCAGGGGACGAGCCGCTGCTGACGGGCGAAGCCACGGACGCTATTCGCGCTGCAGCCCGTCTCAAGGGATTCAGCGAGCGCGACGTGCACTTCCTCGAGCGCGGCTCCGATTGGGACGATGTGCGTGCATCGGCTGGGAATATGTCGCTTTTCGGATCGCGGCGCGTGGTTGAGATCCGAATGCCCACCGGCAAGCCGGGAGTGGCCGGCAGCGCTGCCCTGGTGTCCATGCTGGGGGTCGACGACCGCGACACGATGTATCTCATTCTCACTCCGCGGCTGGACCGTGATGCTCAAAATTCGAACTGGGTGAAAGCCGTGGAGACGCATGGAGCGTGGGTACAGGTCTGGCCGATCGATGCCGACCGGATCGGCACGTGGCTGCGCGGGCGCGCGCGCCGGATGGGACTTGATATTGCAGGCGACGGCATCGAATTACTGGCGGAGCGTACTGAGGGCAATCTGCTGGCCGCTCACCAGGAGCTCGAGAAGCTGAGGTTGATTGCACAGCAAGGCCAGATCACGGCCGACACGATCCTCGCGAGTGTCGCGGACAGCGCGCGCTTCGATGTCTTCCAGCTAGGCGAATCAGTGTTAGCTGGTGATACGGAGCGTGCGTTGCGTATGTTGGGCGGCTTGCGCGCCGAAGGGGTCGAAGCGACGCTCGTGCTGTGGGCACTCACCAAGGCCGTGCGTGACCTTTGGGCCTGTGTGGCGGCGCCTCCGGGGTCGCGACCGAGGGCGTGGGGCCGTCAGGCCGCCGCACTGGAGAAGGGCGCGCGTCGCGCGTCACGGCTGCCCTTTTCCACGCTTGCCATCCGCGCGGGCCGCGCGGATCGGATGGTCAAAGGGCGATTGCTCGGTGATGCCTGGGACGAGATGGCTCTGTTGGCCGCCGAGATCTGCGGCCACCCGGCCTTGCAGGCGCCCCGATCCGTGCTCAAATAAGGGTGCGTTGGGCGCACTCGGCTGTGCGCCTCCCCGTACACAGGCGTTCATGATGCAACCCATAGGGCTTTTTGGCGGCACGTTCGATCCGATCCACTACGGACACCTGCGTACGGCTTTCGAGCTATGGCAGGAGCTGCGGCTGACCGAGGTGCGCTTCATGCCCACCGGCAGCCCGCCGCACCGCGAGCAGCCTTATGCCGTGCCGGAGCTGCGGCTGGCCATGGTCAAGGCGGCGGTCGCGAACCAGCCGGCCTTCGTGGTGGACGATCGGGAAATACGGCGCACCGGTGTGTCATATTCCGTTGATACCCTCACGGAAGTGCGCAAAGAGTTTCCCGACCGCTCCCTGTGCCTTCTGCTCGGAATGGATGCATTCCTCGGCCTGCCCAATTGGCACCGCTGGCGGGAGCTGCTCGATCTTGCACACATCGTCGTGGCGCACCGCCCGGGCTGGAAGGCCCCTACCATGGGCCCGCTGGGCGAGGTCATGGTGGACCACGGCACGGGCACGATCCGCGATCTGCACCAGAATCCGAGCGGCCGCGTATACGTGCATGCCGTGACACAGCTTGAGATTTCGTCCACGGAGCTTCGGCAGCTGATTATTGCTGGACGGGATCCGCAGTATCTCGTTCCCGAGGAAGTCCGAGAGATTATCCGGGAGACGAGGTGCTATGCTCCCCGCCAACGCTGAGGAGCATCGCCTGGTTCAACTACTGGTCAGGAGAAATCACTTAAACACATGATCACTCGCACACGCCCGCGCCGCTCTCCGGAGCCAGAGCGCGCTTCTCCGTTGCAGGACCTCGTAACGGCCGCGCTCGACGATATGAAAGCCGTCAACGTGAAGGTGCTGGATGTACGAGGGCTGACCGATATAGCCGACACAATGATCATTGCGTCGGGCAATTCCGACCGGCACGTCAAGTCCATCGCCGACCGCGTACTCGAAAAAGCCAAGGAGTCGGGTTTTCGCCCATTGGGCAAGGAAGGCGAGCGCGACGGCGAATGGGTTCTGGTCGATCTGCAGGACATCATCGTTCACGTCATGTTGCCCCGGGTCCGCGAGTTTTACGGGCTCGAGCGGCTGTGGGACAACGGGACTGAAACCCCCGCAGCCACTGTGCAGGCGCCACGCCCGGTCAAACGAGGACGGCAGCCGTCCTGATCTGCAGTTCGCCCGATTAATCCGGCAATAGCGGGATGAGTCGTGTGCGAATTGTGGCTGTCGGCTCACGAATGCCGAAGTGGGTCCTCGAGCCCTTCGAGGACTACATCAGCCGGCTCAGTCCCGCGCTGAAGATCTCTCTCACCGAAATCCCGCCCGGTGCCCGCACCGCGGGGCAGCCGCCTGCCAAAGCCATCGAGACCGAAGGTCAGCGAATCCTGACAGCCGTGCGGAGCGGCGAATATGTGGTCGCGCTCGACGAGCGCGGCACTGAGATGACGACCCGCCAGCTGGCGTCGTGGCTCGCCGGGCGCCTGCAGGATGGGCGCGACCTGGCCTTTCTCATCGGGGGGCCGGATGGCTTTGCCGCGGAAGTGCTGCAGCGATGCGATTTCAAGTGGTCCTTGTCGCGCTTGACGTTTCCGCACGCGCTGGTGAGGGTCCTGTTGGCGGAACAGCTCTATCGCGCTCATGGCGTGCTGTCGAATCATCCGTATCATCGGGACTGATGCTCCCCATGGACTCAACCAGTCCCGTGCTATGCCTCGCTTCGGTTTCACCGCGGCGGCGTGAGCTTCTGTCACAAATTGGGGTATCGCACCTGGTAGTGGGTGCGGATATCGACGAGACATTTCTGGCTGGGGAGACTCCACGCGACTACGTCATCCGGCTTGCGCGGGAGAAGGCGCTTGCGATCCGGCGGACGGGTCAGAAGCTGCCCGTGCTCGCGGCGGACACGACAGTGGTTGTAGATGGAAGGGTCTTCGGAAAGCCTGACGATCAGGCGCAAGCGGTGCATATGCTCGCCGCGCTGTCCGGGCGGGCGCACGAAGTGTTGACTGCGGTCGCTCTGGCAGATTCGCGCGGAGTTACCGAAAGAATCAGCGTGAGCACGGTGCGATTCCGCGAGGTGTCCCTGGAGGAATCCCTGGCGTACTGGGAAACCGGCGAGCCGCGCGACAAGGCCGGTGGATACGCGATCCAGGGTGTGGGCGCCGTATTCATTGAAGAGCTGCGTGGCAGTTATTCCGGCGTGATGGGCTTGCCGCTGTTCGAAACGGGCGAGCTCTTGCGGGCTGCGGGTATTGCATACTGGGGCGCGGGCCGCAGGGGGGAGCGCTCTTGAGCATAGAGATTCTCGTCAACGTAGCGCCGCGCGAAACGCGCGCTGCAATCGTCGAGAACGGAGTGTTGCAGGACATCTACGTCGAACGGACGAGCCGGCGTGGTCTCGTCAGCAATCTCTACAAAGGACGGGTATCGCGCGTACTGCCCGGTATGCAGGCAGCATTCGTAGATATCGGGTTGGAGCGGACAGCCTTTCTCCACGTCGCCGATATCGCCAACGCTCCTAACGATGACACCATCGTTTTACCGCCCGTTGAGGACATCCGGCGGCTGGTCAGTCCCGGCGACGATATTCTCGTACAGGTCATCAAGGACCCGCTTGGAACCAAGGGCGCGCGCCTGACGACTTTCGTTGCGCTGCCTTCGCGCTACCTCGTGTACATGCCGCGTGGTGAAGGTATCGGCGTGTCAGCCCGAATCGACGATGAGACCGAGCGCCAGCGCCTGAAGGAGGCGGTAGCGGGTTTCATAGCGCCCAATGCGGAGGGCGGTTATATATTGCGGACGGCTGCGCAGGGAGTGTCGGTTGATAGTCTGCATGAAGACATGGTGTATCTCGAGAAGCTCTGGCGGCATGTGCGTGTCAGGGCACTCGAGACGCAGCCCGGTGGCATCGTGCACGCGGATCTGCCGCTCGCACTGCGCGTCCTGCGCGACGAGTTGTCCAGGGGGGTGAGCCGTGTGTTGGTTGATTCGGCACGCGAGCATGCTGACATGGTTGAGTTCGCCGCGGCTTTCATGCCGGACGCAGCCACACGCATCGAGCTCTATGGCGGACCGCGGCCGATCTTCGACCTGCATGGCATCGAGGAGGAAATCGCCAAGGCGCTCGATCGCAAAGTGACCTTGAAGTCGGGCGGTCACCTGGTGATCGATCAGACCGAGGCCATGACGACCATTGACGTCAACACGGGAGCCTATGTCGGTCACCGCAATCTCGAGGAGACGATCTTCCGCACCAACCTCGAAGCGGCTGTCACGATTGCGCGGCAACTGCGGCTGCGCAATCTGGGCGGGATCATCATCATCGACTTCATTGACATGCACGACGAGGCGCACCGCCGCCAGGTCCTCGCGGCGCTGGAGCGTGCACTGTCGGGCGACCGGGCACAGACCCACATCGTGAGCTTGTCGCCACTGGGCCTCGTCGAGATGACCCGCAAGCGCACGCGGGAAAGCCTCGAACATCTGTTGTGTGTTGCGTGTCCGACCTGCGAGGGGCGCGGTTTCGTCAAATCCGCGGAGACGGTGTGCAACGAGATCTTTCGCGAGATTGTGCGACAAAGCCGGCAGTTTGCCAGCCGCGAGCTGCTGATACTGGCTCATCAGGACGTCGTGGATCGCCTGCTCGAGGATGAGTCGGCCACCCTGGCTGAGCTCGAGGCTCAGGTCGGACGGCCGATCCGTATGCAGGTCGAGGCGTTGTATGGGGTAGATCAGTACGACGTCGTGCTGGTTTAGTCTTTCAGAGGAATTGGGCCACCGATGAAATTTGCCGCTCCGTCCCAGAGTTGGCTGCGGGTTGCCCTGCTGGGCACGCTGGGTGTGGCCGTGTTCCTCTTGCTCATCCTGTTCGCATACGAGCTGGCGCGCGCTCGAGTGCCCCAACATCGCGCCGCCCTCGAGCATCTCGTCCGTGCGCAGACCGGGTTGGATGTTCGTTTCACGGAGCTGGGACTGCGCTGGGGTTGGTATGGCCCCGAGGCGGTCTTTCGGCAGGTCGAGCTCGACGAGCCGGGCAGTGCAGAGGCTCTGTTGCGTGCTCCGGAGCTCGTTGTGGGGTTTGACGCCTGGCGTACGCTCAGGAGTGGCCATCCTGAAGCGGGGCGCATTGAGCTCATTGCGCCGGAAATTGATTTTTCAGGTGTGGGTGGACGCCGCGGTGTTGGCAACGGTGCTCAGCGCGCCGGCGTGACTGCCGCTTCCGTTGACTCGTCGGCAATCGGGCGCGCGGCCGTGTTGCAGCGCTGGCGCGGCGGTCGAATCGACATTGAAGGCGGTACGTTGCGGCTGCCTCCGGCGGCTGGCAGCGCGAATCTTTTCAACTACGTGCAAATACGCCGTGCCTCGCTCCGCCGATCCGATGACGAGTGGAGCGTCGCGGGTCTCGTGTTCTTGCCCGACCGGGTGGGACGCAGCGCGCGCATCACGTTGAGCTTGACCGGTGATCTTGGCAAACCCGCCGAGCTCACCGGGAAACTGCGCGTCGAGGCGCGGCGCCTGTTGTTTCCCGGCTGCCGCGATTTTCTCGGCGGACTGCCCGATCTGGCGCGCTATCTGCCGAGGGGTGGCAACGGCGACCTCACCCTGGATCTGAATTTCGAGCGGGGCGCGCTCGTTCAGGCGAGCGGCAACGTTCGCGCCGGAGGGTTGGTGTTTGATGGGCCCGCGGCCGGTGGCTTCGCCGTGAGTGGTGTTGCGGCCAGCAGCGTGGGACCCGGCGGCGGGGCGGGGCCCGTGACGCCAGGTAGCAGCGAACCTGCGAACACGCGGGCCAATCTGTTGGTGATGGATCGGTTGCGCGGCGATTGGCGGGCGACGCGCCTGGGCTCTGGCTGGCGGGTTCGTGTTGACTCGCTTGACCTGGTGAAGGGCGAGCCGCTGGGTTCGCTCACACTCGACACCAGTGACTCGGCTGTGCAGGCGGCGCCGGGCCATTGGATTCGCGGCAAGCTCGAACAGGCGCCGTTGGAGTCCGTCCTGGCGGTGGCGAGATGGTTGGCGCCGCATTTCGACCTTGCAGGAATCCAACTCGACGGCACCGCGCGCACTGTGGCCTTCGATTGGGCATCCGGGCGTCCTGAAGGGCAGCGGCTGCAGACTTCCGCGCGCCTGGACGATGTGGCCCTTGTTCCCCGCTCGAAGGATTTCACGCTCAGCGGCCTCGGTGCCGGCGTTTCCGGAACCGAAAGCGAGCTCACCATCGATGTCCAATCCCGCACGGCGCGGCTGGAGCTGGCGCAGTCCCAGCAGCCGCCGCTGGCTGACGTACATGTCGCCTCAACACTGCGAGTCAGCAGTGGCCACGATGGCTGGCAAATCGCAACGGATGAGTTCCTGTTGGAGCACCAGCGCGCTGGACTGACTCTGAGCGGCTCGCTGCAGGATGATCCCGTCGACCCACGTATTGCGGCCACGGGGAAACTCATCGGCGCCGACATCCCGCTGGTCATGCGGTTGGTTGGCGAGAATACCGCGCAGGCCTTCGGCGCAGCCGCATCGAGGCTCACCGCCGGCCGAATCCAGAATGCTGACTTTGCCCTCCACGGACCCATCAGCAAGTTGCCATTCGATAGCGGCGGTGACGGTTTTACCGGCTCGCTGACACTCAGGAGCGCGGTTCTGTCGGGCGGTGACCTGTGGCCTGATGCTGAAGAAATCGATGCGCGCGTCGAGTGGCGGGGTGCACGGATTCAGGCCACGATCGAGGCGGGTCACGCGGGACCCTTCCGGCTGACAGCGGCGAAAGCCCAATGGGCTGCTGACGGTAGCAACGCGACCCGTTTGACAGGGCACGTGAACGGTCGCCTGGAGGATGCCATTGCATGGGTCCAGGAACATCCCGGGCTGCAGGAATACGTACCTGACATGCGATACGTCGCGGCTCGTGGTGAGGCCTCGTTCGATTTCAGTGTTTCGGTGCCGGCAAGTCTGGCCAGCCAGCCCAAGGCGGCGCTGGCGCGTGTCTCCACATTCATCGATGGCGCCACCGTCGAGGCCGTCTCGGGTTTGCCCCCGCTGGAAGGCGTCACCGGCTCATTCGTGTTTGATTCGGGACACCTGAAGCGATCGACCCTCACCGCTTCCTGGCTCGGTGGTCCGGTGATTCTGCGTGTTGGCGAGCGGCGCGAGAAAGGTCAGCGGGTGCTTGCCATTCAGGCGCAGGGGACATTGACGGCGCAGCGGCTCGCCACGCTTGCGAATGCAACCGGTACCGTCGAAGGAAATACAGATTGGACCGGTGAGTTGGCGTACGTCCAAGCCGATGACGCGCAGGAGCCCCGCTGGCGCATGCGGGCGGACTCGAACCTGCTCGGTGTGGTGAGCTCACTGCCGGAGCCGTTCACGAAGCGATCATCGGCAGCAGCGGTACCGGTGCACCTGGAGGTGGCGGGCGCGAACGATGCCGCGCAGCTGCGCGCAAATCTCGGCGACCGGGTGCGTAGCTCGTTCGCTCTGAAAAGGAGTCCGAATCTGGGGTGGGTGGTAGACAGAGGCGCCATGCGTTTCGGTACGGCTGTGCCAGCTGTGCCTTCGGAACCGGTCGTGTTGGTGCGGGGACGTGTCAATCAGCTCGATCTGCCCGCGTATGCAGCTGCTTGGACGCGGCTGCGCCGCGACTCGCTGCCGACGATTCGTGTGCAAATGGTTGCGGACGAGATGTTGGTGGCGGGGCGGCGCTACGCTGAGGTTTCACTGCAGGCCGAACGCACCGGCGCCGGTACTGATCTGTTGATCGATTCGGCAGCGGTAGCAGGCATGGCTCGCTGGCCAACACCGCCTGGTGCCAGACAGGACCGGGGTAACGCGCGCGAGGTGCAGCCGGCCGAGCTGCATCTCACCAGGCTCGATTTGCCCGATGGCACGCTTACCGGCGAGGGGATAGGGCTGATCGCAGCCCTTGCGCCGAGCGCAGTATTGTCAGTCGACGAGTTGAATTGGCGGGGTCGATCACTCGGCCGCCTGACGGCAAACGTGTCGGCCGAGGACAAGCTCGTAGTCCTGGATGATATCCGCCTGGTCAATGGCACTCAGGATGCGCATGGCGTGCTGCGCTGTCAGACAGCGGCGCCGATGTGTCGCTTGAGCTTCGTGGTGGACAGCAGCGACGTCGCGGCAACGCTTGCGGATTTCGGATTCAAGCCGGATGTGGCAGCGAGTGGGGCGTCACTGAAAGGTGACGTCGAATGGCACCCGGCGGCGGATTGGATGGGCAGCTTGCGCGGTGCGCTGGCCATGCGGCTCACTGACGGGAGTTTGCATGGGTCGCGGCGCGGTGAGGGTACCGATGGGGACGACGCTCACCCGTTTGGGCTTCTCGCCGTGCCCGCGCTGGTCAGCGGGCTGAATGTTCCAGGAGCGGCCGCGGCATCTCTCACGAAGGAGCAGCACGAGCTTCACTTCTCCCGCCTCGAAGCGGACTTCGAGCTGCAGGATGGACAGGCAACCACCTCGAATCTGCATTTCGACGGCGATGCCGAAATTCTGATGCGGGGACGCGTTGGCCTCGTCTCCCGCGACTATGATCAGCAGGTGTGGGTGCTCCGTGGGGAGGAGCGCCTCCCGGCAGCCGTCCGCCGCTTTGGTGCCACGCCCAGGGTTGCGGCGGCGTGGCTCTCCCTGAGGGATCTCTTCGCCGGTAGCGGGGCGCAGGACCGCTCCCAGGCCGTCCTGCGCTTGCAAGGGTCATGGGACGACCCGATGGTAGTGACAGCGAACTGATCGACCGCGCTCGTGCGCGTTCCTGTACATTTTTGTTTAATCATGACTCCTTCCATGAATGGCATCGCAGCGATCCAAATGACGTCCGGACCGGATGTCGGCGCAAACCTCGAGCAGGCTCAGCCTCTGCTGGAGGACGCTGCCCGAGCGGGCGCCCGGTTGGCTGTATTGCCGGAAAATTTTGCCTTCATGGGATTGCGCGATGCAGACAAGCGCGCCATCGGGGAACCCGAAGGCTCCGGGCCCATACAGGATTTTCTAGCCACGACGGCCAGGCGGCTGCGCATGTGGATCGTAGGAGGGACCATTCCTCTGCGAGCAGGCGACGATGGGCGCGTGGCTGCCGCTTCGGTGGTGTATGACGCGGACGGTAATCGAGCCGCGCGCTACGACAAGATCCACCTGTTCGACGTCGATATCCCGGGTCGCGGCGAGCATTACCGGGAGTCGGCACACGTGGCTCCGGGGTCCGAGCCGGTGGTCGTTGCTACGCCGGTCGGGCGTCTCGGCCTGTCTGTTTGCTATGACGTCAGATTTCCAGAGTTGTTTCGGCGGCTGAGCGCAGCCGGCGCGCAAATTCTGACAGTGCCTTCTGCCTTCACGAGTCCAACCGGACGTGCGCACTGGGAAACCCTGCTGGGGGCCCGTGCGATTGAAAATCTCTGTTATGTTGTCGCCCCGGCGCAGTCGGGATTTCATCCCAACGGCCGCGAGACTTATGGCGACAGCATGATCGTTGACTATTGGGGCCGCATCGTGCAGCGCTTGCCGCGCGGCCGAGGTTGTATCACAGCGCAGCTCGATCTCGAGCGCCAGGCCGAGGTTCGCCAGAGCTTCCCGGCGCTGCAACATCGTGTTCTGCAGGAGTCTCGCAACCAATGATGGACAGATCCGGAATGAACCCTCCCACCGCCCCTGCCAGTTCCAACAGCAGCGATGCGCTCGCTATTGCGCGTAACCTGATACTGCGGCCGAGCGGCCTCGATGATGGCCGTCTCGATCGCATTTTCGCAGGCGTGCTCACGCATTCCGTTGATTTCGCTGATTTGTATTTTCAGCTCGCGCACGAAGAGGCCTGGTCGCTGGAGGACGGTATCGTCAAGGACGGCAGCGCGAGCATCGAGCAGGGCGTGGGCGTGCGCGCGCTGGCTGGCGAGAAGACCGGTTTCGCATACTCGGATGAGATCGTTTTGCCCGCTCTCGAGGAGGCCTCGCGGGCCGCGCGGGCAATCGCAGTTCACGGCGGCAACAAACAGCTGAGCGCGTGGCAGTCAAAAACGGGTCACGAGCTGTATCTGCCTGCCGATCCCAGCGCTGGCTTGACCGATCAGGAGAAGGTTGCCTGGCTCGAGCGTGTTGACCGCGAAACGCGCCGCCTCGATCCGCGTATCGTGCACGTGACCGCGAGTGTCACCGCTGTGCACGAAGTCGTGCTCATAGCCACGAGTGACGGCGAACTGGCAGCGGATGTCCGGCCGCTGGTGCGGTTCAACGTCTCCGTGCTGGTCGAACAGAACGGCCGCCGGGAGCAGGGCTACGCAGGGACCGGTGGCCGATTCTCACTGGCCGACCTCGTTGCGGGTGACAAGCCCCTGGCGCTCGGCCGCGAAGCTGTGCGGCAGGCGCTCGTGAACCTGGAAGCGCTTCCCGCACCGGCTGGATCAATGACGGTGGTGCTCGGACCCGGCTGGCCCGGAATTCTGCTGCACGAGGCGATCGGGCATGGGCTGGAAGGTGACTTCAACCGCAAGGGCACCTCGGCGTTTGCGAACCGCATCGGCGAGCGTGTGGCCTCTCCCGGATGCACCATCGTTGACGATGGCACTCTTTCGCGGCGCCGGGGCTCACTGAACATCGACGATGAAGGTACACCGACTCAGTGCACGACCCTGATCGAGGATGGTGTGCTGCGCGGCTACATCCAGGACAAGCTGAACGCCCGCCTCATGGGTGCGCAGCCAACCGGCAACGGCCGGCGGGAATCTTTTGCCCACATGACTCTGCCGCGCATGACCAACACTTACATGCGCCCGGGTCCGCACGATCCCCAGGAGATCATCCGCTCGGTCGAGCGCGGTATCTATGCAGTCAACTTCGGCGGCGGACAAGTTGACATCACCTCGGGCAAGTTCGTGTTCTCGGCAAGCGAGGCCTATGCCATAGAAAACGGCAAGCTCGGGGCGCCGCTCAAGGGTGCGACGCTCATCGGCAACGGTCCGGATGTGCTCACCCGCGTGAGCATGGTGGGGAACGACCTGAAGCTCGACGATGGTGTTGGTACGTGCGGTAAGGACGGGCAGAGCGTTCCCGTGGGCGTCGGTCAGCCCACGCTGCGGATCGATGGGCTCACCGTGGGCGGTACCGGCTGAAACGCCGCATATTCAGGCAAAACTCCCAGCTGTCAGGCCTGCCTCGGCATTTCTCGGCGCAGTGGGCGCAAATGCGCTCTCCCCAGAGCCAACATGTTGGTTCACAGTAGGCGCGCGGATGGAGCAGGATGCTCGGCCGGGGAGCGGATGGTTGTTGCGCCCGCTATCAACTTCCAGGTGCGCAGGTATGCGCGGTCCGTGCGCCGGACAGACGGCGGGTGGTTTTCGCTTCCATACCACTCGCCGTCTGCGAGGGCATGACCGTGACATTATCCGACTGCGCGTTCCGGACTGCGCGTCCCGGACTGGGCGTCCCCGTCCACTGTCGTGCATTTGTGTCAGCAATGGACAAACAATGGACAAAGTGTATGCATACGGCGACTGACATAATTTTCCTTTTGCGTGAACGTGCATCCGATTACGATGTCTTGGGTGATGAACGTAGCGAAGCTGTGACGGCCTGCACGCCGCCCCGACTCCCGGGTCCGTAGCTTGCTCGCTCGTATTCGTTCACTTCAGTTGAGGACCGCATGATGCACGCTGAGCCCGCACTCGCCGATACTCAGAAACTCGAAATTCCCATGGAGCTGAGGAGTGCGCTCAACAGCGGCGCGCACAAACCGAAAACGGACTATGGGATCGAGGCACTGAAGCCCTCGTTCTTCGGACGCCTGATCGAAAAGCTGCTCGGCCCGAAAAGCTAAACGTTCCGACTCCTCGCGCCCGGACGGGACAGCGCTCCCGTCCCGGGCTGCGGTGCCTTGCACCGCTGGAGTTCGCGCCGCAGCGCGGGTCACGCTACGATGGCCCGCATGACGCGTACCGAAAAGCGCCTCTCCCGCCCTCTATACGAAGTATTGCCCTGGATATATCTGGCTGGCGGAGCCGCTGCGCTGTTCGGTAGCTATGTGAGCCCATACAGGGCGCTCGGCCTCGTAATCGGCGTATTGGGCCTCGTGGGCGTTTTGGGAGGCATCGTGGTGCTGTTGCGGCGCCGCGATTTTCGCGAGATGCAGTCGCATTACGGGAATCCGAATGCGCTGCGGGATCTGGACAAGGATTAGAGGAGCCCGTCGGACAGGGCCGGGCTCCTTGGGCCCTATTCGAGCTGCTCCTCGTCCACCACACCGGTATCCACCACGCCGGTCTGGATGTGAACGCCAGGAACTGTGTCCGTCATAGCGGCACGTGTCCGCGCCATCCGCTCATCCACATAAATCAGTTCATGCTTGCCGATGACTACGACGTCGCCGTCATTCAGGTAGTGCCGGCGCACTCTCTTGGATTTCACGTAGATGCCGTTCGTGCTGTTCAGATCTTCGATCACACTCGAATGCATCGTCGTGACGATCTGGCAGTGATGCCGGCTTACAAAGCGGCTGTCGATCTGCAAATCGTTGTCGGGCGTGCGGCCTACGATGATGCGCCCAACGCGCAGCATGCGTTCCTCGACAGTGCGTCCATCAGTCGCCACGAGCAGGCGGCCATGAATAGGTTGGCCATTGTCCGCGGGAGCGGCGCCGCCCACCGCGGGTGACTCAGACAGGCGCGGCTCAGAGGGAACCTTCATCTGCAGCGCGTTGCGCGCTGAGTACTCGACCCACTGCAGCTCTTCGATCGCCTGAAGAATGTCCGCAAGCGTAACCGTGTCGCGATCTGCGGTGAATGCGGCCATCATCGCTGTGTCACACAAGGTATTGACGAGCCGCGGCACGCCACCGGTATAGCGGAAGATCTCCGGATAAGCCTCCTCGGAGAAGATCTGACGATCACCACCGCCTGCAACTTCCAGACGATGCTGGATGTACGCGCGCATCTCGGGTGCCGACAAAGTGGTGAGATGGAATCGTAGGCGTATGCGCTGCGTAAGCTGTATCAGCTCGGGTGCATCGAGCTTCTCATTGAGCTCCGGTTGTCCCGCCAAAATGATCCGCAACACCTTCTCTTTGGTGGTCTCCACGCCGGAGAGCAGGCGTATCTCCTCCAGGACGCGCATCGACAGGTTCTGCGCCTCGTCCACGATGAGAAGTACTTTTCGTCCGGCCGCGTACTGCTCGATGAGAAAATTGTTGAGCGTCGCAATCAGCTCGGCCTTCTTCATCTTGAAGGGCGAGAAGCCGAACTGCACGAGCACCGCCTGGAGGAAATCGATCGCCGAGACCTGCGTCTGATTGATCTGCGCGATCACGACATCGGACTGGATTTCCTTCAGGAACGATTCGATCAGGGTGGTTTTGCCCGAGCCGATCTCACCGGTGATCACGACGAAGCCGTCGGTGAACCAGATCGTCGACTCCATGTACGCCTTGGCGCGGGCGTGCTGTTTGGACAGGTACAGGAACTGCGGGTCCGGACTTAGTCGGAACGGCAGCTCCTTTAGTTTGAACGGGTCAAGATACATGCGTGCTCGTACGGGACTGCGCCAGTGGCCGGCGCGTTGCGTTTGTTGCTGTTGGCGTGCGTACCGCGCAAAAGGCCGGCAGTCGCGAATTCCTACGACCTGCCGCCGATCTTAAGGGATGGCCACTCCGGGCGCCAATTGAACGAGCAACCGTCGTGCCCGCCGGTCCCGGGCTGCCGCGCTGCCCTCGACCACAGTGCAGTGTCCGAGCTTGCGGCCGGGGCGCGGGCTTTTACCATAGTCGTGCAGATGCACCCCGCCCGCCAGGATGGTGTCCCGGTCCGGCAAGGTCCCGATCAGGTTGATCATGGCGCTGAAACCGCGCGCCCGCGTCGAGCCCAGCGGCAGGTCGAGAATGGCCCGCAGGTGATTCTCGAACTGGCTCGTGACGGCGCCTTCGATGGTCCAGTGCCCCGAGTTGTGCACACGGGGTGCCATTTCGTTGGCAATCAGCTTGCCGCCGCGGACGAAGAACTCGATCGTCAGGATGCCTGTATAGCGAAAATGTGCGAGCACCCGCTCCAGGTAGGTTGCCGCAAGCCGTTGCCAGCGCGGTGGGCCGTAGGGGGCGCGTGTCAGGCGCAGGATGCCTTGCGAGTGGACATTGCCGTTCAGCGGGTACACAGCAATCTCACCGCGCGGACTGCGGGCGCCAATGATGGACACTTCGCAATCGAAGGGGATCATCTCCTCGTACAGTAGTGGCACGGTGCCCAGTTGCTCCCAGGCGCGTTCCGCATCCTCCGGTGTTCGCACGACCGCCTGTCCTTTGCCGTCATAACCCAGGCGGCGCGTCTTGATGACAGCGGGAAGGCCGATCTCGCGCACCGCACGTGTAAGCTGAGCGCGCGAACCAACCGCATGCCAGCGCGTTGTTGGGATCTTCAGGCGCTCGAACAATTTCTTTTCGCTGACCCGGTCCTGCGCGGTGGCCAGGGCGGGGATCGGCGGGGAAATCCGCGTTGCATCCTTCAGGGCGCGCAGCGCATCGACCGAGATGTTCTCCCAGTCGAAGGTGACGACTTCCGATCGCTGCGACAGCTCGGCGAGAAGTTTGGCGTCGGTGAAAGGCCCGTGCAGCACCGGTGCAACACGGCTCGCGGGCGCGTCAGCCGCCGGGTCCAGCAGCAGAAAGTCCAATCCCAGCGGGTAGCCCGCCAATGCAAGCATCTGGCCGAGCTGGCCAGCGCCCACGATGCCTACAGTCATGCTTTCTCAATCGTTCGAGGATCGGGATTGTCGAGAACGCTCGCGGTTTGCCGCTCGCGGAAGGATTCGAGTGCGGTTGCCACTGCCGCGTGCTTGTTCGCGAGAATGGCGGCCGCGCACAACGCGGCATTGGTTGCGCCTGCGACCCCGATCGCGAAAGTGGCGACGGGTATGCCCGCCGGCATCTGCACGATCGACAGCAGAGAGTCCAGGCCACCGAGCGTTTTCGACTGAACCGGTACACCCAGAACCGGCAGGCTGGTCTTGGATGCGGTCATTCCCGGCAGGTGTGCTGCTCCACCGGCGCCCGCGATGATCACTTCCAGGCCGCGCGAGCGGGCACTCGAGGCGTACTCGAAGAGAAGGTCGGGGGTGCGGTGCGCGGAAACGACGCGGACTTCGTGGGGAATTGCGAGCTTCTCGAGCAGATCGGCTGCCGATTGCATCGTCTGCCAGTCGGAAGTCGAGCCCATGATGATGCCAACGAGTGGTTTCATCTGCAGCATTGTAGCGAGCCGCCGCATCGCTCGCTCTCGCCTTTTATGGCCCGTTATCGACCGGGGGCTCGTTCTCGAAGAGTGTCCGCAGCGCGCGGAACAATTCGCGTCCTGCTGTGCCGGCGCCTGCGCGTTCGCGCTCAGATTGTGCGGCGCTGATCCACCGCATCCAGGCAGCACGGTCCAACCCGGGACGCCACCGCTCGAGCTGCTCGAGTGCGGTGCTGCCTTCAGCAATCAGTCTTTCGCGCCAGGCTTCCAGGCGCTTGAAACGTTCTGCCTCGAGCGCTGATTGCTCGCCGCGCGCCGCCAAAGCTGCGCGAATGGGCTCCAGATCAATGTCACGCATCAGCTTGCCGATGTACTGACGTTGCCGGGCGCCACCGCCTCGGCTCGGGACGCGGCGCGCTTCGCGAATAGCGTCAACCAGGCGCTCGGGAAGATCGAGCGCCGCGAGATCGGAGTCGCGCAAACCTATGAGAGCCTCGCCCAAGTCCTGCGCTGCGTGAGCGGCGCGTTTGCGCTCACTCTTGCTGGGCCGGTCCTCGAAATCCTCGTCTTCCTCTTTGCTCGCCACGCCGTCTCCCGGATGTCACCACTGGTACAATTCTGCCTTACTAGAGGTCAAACAAGCTGCAAGTGATGCAACAGGCTGCCACCGACGAGAAAGGGAGCACGCAATTACGGGAAGTCATTGAGTTTGTGCTGGAAGAGGCCGCGCGCCAGGGCGCGACGCAAGCTGCCGCTGACGCAAGCATCAACCAGGGCCTCGGCGTGACCGCACGCCTCGGAGAGGTGGAGACCGTGGAGTATCAGCGTGACCGTGGATTGGGTGTCACGGTTTACTTCGGCCACCGTAAAGGCTCCGCGAGTACCGCGGACCTCGGGATGCGCGCCGTACGCGAGACGGTTGAAAAGGCTTGCACGATCGCCCGCTACACCGCCGAAGATCCTTATTCGGGGCTCGTGGAGCCCGAAGCGCTCGCGCGCGACATACCTGACCTGGACCTCGACCATCCGTGGTCGCTGGCCCCCGAGGAGGCAATCGAGCTTGCACGACGGTGCGAAGCCGCCGGGTTGGCGGTTGATGCGCGGATCACGAATTCAGAAGGCGCCTCGGTCAACACTCACCGCCACATCGGTGTGTATGGCAACTCGCTGGGCTTTCTCGCGGCTTCCACCGGCACGAGCCACTCGATCAGCTGCTCGCTGATTGCGCAGCACGGCGAGGAGATGCAGCGCGACTACTGGTACAGCAGTGCGCGTGATTCGGCTGACCTCGATACTCCCGAGATGATCGGCCGCCGCGCGGGTGAGCGGGCGGTCGCGCGTCTGGGGTCGCGTAAGCTGACGACGCGCAAGGCACCGATTGCTTACTCCCCTGATATGGCTCGCGGCCTGTTCAGACATTTCATCGGCGCGATCCGGGGAGCGAGCCAGTATCGAAAGGCCTCCTTTTTGTTGAATGCGGCCGGCGAGGAGATTTTTCCAACATTTCTGCAGATGCAGGAGCGGCCCCACATTCTCAAGGGGCTCGCCAGTGCTCCCTTCGATGGCGAGGGGGCCGCGACGCATGATCGCGATCTGGTACGCGACGGCGTCCTGCAGGGCTATGTCCTGGGAAGCTACTCCGCGCGCAAGCTGGGACTCAAGACAACAGGCAATGCCGGGGGCATCCACAATCTCATCGTTGCCGCGCCCGGCAAGGCTCTGGACATGGATAGCTTCCTCACACGGATGAACACCGGCCTGTTGGTCACCGAGATGATGGGCCAGGGTGTCAACGGCGTAACGGGTGACTACTCGCGCGGTGCCAGTGGCTTCTGGGTGGAGAACGGGGCACTTGCGTTCCCCGTGCACGAGGTCACGATTGCCGGCAACCTCAAACAGATGTACCGGGACATCGCTGCGCTCGGCAATGATGTTGATGTCAGGGGCGGAATCCGCACCGGCTCGGTGCTCATCGGCGAAATGACGATCGCGGGAAACTAGGCGGTTCGACGCTGACGGGCTGCGGTGTTTCCTCGTCCACGAGGTCTCTCAATGTCAGCTCGTCGCAGCGGCTGCGGCGCAGCTCGTCGAGACTCGCCATGAGCCCGTCTATAGCCGGGATGGGCAGATTTCGCGGTGCGAGGTGTCCGCTGTGCTGATTGCGGGCTATCTCCAGGATTTCGTGCACGGTGATGCGGCCGATGTCCTTCGCACAGAGCAACTCGTCTAAGTCGGTGACCATCACGAGCCCTGCGGCCTCGAGCGCCGCGGCCATCTTGGCGACTGCTATCCCCGGCAGCCCCAGCTCGCGCGCGAGCTGGTTGACTGTCCAGCGCTTGCCGCCTGTCAGATGCACCCGGCCGACGAAGTACATCATCTTGAGGGCCAGTTGCTCGATTTCGACGCACGATAGCCGCAACTCCTGCAGCCCGAGCCGCAGGTATGTTGGATTCTGGACGTAGAACGACAGCTGAGCCCCGGCGAGCAGGATCAGCCAGCCAAGATAGGTCCACAGCAGCGCTGCAACGATGAATGCAAAACCCGCATAGACGATCGTGAGCCGCGTCGAGTAGACCACGAAGGCCGTGAACATCTTACCGACGGCCGCCCAGAGAACGCCGGCAGACACGGCTCCAACCAGCGCCGCACGCAATTGCACGCGGGTGTTGGGAACAAACATGTACATGCCCGTGAAGAACGTCGTGACCATGGCGTAGGGAGCCAGCGCTATCAGCGTTCCGGGCAGCCGCTCCAGGAACGGCATCTTTGCAACGGTCTGCATCGGTGCGCTGCCAATTGTGGCGTGCGACAGCCCGATGAACCCGACGAGCAGCACGGGGCCGACGACGAGCAGTGTCAGGTATTCGGCGATGCGCCTGGCGAAGCTGCGCGGCTGCTCGACGCGCCACAGAAAGTTGAAGCTGTCTTCGACCTTCTTGATCGTGCCCAGCAGTGTCCAGGCGAGCAGGGCGAAGCCGACGGAGCCTACGACACCACTGCTGATACGGTCGGCGAATTGCATGACTCGTTCAGTGAGCTGCTGGGCGGCCTGCTCGCCCACCGGACGGAAGAATTCATAGACGATGGGCTGCAGGTCACGGTGTGCGCCGAACACTTTCAGGATGGCGAAACTGAAGGCCACCAGCGGTATCAGCGATAACAGGGTTGTGTAGACCAGCCCCATGGCGCGCAGGTTGATGTCGCCTCGCCACAGATCGCGAATCACCGCATAGGGATAACGCAGGGTGCGGATCAGCAGCGCGAGCAGCCCCGGCCGGGTCGAGGCAGGCCCGAAAAAACACCAGTCGAGGAAAGCCCAGATCCGTTGCATCATCGGTGGCGGTCACCCAAAGTGCGCAGCAAGGCGCAAATCAGTGTACAGGTACCATTGCCCGTATGACCTCATCCGCCGGATTCCCGCAGCGCATCGTCTGTCTGACGGAGGAGACGACCGAGACCCTGTACCTCCTCGAGGAGGACTGGCGGATAGTGGGTATTTCGGGTTTTACCGTGCGCCCCTCAAGGGCGCGCAAGGAAAAACCGCGGGTCTCTGCATTCACCAGCGCGAAGATCGGGCGCATCGTCGATCTGCAACCCGACCTCGTCCTGGGCTTCTCGGACCTGCAGGCCGACATTGCCGCTGAGCTGGTGCGCGCGGGGATCGAGGTACATGTATTCAACCATCGCAGCGTGGCTGACATTCTGCGCATGATCCGCACATTGGGCGGAATGGTCGGTTGCGAGGCGAAAACGCACCTCCTGGCCGAGCGGTTGAGCGCAGGTCTCGAGGCTGTACGGCAGCGCGCGGCTGCCTTACTCCGGCGGCCGCGGATTTATTTCGAAGAGTGGGACGAGCCACAGATCTCGGGCATCCGCTGGGTTTCCGAGCTGCTCGAGCTGGCCGGTGGCACGGATTGTTTTCCCGAGTTGGCGGTCGAGTCCCTCGGGCGTAATCGCATCGTGGCCGATCCGTTGGAAGTGCCGCGGCGTCAGCCTGACATCATCCTCGGATCCTGGTGTGGCAAGAAGTTTCAGCCCGCGCAAGTGTGCGCGCGTCCCGGCTGGGCGGATATTCCAGCGGTACGTGACGGTTATGTGCGGGAGATCAAGTCGGCGATCATTCTGCAGCCGGGGCCGGCGGCGCTGACGGAGGGTGTGCAGGCGATACAGAGTGTGATCGAGGAGTGGGCGCGCGGGCGCCCTTGAGGAAACCAACCGCGCTGCGCCCGAGCTTGGCGCCACCGATCATATGCCGCGGCGCTCTTTGATGAGCTCGTAGGCTTCGATGATCTGTTGGGTTCGCTGCTTCGCGTGCTCGATCATCGATTCCGGCAGGCCGTTCGCTTTCAACTTGTCAGGATGATGGCGGCTCAACTGGCGCCGATACGCCTTGACCAGGTCACCGTCACTCGTGGACGGTGAGCACTCCAGTACGCTGTAAGCCTGCTGCAGCTGCTGGCTACCGGTGTTGGCTGTTGTTTGCTGGCGGAAGCTGCCGGTGCGGATGCGCAGGACGGCTTCGATCTGTGCCAGCTCCACCATCGAGACGCCCAGTCGGCTGGCCATGTGCCCCATCAGTTGCCGTGCCGGACCCTCGAGATTATTACCGGCAAGCGCGGCGCGGACCTGGATCTCGAGAAACGTGCGTAGCAATGCGGGCCGTCCACGGCAAGCTGCCGCCAGCGCGGCGAGCTCCGCACCCAGGTTGAAATCGGGTTGTTTGCCGGTGGTGAAGTAATCGATGGCGGCCCTCACTTGGGGAGGAGTGAGTCGCAGGTCGGACATGACAGCGCGCGCGGCGGCAATTTCGCTCTCCGATACCCTGCCATCCGATTTCGCAACGTATCCCATCGTGCGAAACGCAGAGCGGAAGAACTGGTCGCCGATCGCGTTCGCTTCCGAGTCATTGCGCAGGCGCGGATCATCCTTCGAGTTGTCGGAATATTCGTCGAACTGGTGACCCAGCAGCACGCCAACGGCCGCCCCTATGGGACCTCCGGTCAGCAGCCCGATGGCCGCACCCACGACTTTTCCAGTGAATTTCATGCGCTGTCGATTTCCTTGCGCTGCTATAGTACCAAGCCCCGCGGATCCCTCGAGACGCGCTCCGTCATAAAGCAAACATGTCCTCGGATTCCCAGCCCCATAAGACGCCGACCGTGTTCCGTACCGCGCTGCGCGGCCTCAAGCGGATTCATGAGGGTAAGGTCCGCGATATCTACGCGGTAGATGCGGAAACGATGCTGATCGTTACGACCGATCGGCTTTCGGCCTTCGACGTGGTGCTCCCCGATCCCATTCCCGAGAAGGGACGGGTATTGAACGAGATTTCGAATTTCTGGTTTGGCCGTACCGGACATATCGTGCCGAACCACCTGACCGATCGGCCGCTCGAGAGCATAGTCAAGGACGCCGACGAGCGTGCCTTGCTGAAGGGGCGCACCGCGATTGTGCGTCGACTCTCGGCACTACCCATTGAGGCGGTGGTGCGTGGCTATCTCATTGGCTCCGGCTGGAAGGATTACCAGCGGAGCGGCAGTGTGTGTGGAATTGCTCTGCCGTCCGGGCTGAAGCAGGCCGAGCGTCTGCCGACGCCGTTGTTCACTCCGGCCACGAAGGCGGCCATGGGCGAGCACGACGAGAATATCTCGTACGCCGAGGTCGTGGGCTTGATGGGTGCTGAGCTTGCGGCGCGGGTACGCGACACGGCGATTGCGCTTTACAACTTCGCCGCCGAGCACGCTCGCAACCGCGGAATCATAATCGCCGACACTAAGTTCGAGTTTGGCGTGACTACAGCGGGGCAGCTGACGCTCATCGATGAGGTGTTGACGCCGGATTCGTCGCGCTTCTGGCCGGCTGATACGTATCGGGTGGGCACGAGCCCACCCAGTTTCGACAAACAGTTCGTTCGCGACTACCTGGAAACGCTCGATTGGAACAAGAAGGCGCCTGGGCCGCGGTTACCGCAGGACGTTATTGAGCGCACCAGTGAGAATTATCGCGAGGCGCTCGCGAGGCTCACCGGGCCGGCTTAGTTGTAGGCCGCCACCGCCGGCGATAGCGCTGGCGGGGCTGGCGGCGACTGTTCCGCGCTGACGCGTGCTTGTGCCGGATATGCGCCGATATGCTCCGTTAGCGCGCCGCTTTGCCTGCTTGTGCAGATCAGCAGGCGGCTAGGCTCGCTCGGGTGCGGTGGCCCCGCGTAGACTCGACCTCATGCAGACACCCTGGATAGCTCCCTCCATTCTGTCCGCCGATTTTGCGCGGCTGGGTGAAGAGGTTGATGCCGTACTGAAAGCCGGCGCGCAGGTCATCCATTTCGACGTGATGGACAACCATTACGTGCCCAATCTCACGATTGGGCCGCCAATCTGCGAGGCTCTGCGCAAGTACGGAGTGGAAGCGCCCATCGACGTACACCTGATGGTGCGGCCGGTGGACCGGATCGTGCCGGACTTCGCAGCGGCCGGAGCCACGTTCATATCTTTTCATCCGGAGGCGACCGAGCACGTTGACCGAACGATAGAGCTCATCCGCGAGCACGGCTGCAAGCCCGGACTGGTGTTCAATCCGGCGACTCCCCTGGACTACCTGGACTACACGCTCGAGAAGCTCGACATGGTTCTGCTGATGTCGGTGAACCCGGGGTTCGGTGGCCAGAAGTTCATTCCGTCAGCGCTGCGCAAGCTTGCTGAGGCCCGTAAGCGTATCGACGAACTTGGGCGGCCAGTGCGGCTGGAGATCGATGGCGGAGTGAAGGTCGACAACATCCAGGCCATTGCCCGCGCGGGAGCCGATACGTTCGTGGCTGGATCCGCGATCTTCGGCAGCAAGGACTACGCGAAGACTGTCCGCGAAATGCATGCGCAGATCGAGGCGGCGAGGGAGCCTGCGAGGTAGGGGCGGCGTAAGTTGTCCCTTGGCAGGGCGCCGCGCCTAGTCCCGTCGGGGCGGTGATGCCGGCCCGCATTGTGGCAGGCCGGTCCGTTAGTTAGGGGGCTAACCCTGCGGTTCTCGCACGCAACGCGGCGCCGGCTACCCGTTAGCGGCAGCGCCGGTGCTCGCGCTTAATCCTCGTCATCCTCATCATCATCGTCGTCGTCATCATCCTCATCATCGTCCATGTCCATGTGCGCCGGGGATTTGGCAGCGGCCGTGGCCGTCGGCTTGGCGGGGACGATGACGGGACGGGTTTTCATCTTTGGGCGTGCATTGAAGACGACAATCGTCTTGCCCGTGGCACGTAGCAGGCCCTGCTCTTCGAGCACCTTCAGCACTCGGCCGGCCATCTCGCGTGAGCACCCCACGAGGCGGGACAGCTCCTGCCGGCTGACCTTGATCTGCATGCCTTCGGGATGCGTCATGGCGTCGGGTTCGCCGCACAGGTCCATGATGGCGTGTGCGACACGGCCCGTTACGTCGACGAACGCGAGGTCGCCGAGCTTGCGGTTGGTTCGATCGAGGCGGGTCGCGAGCTGGGTCGCGAGCTCGAAAATCAGGCCCGGACTTTCCGCGGCGATCTGGCGGAAGCGCGGATAGGTCATCTCCGCCAGCTCGCACTGGTTGCGGGTACGCACCCAGGCGCTGCGCGTTGGCTGCTCGTAGAACAGGCCCATTTCACCGAAGAACTGCCCACGGTTGAGGTAGGCAAGCACCATTTCGTTGCCTTCCTCGTCTTCGATCATCACTTCGACCGAGCCACTGATGATGTAGTACAGGACGTCCGGCAGGTCACCGGCATGGATAACGACCGTCTTCGACGGCACGGTCCGGATCCGGCAATAGCTCAAAAATCGGTTGATAGCCGGGATATCGCTCAGCGGCTTGATGTTTTCTTCCATCTCGGCTCCCCGAATGTCGCCTGTTGGCGGCGGCCCGCTTTTTTATACATATGCCCGCAGAACTGCAAGCGCTGAGGCCGTCGCGGTGTTGCTTTAGAACTCAAATCCAGTACGCCGCCGTCGTCATGACCCGTGCGGCGTGACGCATGAGCACACGAACCGGAGCTGGTAACTCTGAAGCTCCAGCCGACTTCGCGGCTGCGCCGTGCCCAATTTCGTCGGTTCGCATTACGTTCAGTATGGCACGGCTACGCACGTCGCCCGAAGGCAAACGCGCTAAATGCTCGTCCAAATGGCCTTCAACCTGCCTCTCGGTTTCCACGACGAAGCCGAGGCTGGTCCGGTCGCCTGTCGCCGCTGCGACTGCGCCGATGACGAAAGAGCCGCAGTACCACAGGGGATTCAGGAGGCTGGGCCGTGACCCCAGTTCCTTGAGCCTCGTTTCGCACCAAGCCAAGTGGTCTTCTTCCTCTCGAGCTGCCTTCAGCAACATGTTGCGCGTTGCGGTGGACCTCGAGATGAGTGCTTGGCCGTGGTAGAGGGCCTGGGCGGCGACTTCGCCGGCGTGGTTCACCCGCATAAGGGCCGCCGATTCGAGGCGATCAGCCTCGGACGGGGGCGTAGGAGCCCCATTGTGGTCCGGTCCGGCGTCGGGTACAGGCCGCGAAGCGTGAGCGGGGGCGAAGACGGCGCGGAGCGCCCGGTCGGCTGCCGCGATAAAAGGGTCTAAAGGATGCCTGGACTCCATCCATTCCATTATAAGCAGTGCTGCACACGCTTTGCGCCACCGCTTTGCATTGAGAGGCCCGCTTGAGTACACTTCCCCGCCTTTTTTCGACCCCTCTTTGTGATCCCTATGAATGAGCCTGCAACTGCAACCCAAGTGCCGACGAAGACCGTCTTCGCCAAAGCCGGCAGTATCCGCGGCGATTGGTATCTGATTGATGCCGACGGCAAAACCCTCGGCCGTCTGGCCACCCAGATTGCCCACAGACTCAAGGGCAAGCACAAGGCGGACTACAGCCCGCATGTGGATATGGGTGATCACATCGTTGTCGTGAACGCTGAGAAGATCCGCGTCACCGGGCGGAAGCTCACCGACAAGATCTACTACCACCACTCCGGCTACATCGGCGGTATCAAGTCAATCGCCCTCGAGAAGCTGCTGAACGAGCACCCCGAGCGGGCCATCGAGATTGCCGTCAAGGGCATGCTCCCGAAGAATCCCCTCGGTCGAGCCATGTTCCGCAAGCTCCACGTGTTCGCCGGCGGCGAACATCCCCACAAGGCTCAGCAGCCCAAGCCGCTCGAGATTCAGTAAGGACCCCGCATGGCGACTCAGCAATCCAACTACGGCACCGGCCGCCGCAAGACCGCAACGGCCCGCGTGTACATGAAGCCCGGCACCGGCAAGATCACGGTGAACGATCGCTCGCTCGACGAGTTTTTCGGCCGCGAGACCGGACGCATGATCGTGCGTCAGCCCCTCGAGGCGGTGCAGCTCACCTCCAAGTTCGATTTCACGGTGAAAGTCGACGGTGGTGGCATCACGGGTCAGGCCGGCGCCATTCGTCACGGCATTACCCGCGCTCTAATGGAATACGACGAGTCGCTGCGCAAGACCCTGCGCGACGCTGGATTCGTAACGCGCGATGCTCGCGAAGTAGAGCGTAAGAAGGTCGGCCGCCGCAAAGCACGTCGCGGACCGCAGTACTCCAAGCGCTAAGTTCGGTCCCTGGTGGGGGATCGTCTAGTGGTAGGACAACGGACTCTGACTCCGTTTACCTAGGTTCGAATCCTAGTCCCCCAGCCACACATGCGAGAGGCCCCCGACTGGGGGCCTCGGCATTTGTGGCGTGGAGACTAGGATAACG
>Ga0105247_10000268_pt1 | contig 48320 bp, 45 predicted proteins | sample KBSS24metaG_FD_81519 | JGI IMG/M metagenome (GOLD analysis project Ga0105247, IMG submission 81519) | Switchgrass rhizosphere microbial communities from Kellogg Biological Station, Michigan, USA - KBS S2-4 metaG | ecosystem: Host-associated > Plants > Roots > Rhizosphere > Soil | place... | reverse complement strand
TGGACCGTTCCCGCAGCGCGTCGACGATCAGCAGCACCACGCCGATCACGCTGGCACCGATGCAGACCCAGGCGATCAGCTCATTGCTGGTGACCACGGCGGTCACCAGGGCCGCGAGGCCGATGACGGCGAGCACAAGCGCAACGATCAGCATTGATCAACCCTGGGTCGATGAGGTTCTGTAGTTTTCGAGCCGTCGACGGCTAGTTGTTACCGCGATTGAACTGGTTGAAGCCGCCGCCGTCGTTGTTGGCGCTGGAATCGACGGGCGCGGCAGATCCGCGCTGGCCCAGCTCCTCGAGCTGCGATTCCAGATAGGTCTTGAGCCGGGTGCGGTATTCGCGCTCGAACGTACGAAGTTGCTCCAGCCGGCCTTCCAGCACGGTGCGCTGCTGGTTGATGGTGCCCATGATCTCGGAATGCTTGCGCTCGGCGTCGGCCTGCAGGGCGTCGGCCTTCTCCTGTGCCTGACGCAGCTGTGCCTCGGACCGGGTCTGGGCGTCGGCCAGCATGGCGTCGGCGCGCTGGCGGGCGTCGGCCACCGCCGTCTCGGCGGTCTGCCGGGCCTCGCTGACCATCGCATCCGCCTGGGCGCGGGCGTCGGCGAGCATCTTCTCCGACTCGGCCTTGGCGCTGCCGGTCAGCCGGTCCGCCGTGTCCTGGGCCAGGCTGAGCACCTTCGCGGCCTTGATGTGGCTCTCCTCGCCGGCCGGTGCGGCGGGCTGCGGCGGCGCGTCGTAGACGGGCTGCGGCGGCGGGGCGGGTGCCGGTTCGGGCTCTGGCTCGTACAGCGGAATCGCGGTGGTCGGCTGCGCGCCGCCACCGGCCCGGGCAGAGGAGAGCTCCTGGTCCAGCTCGGCGACCCGCTGACGCAGGTCGGCGTTCTCTTCGATGAGCCGGGTCAGCTCGTTCTCAACCAGGTCGAGAAAGGCGTCGACCTCGTCCTCATTATAGCCGCGCTTGCCGATCGGTGGCTTGCTGAACGCCACGTTGTGGACGTCGGCTGGTGTGAGCGGCATTGTCTGCCCCCTTGGAGTTCTGGACCGTCAACCGATCTCAAAGTGTAGAGCCTTACTGGGACGTAACTGGCGTCCATCGTGTCACACCAGACCCGGCGGTTGCCGGAGAGGATGAATTTTAAGAGCGAATTTCAATCATTCGACAGAGTTACGTGGGCGAATAAGACCCCCGGCAAACGCACGGCGGACCCTGCCAGGATCCCCAAAGGCGGGCCCGCAGGCCAGATCTCAGGCCGCGGCGCCGAACGCCAGCTGCATGCCGATGAACGCCACCAGCAGCAGCACCATGATCGACAGATCGAACCGGACCGCGCCTATCGTGAGCTGCGGAATGAGTCGTCGGAGCAGCTTCACCGGCGGGTCGGTCACGGTCATGATCACCTCGAGGATGATCACGGTCAGGCCCTTCGGCTGCCAGTCGCGGGAAAACGACCGGATGAACTCGACGACAACCCGCGCGATCAGCAGCAGCCAGAAGACGAACAGCGCGAAACCAAGGATCTCGAAGAAGAGCGCCAACTGAGCCGACCTCACTGTAGGCAGGTGTGTGACATTGGATACAGGATCAAAGTCCGGTGTCGCCCAAAGCCACAGTGCCCGCGCGACGAAGCCAGCCTACCCGCCTGTTGACCGGCGGGGTTACGGCCAGTCCGCCCTACTGATAGGCGTAGAAGCCAGCCTCTGCGATGCGCCTGCGCTCCTCGGCACTGACGTCGATATCGGCCGGTGACAGCAGGAAGACCTTGGTCGCGACCTTGTCGAACGAGCCACGCAGGCCGAAGGCCAGCCCGGCGGCGAAGTCGACCAGCCGCTTGGCGTCGGCGTTGTCCATGGACACCAGGTCCATGATCACCGGGGTGCCGTCGCGGAAGCGTTCACCGATGGTGCGGGCCTCGCTGTAGTCCTTGGGGCGCAGCGTGGTGATCTTCGACAGCGGGCTGCCCGCGTCGAACAGCTCGGCCATCCGGCGCGGATCCATCGCGAGTGCGCCGCGGGTCGAACCGCGCAGTGCGCTGAACCGGGGTGCCGGCCGGTCGAAGTCCCGTGAACCTCGCAGCCTCGAATCGAAACGCTCCTCGTCGCGGTAGCCACCCCGGTAGCCGGCAGGCGGTTCGTCGTAGTCGCGGCCCTCGTAGCTGCGGCCATAACCGCCGTCGTCGTCGAAGCGGTCCTCGCGCGGACGGCGTGAGTAGCCACGCGCGGTGCCCCGGTCGTCGTCCTCGTAGTACTCGTCGTCGTAGTCCTCCATCGGCGCCATACCGAAGTAGGCCTTGACCTTGTGCAGTGTGCTCATCGGTGGACCCTTCTAACTCTGGTGTCTGTGATGAAGATGTGACTAGAGTGACTATTCAGGGTGACGTTAGCGGTCGTTGCCCCATTAGCGCGGTACCGACACGCACACACGTTGAACCGTGTTTGACCGCGCTCTCGAGGTCGCTGGACATGCCCGCCGACAGCCCGAGGGGCTGCTCATACGCCTTCTGCACCCGGTCCCTCTCGTCCTGCAGCCGCGCGAAGGCCGTGTCCGGGTCGGCATCAAGTGGCGGGATGGCCATCAGCCCCACCAACTCCAAGCCGTCCGCGTCCGCTACAGCGGCGCAGAGTTCGTCGATGGCGTCGGTACGGCCGATGGCCACCCCGCCCCTCGACTCGTCGCCGTCAAGGCTCAGCTGGAGGTACACCCGCAAGGGCGCGGTCCTGCGCCGTTGGTCAAGCGCTTCTGTGCATGCGCGGGCCAGCGCGGCGATCAGCCGGGCGCTGTCAACCGAGTGCGCCGCGTACGCCCAGCCCGCGATCGACCGCGCTTTGTTGCGTTGAATCCGTCCGACCATATGCCAGCGAATCGACTCCGCTCCCAACACCGCACGCACCTCCGCGCTTTTATTCGCCGCTTCTTGTTCGCGTGATTCGCCAAATTCTAGGCACCCTAAACGGCGCAGAATAAGGACGTCGCTAGCCGGAAAGAATTTCGTAATGGGCAGCAATTCAATTTCATTTGGATTGCGATCGGCGACCTCTGCAGCGCGCGCGAGGCGGGCCCGAACGGCCGCAAGAGCCTCGGCCAGTCCACGTTCACGGGCGCTCGCCACCGCAGTCATTCCATCCACACCAAGGACGCCAGCCGTCCGGTCGGAGCATCGCGCCGGTGGCTGAACAGGTTGTGGTCGTCGACAGTGCAGCGCGGATCCACGTCGATGGCCGTGATGCCCAAAGCCGTTAGTTGCCTAGCGATTCCGGCCCGCAGATCCAGCCCGGGCGTGCCTCGCGAGGTCGTCGTGCGACTGCCAGGCAGCGAGGCCTCAACCTCGTCGGCCATCTCCTCGGGCACTTCGTAGTTGCGTCCGCTGACGGCCGGGCCCAACAGCGCGGAGATGTCGTCCGTGTGGGCGCCCGCGCTCAGCATCGCCTCCACCGTTCGTGCGACGACACCCTTCTGAGCGCCGACCCTGCCCGCGTGAACGGCCGCGATCACTCCCGCGCGGGCGTCGCCGATTAAAACTGGGACACAATCTGCGGTTACCACTGCCAAAGCCAATCGTGGCGTGGTAGTGACCAATGCGTCCGTTTTGTCGACCGCACCGTTCACTGGCCCATCGACCACTGCGACGCGATCGCCGTGGACTTGGTTCATCCACACCACCGCGTCCTCCCCCAACCCCAAGGCAGCGCCCAGCCGCTTGCGGTTGGCGGCGACCGCCGCCGGATCGTCACCGACGTGGTCGCCGAGATTGAAGGTGTCAAATGGCGGCGCGGAGACGCCGCCGGCGCGGGTGGTGGTCACGCGACGGATACGAACGGTCACTCGCCCAGTATCCGAGAGCGGATCAGCGCCGCATGAAGGGTGGCACGTCGACATCGTCGTCGTCGTCGCCACCGATGCTGACCGTCGCGCCGTTCGTGTGCACCGGCACGCTGGCGGCATCGGCGGGTTCGAACAGCGACGTGCTGACCTTCCCGGCTTTTCCTGGCGCGATCGATTGAGCGCCGGCACCGACGACAGGCTTGCGGCCCGGGCCGGTGGCCTCGAAGCCCGCGGCGATCACGGTGACGCGGACCTCGTCGCCCAGCGAGTCGTCGATGACGGTGCCGAAGATGATGTTTGCCTCGGCATGGGCGGCCTCCTGCACCAGCGAGGCGGCCTCGTTGATCTCGAACAGGCCCAGGTCGCTGCCGCCTGCGATCGACATCAGCACGCCCTGGGCGCCTTCCATCGACGCCTCCAGGAGCGGCGAATTGATCGCGATCTCCGCGGCCTTCAGCGAGCGGCCTTCGCCGCGTGCCGAGCCGATGCCCATCAGCGCCGTGCCCGCGCCGTTCATGATGCTCTTGACGTCTGCGAAGTCGACGTTGATCAGGCCGGGCGTGGTGATCAGATCAGTGATGCCCTGCACGCCGTTGAGCAGCACCTCGTCGGCGCTGCGGAACGCGTCCATCAGCGATACCGCGGCGTCGCCCATCTGGAGCAGCCGGTCGTTCGGAATCACTATTAACGTGTCACAGCTTTCGCGCAGCGCGACGATGCCTGCCTCGGCCTGGTCGCTGCGCCGCTTGCCCTCGAACGAGAACGGCCGGGTGACCACCCCGATGGTCAGTGCGCCGAGCTTGCGGGCAATGGTCGCGACCACCGGCGCGCCGCCGGTGCCGGTCCCGCCGCCCTCCCCGGCGGTGACGAACACCATGTCGGCGCCGCGCAGCAGTTCCTCGATGTCGTCCTTGGCGTCTTCCGCGGCCTTGCGCCCGACCTCGGGATCGGCGCCTGCGCCGAGACCACGGGTGGAGTCGCGTCCGACGTCGAGCTTGACGTCGGCGTCGCTCATCAACAACGCCTGGGCGTCGGTGTTGATGGCGATGAACTCGACGCCCTTGAGGCCCTGCTCGATCATCCGGTTGACGGCATTAACGCCGCCACCGCCGATGCCGACCACCTTGATCACGGCGAGGTAGTTATGCGGGGGGGTCATCATCGCCTTCCTCCCTGGTTGCGATTCGTTGCGCGAGCGCCTTGGCAAACTCTCAACCTCAACCAGAGGGTTATAGTTATGTCAAGTTGTTTCGCGCAACCAGAACGGTAGGGCGAGGCAGCGAGGTATCCGTGCAGGCGCGCCGATGGGCGTGTCGATAATTTCCGCGCAACGCCGGGCACCACCGCGACGGCTGACGTAACACTCGTCGCGAGCACGGGCGGCAAGATGGACGGTCAGTCGAAGGACTGCACCCCGCAGGAGCAGCAATAACCACGCCTACTTGACGGTCGGCAGATCCGGGCTGGACACGTCGTAGGTCTGGCCCGGCTGGGTGAGCAGCGCGCCCAGTTTGACCGCCTTCTCCTCGGTGCGGTCGGTGGTCCCCCACACCACGGTGCGACCATCGATCAAGGTCAGGGTGATCGACGCGACCGACGGCGCCGCGATACGGCCGACCAGTCCTGCCACCTCGGGCCGCAGTGCCGTCATCACCTGTAGCGCCGCCTTGGTCGGCGGGTCGCTGGGCCCGGGGTGGTCGGTGTCGAGGTACGGCACGCCCGCAGGCGGAGGCGCGGTCGCGAAGTCCACGCCGTCCTTGTCGAACAGATGTGGACCGTCCGGATAGTCCTTGACCACGACGGGCACCCGCTCGACGACCGTGACGCGCAGCGTCGACGGATATTGGCGCTGGACCCGCGCGCTGGCCACCCGCCGGATCGCCGCGACGCGTTCGGCGACGGCGTCCGTGTCGACCTGCAGTAGCGGCGTGCCCGGCGAGACAGCAGCGGCGGCGATAACCTCGTCCTGCGTCACCGCGCCGAGCCCGACCACCACGATGTTGCGCGCCGACATGATCGGCGTGAAGTACAGCAGTAGGCCGAGGCCGACCACCAGGACGCTTATCAGCGCCGACCACATCAACACCTTCAGGCCCCGAACCGTCCGGCGGCCAAGCCTTTTCGTCTCTGCCGGCGGGCCGCCGATGACCCGACGCTTGGCCTCTCGACGGGCGTTCTCGATCGCGGTGGCGCGGGCCTCGGCGGCGCGGCGCTCTTCACGCTCCCGCCGTGCCCGCCGTCGCGGGCCCTCGTAATCCGGGGCAGCGGCGGGCGGGAGCGCGGTCTCTTGCGGAGCCTCGGCCTCGCCCGCGTTCGCGTCGGTCGGCTCGGTCATCGGAACTCCGTCCCCGACCGTCCCGGCGCGCTGCGGTTGGCCTTCACCTGCAGCGCCGTAAGGATTTCCTTGCCGAGCATCGTGACGTCGCCTGCGCCCATGGTCACCACCACGTCACCGGGATTGGCCGCCGCCGCGACTCTTTCGGCCACCGCCGAGAAGTCTGGCACGTAGGTCACGGGCGCGCTGACGTGGTCGGCGATGATCGCTCCGCTCACGCCTGCGATTGGCTGTTCGCGCGCGGCGTATACGTCGAGAACGAACACCTCGTCTGCTTCGCTGAGCGCATAGCCGAACTCCCGCGCGAAAGTCTTTGTCCGCGAATACAAGTGAGGCTGGAACACGACGATGGACCGGCCCGAAAAGCCTGGGCCGCGCTGCTGCGCCACCGCCCGAACGGCCGTCAGCGTGGCGCGCACCTCAGTCGGATGGTGGGCATAGTCGTCGAAGACGCGCACGCCGTCGGTGGTGCCGATCAGCTCGAAGCGCCGCCGCACGCCCTCGAAACCGCCAAGGCCGTCGAGCACGGCATCGGTAGGTGCGCCGACGTCGATCGCCGCCAGTAATGCGCCGAGCGCATTGAGCGCCATGTGCCTGCCCGGCACCGCGAGCCGCATCACCCGCGGGTGCGCCTCCCCTTGCAGCTGGATGTGCGCGACCGCACCGGTGCCCTGCTGCTCCCAGTCCAGAAGGGTGCCGGCCAGCGGCGCCGCGGGATCGCTTCCGTAGCGCAGCACGCGAATGCCCAGCGCGGCGGTGCGCTGGGCCAGTCCCGCAGCGCCGGCGTCATCGGTGCAAACCACCAGCGCGCCACCGGGTTTCAGGCGCTCGACGAAGCCGTCGAACACCGCGCCGTAAGCTTCGGCACTGCCGAAGAAGTCCAAGTGGTCGGCCTCGATGTTGGTCACCACCGCAACGTCGGGGGTGTACTGCAGCAGCGACCCGTCGCTCTCGTCCGCCTCGGCGACGAAGCAGTCTCCGCTGCCGTGGTGGGCGTTGGTGCCCGCCTCCCCGAGGTCACCGCCCACCGCGAAGGACGGGTCAAACCCGCTGTGCTGCAACGCCACAATGAGCATCGACGTGGTGGTCGTCTTGCCGTGGGTGCCGGTGACCATCAGCGTCGTGTGTCCGGCCATCAACTTGGCCAGCACCACCGGCCGCAGGATCACCGGGATGCCGCGGCGACGCGCCTCGACGAGTTCGGGGTTGGTCTTGGGAATGGCGGCGTGCGTGGTGACCACCGCGGTCGGGCCGCCAGGCAACAGATCGAGGGATGATTCGTCGTGCCCGATGCGGATCGACGCGCCGCGAGCCCGCAGCGCGACCACACCGCGCGATTCCTTCGCGTCCGAACCGGACACCATGCCGCCACGATCGAGCAGGATGCGGGCGATGCCCGACATACCTGCTCCCCCGATGCCGACCATGTGCACCCGCTGGAGCTCTTCGGGGAGCACCTTCGCGTTCACCGCAACCGCTTTCGCTCGTTGCGGGAACCGCGTGCGACGTCGAGCGCGACTTCTGCCACGCGCAGCGCGGCATCCCGGTGCCCCGCAAGTGCGGCGACCGCGGTCATCGCCTGCAGCCGGCCCGCGTCGTTGAGCAGGCTGGTGACCGTCTCGGCGACGAAGGACGGGGTCATGTCGGCGTCGTCGACGATGAGGCCGCCGCCGGCGGTAACCACGGGCAGCGCATTGAGTCGCTGTTCGCCGTTGCCGATCGGCAGGGGAACGTAAACCGCGGGCAGGCCGACGTCCGTCACCTCGGCGACCGTCATCGCGCCGGACCGGCAGACGGCCACATCCGCAGCGGCGTACGCCAGGTCCATCCGGTCCAGATACGGCACGGCGACGTATGGCGGGTCACCGTCGGCGGGCTCCCGAAGATCGAGGGTGTTCTTCGGTCCGTGCGCGTGGAGCACCGAAACGCCCGCCACCGCAAGGTCTTTGGCGGCAGCAGCGACCGCTTGGTTGATCCGCTGTGCGCCTTGCGAGCCGCCGAACACCAGCAACACCTTTGCGTCGTCGGCGAACCCGAAGTGAGCCCGCGCCTCGGCCCGAAGCGCCATCCTGTCCAGCGAGGTGATCGCCGCGCGCACCGGAACGCCCACGACCTCGACGCGGCCCAGCCCGGGATCGGGCACCGCCGACAGCACGCGCTGCGCCCATCGCGCCCCGACGCGGTTCGCCCAGCCCGCGCTCGCGTTGGCCTCGTGGACCACGACGGGAACAGCGGGGCGGCGCCTCCCAGTCCATCCGAGTCCGCCGCGGGCCGCCAGATACGCGGGCAGCGCGACGTAGCCACCGAACCCGATCACCACGTCGGCGTTGACGTCGTCGAGCACCGCACGGGTCTGCCGGACCGCCTGCCGGACCCGCAGCGGTAGGCGCATCAGGTCAGCCGACGGCTTGCGGGGCAGCGGCACCGGCGTGATCAGCTCGAGCTGATAGCCGCGCTCGGGCACCAGCCGCGTTTCCAGCCCACGCTGTGTGCCCAGCGCCGTGATCCGCACATCCGCGTCGAGCACTGTCAGGGCGTCGGCCACGGCCATCGCGGGTTCGACGTGCCCCGCAGTGCCACCACCTGCGAGGACCACCGACACCGTGTCCTTCACCCGTAACGCTGACCTTCCAGTGTGCGGACCCGACGGCCCGTGTCGTTTCGGCCTCCATGATGCCCTGAGCGCCGCACCTGGCGGTCAGCCGGATGCGGTTTGCGTTTCTTGTTCGCGACGGGCTTGCGGTCAGGTTTGCGCTCCGGCTTGCGTGCGGGCTTGGCAGGACGAGCAGTGTGGCGTGACCGCAGCCGGTCGCGCAGCGCCTCGGTGCTAGTCGGCACATAAGGCTCCGGCGGCGGCAGCCTCAGCAGCCGGTTGACCCGGTCATCGCGCCCTGCACGGAGCGCGGCGACCGCCTCGGGTTCGTGACGCGCCGCGTTCGCCATGATGCCGATGATCAATAGCGTTGTCGCCGTTGAGGTTCCACCCGCAGAGATCAGCGGTAGCTGCAACCCGGTCACCGGCAGCAGCCCAACCACGTAGCCGACGTTGATGAACACCTGGCCCATCACCCACAGCGTGGCGGTGGCGGTCAGCAGCCGCAGGAACGGATCGGCAGAGCGACGCGCGATCCGCATCCCGGTGTAGCCGAACAGCCCGAACAGACACAGCAGCCCCACGGCGCCGACGAAGCCGAGCTCCTCGCCGATGATCGCGAAGATGAAGTCGTTGTGCGCGTTGGGCAGATAGTTCCACTTCGCGGTGCCCTGCCCAAGGCCGTCACCGAAAACACCGCCGTTGGCCAGCGCGAACCGGGCCTGGCGGGCCTGGTAGCCGGAGCCCTGGCTGTCGGCCCCCGGGTTGAGCCAGGACTGTACGCGGTCGGATCGGTAGCCCTCGGAGACCGCGAGAATGGCGGCCGAGACCACGACCGCGAGCAGCGACGACAGGAACACCCGCAGAGGCAGGCCCGCGTACCACAGCAGGCCGAGCAGGATGATGCCCAGCGACACCGTCTGCCCGAGGTCCGGCTGGGCGACGATCAGCGCCAGTGCGATGACGGCGGCGGGCACAAGTGGGATCAGCATCTCGCGCAGCGACGCCCGGTCCATGCGCCTGGCAGCCAGCAGGTGCGCTCCCCAGATGGCGAACGCGATCTTCGCCAGCTCGGAGGGCTGCATGGAGAACCCGGCGACCACGAACCATCCGCGAGAACCGTTGGCTTCCTTGCCGATTCCCGGGATCAGCACCAGGACGAGCATGACGACGGTGAGCGCGAACCCACTGAAGGCCAGGTTGCGCATCATCTGCACGGGCATTCGCAGCGCGACGTAGAACGCGATCAGGCCGACAAAGGTCCACAGCACCTGCCTGCCGAAGATCGCCCACGGCGAGCCGTCTTCGTCGTATGAGTGCACCCCTGACGCGGACAGCACCATGGTCAGGCCCAGCATGATGAGCAACGCCGTGACGGCGATGATGAGGTGAAACGACGTCATCGGCCGGCCCAGCCACGCGCCGAACCTGGTGCGCGGACCGCGAGCCTCGGTAGGCGCCTCGGTGTCGACCGCTTTCGTGGTGGGCTTGGTCCTCCGGTGCCGCAACCGGGTCAGAATGTTGCTCACAGGGCCGGCTATCGGGTCAGCGCAGACACGGCAGAGGCGAACGCGTCGCCGCGCTGGCCATAGCCGCTGAACTGGTCGAAGGACGCACCCGCTGGGGCAAGCAACACGGTGTCGCCGGGGCCTGCCAACCCTCGAGCGGCCTCGACGACCGCGGCCATCACCGCATCGCTGACGGACCGGCCGCCCACGTCGATCACTCGAGTCACAGAATTCACAGTGGACCCAATTACCCCAGGCACCCCAGAATCCTCCCCCGTCACTAGCTCGACTACGGGGACATCCGGGGCGTGTCGCGATAACGCGTCACGGATCAGGCTCCGGTCACGGCCGATCAAAACCGCTCCGACCAGGCGTTTCGCCACCGTCGCGACCAGTTCGTCGACCGATGCGCCCTTGAGCAGGCCGCCGGCGATCCAGACCACCCGCGGGTACGCGGTGATCGAGGCCTGCGCCGCGTGCGGGTTGGTGGCCTTTGAGTCGTCGACATAGGTGACGCCGTCGGCGTTGCCGACCACCTCCGCGCGATGCCTGCCCACCTGAAACCCCGCCAACGCCCGGGCGATGGCCTCCGGGGCGGTGTCGACGGCCCGGGCCAACGCCGCGGCGGCCAGTGCGTCGAGCACCCCCACCGGCCCAGCTACCGGAATCGACGTCGCCTGCGCCAGTTCCAGCTGTTCGCCGAATGCGTTGTCGACGAGCACACCGTCGCGCACCCCCAACTCCCCCTGCGCCGGCTCGCCGAGCCGGAAGCCGACTCGCACCGATGCGCCGGCGGTCGACAGCAGACCGGCCGCGACCGGGTCGTCGAGCCCGACGACGGCGACACGGCCGTCGAGGACCCGGGCCTTGTCGCGGGCATACGCCTCCATCGTCCCGTGCCAGTCGAGGTGATCCTCGGCGACGTTGAGCACCACACCCGCCTCGGGACGCAGCGACGGCGCCCAGTGCAGCTGGAAGCTCGACAGCTCGACGGCGATCAGCTCGGCGGGCTGATCCAGAACGTCCAGAACGGGGTCGCCGATGTTGCCGCACAGCAGCGCGCGGCGACCGGCGGCCACCAGCATCGCGTGCAGCATCGACGTCGTGGTGGTCTTGCCGTTGGTACCGGTCACCACCAGCCAGCGGCGCGGCGGCCCGTAGCGGCCGGAACTGTCCAGCCGCCAAGCCAATTCGACGTCCCCCCAGACCGGCACACCCGCCACGGCGGCAGCGGCGAGCACCGGGGCGGTCGGCGGCAGGCCGGGGCTCGTGACGACGAGGTCGTAGTCGGAGACCCGCTCGGCCGCATTGGCCGCGTCCATCACCTCGACGCCCCTCTGCGCGAACGCCGTCAGGGCAGACGGGCTGTCGTCGGTGAGCGTGGCACGGGCGCCGAGCGGCGTCAGCGCGGCGAGGATCGCGCGCCCGGTGACCCGGGCCCCGGCGACCAGGACATCGGCTCCGGAAAGGTCCACGTCAGGCTCCGACGGTCGTCAGCCACTCGCTGTAGAAGAGCGCAACACCCAAACCACAGGCGATCGCCGTAAGCAGCCAGAACCGGATGATGACGGTGGTCTCGGCCCAGCCGACGAGTTCGAAGTGGTGATGGAACGGCGCCATCCGGAACACCCGGCGGCCGGTGGTGCGGAACGCCATGATCTGCACGACCACCGACGTCACCTCGGCGACGAACAGCGCGCCGAGCACGACCGCCAGCATTTCCGTGCGGCTGGTCACCGACAGCCCGGCGATGATGCCGCCCAGCGCCAGCGAGCCGGTGTCGCCCATGAAGATCCTGGCGGGCGCGGCGTTCCACCACAGAAAGCCGATGCACGCCCCGGCCGTCGCCGCCGCGATGATCGCGAGGTCCAGCGGATCGCGCACGTTGTAGCAACCCAGCCCCGGGCTGGTCGCGCAGGCGTTGCGGAACTGCCAGAACGTGATCAGCACATAGGCCGCGCACACCATGGCCATCGCCCCAGCCGCCAGCCCGTCCAGACCATCGGTGAAGTTCACCGCATTTGACCACGCGCTGACGATGACGATGCAGAACAGCACGAACACCACGGGTGCAAGGGTGACTGTGGCGATCTCGCGCACGTACGACAGCTCGGCACTGCCCGGTGTCAGCCCGTCCGGGTTGCGGAACTGCAGTGCCAGCACGCCGAAGAGCACTGCGGCGGCCAGGATGCCGACGGTCTTCGCGGTCTTGTTGAGGCCAAGGTTGCGCGCGCGGCGGATCTTGATCAGGTCGTCGACGAAACCGACGGCACCGAGCGCCGTGGCAAGCCCAAGCACCAGCCAGCCCGACGCCGACGGCCCCTTGCCGTCCATGACGATGCCGATCAATTGAGTGCCCAGGTATCCCGCCCAGATGCCCGCGACGATCGCGACGCCGCCCATCGACGGTGTGCCGCGCTTCTTGTGGTGGCTCGGCGGCCCGTCCTCACGGATCTCGTGACCGAACCCCTGTCGGGTGAACAACCGGATCAGCACCGGCGTGAGGAGGATCGAAACCGTCAGCGCAATGCCGACGGCGATCAGAATCTGCCTCATCGGCGAACGTCCTCGGCGACCAGTGCATCGGCGAGGGCACCGAGCCCTGCCGCGTTCGAGGCTTTCACCAGCACCACGTCTCCGGCCTCCAGTTCGGCCCGAAGCAATGCCAGCGCGGCGTCGGCATTGGCGACCATGGTGGATTCAGACCCCCACGACCCCTCCATCACCGCCCCGTGGTGCATGGCGCTCATAGACCTCCCGGTTCCCACGACGATCAGTCGTGACACATCTAATCGCACCGCCAATCGGCCGATGCGGTCATGCTCGGATATCGCGTCGTCGCCGAGCTCGGCCATCTCGCCGAGGATGGCCCAGCTGCGCCGCTTTTCTCCGCCTTCGCGGGCCATCCAGACCAGGGCCTTCAGCCCGGCCTGCATAGAGTCCGGGTTGGCGTTGTACGCGTCGTTGATGACCGTGACGCCGTCGCCACGGGTGGCGACCTGCATGCGGTGCCTGGACACCGGGCCCGCCGCAGCCAGGGCGTCGGCCACCTGTTCCATGCTGGCGCCGCACTCCAGTGCGACGGCGGCGGCGCATAGCGAGTTCGACACCTGGTGGTCGCCGTGCACGGCGAGGGCGATGTCGATCTGACTCTCGGCGGCGTGCATGGTGAAACGCGGCCGGGCCAGGGCGTCGAGTGTGACGGGGCCGGCCCACACGTCGGCGCCCGCCGTGCGCCCAACGCGTACCACGCGCGCGGCCGTCTGGTCGGCCATCGCGGCCACCGCGGTGTCGTCGACGTTGAGTATCACCACTCCAGACGACGGAACAGCTTGCGGCAGTTCGGCTTTAGTCGCCGCGATGGCCTCCCTTGACCCGAATTCCCCGAGGTGCGCGGTACCGACGTTCAGCACGACCGCGATCGACGGCGGAGCTATCGATGCGAGTTCGGCGATGTTGCCCGGATGGCGCGCCGACATCTCGAGGACGAGGTAATCGGTGGATTCCGTGGCGCGAAGCACCGTCCACGGGTGGCCGAGCTCGTTGTTGAAGGAACCTGGCGGCGCAACGACCTCCCCAAGCGGGGCGAGCACGGCGGCGAGCAGATCCTTGGTCGACGTCTTACCGGACGAGCCGGTGATGCCGACGATGGTCAGCCCACCGTCGACGAGCTCGGCGGCGACCGCGGCCGCCAGCCGCGCCAGCGCGGCGAGCACGGCGGCGCCCGAGCCGTCGGTGTCGTGTTCGAGCACGCTGGCCGCGGAGTCGACGGCGGGCTCGGGTGCCACGACGATCGCGGGCACGCCCACCGGGCGGGCCGCAAGCACCGCGACGGCACCCGCACAGACGGCGGCGGCGGCAAAGTCGTGGCCGTCGGAGCGGGCCCCCGGCAGCGCAAGGAACAGACCGCCGGGTGTCACTGCGCGCGAATCGAATTCGACCGTTCCGGTGACGCGGGTTTCGGCGGCCTGGTCCGGAGTGATGTCCGCGAGCCGGCCGCCAACGATGTCGGCGATCTGGGCGATGCTCAGATCGATCATGCGCGGGCTCCCAGCGAGGCGGCGAGCTCCTCGCGATCGTCGAAGGGCCGGGTCTGGCCGTGACTGGTCTGGCCCGCCTCGTGTCCCTTCCCCGCGATCAACACGACGTCACCCGGACGCGCCCATGCCACGGCGTGGTCGATGGCTTCGCGACGGTCCCCGATCTCGACCACCTGCGCCCGCGTGCCGGCGGCGGTCGCGCCTGCCACGATCGCGGTCCTGATGGCCGCGGGTTCCTCGTCGCGGGGATTGTCGTCGGTGACCACGACCAGGTCGGCCAGTTCGGCGGCGACGCGGCCCATCGGCTCGCGCTTGCCCGGATCACGGTTGCCGCCCGCCCCGAAGACCACGGCCAACCTGCCGCTGCTCTGGGCGCGCAGCGTCTCGAGGACCGCACGCAGTGCCCCAGGCTTGTGCGCGTAGTCGACCAGGGCCAGAAAACCCTGACCGCGGTCGATCAGCTCGAGCCTGCCGGGGACCGACGCGCTGCGTAACCCCGGGGCGGCCTGCTCGGGTGACACCCCGACGGCATCAAGCAGGGCGACCGCGAGCAGGCAGTTGGCGACGTTGTAGCTGCCGGGCAGCCCGATACGCAGCCCGTGGTGCACGCCGGCCGGATCGACGGCAAGGAACTCCTGGACGCCGAGCTCGACCGTGTCGATGTTCTCCACCCGCCAGTCGGCGTCGCGACCGGTCGCGCTCACCGACACGGGATGGTGCGCGAGGCGGGCCATCGCGCGTCCTGCGTCGTCGTCGATGCAGATCACGGAAATGCTTGCGTGCGTTGGCGACTCAGGGTCGAACAGCCGTGCCTTGGCGTCGAAGTAGTCCTGCATCGTCGGATGGAAGTCCAGGTGGTCGCGCGACAGGTTGGTGAATCCGCCGAGCCCGAAGTGCACGCCGTCGACGCGGCCCAGCGTCAGTGCGTGGCTGGAGACCTCCATCACCACGGTGTCGACGCCCTGTTCGACCATCACCGCCAACAGCGCCTGTAGATCGGGCGCCTCGGGAGTGGTGAGCGCGCTTGACTGGTCGCGTCCGTCGATGCGGATGCCGACAGTGCCGATGAGACCGGCCACCCGCTCCGCCGATCGCAGGCCGGCTTCCACCAGGTAGGTCGTCGTGGTCTTGCCGGATGTTCCAGTGACACCGATGACCCTTAATCGATCCGACGGATGGCCGTAGACGGTGGCCGCCACCTCGCCCAACACCGAACGCGGGTCGGGATGGATTAAGACTGGAATGTCGCCGATGGCTGCAGCCGCATTCGCCGCCCCGGCGGCGCGCACCATCGCGTCGACGCCCGCCGGGTCGGTGAGCACTGCGACGGCGCCCTGTGTCACCGCCTCTGCGGCGTAGCGCCCGCCGTGTGACGACGCCCCGGGTAGCGCTGCGAACAGATCGCCTGGCTGCGTGTTCTGGCCCCGCAGTGTCACGCCGGTGACCTGCACGTTCGGCAATGTGGCGCCGTCGGCGGGCACAGCCCCCACCTGCTCAGCCAGCCGCCCCAGCACTTGGCCGACGGGATGGTTGGGACGCAGGTTCATGGCCATGACACAGTACCGGCCTGGTTGGGGCCCCGATCCCGGTCAGGTGGCCTGAAGCGTCAGCGGCGGACCCGGGTCGGGCGACAGCGGCACGTTCTCCCTCTGCAGTAGCCAGGCGGCGATGTTGTGGAACAGCGGCGCCATCGTGGTGCCGTGCTGGCCGTCGGCCGTGCGTTGCGGGTTGTCGGCCATGATTCCGATGACATAGCGCGGGTCATCGGTGGGAGCCATGCCCGCGAACGTGATCCAGTAGACGTTGTCGTAGTAGCACCCGCAGCCCGGGTTGATCTGCTGCGCGGTTCCGGTCTTGCCGGAGATCTGGTAGCCGTCGACAGCACCCTGAGAACCGGTGCCCTGTTGGACGCCCGTCGGATCGCGCTGCAATGTCGCGCGCAGCATGTGCCGGACCGTCTGAGCCGTCTGCGGCGACACCACGCGTACCCCCTCCGGCTGTGGCTCATCCTTGCGGGAACCGTCGGCGCCGATGGTGGTCTTGACGATGCGGGGCGGGATGCGCACACCGTCGTTGGCGATCGTCTGGTACATGCCCGTCATCTGCAGCAGGGTCATCGAAAGGCCTTGGCCGATGGGCAGGTTGGCGAAGGAGCTACCCGACCACTGGTCGATCGGCGGCACCAGCCCCGCGCTCTCACCCGGCAGCCCGACGCCCGTGCGCTGGCCGAGCCCGAACTTGCTCAGCATGTCCGCGTAGCGGTCCGGTCCGATCCGCTGCGCCAGCATCAGCGTGCCGACGTTCGACGACTTACCGAAGATGCCGGTGGTCGTGTACGGGGTGACACCGTGCTCCCACGCGTCATGCACGGTGACACCGCCCATGTCGATTTGACCGGGCACCTGCAACACCTCGTCGGGATTGGACAACCCGAACTCGATTACGGAAGCGGCGGTGACGATCTTGTTCACCGAACCCGGTTCGTACGGCGAAGACACCGATGGGTTGCCCAGATCCCGGTCGCCCTGGCGTCCGATGTCCTGGCTCGGATCGAACGTGTTGTCGTTCGCCATCGCCAGCACCTCACCGGTTTTCGCGTCCAGCACCACTGCCGACACGTTCTTGGCGCCTGACAGGTCCTTGGCCTGCTGCACCTGCTGCTGGACGTAGAACTGGATGTCGTCGTCGAGGGTCAGCATCACGGCCGACCCGTCGACCGCGTCGTGCCGGTTGCGGTAGCTGCCGGGAATCACCACGCCGTCGGAGCCGCGGTCATAGGTGATCGACCCATCGGTGCCTGCCAGCACGGAGTCGAGTGAATCCTCAAGTCCGAGAAGGCCATGGCCGTCCCAGTCGATTCCGCCGATGATGTTGGCCGCCAGCGATCCGCCGGGATACTGGCGCAGATCCTGGCGCTCGGAACCGACTTCGGGGAACTTCTTGGTGATCGCATCGGCGATCGCCGGATCGACTGCGCGCGCGAGGTACACGAACGAGTCCTTGCTGGTGAGTTTCTTCAGCACGGTGGCGGCGTCGGGTTTGTTGTTGAGCCGCAACGCGACTTCGGCGGCGATCGCCCGCAGCCGCCGCTGGGGGTCCGGCGCCTCAGGCGTTTTCGCCTTGGCTTCTTCGAGTTGCTTGCGAACCTTGACCGGCTGGAAGGTCAACGCGCGGGCCTCGATGGTGAAGGCGAGCTTGTCCATGTTGCGGTCGACGATGGCACCGCGCACGGCCTTCTCCACATCGGTGACCTTGAGCTGGCCCGCGGCCTCCGCACGCAGGCCTGCGGCGCGGGGGACCTGCAGGTTGAAGAGCTGAGCGGTGGCAACCAGCAGCACCACGAAGATGACGGCGTTGCCCGTCCGGTGCCGGAAGACGAATGACGCACTGCGCAAACCGTTTTCGGCCGCTGGTTCGCGCGTCCGCCGTGCCCGGGCCGAACGCTCCTGCGTGGGTTGAGCCTTGCGCGCCGTCGGCTTGCCGGGACCGCGACCCCGATTGTCGCCGCGGGTCATGCGGGCGCGCCGGGGAGTGGCGCGGCAGGCGGAACCGCAGGGCCCAGCGCTGGTGGCTGTCCTGTGACGGCGTGCGGAACCTCACCATCCGGCGGCGCGGCCAGCGGCGCTGGCGGCGCGCCAGGCACCGAACCCTCGACTCCCGGCAGCGGAGCCGGCGCCGGCGTGGTCCGGGGTGGCATGCGGACGGTGCCCTCGCGCGGGTCGACGACGCGGGGCGGGGGCGGGGGCGCAGGCGGGCCCTCCTCCGGCAGGGGCGTGTTCAGCGGTGGCGGGACGACGCCCTGAGCGGGTTTGGGTGTACCGACCACGAGCCAGTTACCCGACGGATCCTGCACCAGGTGCGCGGTGTCCCGCGACGGGATCATGCCGAGGTTGCGGGCCGCCTCGGCCAGGGCAGGCGCAGCCTGTGCCTCGAGCACCTGACGTTCCAGCGCTTCCTTCTGTTGCAACAACGCCTGATTGGTCTCCCGTGCGTGACTCAACTCGTAGGAGCGCTCCGCGGCGTCGGTCGACAGCCACAGCGTGACGCCAAGGCCGACCCCGAGCGACCCGATGACCAGCACCACGAACGGCACCCTCGCGACGAGGGCACGTGGGCTCAGCTCGATCGAGGCCAGCTTGACAATGATCCGCTCGCGCAGTGGTGGCCGGACGACCTTGGGGGCCTTTGCCTTTCGCGCCTTCGCCCGCGCCTTGGCCTGACTGGTGTTCTTCGGCCGCGACGGCCCGTCGGTGGGCCGCGGAATCGGGTTGGTCGCGGGCGCGGACCGCTGCGGGCGCTGTTCGCGCGTCGGCTTGCGCCTGCGTGGCTGCGCGTCGGCTGGGCGCCGGTCGGTATTGTGGCCCGCGCGACGTGATTTGCCGGCACCGCGAACCGCTGCGGGCTTCTTTGCCTTCATGATCAACCCCCCACCTTTTCCAGTGCCCGTAGCCGCACGGACGCGCTACGCGGATTGACTTCGATCTCCTCGGGGCCTGCACGTTCGGCTCCGCGGGTCAGTGCGACGAATTCCGGCCCGTGGCCTGGCAATTCGACGGGTAGTCCTGGCGGGGTGCGTGATGCGGTGGCGGCGGCGAATCGGTTCTTCACGATTCGGTCTTCCAGCGATTGATAGGCCATCACGACGATCCGGCCGCCGGGAGCCAATGCGCCGAGCGCCGCGGGAAGCGCGTCACGCAGTGAGTCCAGCTCACCATTGACCACGAGGCGCAACGCCTGGAACGTGCGCTTGGCGGGATGCCCGCCAGTGCGACGGGCGGGCGCGGGGATCGCCTGATACAGCAGCTCGACAAGGTCACCGGTGGTGGCGAACGGCCGCTGCGCACGCCGCCGGACGATCTGCGCGGCGATGCGGCCTGCGAACCGCTCCTCGCCGAACTCCCGCAGCACCCGTGTCAGCGTCCTTTCGTCGTAGGTGTTGACGACCTCGGCCGCGGTCAGCTCGGCATCGGGATCCATCCGCATGTCCAATGGCGCGTCGACCGAGTAGGAGAAGCCCCGCGCCGTGCGGTCCAGTTGCATCGACGACACGCCGAGGTCGAACAGGACGCCCTGCACTTGGCTTGTCCAGTAACCGGTTTCGGCCAGCACCCCCTCGATTCCGTCGTAGCGTGTGCGCACCAGCATGACTCGATCACCGAACTGTGCCAGCCGCTCGCCGGCGATCCACAGGGCATCGGGGTCGCGGTCAAGGCCGATCAGCCGCAGGCCCGGCAGCTCGGTGAGGAATCGTTCGGCATGGCCGCCTGCCCCCAAAGTGGCGTCGATGAGGACGGCGCCTTCGCCGTCGGCATGCTGCCGGGTGAGGGCGGGTGTCAGCAGCTCCACACAGCGGTCGAGCAGGACCGGGACGTGCCCGTGCGAACCCTGGGCCATAGCAATGCCTTTGAAGAAGGCCCCTGCACCGAGGTCCCTGTCCGAGAGCGCGGTCCTGGCGTTGGGGAAGTACGCCAGGGCCGGTTCGGGCAGAGGCCACGATGCACGGGCGGTGGCCGTGTCAGCGGCCCGGTCAAATAATGTCGTGTAGAGCTTCATCGGTGGCCGCGGAGAAGTTCTCTTCGTGGGTCTGCTGGTACTCCTGCCATGCGGCCGAGTCCCAGATCTCCAGATAGTCAACCGATCCGATCACCACGCAGTCCTTGGCCAGGTTCGCGTAGCGGCGATGGTCGGCCGACAACGTGATCCGGCCTTGTGTGTCGGGGTGCTGCTCGTCGGTGGCGGCGGCCAGGTTACGCAGGAACGCGCGGGCCTCCGGATTGCTCCGCGACGCCTGCGACGCTCGTCGTGCCAGCTTTTCGAACTCGGCCCGCGGATACACGGCGAGGCTGTGATCTTGGCTCTTGGTGACCATCAACCCTCCTGCCAGCGCGTCGCGGAATTTGGCGGGCAGCGTGAGCCGCCCCTTGTCGTCGAGCTTCGGCGTGTAGGTGCCGAGAAACATCCCGCCACCTCCAACCACCCGGAGCCCCGGTCGCTCCGTTGTCCGCCACTTTACCCCACAATCCCCCACATTGCTCCATTTGATAGCAAAAGTTGGCGACATGCCCCCACTAAGTCCCGTCTGCCAGGTGTTTTCGGAGACTCAGGCGGAGACGTCGGGGGCTGCAGCAAGACAAAACCGCAGGTAATGACCCATTAGGTCGTCAGTGGGGCGAAGTGGGGAGCACTGGCGACACGTTCGCGCACAAAAAAGGGGCAGCCCATTGCGGGCTACCCCTTGGCTAGGTAGGGACTACTCGTCGAAACGCCTGCGGAACCGGTCTTCCATCCTGCTCGTGAACGACCCGCCAGAGCCCTTGGATTTCTTCGAGCGCGCCGCGCCCGGCTCGCCACCCGAACGGTCGCGGCCCCCGGAGACCCGCCGGGGACCCGTGATGGCGAAGATCACACCGCCGAACATGATCAGGAAGCCGATCACGGACAGAATCGGGAAGCTGCCGATCATGGTTGCCTTGAATGCAACACCGCAAACCAGCATCGCCAAGCCGATCACAAAGAGTGCGGCGCCCTGCAGGCGGCGTCGCGCCGACGGTGCGCGCAGAGTCCCACCGCGGACGCTCGAAGCGAACTTGGGGTCCTCGGCATAGAGAGCGCTCTCGATCTGGTCGAGCATGCGCTGCTCATGATCGGAGAGTGGCATTCGTCCCTCCTTGCCGGCCCTGCCGTCTAAACGTTCAAACTTGGGTATGCCCGCATTTACGGGCAACTGACAGTCATGATACGAGGTCAATCTGAGCCGTACCACCTAGTTCGACGGACGATTCTATGACGGACGTCGCGGCTGTGAGTCGGTACCTCTCCCAACGGCATCCCAACCAATAATGGTGTGGACGAAACGGCTTGAGACCCGGAGGGCAACCAGAAGTTGGCGACATTTCTCATCGATGTGTCGCCGAGCGATATGCAGCGCCGGCTCGGTGACGCGCTAGCGGTGTATGTGGATGCCATGCGCTACCCGCGAGGCACAGAGGACCAGCGGGCATCCATGTGGCTCGAGCACACCCGCAGATACGGCTGGAAGGCCGTCGCGGCGGTGGAGGCGCCCGATCGCAGTCGTCTCGGGGACAGCACCGACCGCTCCGCCGAGGCGCTGGCGGCCGCTCCGCTGCTCGGGATCGCCTACGGCTACTGCGGCGCACCGGACCAGTGGTGGCAGCAACAGGTGGTCCAGGGCCTGCATCGGGTCGGAGCCGACAGGATGCGGATCGCGGAGCTGATGACCAGCTATTTCGAGCTGACCGAACTGCACATCGCGCCACGCGCCCAGGGCCGCGGCCTCGGCGAGGCGCTGGCCCGGCGGCTGCTCGCCGACCGCGCAGAGGCACACGTGCTGCTGTCCACACCGGAGATCAACGGCGAAGCCAACAGGGCCTGGCGGCTGTATCGCAGGCTCGGCTTCACCGACATCATCCGTGGCTACCACTTCGCGGGCGATCCGCGCGCCTTCGCCATCCTGGGCCGGGCATTGCCACTGTGAGACGGCGGGGTCTGGCACGATGACCACGTGCCCGCCCGTTCACGCCGGATCCGCAAGCTCGCGGTTGCGTTGCTGCTTCTGCTCATCGTGCCGATGGCAGTGGGCTGTGTGCGGGTGCGGGCGTCGATCACGGTATCGCCGGACGACCGGGTATCGGGGCAGATCGTCGCGGCGGCCAAACCTCGCAACGCCGATGACAAAGGCCCGCAGCTGCTCAACAACCTGCCGTTCGCCCAGAAGGTCGCGATCTCCGATTACAACCGCGACGATTACGTGGGATCGCAGGCCGTCTTCTCCGACCTGACCTTCGCCGAACTGCCCCAGCTGGCCAACATGAACCGGGACGCCGCTGGCGTCGACATCTCGCTGCGCCGCGCCGGCGACCTGGTCATCCTGGAGGGCCGCGCCGATCTCACGTCGCTCAACGACCCTGAGGCCGACGTCTCGCTCTCGGTGGCGTTTCCCGGCGAGGTGACGTCGACCAACGGAGACCAGGTGTCGACCGAGGTCGTCGAATGGAAACTGCGACCCGGTGTGGTCAGCACCATGAGCGCCCAGGCTCGCTACACCGATCCGAGTGCCCGCTCATTCACGGGCGCGGCGATCTGGCTGGGCATCGCGTCGTTTGTGGTCGCCGGGATCGTCGGCGGACTGGCGTACATAGGCCGGGACCGCTCGCCGCGTCCGACCTGAAACCCGATCGTCAGCCGACGACCCTGGTGGGTCGGCGTGCTGGCTTGGTACAAAACCCGTAGCACGCTCTACTCTGAAGGCACTCGGGGGCGAGTACTACACATACTTTTGGAAAGGGGCGCCCGCTGAGCGTGGATGCAGCGGCACCGTCAGCCGTCGAGTTGGCAGGCGCCATCACCGAACAGTTGCGGGAGTATCTCCGCGAACGTCGCGGTGACGCCGCATACATCGGCACCGACTACGCGGAGTTGACCGCCGGCCTCGAGGAATTCGTGCTGCGCGGCGGTAAGCGGCTGCGCCCGGCGTTCGCGTACTGGGGCTGGCGTGCGGTGGCCGACTCCGGCGCGGATCCGGTCGACCCGTCGATGCTACGGCTGTTCTCGGCGCTGGAGCTGCTGCACGCGTGCGCACTGGTGCACGACGACGTGATCGACGCCTCTGCCACCCGCCGCGGGCTGCCGACCGTGCATCGGCTGTTCACCGACAAGCACCGCTCCAGCCAGTGGCACGGGTCCTCCGAACAGTTCGGGATCTCGGCGGCGATCCTGCTCGGCGACCTCGCGTTGGTGTGGGCGGACGACATCGTCGCCACCGCCGACCTGCCCGCCGACGCACACCTACGGGTCCGTCGGATCTGGTCAGCCATCCGAACCGAAGTGCTCGGCGGTCAGTACCTCGACATCGTCGCCGAATCCAGCGGCGCCGAGTCGGTGGCGTCGGCGATGACGGTCAACATCTACAAGACCGCGTCGTACACGATCTCCCGGCCTTTGCAGTTCGGCGCCGCTGCCGCCGCCGACCGTCCCGACGTGCTCGCCGCGTTCCATGAGCTCGGAACCAGCCTGGGCGTCGCGTTTCAGCTGCGCGACGATGTGCTCGGCGTATTCGGGGACCCAGCCGTCACCGGCAAGCCGTCGGGCGACGACCTTCGCTCCGGTAAGCGCACGGTGCTGCTGGCCGAGGCCGTCGAGCGGGCCGAGAAGGTCGACCCGGTCGCGGCCAAGCTGCTGCGCACGTCGATCGGCACCGAGCTGTCCGACGCCCAGGTGAAGGAACTGTGTCTCGTCATCGAATCGGTCGGGGCGCTGGCTGCGGTCGAGGGGCGCATCGATTCACTCACCAGGCGCTCGGTGGAGATCCTCAACGCCGCGCCGATCGAAGTCCAGGCCAAGGTCGGCCTCGCCGAACTCGCCAGATTGGCCGCGAACCGGTCCGCCTAGAGCATGACAACCCCGACGCCGACGCAGGCCGCGAAAACCGGGCCGGCGCATCATCTTTGGCAGTTGACGTCCTTCGCGACATCGCCGCAGGCACAGCCTGCACTGCTTGGCGCGCTGGGCGCCGTGTTGATCACAACAGGCGGCCTCGGCGCGGGCAGCACCCGCCTGCACGATCCCCTACTCGAGTCGCTGCACCTGTCCTGGCTCCGGTTCGGCCACGGCCTGGTGCTGTCGTCGGTGCTGCTGTGGGTCGGCGTGGCGCTGATGCTCGCCGCCTGGCTGTGGCTGGGTCGCCGGGTGATCGACCGCACTGCGACCGAATACACGATGGTGGCGACCACGGGGTTCTGGCTGGCGCCGCTGCTGCTGTCCGTTCCCGTGTTCAGCCGCGACACCTACTCGTACTTGGCGCAGGGCGCACTGCTGCGCGATGGGTTCGACCCGTACATCGTCGGCCCGATCGACAACCCGAACTCGTTGCTGGACAACGTGAGTCCGATCTGGACGACGACAACTGCGCCGTACGGGCCCGCGTTCATCCTGGTCGCCAAGTTCGTCACGATGCTTGTGGGCAACGACGTGGTGGCGGGAACCATGCTGTTGAGGCTGTGCATGCTGCCCGGCCTCGCCCTGTTGATCTGGGCGTCGCCGCGGGTGGCCCGCCATGTCGGTGCCAACGGCGCTGCCGCGCTGTGGATCTGCGTGCTGAATCCGTTGGTGATCATTCACCTTATGGGTGGCGTGCACAACGAGATGCTGATGGTCGGCTTGATGATGGCAGGCATCGCGCTGACGTTCGACGGCCACCGCATCTGGGGTATCGGCTTGATCGCGGTCGCCGTCGCCGTGAAAGCCACAGCGGGACTGGCCCTTCCGTTCATGGTGTGGGTGTGGATGCGTCATCTGCGCGACGACCGCGGATACTCGCCGGTGAAGGCTTTCGCGGCGGCGACAGCCGCATCGACGGTGATATTCGTCGCGGTGTTCGCCGTGTTGTCGTGGCTGGCCGGGGTCGGTCTCGGCTGGCTGACCGCGTTGGCAGGCTCGGTCAAGATCATCAACTGGCTGACCGTGCCGACAGCCGCGTCGAACCTGGTCAACGTGTTCGGCAGCATGTTTTTCCCTGTGAACTTCTATGCCGTGCTCGACGTCACCCGGATCATCGGGATCGCAATCATCGCGATCTCACTTCCCTTGCTGTGGTGGCGGTTTCGCCACACCGACCGCGAGGCGCTGATCGGCATCGCGTGGGTGATGCTCGTCGTGGTGCTGTTCGTCCCGGCCGCGCTGCCGTGGTACTACACCTGGCCGTTGGCTGTGGTCGCCGCGCTGGCGCAGAGCCGGCAGGCGATCGCCCTGATCGCCGGCCTGTCGACGTGGATCACGGTGATCTGGAAGCCCGACGGCGCACACGGCATGTACTCGTGGATCCATGTGCTGCTTGCCACGGCATGCGCTGCGGTGGCGTGGTATTCGCTTTACAAGGCGCCTAGTAAGCCATCGCCTGAGCCCGACGCACCACTTCCCGGGCCTGATGCGAGTGCAGCGCATCCACCGGCCGGGCATTAGCCTGCCGCTCGGTGCTGCCGTCGCGCCTGATGGTCAATGACGGGTCGGGCGTGAACAACCAGCGCACGATCTCGGTGTCGCGGTATCCGCCGTCGTGAAGCACCACGAGCAGCCCGGGCAGGCTCTTCACCACGTGGCCGGTGTTGTCGAAGAAGACCTTCGGCACCACCACCGCACCTTCGCGGCGCACCGCGACCAGGTGACCTTCGCGTAGCTGCTGTTGCACTTTCGTGACGGCAACCCCGAGCAAATCGGCGACGGCGGACAAATCGTAAACGGCCTCGCCGGGGTCAAGAACGTCTTCGGCGGCCGGAATGCTGCTCACCGCACTGAGTCTAAGACGAAAGGCTCGGCTCGTAACATGTGTTCGGTGGAGGCCTACCAGCAATCTGACCCGCTCGTGGGGGCCGTGCTGGACGGGCGGTACCGCGTCGACACCATGATCGCGACGGGCGGCATGTCCGCCGTGTACCGCGGGCTCGATCTGCGGCTGGACCGCCCCGTGGCGCTCAAGATCATGGAGTCCCGGTATGCAGGCGACAGTCAGTTCCTGACCCGATTCCAGCGCGAGGCGCGAGCGGTGGCGCGGCTGAAGGACCCCGGTCTGGTCGCGGTCTACGACCAGGGCATCGACGGCCAGCACCCGTTCCTGGTGATGGAGCTCATCGAGGGCGGCACGCTGCGGGAGTTGTTGCGCGAGCGCGGCCCGATGCCGCCGCACGCGGTCGCCGCGGTGCTGCGCCCGGTGCTCGGCGGCCTCGCGGTGGCCCACCGGGCCGGCCTGGTACACCGCGACATCAAGCCGGAGAACGTGCTGATCTCCGACGACGGCGACGTCAAGATCGCCGACTTCGGTTTGGTGCGTGCGGTCGCCGACGCCAAGATCACCTCCACCAGCGTGATTTTGGGCACCGCCGCCTACCTCTCACCGGAGCAGGTCAGCACCGGCGACGCCACACCGCGCAGCGATGTGTACTCCGTCGGCATCCTGGCCTACGAACTGCTGACCGGAAAAACCCCGTTCACCGGCGACTCCGCACTCGCGGTGGCATACCAGCGGATGGACACCGACGTCTCACCTCCGGGCAAGGTGATCGCCGGTGTGCCAACACAATTCGACAACCTGGTGCTGCGCGCCACCGCCCGCGAACCCGCCGAACGGTACTCCGACGCTCATGACATGGGTGCCGAACTCGGCGCGATCGTCGACGAACTGGGACTGCCCCCGTACCGGGTGCCCGCGCCACGCAACTCGGCGCAGCATCTGTCGGCCGCGCTGTACCACAGCCGCGGGCAATCCCACGAGGCGACCACCGCCACCGCACGACCGCCGGCGCCACCCGTACCGACGCCCCGACAGCACACCCGCGAACTGACCCGCGATGACTGGCAGCCGCTACAACCCGAATATCAGCCTGTATCAGGGCAATTCGCCGGTATTGACCTCGACGAGTTCTACTGGACCCGGCAGCGCGGCAAGCGTGTCCTGCTGTTCTGGCTGGTCACCGTGCTGACACTCACCGGGCTGATCGCCGCAGCGGCATGGACGCTCGGCGGCAATATCGGGGCGCTGATCTAGGGGTTGATTCCCGCAGCACGTGGTACTACAGTCGTAGTGGAATAATTCAACGCAGAATGAAATCACACCGAGGTGATTGGCGATGAACCAGCCTGTACTCCCTGTTCTCGTCGTTGGCGCGGGGCCGACCGGCCTGATGATGGCGAACGAGTTGGCCCGGCATGGGGTCCGCCCGCGGATCATCGACCGCGCCCCGGCCCCGGCGACGACTTCCCGCGCGCTCGTCGTCCAGCCCAGGACCCTGGAGATCTTCGACGACATCGGCGTCGTCGACCGGGCGATCGCGGCGGGGGAATCGGCGTCGAGCCTGACCATCACATTTGCGACAAGGGCGATCGAGTTGGATTTCGCGGGCCAGTTGACCGGGCCGCAGAACCACACCGCCTATGCCGAACCGCGCACCCTCTCGCAGCACGACACCGAACGGATTCTGACCGAGCGGTTGAGCGAGCAGGGCGTCGAGATCGAACGAGGGCGGGCACTGACCGATCTGAACCAGGACGGCGAGACGGTGACAGTGTCGCTGCGCGGCGAGGATGGCTCGATCGAGACCGTGCGCTGCCGGTGGGTCATCGGCTGCGACGGCGCGCACAGTGCGGTGCGCAAGGCGGCAGGCATCCCGTTCAGCGGGTCCACGTACCGCGACGAGTTCATCATGGCCGACGCCGAACTCGACTGGAAGTTGCCGCACGGCGGACTTTACGGATTCCCCAGTCCTGCAGGGATTTTCGCGGCTTTCTCGATGCCGGGCGAGAATCGCTACCGGATCTTCGGCAACTTCCCGCCGGGACCCGATGGCCCCGGCGCGGAGTACAGCGAACCCAGCCACGAAGAGTTCCAGGCGATGGTCGATGCGCGAGTTCCCTTCCCTGCCAAGGTCCTCAAGGAGTACTGGGTGACCCGCTACCGGGTGCACAGCCGCACCGTGCCGCGCTACCGGGACGCGCGGGTCTTCCTCGTCGGTGACGCCGCGCACGTGCACAGCCCGGCGGGCGCGCAAGGCATGAACACCGGTATTCAGGACGCCTACAACCTTGCCTGGAAGCTCGCGCTGGTCGAACTCGGGCTCGCCGACAACGCACTCCTAGACAGCTACCAGGCCGAGCGGCACCCGATCGGTGTTCAGTTGCTCAAGACGACCGACCGGTTGTTCTCGCTGTTCGGCGGCCACAACCCGCTGGCACGGCTCGCTCGTGGCCGGGTGGCGCCGGTGCTGGCCGGCCGGGTGCTGACTCGGCAGTGGCTTCGCAGGCGGTTCATCGGCCTGTTGGCGCAACTGCGTCTCCGGTACCCGACCAGCCCGCTCAACGCCGAGCACGGTGCGGGCTGGCGGGACGCGCCGGCGCCGGGCGACCGGGCCCGCGAGGCCGATGTGAGCATCGACGGCCGCCAAGGACGCCTCTACGAGGTGTTCCGCGGCACCCAGCACACCGTGCTGCTGTTCACCGGGTTCGACGACGACGCACGCCCGGCCGTGGAGCTGTGCCGGATCGCCGAACAGCTCGAGCAGACGTATCCGGGACTGGTGAAGGCGCGCGTCGTCACCGCCGAACGCTACGCCGATCACCCTGCGGCACTTGGCGATCCGACGAGGTCAGCGCACCGTCAGTACGGCGTCGAGGGGGCTAGCGCCTTCGTCGTCCGGCCCGACAAGTACATCGGTTACCGCGGCCGCCCTGTCGACCTCGACCGGCTGACGGCCGATCTGGACCGGCGGCTAGTCGCGCAGCATCTCAGCGACCAGGAACGCCAGTTCCAGTGACTGCTGCGTGTTGAGCCGTGGATCGCACGCGGTCTCGTAGCGGCCCGCGAGGTCGGAGTCCGAGATGTCCTGTGCGCCACCGAGGCATTCGGTGACGTTCTCGCCGGTGATCTCGACGTGGATGCCGCCGGGATGGGTACCCAGCGCGCGGTGCACCTCGAAGAAGCCCTGCACCTCGTCGACGATGCGGTCGAAGTGGCGGGTCTTGTAGCCGGTCGACGATTCGTGGGTGTTGCCGTGCATCGGGTCGCACTGCCAGATCACCTGATGACCGGTGGCCTGGACCTTTTCGATGATCGGCGGCAGCAGGTCACGGACCTTGTTGTTGCCGAGCCTGCTCACCAGCGTCAGCCGTCCCGGCTGGTTGTGCGGATCGAGCCGCTCCACATACTCGACCGCGAGCTCGGGCGTCATCGTCGGGCCGATCTTCACCCCGATCGGGTTGGCGATCACCTCGGCGAACGCCATGTGGGCGCCGTCGAGCTGGCGGGTCCGCTCCCCGATCCACACGTAATGCGCGGACAGGTCGTACAAGCGAGGCTCAGGCTGATCGGCCGGGTGGTCAGTCGACAAGCGCAGCATCGCCCGCTCGTAGTCGAGCACCAAAGCCTCATGGCTGGCGTAGATTTCCGCGGTCTGAAGGTTGCGGTCGTCGACCCCACAGGCACTCATGAACGTCAGTCCGCGGTCGATCTCACCGGCCAGCGCCTCGTAGCGGGCGCCCGCGGGAGAGGTGCGGACGAACTCGCGATTCCAGTCGTGCACCAGATGCAGCGAGGCGAGGCCCGACGCCGTCAGCGCGCGCACGAGGTTCATCGCGGCGCTGGCGTTGGCATACGCGCGCACCAGCCGCGACGCGTCGTGCTCGCGGGCGGCGGCATCCGGCGCGAAGCCGTTGATCATGTCGCCGCGGTAGGACTTCAGGCCCAGCGCATCGATGTCCGACGACCGCGGCTTGGCGTACTGACCCGCGATGCGCGCCACCTTGACCACCGGCATGCTGGCGCCGTAGGTGAGCACGACGGCCATCTGCAGCAGAGTGCGGATGTTGGCCCTGATGTGGGGCTCGGTGTTGTCGACGAACGTCTCAGCGCAGTCGCCGCCCTGGAGCAGGAACGCCTCACCGCGGGCGACATCGGCCAGCAGGCCCCGCAGCCGCTCGATCTCGGCGGGCACCGTCACCGGGGGCACGCTCTCCAGGACCGTGCGCATCACCTTCGCGGATTCGGCGTCCCAGCTGGGCTGCTGCGCCGCGGGCTTGGCCAGCGCGGCGTCCAGCCGATGCCGCAGGTCATCCGGCAGCGGAGGCAGCGGAGGCAGCTGATCGATCGGCACGTCGACGGTCCAGTTCACCCGTTCATGGTAACGGGCGCCGACACCTGGTTTTTACCGCTGGGCTGCCGCTCCGCCCTGCTCAAATCCCGACGTCATCAGGCGAAACCGCAGCAGGTTGTGCCGGGCGTCGACCAAGGCGTCATGCGCGTCACGCGGCCGCGGCGGCATCCGTGGCGAACCGCGGTCCTCCCAGAACTGGCGCAGCTCCCGGGTGAAGCGAGGGATCGCCGGTGGCAGGTCGGTCATCGGCCCCCACAACTGGCACAGCACCACGTGGTCGTAGGCGCCGACCCAGGCCCACAGCTCGATCGGCTCTTCCCTGTCTACGCCGAAGAAGTCCTCCAGCTCCATCCGGATCTGCCTGCGCGAGCGCCACAGCGGCGACGACGGCGACGGCAGCTTGGGCAGCACATGCTTGCGCACCCAGCTGCCTGCGCGATCCGGGTTGAATTCCGTTGAGATGGCGTAATATTCGCGACCGTCCTCGGCCGCAACCCCGATCGAGATCAACTCGATGGTGCGGCCGTTGTCGATGAACTCCGTGTCGTAGAAGTACCTCACACTTCGGCCGTTTCGCGGTTGACCGTCGACCGTTCCTTTGGTGCCGGAGCGGCGTGGATCTCGCGGTCGAGCTGCTGATTGACCTCGGTGTCGTCCGGAAAGTGCGGCTCCCCCGCGATCACGTGCTGCAACCACAGCTTCGCCTGGACAACCGGCCTGCGTAGCCTGCGTTCCCGCTCCAGCGCCCTGTGCATCTTCCTGGGCTTGTTGCCGTAGCGCCAGCGCGCCCACGGTGCGTGCGGTCGCGACAACCGAAAGGCCCCGATGAACAACAGGGGCGTGATGAACATCCCGACCAGCCCGGTCCACACCTTGCCCTTGAGCAGTACGACAACTGCAACCAGCAGCGTGAGCACCGCTCCGGCGATCACCAGTGCCCGTGCCCCGAAGGACTGGTCCTCGCGCCAGATGTTGACGTCAAAGAACGACAGCGGGTTCAACCCGATGATCAGCAGGCCTGCCACCGCGACCGCGGCGAAGACGGCATCCACCGACGTGCGGCCGTCCTCGGCCCAGTACACGTCCTGCAGATGCAGTATGAGGGCGAACTCGTCGAGCACCAGCGCCGCGCCGATCCCGAAAAAGGTTGCGGCAACCGTGAATTCGGGTACCCCCCCGTCGACCGCCAAAGTCACCATCGAGACCCCGGAAATCATGACCAAGATCACACCGATCACGACGTGGTGGATGTGCAAGCCGCCGCCAGCCGATATGTTGCGCGGCTGCCACCACTTGCGCGGTGCATCGCTGTCCGCGTGGCTGCGGATGTACCGCACGATCGTGCGGGTGACGAAGAACGTGAGGATGAACGCGACAAGGCAGAACACGAGCGGCAGCCGCCCGTGCGGAATCGACAGGCCGAGGTCGAACGTCACGTGCACGCAGAAAACTTACGCCGACCTGCGCGTGTCACGGGATGGATACCCGCCGACTCGCCGGAGGACACCGATAGGCTGGTGCGTGACATGAGTACTTGGCGGTCGCCCGGCGGCGGTGGTTTGGGGGCAACACTCGCCTGGCGGCTGTTTCAGCTGCTCACCCTGGCGGCGTTGGCCTGGGCAGCTTGGCGGCTGTTGGGCCACATCCCGTATCGCATCGACATCGACGTGTACCGGATGGGCGGGAAGGCCTGGCTCGACGGCCGTCCGCTGTACGCCGACGGCGCGATGTTCCACACCCGGGCCGGCCTTGACCTGCCCTTCACCTATCCGCCGCTGGCCGCGGTCGCCTTCTCGCCGTTCGCGTGGCTGTCGCTCGACGTGGCCAGTGTCGCGATCACGCTGACCACCCTGGTGCTGCTCATCGCGTCGACCGTGATCGTGCTGACCGGGCTGGATGTGATGGCTTCATCTTCCTCGACCACCTCCGAGCCTGCCTGGCTGCGCCGATGCTGGCTGGCGGCCGCGATCGTGGCGCCGGCCGTCATCTATTTGGAGCCCATCCGGTCGAACTTCGACTTCGGCCAGATCAACGTGGTGCTGATGACGCTTGTCATCGCCGACTGTGTGCCGCGCAGGACGCCGTGGCCGCGCGGCATGCTGCTGGGTGTCGCGATCGCACTCAAGCTGACCCCTGCGGTGTTCCTCCTGTACTTCCTGCTGCGACGTGACACCCGCACGCTGCTGGTCACCGCGACATCGGCGGTGGTAGCCACCCTGGCCGGTTTCGCTTTGGCCTGGCGCGATTCCTGCGAGTACTGGACCGACACCGTGCGCAACACCGACCGCATCGGCACCGCGACGCTGAACACCAACCAGAACATCGCGGGAGCGCTGGCCCGGTTGGGTCTCGGCGAGGGTGAGCGATTCGTCCTGTGGATGGTCGCCTGCTTCCTGGTGCTCGGCTTGACGGTGTGGGCGGTGCGCCGGGTCTTGCGCTCCGACCAGCCTGTGCTGGCGCTGATCTGTGTGGCGATGTTCGGGCTCGTCGTCTCGCCGGTGTCGTGGTCACATCACTGGGTGTGGGCACTGCCGACTGTGCTGGTGATCAGCGTGGTGGCCTACCGCCAGCGACACATCGCGCTCGGCCTTGTCGCCGCTGCAGGCATCGCATTGATGGTGTGGACGCCGATCCCGCTGATGCCCGAACATCACGAAACATCGGCGTCGCTGTTGCGCCAGCTCGCAGGCGGTTCGTATGTCTGGTGGGCGATCGCGGTGATTGCGGTCGCGGGCACGGTGGCCGCGCGGCGGGCCGATCGGTCCGTCAGCCCGCAGCTACTTCCGGCATCCGCGCCGGCGGCTTCACCGGGTTAGTCCCTTTTCCCTCTTTGACGTCGGCGGCGTAGAGGTCGACGTACTCCTGGCCAGACAACCGCATCAGCTCGTACATCACCTCGTCGATCACCGCGCGCTCGATGAACCGATTGCCCGCGAGGCCCTCGAACCGGCTGAAGTCCATCGGCTTGCCGAACTTGACCTGGACGCGGCCGAACCGCCACATCTTGCTGCCCGGCGGGTTGACCAAGTCGGTTCCGATCATCGCGACAGGAATGACCGGCACGCCGCTCTCCAGCGCCAGCCGCCCGAGGCCGGTCTTGCCCTTGTACAGCCGCCCGTCGGGCGAACGGGTGCCCTCCGGGTACATGCCGAGCAACTTGCCGTCGTTCAGGATCCGCTCGGCGGTGGTCAGAGCGCTCTGGGCACTATCGGCGTCGGTGCGGTCGATCGGCACCTGGCCGGCGGCGGTGTAAAACCACCGCTGGAACCGGCCCTTGAGCCCGGTTCCCGTGAAGTACTCGGCCTTGGCCAGGAAGGTGATCCGGCGGCGGACGACGAGGGGCAGATAGAAGCTGTCGGCCACGGCGAGGTGATTGCTGGCCAAGATCATCGGGCCGGAATGCGGAACATACTCCAGCCCTTCGACTTTCGGGCGGCCGAGCAACGACAGCAAAGGACCCATGAAGACGTACTTGAAAAGCCAGTACCACATGGACCCTCCCCATCACGGAGCACCGGACGGTGCTTTGCGACAACTTTACCTACGCCGTGTGGATGCGACCACACGACGAACGCTCACTCTTCCACCGTCACAGGGATGTGTTGGTAGCGTCCCTGGCCCGTCGGTGGTGGTTCATCTGGGCGCGGCCCACCCGGCGGTGGGCCCTCCGGTGGCTCCGCGGGGCCGGACGTGTCCGCACCCTCCACGAGGGCCCTGATGACAGCCAGCAGCGACACGCTGTGCTCGGCGATCATGTCCAGAAGCGGATGCTGCTCGCCGGCCACCAGCGCCGCAAGGGCACAAACCGGACACCACACCTGCTGGCACTTACCCGGCCCGTCACCGCTGCCCGCCGCCCGCGCGGCCGCCAGTCGCACCGCGGGGTCGAGCCTGTCGATGATGGCCTGAGCCAGCTGCCGCAGTTCGGGACCGATATCAGGGTGGGACCCGGTCATGCTGGCCACACCTCCGGATTCGGTCGAAATCGCACGGTCAGCTCGCTACCTCGGAGCTGCGCATCCACCACGATGCATCGCCGCAGGACGGATGCCAGTCGAACCCGGCGCCGCATCCCCCCCGCGCCGATGATCAGGTCGTCCTCGACCCGGCCCAAGGTCAACGCGGCGGAATCGATCTGTGGCAACTCTAGCCGCAACCGGTATATCGCCTCGAGCCCAGTTCCGGATTCACGATCGACGATCGGCCGCAACGGCCCTGGCGGCGGTGAGCCGTCGCGCCGCCGTGCGAACTCGAGGAGTTCGCCGAGCGCCTTGGCGCCGATCGGTTCGCCTGCGAGGTGCGGGACCAGCACGAGCTGCACATCACCGATGGTGGTGTCTAGCTCCGCAAGAACCGTCTGCTGCTCGGAGATGCGCTCGGAGTACCAGTCGAAGGCGGGGTGCTCGGGCAGATTTCGGTACTCGTAGGAATCGTCTTGCACCAGAATCTGATTGACGATCAGCTCGGCAACCTGCACACCCATCAGCGCCAGGGAGCCCAGGGTGCGAACCGCCTCCGCGGCGACCACCCGCTCCGGCGTCATCACCAGGTGCGCGCCCACCCGCTCGCCGTCGGTGAGCAGCGAACCCAGCTGCTCGGTCCCGGCGTGAATGCGTTCGACGAGCTCGATGATCGCCGCCGCGCGGGCGTCGTCGGCGCCGGTCGAGAGCCGCCGATGCCGCGGCCACGCGCGCTCCAGGTACAGGCCGAACGTCGCGGGCAGCGTAAGCATTCGCAGCGCGTCCGCGGTCGACGCGCAGTCCACCACGACGTGGTCCCATTGCCCGGAGACCGCGAGTTCACCGACCTCATGCAGGCCGAGCACCTCCTGGATGCCGGGCAACGCCGAAAGTTCTTCTGGAGCAATGTCTCCCATATCCGATTCCGGAAACCGGCCAGAAAGAAGGCCGGCGATCTCCCGCCACCGGGCCTCGAGCAACGCCAGCGTGTCCAGCGCGAGCGCGTCGAGGAAGCCGCCACCGGCGTCGGGTGCGTCGGCCAGCACACGGGTGGGATCACGCCGACCGGTCGGCGTGACGGGCGTGCCCAGTACGTCGCCGATCGAATGCGCCTGGTCGGTAGACACGATGAGCACCCGCTGCCCGGCACGCGCGTCGCGCACCGCAGTGGCGGTAGCCAACGTTGACTTACCTACCCCGCCTTTGCCGACGAAGAGACTGATTCGGGCACCAGTCGGGGGCTGATGTGTCACTCAGCCTCGACTCGTTTCTTGAGGTCCTTCAATGCGGTATCCGTGAGGCGCCGTTCAGCCTTCCGTTTCAGCAGCCCGATCATCGGGATGATCAGGTCAACCGATAGTTCATAGGTGACGTCGGTGCCGGAACCCTTGGGCGACAGACGATATGCACCGTCCAGCGACTTCAGCAGCGAGCTGGACACCAGGCTCCACTTCACCGATCCGCGGTCGGCGGGCCAGTCATAGGACAGCACCATGGTGTCCTTGAGAACGGCGGCGTCCAGCACCAGACGGGCGGTTTTGGGGTAGCCCTCGGCGTCGGCCTCGAGCACCTCCGTCTCCTTGTACTCGGCGACCCAGTCCGGATAGGAGCCGATGTCGGCGATGACGTCCATCACCGTCGAAGGGTCGGCATCGATGTAAATGGTCTGCGCCGTCTTGTCCGCCACGTGAAAAATCTACCTCCCCCTGCTGCCTTCGGCCGAAGTATCAGGCCAAGCGCGAGACGCCCACCGGGCGCGTCGCCTCCAGTGTCCGCTTCACCTCGAACGCCATGTCCTTGCCCGCCACCCTGCGGCGATGGTTCATCTTCGCAAGATTCATCTTGGCCAGCTGCCACGCCGCCACCGCCGAGGGCTCAGCGTGCAGGAAATAGTGCAGCACGACCCCGTCGAGGACCGGCTCCAGCCAGATCTCCATGGTCCCGGTCAAGGCGCCGGCCACCGTCCACCGGTGCCCGAGCTCACCGCGGTCCTCGACCACGGTCAACAGCAGGTCGGGCCACCACCGCCGCCAGTTCGCGGGATTCCCGATTGCCTTGCCGACCTCGACGGGATCGGCGGCAACGAAGGTCTCGTCCGCGATCTGGATGCTGTTCATGGCATACAAGCTTCACATATGCCGGACCGGCCGCGAAGGGTGGCCGACTAGGCTGGGAACGGCAAAGCGCAAGTAGTCCCCCGCAAGCGGGAGGTACCCCCACCTGAGAGGCCAAGATCGTGCGTGAGTACAGTGTTCCCGCAACATTCACCGTCGGTGAGCACGACAGCATCGTCAACTCGGTGTTCTCACACGAGCGCGACGATCCCGATCACGTGATTTTCCAACACCTGGTCGACGGCGCATGGACCGACGTCACATGCAAGGAAGCGGCGAACCAGATCCGTTCGGCCGCATTGGGTTTGATCGCACAGGGCGTCCAGCCAGGCGACCGGGTCGCGGTGTTTTCGGCTACCCGCTACGAATGGCCGATCCTCGACTTCGCGATCCTGGCCGCCGGTGCCCTCACCGTGCCGATCTACGAAACGAACTCGGCCGAGCAGGTGCGGTTCGTGCTGCAGGACTCCGGGGCAGTGCTGATCTTCGCCGAGACCGACGCGCATGCCGACAAGATCGAACACCTCGAACAAGAGCTGCCTGAACTGCGCAAGGTGTACAGGATCGACGGCTCCGGCACACCGGCGCTGGACGCGTTGGCCGAGGCGGGCAAGTCCGTCGACCCGAAGGAACTCGACGACCGGGTGGCAGGCATCAAATCCTCCGACCCGGCGACGTTGATCTACACCTCCGGCACCACGGGCAGGCCGAAAGGCTGCCAGCTGACCCATTCCAATCTGATGTATGAGATCGAGGGCGCCAAGGTGTGCTTCCCGACCCTGCTGGACAAGGGCGAGCGGATGCTGGTGTTCTTACCGCTGGCGCACGTGCTGGCCCGCGCCATCACGCTGGCGTGCTTCGCCAACAAGGTCACGCTCGGCTTCACCAGTGACATCAAGAACCTGGTGCCGACCTTCGGGGTGTTCAAGCCGACCCTGGTGGTGTCGGTGCCGCGGGTGTTCGAGAAGGTCTACAACACCGCCGAACAGAACGCCCGCAACGACGGCAAGGGCTGGATCTTCGAGCGAGCGGCCAATACCGCCATCGAGTACAGCCGGGCGCAGGACTCCGGCGGGCCGGGGGTGCTGCTGCGGGCGATGCACGCCCTCTTCGACCGGCTCGTGTACGTCAAGCTTCGGGCCGCGCTTGGCGGCAACTGCCGAGGCGCCATCTCGGGCGGCGCACCACTGGGCGCCCGGCTCGGGCACTTCTATCGTGGCGTCGGCCTGACCATCTATGAGGGCTACGGGCTGACCGAGACCAGCGCGGCGATCACGGTGAACCGGATCGACGACGTGAAGATCGGCTCGGTCGGAAAGCTGGTGCCCGGCAACAGCATGCGCCTGGCCGACGACGACGAGCTGCTCGTCAAGGGCGGTGTGGTGTTCAACGGTTACTGGCGCAATGAAGAGGAGTCGAACGCCGTCTTCTCTGACAGCTGGTTCCACACCGGTGATCTCGGCGCGATCGACGACGACGGGTTTCTAACCATCGTCGGCCGCAAGAAGGAGATCATCGTCACCGCGGGCGGCAAGAACGTCGCACCCGCGCTGTTGGAGGACCGACTGCGGGCGCATCCTCTGATCAGCCAGGCGATGGCCGTCGGCGACAAGCAACCGTTCATCGCGGCGCTGATCACCATCGATCCCGAGGCCTTCCCCGGCTGGAAGGAGCGCAACGGCAAGGATCCCAACGCGACGGTCGCGGACCTGGCCACCGATCCCGACCTGTTGGCCGAAATCGACCTGGCGGTCAAGGACGCCAATCAGGCGGTCTCCCATGCCGAGTCGATTCGCAAGTTCCGCATCCTACCGGTCGATTTCACCGAGGACACCGGTGAGCTGACGCCGACCCTGAAGGTCAAGCGCAAGGTCGTCGCCGAGAAGTTCGCCAGCGACATCGAGGCACTATACGAGAAGAACTAGCGTCGTCGGCTCTGCAGGCTCTCGACACTAGAGAAGCCGCGCGAGCTTCTCTGCCTGCGTGCTCCACTGCCATTTGTCGACGACCCATCGTCGGCCCGCCGTGCCCATCCGCGCGGCCCGGTCGGGATCGGCGAGCAGCTCGCCGACCGACGCCGCGATCGCGCCGACGTCCCAGCCGTCCACGACCACGCCCGTCTCACCGTCGCGGACAGCCTCAGGCGCCCCGCCTGACCGGCCGGCGACGACGGGCACGCCCGTAGCGGAGGCCTCCAGAAAGACGATGCCGAGGCCCTCGACGTCCAGGCCCGCCCCTCGGGTGCGGCACGGCATCGCGAACACATCGGCCAATGCGTGGTGTGCCGGCAGTTCGTCGCCGGGCACTCCTTCGGTGAACACCACATGCTCGGCCACGCCGAAACTGTGCGCCAGCCGCCGCAACGACGTCAGGTACGGGCCGCCGCCGACGATGACGAGGGCGGTGCCGGGTACCCGCTGCCGGATCGCCGGCATCGCCCGGATCAGCATGTCCTGGCCCTTGCGTGGCACCAGCCGCGAAACGCACACCACCACCGGGCGCTCCCCGAGCCGGTACCGGGCGCGCAGCTCGGCGCGGGCCACCTCGTCGGGTGCGAACCGGTCGGTGTCCACGCCGGGCGGCAGGTGCTCCAACGCGGCATCCGAGCCGAACGCCGAGGCGAACCGGCCGCGGGTGTACCGACTGACATAGGTGACCACGTCGGTGCCGGTTCCGATACGCCGCAACGCGCTTCGGGCCAGCGGCAGCATCGACCAGCCGACCTCGTGGCCGTGGGTGCTGGCGACGACGCGGCCGGCCCCCGCGTCACGGGCCAGCGGCGCCATCAGCGCCAGCGGCGCGGCGGCGCCGAACCACACCGTGTCGGCGTCGTGCCGGTCGATCAGCTTGCGCATCCGGCCCGCCACCGACGGCACGGGCAACATCAAGGTGCCGGGGTGGCGCACGACTGAGTACCCGGACTCGCGGGCCTCAATATCAAAGTCGTCGGCACCCTTCCAGTTCGGTGCGTAGACCGTCAGCGTGTGCGTCCCGGCCGCGACCAGATGGTCGACCAGTTCCTTCAGGTAGGACTGGATGCCGCCGCGGCGCGGCGGAAAGTCATTGCTGACCAGCAGAACCCGGCTCATCGCCAGTCAGGCTAGCCGGGCATCCAGTGCCGCCACCGGACGAGCACCGTTGGCAGGTCCGCGCCCAGGGTGTCGCGCACCGCGGTGGCGGCGTCGGGATGTCCTGGACCGCAGGCCCGCAGATACAGCGCTCGAAGCGTCTGGGTGCCGTACGACTCGGCGACGAACCGGCTGAACCACCAGGCGCGGTCGTAGGCCGACGACCCGGCGGGCCCGGCGGCGTTCAGGTCGGCGTCGGACGGAAGGTGCGCCAACTGTGCGGCGTCCGGAGGCCGCGGTGCGGCCGGACGGCCGACGTAATCGGCGACGCCCTCGGTGAGCCAGCGCGGTGCGTCGGCGGCGGTCGCCGAGCGTGAGGCGAAGTGAAAAAGCTCGTGGCGCACCACTATTCGCAGCGAAGCATCGCTCATCGCCGCGGCACCTGGCGCGAACATGATCCGCTCAGCGGTGGTGGTGGCCGCGATGTCGGGGCCACCACCTGCGAGGGTGCCGAATTCGGCGTCCGATCCGGCGGCCACGATGACGACGTCACGCGGCCAGTCGGGTCCCCAGAATGCGGTGACGGCCCGCGCGGCGTCGTTCATCTGGGCGGCGATGCGGGCCAGCAGCGGCGCCGTGTGCGACCCGCCCAGCCCGACGAGGTGAACCGTGCGGCCGTCGTCGAGAGTCTCGGTGGTCGACGCCGCGGTGGGCGTGGTGAGCGAGGCAGGCGCAGCCACGACCGGGTTCGCCGGTGGCGCCTGCGGCCTACCTATCAGGAGCACCGCGCAGATCAGCTCGGTGACGAGGATGGCCGCAAGCCGGCGACGGTCAGTAGCGGCGGATGTTGTGGATCGGCGCATTGTCCACCGGAGCGACGCGCACCGGCACGCCGAAGGTCGAGGCATGCACCATCATGCCGTCACCGATGTAGATGGCCACGTGCGAAGCGTCGGAGTAATACGTCACCAGGTCGCCCGGCTGGATCTGGTCCATCGACACCGGCTGGCCACCCTGCGCCAGCGCCTGGCTGGAGTGCGGCAGCGAGATGCCTGCCTGCTGGAACGACCACATCACCAGTCCGGAGCAGTCGAACTGGTTCGGGCCCGAGCCACCCCAGACGTAGGGAGAGCCGATCCGGCTGAGCGCAGCCTGGATGACGGTGGCCGCCTCTGGGGCGCCGTCCCCCGGCGCGGGCCCGGGTGGTGCCATATCGCCCGGTGGGATGCCGCTGGGTGGGGCCGCCAAGATGCCGGGATCGGTCGCCGGGGGCACCGCGTCCGGTGGTGGCGGCGGCGCCGGCATCGGCGCGGGCATCGGCGGCAGGGCCGCAAGGGCATTCCGCTGGGCGGGGGTCAGGACCTGGTACTGGGACTTGACCACCGCGATCTGCACCTGTAACCGGCTCTGCTTGGATTGCAGGGCCGCACGTACCGCGGCGGCCTGCTCGGCGGCCGTCTTGGCATCGGCGGCCGACTTGGCCGATGCCTGCTCGGCCAGTTCGGCCTGTCGGCCGGTGTCGCGGTAGCTCTTCATCTGTGCCGACATCTCGGCGGCCATCACCCGCTGGACCGCGAGCTGATCGATCAGGCCCTGCGGCGAGGTGGCGGTCAGCATCGCGTCCAGGCCGTCGGTCCTACCACCCATGTATTGCGCTGCAGCTAATTTGTCGACCGACGATTGGAATGTTGCCAACTGAGAGTTGGCTGACTCCACCGCTGCGGCGTCGGCGGTGTGCTTCGCCTCGGCCGCCTGCTGCACTGCCAGCTTGTTGTTCAAATCCAGCTGGGCAGAATGCATGGCTTCAGTGGTTTGTTCGGCTTGCCGAGACAACTCATTGAGCTTTGCCAAAGCATCATCTGCAGGGTCGGCCTGCACATGCCCGGCGACTACGCCTCCGAGAACCATCAACCCAGCTATCGCGCTTACGGCGGGCCTCCGGAGGGTATGAAAACCACGTGTGATCCCGTGCGTGCGGCTGAGCCTCAAGATTTGCGTCCTTCAGATGCCGTGACGGAAACCGCCTCGAACTGCGCTTAGGTCTCAGATAGGTTACGAAACGGCATCGGCCTTGTCCAACAGGAGATGCAAATTTAACAGCCGCCTCAGGAATTGTTGTCAACGCCCCGGTCAACGAATGTCGTTACGCCACCCCCGAATCACCGTTCCGGCGAATCGGCACCAATCGCAGTCGCGGCGCCAACCCGACGTCGGCGAGCACTTCGAGCGCCCTACGTTCATCGTCCAGCAACGTCTCGGGCACGCCGAGCAACACGCTGACGACACAGTCCTGACATCCGGGGCCGCGCACTGCGCAGTCGTCACAGTCGATCTTCACCGTGCCCATCTGGCTGTCCTCTCGATCGGTGTTGTCCGCACGGTATCGACTGGCACTGACAAATAACTGCGCGTCCGCGTGGCAACCCGCCGCTGTCGGACGGGTTCCTTACCTTCAGCGCATGGGCCAGCTGAGCTTCGCCGATGTCGATCCGCTGGCGGACGTCTCACTGCGGGAGACGACCTTTGTCGTCGTGGACCTCGAGACCACCGGCGGCCGCGCCTCCGGCGAGGGCCACGACGCGATCACCGAGATCGGGGCGGTCAAGGTGCGCGGCGGCGCGGTGCTCGGTGAACTGGCCACGCTCGTCGATCCGGGCCGGAGCATTCCGCCGCAGATCGTCGCGCTCACCGGCATCACCTCGGCCATGGTGTGCGATGCCCCGAGAATCGACTCGGTCTTGCCGGCGTTCCTGGAGTTCTCCCGCGGCGCGGTGCTTGTCGCCCACAACGCAGGCTTCGACATCGGGTTTCTGCGCGCGGCCGCCGAACGCTGCCAGCTGACGTGGCCCCGACCACCGGTGCTGTGCACGGTGAGGCTGGCCCGCAGGGTGCTCACCCGCGACGAGGCCCCCAGCGTGCGACTGGCGGCGCTGGCGCGGTTGTTCGGCGCGGCCACCACCCCGACCCACCGGGCGCTCGACGACGCCCGCGCCACCGTCGACGTGCTGCACGGCTTGATCGAGCGGGTGGGCAATCAGGGTGTGCACACCTACACCGATCTGCGGTCCTATCTGCCCGACGTGACGCCGGCCCAGCGCCGCAACAGGCACCTCGCGGACCCGTTGCCGCGTCGACCCGGCGTCTACCTTTTCCGGGGGCCGTCGGCCGAAGTGCTGTACGTCGGAACCGCGGTCGATCTGCGCAGGCGGGTCGGCCAGTACTTCAACGGCGCCGACCCACGCACCCGCATCAAGGAGATGGCGTCGCTGGCGACCGGGGTCGACCACGTCGAGTGCGCACACGATCTCGAGGCGGGTGTGCGCGAGCTGCGTCTGCTCGCCGCGCACGCGCCGCCGTACAACCGCAGGTCGAAGTTCCCGCACCGCTGGTGGTGGGTGTCGCTGACGGATGAGGCGTTTCCGCGGTTTTCAACCGTCCGGGTACCCAAACGCGACACCGCCATCGGGCCCTTCCGGTCCCGCGCTGATGCGGTCGAGACCGCGGCGCTGCTGGCGCGGTTCACGGGTGTGCGCACGTGCACCACGCGGCTGAGCCGCGCCGCGCTGCACGTATGTCCTGAGCGCGAGCTGTCGCCGTGTCCCGCGCCGCAGGGCATCACGCCGATCCAGTACGCCTCGGCCCCCGCCAGGACCGTCGAGCTGATCGAGGGCAGCGACGGCCGCGCACTCGGCGCGGTGCTGGCGCACATCGCCGACCTTGCCGAGCGCAACCGCTACGAGACCGCCGCCCGGTTGCGGGACCAGGCGGCCGTGGCGATCGACGTGCTCTGGCGCGGCCAACGCCTGCGGGCGCTGGCCGCAGTCACCGAAATGGTGGCCGCCCGCCCCGACGGCGCCGGTGGATGGCACCTCGCGGTGATCCGGCACGGCCAGCTGGCGGCGGCGGGCACTGCCCGCCGCGGGGTGCCACCGATGCCGGTCGTAGACGCCATTTGTGTTGGCGCACAGGCGGTTCTACCCACCGAGGCGCCACTGGGCGGTGCGCTGGTGGAGGAGACCGCGCTGATCGCGCGCTGGCTCGCCCAACCCGGTGTGCGCATCGTCCGGGCCGAACCCGGCTGGGCCTCACCCGCGGCATCGGCGGGACGCTGGGCGGCATGGGCGGCGTCCGCCAGATCCGCGCGCGCCGCTGCCGATCAGGTCTTGGGCTCAGATCTTCTGAGTGAACCCCACCCATCGCGCGAGCAGCTTTTCGGCAGCACGGGAATCGATCGCGTCGGCGGCGCGGGCCAGGCCCGACTCCCAGGCGGGCACCCATTTGGCGTCGCTGGCTAGTCCCGCGTGGGCGACCATCGCGCCCGCTGCATTGAGCACCACCGCGTCCCGCACCGGACCCTTCGCTCCGCCGAACACCGAACGAACCTCTGCGGCATTGGCTTCCGCGTCACCGCCGACCAGCTCGGAGATATGGGCCCTCGCGAATCCGAACGCCGCCGGATCGAAGGTCAGCCGCTCGACGGTCCCGGCCTGCACCCGCCAGATGGTGCTCGTCGTCGTGGTGGTGAGCTCGTCGAGGCCGTCGTCGCCGTGCACCACCAGCACGCTGGACCGGCGTGTGGCGAACACTCCGGCCATCACCTCGGCCAGTTCGCCCCACGCGCAGCCGATCAACCCGGCCCGCGGCGCGGCCGGATTCGTCAGCGGCCCAAGCAGATTGAAAACCGTCGGGACGCCGATCTCGCGACGCACCACCGAGGCGTGCCGGTACGACGGGTGAAACTGCGGGGCGAATGCGAAGCCGATGCCGACCTCGGCCACACAGCGGGCCAGGTCGTCGGGCCCCAGGTCGATGCGCACACCGAGCGCTTCGAGGGTGTCGGCGCCCCCGGACAGCGACGACGCCGCGCGGTTCCCGTGCTTGACCACCGGCACCCCGGCCGCGGCCACCACGATCGCCGCCATCGTCGAGAGGTTGACGGTGTTTGCGCCGTCGCCGCCGGTGCCCACCACGTCGACGGTGTCGTTGCCGATCACATCGGTCGGCACCCGCCGCGCATGCTTGAGCATGGTGTCCGCCAGCTCAGTCACCTCGGCCGAGGTCGGGCGCTTCATCTTCATCGACACGGCGAAGCCTGCGATCTGTGCGGGAGTCGCCGCGCCGGTCATGATCTGGTCCATCGACCACGCCGCCTGCCCGGATGCAAGCGCCTGGCCTGTGGTCAAGCGGCCGAGGATCTCGGGCCACGTCGGGGAGTCAGCGGAAGTCACGCGCCGATTATGACGAATTGCGCGCCCCGGGTGGAGTTCAACAACTACAAAGCGTCATACTTGCGGGGTGACGAGCGCTGTAGGGACCTCGGGAACCGCAATCACGTCGCGAGTACATTCGCTGAACCGACCAAATATGGTCAGTGTCGGCACCATTGTGTGGCTGTCCAGCGAGCTGATGTTCTTTGCCGGGCTGTTCGCGATGTACTTCACTGCGCGCGCCCAGGCCGCAGGTGACTGGCCCCCGCACCCGACCGAACTGAATCTCGTCCAGGCGGTCCCGGTGACGCTGGTGCTGATCGCATCGTCGTTCACCTGTCAGATGGGCGTGTTCGCCGCCGAGCGTGGCGACGTGTTCGGGCTGCGGCGCTGGTACTTCGTCACGTTCCTGATGGGCCTGTTCTTCGTGCTCGGCCAGGGCTACGAGTACATACACCTGGTCGACCACGGCACCACGATCCCGGGCAGCGCCTACGGGTCGGTGTTCTATCTTGCGACCGGCTTCCACGGCCTGCACGTCATCGGTGGTCTGATCGCCTTCATCTTCCTGCTCGCCCGCACCACGATGAGTAAATTCACCCCGGCGCAGGCCACCGCGGCGATCGTCGTCTCGTACTACTGGCACTTCGTCGACATCGTGTGGATTGCGTTGTTCGCCACGATCTACTTCGTCCGATAATCGGGTCGCCCGATGCGATCGATGAGAAGGGGTTCGATGACCGAGAAGGCCCCCGGAGCCGGAAGGCCGGCGACGTTGAGCCACCGTCGGCTGCGCCGGCGCCTGTCGGCAGCTCTGCTGCTGCTGATCGGACTGGCAGTCGCCGGTGGCCTGGCGGCCACCCTCACGCCGGCGCCGCAGGTCGCGGTCGCCGACGAGTCGCAGTCCGCACTGCTGCGCACGGGCAAGCAGCTGTTCGACACCTCGTGCGTCACATGCCACGGCGCCAACCTTCAGGGTGTGCCGGACCGCGGGCCCAGCCTGATCGGCGTCGGCGAGGCCGCCGTCTACTTCCAGGTGTCCACCGGGCGCATGCCTGCGATGCGCGGCGAGGCGCAGGCGGCGCGCAAGCCACCGATCTTCGACGAGGCGCAGATTGACGCGCTCGGCGCATACGTACAGGCCAACGGCGGCGGGCCGACGGTTCCCCGCGACGACAACGGCCAGATCGCCCAGGAGTCGTTGATGGGCAGCAACGTCGCCCGCGGCGGCGACCTGTTCCGGCTCAACTGCGCGTCCTGCCACAACTTCACCGGCAAGGGCGGCGCGCTGTCTTCGGGCAAGTACGCACCCGAACTCGAGCCGGCCGAGCCCGCGCAGATCTACACGGCGATGCTCACCGGCCCGCAGAACATGCCCAAGTTCTCCGACCGGCAGCTGAGCCCGGACGAGAAGCGAGACATCGTGGCCTACGTCCGCGAAGCGACGCACGCGCCGGACCCTGGCGGCTACGGCCTAGGCGGCTTCGGTCCGTCGTCCGAGGGCATGGCGATGTGGATCATCGGAATCGTCGCCTGTATCGGCGCGGCTCTGTGGCTGGGAGCGAGGGCATGAGCGAAACCTCAGGCATCAAGGGCACGGACACCCCGGGTCAGATGGGCGTGCCCGGCCAGCCGAGCGATGCCGAACTGGCCTCGATGTCGCGCGAGCAGCTGGTCGAGCTGGGCGGCAAGATGGACGGTGTCGACACCGTCTTCCGGGAGGAGCGCTGGTCGGTTCCCGGCACCAAGGCCGAGAAGCGGGCCGAGCGCTCGGTCGCGTATTGGCTTCTGCTGGGTGGCTTTTCGGGGCTTGCGCTGCTGCTGATCTTCCTGTTCTGGCCGTGGGAGTACCAGCCGATGGGCTCCGCGGGCGAGATCTGGTACCAGCTGGCCACGCCGCTGTACGGCCTGACGTTCGGGCTGTCGATCCTCGCGATCGGCATCGGCGCGGTGCTGTACCAGAAGAAGTTCATCCCCGAGGAGATCTCCATCCAGGAGCGACATGACGGCCGCTCCCCCGAGCTCCACCGCAAGACCATCGCGGCCAACCTCACCGATGCGCTCGAGACCTCAACCCTGAAGCGACGCAAGGTGGTCGGCCTGTCACTGGGAATCGGTCTTGGCGCGTTCGGGCTCGGCACGCTGGTGGCCTTCATCGGCGGCCTGATCAAGAATCCGTGGAAGCCGGTCGTCCCGACCGCCGACGGCATGAAGGCCGTGCTGTGGACGTCGGGATGGACTCCCCGGTTCAAGGGCGAGACCATCTTTATGGCCCGTGCCACCGGCCTGCCAGGCGAATCGCCGTTCGTCAAGATGCGCCCCGAGGACATCGACGCCGGCGGCATGGAGACGGTGTTCCCGTGGCGGGAAGCCGACGGCGACGGCACCACGGTCGAGTCTCATGAGAGGCTCTCCGAGATCGCGATGGGCGTGCGCAACCCGGTGATGCTGATCCGCATCAAACCGGTCGACATGCTCAGGGTGGTCAAACGCAAGGGCCAGGAGAGCTTCAACTTCGGCGAGCTGTTCGCGTTCACCAAGGTGTGCTCGCACTTGGGTTGCCCCTCTTCGCTTTACGAGCAACAGACTTATCGAATCCTCTGCCCGTGCCACCAATCGCAGTTCGATGCGTTGCACTTCGCGAGGCCCATATTCGGTCCGGCTGCGCGCGCCTTGGCGCAGCTGCCCATCACCATTGATCAAGACGGGTACCTGGTCGCCAACGGCGACTTCATCGAGCCCGTCGGACCGGCATTCTGGGAGCGGCGATCATGAGTCCACTCAAACCTCCAAGCCTCGCGGAAATCGCCGCCAAACAAGGCGACGACATCGATTCGCGCTATCACCCTTCGGCGGCGGTGCGCAGGCAGCTGAACAAGGTGTTCCCGACCCACTGGTCGTTCCTGCTGGGCGAGATCGCGCTGTACTCGTTCATCGTCCTGTTGATCACCGGCGTCTACCTGACGCTGTTCTTCGACTCGTCGATGGCCGAGGTCACCTACAGCGGCGTGTATCAGCCGCTGCGCGGCGTCGAGATGTCCAAGGCCTACGCCTCCACCCTCGACATCAGCTTCGAGGTGCGCGGCGGCCTGTTCGTCCGGCAGGTCCACCACTGGGCGGCGTTGATGTTCTCCGCGTCGATCATGGTCCACCTGGCGCGCATCTTCTTCACAGGGGCGTTTCGCCGTCCCCGCGAAACAAACTGGGTAATCGGCTCGCTTCTGCTGATCCTGTCGATGTTCGAGGGCTACTTCGGCTACTCGCTGCCCGACGACCTGCTGTCCGGCATCGGTCTGCGCGCGGCCCTTTCCTCGATCTCCTTGGGCATGCCGGTGATCGGCACCTGGCTGCACTGGGCGCTGTTCGGTGGCGATTTCCCGTGCGGCGGGCTGGGATATCAGTGTTCGGCCGACGGCATCCTGCTGCCTCGCATGTACGCGCTGCACATCCTGCTGCTACCCGGAATCATCTTGGCGCTCATCGGTGTTCACCTGGCGATGCTGTGGTTCCAGAAGCACACCGACTTCCCGGGACCAGGTAAGACCGAGACGAATGTCGTCGGCGTGCGGGTCATGCCGATCTTCGCCGTCAAGTCCGGAGCGTTCTTCGCGATCATCACCGGCATCCTCGGCCTGATGGGCGGGCTGTTGCAGATCAACCCGATCTGGCAGTTGGGCCCGTACAAACCGTCTCAGGTGTCGGCGGGTAGCCAGCCCGACTTCTACATGATGTGGACCGAGGGCCTGGCCCGTATCTGGCCGCCGTGGGAGTTCTACCCGTTCGGCCACACGATCCCCGCTGCGGTGGCGGTTGCCCTAATCATGGGCTTGGTGTTTGCGCTGCTGATCGCTTGGCCGTTCATCGAGGCCAAGGTGACGGGAGACCGCGCGCACCACAATCTGTTGCAGCGGCCGCGAGATGTGCCGGTGCGCACCGCAATCGGCGCGATGGCGATCGCGTTCTACATGGTGCTCACGCTGGCGGCGATGAACGACGTCATCGCGCTGAAGTTCCACATCTC
>Ga0105247_10000267_pt1 | contig 48481 bp, 44 predicted proteins | sample KBSS24metaG_FD_81519 | JGI IMG/M metagenome (GOLD analysis project Ga0105247, IMG submission 81519) | Switchgrass rhizosphere microbial communities from Kellogg Biological Station, Michigan, USA - KBS S2-4 metaG | ecosystem: Host-associated > Plants > Roots > Rhizosphere > Soil | place... | reverse complement strand
GTACCTGGCCCTGAAATGTACCTTTGGTCGGCTCGACGACCAAGTGCTGGAGGCCATCGCTGCCCGTAGCATGTGTCATTCTCGTCAGCGCGAATTGGCTCTGGTCATAGGCGAGCGAGACTCCGTCGTCTTCGTACAGTTCGAAGCTACCATTGCCTGCTCCATAAACATTCAGGATGAGGGCGTCGAGCGGTTTCTGATCGGAGTAGTCGCTTGCCGTCTGCTCGGGAATGAGGGCACCTTGCCGAACGAACACCGGTGTCTCATCAGCTGCATAGTGAGCGGTAAAAGTGGTGCCACCACTGTGATGTTCGCCGGTAAAGAAATCCATCCACGCACCCGGTGGAAGATAGATGGTTTGATCGCCGCTTGCGTTGAGCACAGGAGCGACCAGCATTTGGTCACCGAAGAAGTATTCGCGGGAATACCGGTAGGCCTCTTCCAGATCCGGGTACTGCAGATACAGCGGCCGTAGGATTGGCAGGGACTGCTTGTGCGCCAGCCAGGTGTACGTATACAGGTATGGGATCAGCTGGGTGCGCAGAGTGAAGTATTTCTTCATCAACGCGACGCCCTCGTCGCCATAAACCCACGGCATACGCATGTTGCCCTCGAGTGGGTTGGCGTGCGCGCTGTGCATTCGCAGGATCGGGCTGAAGGTGCCGAACTCGATCCAGCGCGCATATAGGTCGTAGTCGATCTTGGCGCCGTGGAATCCACCGATGTCGTGACTGATGTAAGGAACGAGCACATTGCCGCCGCGCGCGGTGAACGCGACTTCGTAAGCGAGCACCGGCCATTGAGAGTAGGTGTCGCCAGTGAAGAATCCAGGATAACGCTCGCTCCCCCAGTCACCGTAGCGGCCCAGGATGAATCCGCGCTTGCCGGTTTCCCGCTGCGAGTAGTCATAGAACACCTTGTTGGTCCAGAGCTGCTTGTTGAGGCCCGGCATGTCAACAGCACCGCTCCCGCCATCGACCCACCAGATGTCCACGCCCTGCTGCATCAACGGTTTGTGTAGCTCGCGCATGGAAATGCCGGCTTGCTCCTTATTTGACAGGTCGAAATAGATCCGCTTCGGCGGCTCGACGTCCCTGATCGTCATCGGGCCAAGGAGGATTCCACGGCCGTCGGCGCCGGGCTCGACACGCAGCACAATCTCGTTCCGCTGTCCTGCCTTGACGTAGGGAGTCAGGTCGGTGTACGTCAGGCGTTGCGGCCAGTGGACCTGGCTATGCGTCGCATCGTGCCCGTTGACGGATATCTGATAACTCTTCTTCACTTCGCCCAGGTACAGATACAGGGCGTCAGGCAGCCTTGCCGGTAGCTGAAACGATGCCCGATACCAGACAGTCCCGCCGGAGTCGGTGGAAGACTTCCACAGCCTCGAGATATCCATGTCGAACGACGGCTTTGCGGGCAACGGACGGCCGAGCGCTTTCAGCACTGCCGGCGCATGGCTGTCAGAAAACGACAGGATGCTTTCCTCGGTGTTGGCATAACCCGGATGGTCATTGAGGCTGAGCTTGATGCCCTGGCCGTGCAGCCAGCTCGAGAGCTGATCTGGCTGCGGTATGAGCGGGCTCCAGTCATAGCCCCCGTCCCAGCCGTAGTTGTGCCAGGCAAAATCCAGCACCAGCACGTCGAACGGGATGTGGCTCGTGCGCAGCCGCGAGACTTCCTCCTCGAGGTATTGCTGATTGTAGCGTTTGAACTCGGGTTGGTCGGCCGCCGCCGTGCCGGGAAAGTATTCGAAGTTGAAATCCGTGATCCAGGGGCCGAGCACGTAGCGCGGGATCATCGGTACAGGGCCGCAAAGCTGCGCGTATTCCCCGAGCACCTTCCGGTAATCGCGGTTGTATGTGAAGAGATACCAGTCCTGTCCGTTCTGCTGTGGCCGCGGCTCTATCCACTCTTTCTGCTGATTCCACACCGGGGTCTGGCTATCGTCCATGAACGCATAACCGCTGCGGCTCAACAGCCCAGGCTTAGCCTCACCGAGCAGGACGTCGATCCCCGGGATGATGTCGTTGACCGGACTTTCGACATCTGTATGCCCTTCGGGGAGGTTGTCTTTGCTGACATTGTCCAGCGAATAGGTGAGCCCACCCAGGTTCTGCCGGTCCACATCACCCGGATGCCAGGCGTGTGCACCGCCGCCGGTGGGATCGTTCCAGGTCACCCCCAGGTTGACCGCGGTAAACGGACCGGATCCCATCCGGTAACGTAACGTCATGGCACCGGTGGTGGCGATCAGCCAACCATCCTTCTGCATGGAGTGGACCTGAACTGCGGGCCAATCCCTCTTTTGCACGACCGCGGTGGACGAATCGACAAACGTCGCAGAAGGCGAGTACTCCATCCGCACCAGTGAGGGTGTCAGGAACTCAAAGCGTGCGTTATCAGCGCGGATCGTGGGCGCGCTGAGTTTGGCGCAGGACGCCACGAATACCGGAGCCAATCCGATAAGCAGCCACTTCGCGACGCCACTCACTCCATCAATCCAATCTTCTGCAGAGCCCGCAGATACTCAGTCACCAACTCTTCGGGCACGGGGCCATACTCGGTAGTCAGGGCGGCAGTGATCTGGCTCGCCGTGCGGGTACCGTCGGCAAAGTTTAGGGCCTCGTAGGCATATTCCTCGCCGGTGCCCCAGGAACCTTCGTAGCTCAACAGGCGCGGGGTTGGAATGCCGGCTGCTTTCGCGTGGTCGGCGAAATAGTCGTAGCCAAAGACCATGAGGGGGCCCCGAGGGTCGGGCCGGCGATGGAAGAGGGGCGTGCCGTCGCGGCCCGTGGCACTGCTGTGGGGGCGGCGGTGATTTGCCGGCGCGGCGGCGGAGGAGGAGTACGCAGCGATTGAGTTGAGAACGCTGCGCTCGTGTTCCCTGAGGGCGCTCAATACGGCCAGCGGCGCTGACGCGGGCCCAGGCGGCGATGCGCCCCCCGCAGGCGCCGATGCGCCTCCCGCAGGCGCCGACGCGCCCGACCTTGCGCCCACCGGGACCGGGTACCGCCCCAACATCTCCGCCATCCGCAGCAGTCCCCCGATCTCAACCGCCCGCTTTACCGAAGCAACGTCGCGAGGCGAAAAACTGGCGAGGAAGTAGCCGCTGGCTGCGCCAATGAAGGCCGCCCGCTTGAGCTTGGTAGGGTCAATGTTGGCCGCGGTGTCGAAGTTGGTGTGAATATAACGGTCCGGCCAATCGTTCAGGTAGATCGAGGGAATACTGAAGGACGAGTCCTGGTAGACATCGTGGTCGCTCCCCATCGTGTAGCCTGAATACTCGGCGCGCAACGGCTCCTTGCCGCCTTCGGGCGCAACCAGCGGATAGTCGGCCGCTTCGCCCGCCGCGAACCGGTATGACTCAGTGTTCACCCAATTCGCGAACGCCCATGCCACATCGTGCACAAACGACGGCAGGCTCATTGGCCCGCGCGTGACATGAAAGACAGCCTTTGTATCCGGGCCGCCTCCCACCATATCCATGTGAATCGCGGTCTTGATACGCTGCGCGAATTCCGGCTTCGCATTGAGCAGCGTTACAGTTCCCTCTATTTCCGGTGGCCAGATGAACCTGATTGTTCGAGCCGGCCGGGGCAGCTTCCCGTCGCTGACCAACTTCTGGAGCGTCCGTGCGACCTCGAGTATGGTGACGCAGCCGCTGGCATTGTCATTGGCCCCCGGCCGCTGATGGTCCAGGTGGCAGGAAAATGCGATCTCGCTGTCTTTCAGTTTCGGATCGGCACCCTCGATAGTCGCAGTGACCACTTCATAGGAAGCAGCGTGTTGGCCCGCGGTGACCTGGGCATGTAGCTTGATTGTCGCACTGCCCCTCAAACGGTCCTTCAAGGCGCGAGCTGTCCGCAGCGAGACCATGAAGGCGAAGGTCTTGTGGGGTGAGAATGACTCCAGGTGCCCCCAGCGAATCAAATTGTCGTTCTCGCCGGACCAGGCTGTCTTCTGGTTCTGCGCGTAGCTGACGATACCCGCAGCACCGAACTGACCAACAGCGATGTCCTGCGCACTGCCCGCAGGTGCGGCAACGAGGACAATCTTGCCCTTGACGTCCTTGCCCGCGTAGTCGCTTACCTGGGTCCCATCACCCACATCCACCAAGTCGGCTGTTACATTGGCGGACTCGCTGTCCTCAGCCAACACGATGGGCTGCGCCGCGTAGCTGGCGATCTTTATCTCGGTCCCATCCCGCAGCTCTGAAAGCTCGCCTTCCTCGGCATCCCATGCCTGTCGGGCCTTTTGCGTGCCATAGGAGATCTTGCCGTCGGCCGGAAACTGCAGCATCTGCACATTACTCAAGCCGTAGGCGCGCGCTCGCTCCGCGATCAACTCGGCGGCTGCATGGAAGCCTTGCGACCCACGCTGCCGATGAAACCGCGCCAGTCCCTCGAGACTTCGCATCGCCGTCTCGCCGCTCAACTCATCCGCGAGTGCGGCCACTTCTTTTTCGGGCAGCAGCGGGGGAGTGTCGCCCAGAGTATGGGCGAGAGTGCTGCGCGAAATCAGCGTCAGCGATATGCAGGCAAAAGGTGCCAGTCGCACAGGTTGATCAGGGCAGGCAGACGCCGCCCCCTTGCTCCGCCTCGGCTGCGTTCGCACGGAACAGCCTGAACAGTTCCCTGCCGACACCATGCGCGTTCCCACTTACATCGGCGTTCGCGTTGGTTCGCTGATCCCAGATTGCGGGCGGCACATGTGCATCCAACGTCCCTGCAAAACTATCGAGCCGCACTACATCGCCGTCCCTGATCTTCCCAAGAGGACCGCCGCTGAGACATTCGGGGGTCACGTGAATCGCGGCTGGCACGGCGCCGGAAGCCCCTGACATCCTCCCATCCGTGATCAGAGCAACCTTGAAGCCCTTGCTCTGCAGCGAGGTCAGCGCGGGTGTCAGTTTGTGGAGCTCCGGCATTCCATTTGCTCGCGGGCCTTGGTGTCGAACCACGACAACTACATCACGCGCGAGCTCGCCAGTCTTGAAAGCAGTGATCACATCATCCTGCGAATCAAACACGCGCGCCGGTGCCTCGACGACGCGATGTTCGCCCTTGACGGCGGATACCTTGATGACCGAGCGCCCCAGGTTGCCACGCAGCAGCTTCAGACCGCCATCAGCGCTGAACGGATCGCTCGCGGGCCGCAAAACACTTGGATCGCCGCTCTGCGCCGGCGCCTCGCGCCAGGCGAGTCCTGCAGGAGACAGCCACGGCTCCTGGGTGTAGGCACGCAGTCCGCGGCCGACGACGGTCTGCACATCCTCATGCATCAAACCTGCCTGCAGCAGCTCGCGAATCAGGAACCCCATTCCACCGGCAGCATGGAAATGGTTCACATCGGCGCTGCCGTTCGGATAGATCCGGGCGAGGAGCGGCACTGCATCGGATAGCTCGCTGAAATCATTCCAATCGATGATGATCCCGGCCGCGCGGGCCATCGCGACGAGATGTAGTGTGTGGTTGGTCGAGCCGCCGGTTGCGAGGAGCCCGACGATCGCATTCACGACAGCCTCTTCGCTGACGATCTGAGCGAGAGACACATACTCATCGCCGAGAGCGGTGATTTTGGCGGCGCGGCGGGTCGCCGCCGCGGTCAGCAAGTCACGCAACGGCGTGTTGGGATTGACGAAGGCGCTGCCAGGCATGTGCAGGCCCATGACCTCCATCAGCATCTGGTTGCTGTTGGCCGTGCCATAGAACGTGCATGTGCCGGCGGAATGATAGCTGTCCGCTTCGCACTGAAGCAGGGCTTCGCGGCTTGCCTTGCCTTCGGCAAACAGCTGGCGGATGCGCGCCTTCTCCTTGTTGGCCAGGCCCGAGGGCATGGGGCCGGCCGGGACGAAGAGCGTGGGCAGATGGCCAAATGCGAGCGCACCGATGAGCAGACCGGGTACAATCTTGTCGCACACGCCGAGGCACAGCGTGCCATCGAACATGCCGTGGGACAGCGCGATGCCGGTGGACATCGCGATCACATCGCGGCTGAAAAGCGACAATTCCATGCCGGACTGGCCCTGGGTGACGCCGTCACACATGGCCGGTACGCCGCCCGCAACCTGGGCCGTTGCACCCGCTTCGCGCGCGGCGGTACGGATCAGACCTGGATAGCTTTCGAAAGGTTGGTGCGCAGACAACATGTCGTTGTAAGCCGTCACGATGGCCAGGTTCGGCCACCGAAGCTGCTTCAGCGCGTCCTTGTCCGCCGGAATGGAAGCGGCGAAACCGTGTGCCAGATTGCCGCACGACAGTCTCGAGCGCGTGCTCGCCGAGGCCGTCTCTGCCTGCATGCGGCCGAGGTAGTCTGATCGCTCCCTGCGACTGCGATCTCGGATGCGCGCGGTGACTTCGCTTACGATTGGATTGAGGCGCTGTGTGGCTGCGGACATGAAAAAATTTCCACCGTCGTAACAGAATGCTGCGGATAGTGTGTGAGCTTACAAGGATTCCTGCGGAGGTTTGAAAGCGTGCAGAAACTTCGGGCCCAATTGGGCCAGGCGAACGACCAGCCGGCGGCTACCCCGTTCGACATGCTGCTGTTCGGAGCGACCGGCGATCTTGCCCTGCGCAAGCTCGTGCCGGCGCTGTATCGAAGACACCTGGCCGGACAGATCGTAGCGGGCTCGCGCGTGCTGGCGTTGGCCAGAACCAGCCAGAGCCGCGACACCTATCTTGCCCAGATCGAGGAGACCTGTCGCAAGTATTTGCGCGTGGAGGAATTTTCCGCCGAGCGCTGGAAATCGTTTGCGGCACTCGTGGACTACCTCACCATTGACGCGACCCAGCCTCAGGATTTCAAGAAGCTTTCAGCCGTACTCGCGGGTCGCGACGACGTCGTTCGCGTCATTTTTCTTTCGACGGCGCCCAGCCTGTTCACACTTACGTGCGACAACCTCGCCGCGGCGGGGCTCGTGACGCCCAAGTCGCGCGTGGTGCTGGAGAAGCCGCTGGGCCATGACCGTACGTCGGCGGAGGCCATCAACCGCAGTGTTGGGGCTATGTTCGCGGAGCATCAGATCTACCGCATCGACCACTATCTCGGCAAAGAGACGGTGCAGAACCTGATTGCGCTCCGTTTCGGCAACACCTTGTTCGAGCCGCTGTGGCGACGTGGGCGCATACGCCACGTGCAAATCACTGTAGCCGAGCAGCTGGGCGTCGAGGGACGCGGGCAGTTCTACGACCAGACCGGCGCGCTGCGCGATATGGTGCAAAGTCACCTGTTGCAACTCGTCTGCATCCTCGCGATGGAACCGCCGGCCACCAGCGATCCGGATGCCGTGCGCGACGAGAAGCTGAAAGTGCTTCGGGCACTGCGTCCGATCCTTGACCGCGATGTTCAGACCAAAACGGTGCGTGCGCACTACAAGGCCGGGGCTGTGAACGGCCAAGCGGTCCCCGGTTACCTGGATGAGGCAGGGGTGCCAGCGGAGAGCACGACTGAGACATTCGTCGCGCTCAAGGCTGAGATCGACACCTGGCGCTGGGCTGGCGTGCCGTTTTACCTGCGGACGGGCAAGCGCTTGCAGGACCGTGTGACTGAGATCGTCGTTACGTTCGAAGACGTACCGCACTCGATATTCGAGGGGGCGGGCAGCAGCGATCGGTCGCCCAATCGGCTCGTCATCCGGCTGCAACCTCAGGAGAGCATTACGCTTACGATCCTGGCCAAGAAGCCTGGCGACGTCATGCGGCTGGCGCCTGTGAACCTGGCGTTGGATCTTGCCGGGTCCTTCAAGGAAAAGCCGGTGGACGCCTATGAGCGGCTGATCATGGACGTGGTGAAGGGCAATCTCACGCTGTTCATGCGTCGGGACGAGCTGGATGCGGCGTGGCGCTGGATCGATCCTATTCGTGAGGGTTGGGCCCGACACGATGAGCGCATCAAGTCGTACGTCGCGGGGAGCTGGGGGCCTGCGGCATCGAGCGCTTTGATCAGCCGAGATGGGTTCGCTTGGCAGGACGAGAGCTGATTCGCAGCGCCGTTGGAACCTTGAATCGGCCGCAGCGTTGATCGGCATTGGTCGTGGCTGGACGGTGGAGGACGCGCAGAATGAATGCGAAGAACGGGGATCTAGGGGCCGGCGGAGCGGACGCCGAACAGGTGAAAGAGCACCTCCGGGCAGCGAAGGACGCTGCTGCGAGTGCAGCGCGCGCCCGAGCGCAGCAGGCGCGGGACTGGGCCAGCACCCAGATCGACGACCTGCAGCAACGGGTCGAGGCACAGCCATACATGGCTAGCGCCTGGGCGTTGGGGGCCGGATTTTTGGCCGGCATCCTGTTGATGAGTCTCGTACGTAACAGCCGGCGGTAGCCCGGCGGTAGCCAAACTGAGGGCCTTGTCCTGAGGCCGTGACCGTTCAATGACACACCCGCCTACCGGGCGTGGTCTGCTTGGACCATGCACCAGATTGGCGTGGTGGGTCTGTCCTATCGACACGCGGGTGTCGATGAGGTCGCTCGATTTTCCGTCCCCAAAACGGAGGTGGCTGTGCGCCTCCCGGCATTGCGGGACGGTCTCGGCGTGTCCGAGGTCTTCTACGTTGGCACCTGCAATCGCGTCGAGGTTCTCTACGCGACCGCTGATGGCGTGCCAGCTGGCGATGCCCGAGGCGAGGTTTTCCGCGCGCTCATAGGCCGCGAGCCGAAGCCTGGCGAGGCTACGCGCATACTCCGCGCTTGGACCGGCGAAGCGGCCGTCGAGCATCTTTTCCTCGTTGCCTGCGGCCTCGATTCTGCGCAGGCCGGCGAGCAGGAAATCGCTGCCCAGATCCGGCTCGCGTGGGAGGCAGCCCGCGGTGCCCAGGTGTGCGGCCCCGTATTGAACAAGCTTCTGGGCGAAGCATTGAGCATGGCGAACCGGGTGCACCGGCTCGAAGCCAACGTGCGTTCGCCGTCGCTGGCCGATCTCGCCGCGGATCGGGTCATCAGGCATGTAGACGGTAAACCGGTCAGGGTGGCTTTGGTCGGGGTTTCGCCCATGACGCGGCGCTGCGGGATGATTCTGCACCGTGCGGGGATACCGCTTCTCGTAGTGAATCGCACGCTGCAGGCTGCCGAAGAGTTTGCCGAGACGGTTGGCGGTCGGGCGATCTCGCTAGATGGGTTTCGCGAGAGCCCAACGGATCTCGGGGCTCTAGTCCTTGCCGCAGGCGGCGGCGAGCCGGTGCTCAATGGGACCGCGCTGACGAACATCGCTGAGGCGGCGGGTGTTCGGACACCGCTCTTGATCGATTTTGGGGTTCCGCCCAACGCTGATCCGGAGGCCACTCGGGTCGCCGGAATCGCCCGTGTTGGAATGGACGATCTTATTCAAGCGGCGCAGGAGCGGCGGCTTGCCCAGCTCATGAGGCTGGCGCCGGTACGCGCTGCAATCGACGAGCAACTCACTCGGTTGCGCGGTGAGCTGGCGACGCGGGCCATAGGCAAACGCTTGGCGGACCTGCGGGGTACGTTCGAGCAGATTGCAGCTGAAGAAGCGGATCGCGCGCTTGCGGAAGAATTACGTGATCTCGACGAAGGGCAGCGTGAGCTTCTGCAGCGCTTCGCATCAACGGTTGCGAGGCGCCTAGCGCATCTGCCACTTGCGGGACTGCGGGCTGCGGCGGCGCATGCTAGCGCGGATGCTGTGGACGCGTTTTTCCGCGAGGCGCGGTTGACGCGCGAGATGCCGCCGACAGACAAAAGAGGTAAGACTAGTGAGCGGTAACAACATGAACTGGATCGCCCCGTGACCCAACATCCTCGTTCTCAAGAACTCTACGAGCGCGCCTGTCGCGTGATCCCTGGCGGCGTCAATTCACCTGTGCGCGCTTTCAAGGCGGTGGGTGGCACGCCGCTGTTCATCAAGCGCGCTGCGGGGCAACATCTGGTGGATGCAGATGGGCGCACCTACTTGGATTTCGTTGGCTCGTGGGGTGCGTTGATCCTCGGGCATTCACATCCCGCGGTCGTCTCGGCGATCGTCGAGGCGAGCCGCAGTGGCACGACGTACGGGGCGCCCTGTGCCGCCGAAGTTGAGTTGGCGGAGCGTATCGTCGCCTCCTACCCAGGGCTCGAGCAGGTTCGCTTCGTTTCCTCGGGGACCGAGGCGGTCATGAGCGCGATTCGAGTGGCACGCGCATTCACCGGCCGCGATCTGATCGTCAAGTTTTCGGGCTGCTATCACGGACACGCCGATCACCTGCTCGTAGCGGCGGGTTCCGGCCTGGCAACATTCGGCACGCCGTCCTCCGCAGGGGTACCTGAAGCCTTCACGGCCTGCACGCGAGTGCTGCCGCTGGATGACGAGGCGGCCGTCGAGGAATTGTTTGCGCGGGAAGGGGCACAGATCGCTGCCGTGATCATCGAGCCTGTGCCTGCAAATCACGGGTTGTTGCTGCAAAGACGCGAATTCCTCGAGAAGCTGCGTGATGTGACCCGACGTCATGGCGCGCTTCTGATATTCGACGAGGTGATCTCGGGATTTCGGCTGGCCCGCGGCGGAGTAGCTGAGCTCGTGGGTATCGTCCCGGACCTGGCCACCTTCGGCAAAGTGATTGGCGGCGGCATGCCGGTCGGCGGCTTCGGCGGCAGCCGCAACATCATGCAGCGCCTGGCGCCCTTGGGTGATACGTATCAGGCGGGCACGCTGTCGGGCAATCCCGTTGCCATGGCTTCGGGTATCACAACGCTGGACATCCTGATCAAAGAATCCGGATGGGAGCGGCTCGAGCAGATTGGGGCCCAGGTGGAGCGCTCACTGTTGCCCGTGTTGGCAGCGGCCGCATTCCCGATTCACTTCGTCCGTGCCGGCTCGTTGTTCTGGATGTCATTCCACGACGCAGCCGCTCCTCGTACCGCGGCATCGATGAGCGCAAAGGCGTTGGAGCGGTATGGCGCGCTCTTTCACGCAATGTTGGATCGCGGCGTCTATCTGCCACCATCCGCATACGAAGCCTGTTTCCTTTCGCTGGCACACACCAGTGCCGACGTCGAGCAACTCACCCGCGCGCTGCGGGAGTCGCTCGCGCTGATTCAATGAAAGCCACCCGGGTCTTTCAGCTGACCGCTCTGGCCCTCGTTATTGTGGCGGCCGTGCAGGCGGGCTATTGGCTGGTCGACCAGCGTTCTTACGCGATCGAGAAAGTGCGCGAGGCCCGTACCCTGTATACGCAGCAGATCAGTGCGGCCCAGGCCCTGTTGGATTCGGGAGCGTCGCCGGAGCAGGTTCGGTCGATGATGCCAGGCGTGGCGATCACTGAAAAACGTGCCTCGCTCTCGCCCGAAGTGGACCAGATGCTCATGAGCGAGGAGCACCGGCGCATCAATCAGTACGCCTGGGAAGGAGGGTTCTTCCTGTTGGCCCTCGCTCTGTGCAACGGCGTGATATTCCGTGCCCTGCGGGCGGAGGCCAGGGTGCGCCAGGAGCAGGACAACTTTCTCGCACTGGTCTCGCACCAGTTCAAAACCCCGCTGGCCAGCTTGCAATTGTCATTGGAGACAATGGCGATGCGCTCCCTGTCGGCCGAGCAGTCGCGCACGCTGATCGACCGCATGCTCTCGGACCTGGCGCGCATGGAAGCCATGGTCACGCAGATTCTGGAAAGCAATCGGCTCGAGCGCGGACGCATTGATCTCAAGGTCGAGCCGATCGAGTTGGGTGGCGCGGTCGGACGCGTCGTCTCCCATATGGATGAGCGTGCGGCCAAGGAGAAAATCACCATTTCGGCGGACATTGCCCGCGGTATGTACGTGCTGGCGGATCCGCTCGCCCTGGATGTCGTCGTGCGCAATTTGCTCGAAAACGCAATCGCGGCCGTGACGCCGGTCGGTGGCGGGACCATTTCGCTCACGGCACGCCGACTGGATGGTGAAGTCGAGTTGTCAGTCCGAGATACGGGTGTCGGTTTTCGTCCGGCTGATGGGGCGCGGCTGTTTGAGAAGTTCACGCGCCTGCACCCCGGAGGCGGCAGCAGTTATTTCGGCACGGGCTTAGGTCTGTACATCGTGCGGCGTTTGATGCAGCTCGCGGGTGGCCGGGTGAGCGCGCACAGTGAAGGTGTTGGGCAGGGGGCGCAGTTCGTGCTCGCGTGGCCCGTGGCACCCGCGGAGCCGACGTGAACGCCGGGACACAATTTTTCAACCGAATCCTGGTAGTCGAGGATGACCCGCACCTCGCCGCGGGTATCGTGGATAACCTGCGAGCCGAAGGCTACGCAGTGCACGCCGTCACGGATGGCCAACAGGCACTCGACTGGCTCACTGAAGAGCAATGTGGGCTGATCGTTCTCGATGTGATGCTGCCGGAGCTCGACGGCTTCACTGTTTGCCGCACTCTGCGTCAGCGTGGCGATAGCACGCCGGTGCTGTTTCTGACGGCTCGTGCGATCCTGCCGACCGCGTGACCGGGCTCGAGGCGGGCGGCGACGATTACATGGCAAAGCCGTTCCATCTGCAGGAATTCCTGCTGCGCGTGCGCGCGATATTGCGGCGCTGGGACTGGTACCGCAACGCCTCCGCGACACCCGCCAGCGCGGTGTTGCAATTTGCAGGCAATGAAGTTGATTTCCGGGCGTTCCGGGCGCGCTCGTGGAACGGGATTTCCCAAGAGCTCACCGAAAAGGAAGCCATGATTCTCAAAGTACTGGCGGAGCGCCCCGGCGAGATCGTGTCGCGCGAGGATCTGCTCGAGAAGGTCTGGGGCTATGACGTGTTTCCCTCCACCCGCACCGTGGACAACTTCATCCTGAGACTGCGCAAGCGTTTTGAGCGTGATCCGGCCAATCCGAAGCACTTTCTCACGGTGTGGGGTGTGGGCTACCGGTTCATGATCGAGGGCGAAGCATGAGCCGCACAATTCGCATTGGCACGCGCGGCTCGGCGCTCGCCCTGTGGCAGGCGCATCATGTCGAGGCATTGATCAAGTCCCAGCCGGACGCGCCGCCGGTGGAGTTGGTTCGGATTCGTACTGAGGGGGACGTTCGCACCGACGTGCCGTTGTGGCAGATCGGCGGGCGCGCGTTCTTTACGAAGGAGATCGACAAGGCGTTGCTCGGTAACGAGATCGACATCGCCGTGCACAGCCTGAAGGATTTGTCCACGGTGTTGGAGTCTGGCATCGAGCTGGCGGCCGCGCTGGTACGCGAAGATCCGCGCGATGCGGTCATCAGCCGTTCAGGGCAGCGGCTCATCGATTTGCCGCGCGGCGCACGTGTTGGCACCAGCAGCCTGCGCCGTAGAGCCTTCATCGCTCGAGCGCGCCCTGACCTGCAGCTGCTGGAGTTGCGCGGCAACGTGCCAACTCGAATCGAGCGACTCAAGAATGGTGACTACGACGCCATCATCCTGGCTGCCGCCGGATTGCGGCGGCTCGGTCTCGAGCAAAACATTTCAGAGTTCCTGTCGCTGGAAGCGTTTCCGCCGGCTGTTTCACAAGGTGCGATCGGTGTTTGCATGCGGACAGGGGATGCCGAAGCAGGCCACTGGTTGCAGAAGCTTGACGATCGTGCATCCCGGCTCGAAACGACTGCCGAGCGCGCGTTGCTGCGCAGACTCGAAGGCGGATGTCAGGTTCCGTTAGGTGCCATTGCAACTCTGGCAAGTGATGACACGCTGAGGCTGCACGCCGCGGTCTGCGCGCTGGATGGCTCGAAGCTGCTGCAGGCAGAAGCTCAGATGCCTGCAACACCTGCCAACGCCGTCAGCCTTGGACAACGACTCGCCGAAGATTTGCTCTCGCAGGGAGCGGCCCAATTGATTGCAAATGAGCGCACGGCGCGCAGCCTTGCAGCGGAGGAACCTTGACGGTGGATGCTCCGTCAAAGCCGCCGCATGGCGAACCTGATGATTCGAGCGTCGAAGCGTCAAGCAAGCTCGTGGTCGTAACCCGCGCGGAGCCTGACAATGGTCCACTGACCTCACAGCTGCGTGATCTGGGACTCCAGGTGCTTCTCTGGCCGGCCGTCAGCGTGGCTGGCGCGCAGACCGGTGTTCTCGAAGAGACGCTACGATCAATCGCCGAGTTTGATTGGATCGTGTTCGCAAGCCGGTATGCGGTCGCCGCCGTCACCGAGCGTGTAGCCGCCGCGCCCCCGAATTTGCGTGTTGCAGCCGTGGGGCAGGCGACCGCACAGGTTCTGCACCAGCGGGGTTGGCCGGTTGACCTCCTACCCGAAGATGCCAACGCTGCGGCGTTGGTTTCAGCGTTCGCGACCAAGCCCATCTCCGGAATGAAAGTGCTTTTTCCCGCCAGCTCCCGGGCGTTGCCCACGATTGCGGCAGGGCTCACTCAGTTGGGCGCAAAGGTCGTGCAGGTGGAGGCTTACCGCACCGAGCCGGCTGCGCTGGATGTTGCTGCCTGCCGCGCAGCTATTGAGCGCGGCGGTATCGGCGCTGTCACGTTCGCGAGTCCGTCGGCGGTCATCGAGTTGGAGCAGGCACTGGGAAAGGAGTCTTTTGACCGGCTGCTGGCGGGCGCCAAGGCCGTGGCCATTGGACCCACTACCGCGCGCGAGCTCGCGGCTCGTGGCCGCGGGTCCGTACTCGCCGAATCCGCCACCTTGCGCGGGCTCGCTCTAACCACTTTTCGCTTAGTTCAAACGAGGCAGTGATCATGGGATTTCCGTTGCACAGACCGCGGCGGACGCAGCAGTCGGATGCCTGGCGGCGTATGGTGCGCGAGACGCGCCTCACGCTCGATTCGCTGATCTATCCGCTGTTCGTGGTGCCAGGACGCGGCGTAATTAACCCGATAAGCAGCATGCCGGGCATCGCGCAGCTGTCGGTTGACGAGGCCGTCAAGGAGGCACGGACGGTAGCCGCAGCTGGAGTTCCGGCGGTGCTGTTGTTTGCCGCGCCCGCGACTGCGCACAAGGATTCGAAGGGCAGCGCAGCTCTCGATCCCAAGGGCCTCGCGGCTCAGGCCATCTCCGCCATCAAGGATGCCTGCCCGAACCTCATCGTGTGGGCTGACGTGTGCTTGTGTGGATCCACGGACCATGGCCACTGCGGTCATATCCTGCCGAAAGGTCAGATCGACAACGACTCGTCCGTCGAGACACTTGCACAGGTCGCCTTGAATTACGCGCGCGCCGGTGCCGACGCCGTCGCACCAAGCGACATGATGGATGGCCGAATCCTCGCGATGCGCACGCTGCTCGATCGGGAGGGCCACTCGACAACCCCGATTGTTTCGTATGCGGCGAAATACGCGTCGTCATTCTATGGACCGTTTCGCGAGGCGGCCGAATCGGCGCCTGCGTTTGGCGATCGACGGTCGTATCAGATGGATCCCGCCAACGCCCGCGAAGCACTCCGGGAAGTCCTGCTCGATGTGGAAGAAGGCGCCGATCTCGTGATGGTGAAACCCGCGGGACCGTATCTCGACATCATTCGACAGGTGCGCGATGCCGTGAAACTTCCCGTGGTTGCCTACCAGGTGTCAGGGGAGTTCAGCTTGATCAAGGCCGCCGCAGAACGCGGATGGATTGACGAGCGCGCGGCGGCGTTGGAGACCCTGACGGGTATTCAGCGGGCCGGCGCCGATCTGATCATCACTTATTTCGCGCCGAAGATGGCGCAATGGTTGGCAGCATGACCTCGCCTCAGGGGACCCACACATCCACTTTCATTGCTGCGTGCCGCCGCCAGCCAGTCGCGCACACGCCGATCTGGGTGATGCGGCAGGCCGGACGCTATCTGCCCGAGTATCGCGAGCTGCGCTCCAGGGTCGACTTCGAATCGCTGACACACAAGGCGGAGTTGGCTGCCGAGGTCACCATTCAGCCGCTGCGCCGCTTCGAGCTGGACGCGGCAATCCTGTTCAGTGACATCATGACTCCCGTGCAGGGCATGGGTGTTGATCTGTTCTTCGACCCGGGCCCGGTGGTGCGCAATCCGATCCGCACGGATGCGCAGATCGATGCATTGCCGCCGCTCGTCCCGGAGCGCGACGTGCCGTTCGTGCTCGAGTCGATCAAGCTCATCCAGCCGGAGCTGCCGCGCGGCGCACCGCTCATCGGGTTTGCCGGCGGGCCTTTCACGCTGTTGTGTTATCTCGTCAGCGGCAAGCCCTCGAAGGAATTCGGTGTTGCCCGCTCGTTCCTGTACTCGCAGCCCGGATCGGCCGAGCGCCTGCTCGATCACCTCGCCGATGCCATGGCCGCCTACCTGGGCGCGCAGGCGGCGGCGGGTGCGCAGGCGTTGATGTTGTTCGAATCGTGGGCAGGCCTGCTCGCTCCGCGTGAATTCAGCCGGTTTGCCCTGCGTGCCGTGCGCCGGACGATGACGGCGCTGCGCAAGCGGACCGACGTGCCGCTGATCTACTACGTCAATCAGGGCTCGGCCCTCATGGAGACGGTTGCTGATCTCGATGTCGATGTGATTGGAGTGGATTGGCGCTCGCCACTGAGTCAGGTCAGCCGCATAGTGGGCCCCAACAAGGCAGTACAGGGAAATCTCGACCCGGCGGCGTTGTTTGCGCCTCCGGGGGAGCTCGAGCGGCACGCGGACCTCGTGCTGCAGGAGGGGCGCGCAGCGCCCGGCCACATTTTCAACCTGGGACATGGCATCTGGCCCGAGACCAGCCCGGATGCCGTTGCGCGGCTCGTCGATCACGTTCACGAGAGCAGCTCGAAAGGCAGGCGCTGATCGTGTCTGCTGCTGTCACCTCGTCAAACGCCCCGGACTTCGCAGCTCCCGCGGCCGAGTATTTCCGCGATCTGCAGAGCCGGATCTGCGCGGCATTCGAGAGTTTCGAGGCGCACAGCCGCTTCGAGCGCCGCAACTGGAGCAAGCCCGAAGGTCACCGCCTGCAGGGCGGAGGCGAGTCACGCCTGATGCGCGGGCAGGTGTTCGAAAAAGTCGGCGTCAACGTCAGTCACGTGTGGGGCGTATTTTCTCCCCAGGCGCGCGGCCAGGTTCCGGGCTCTGAGGAATCGGAAGGGCGCTTCGTCGCGTGCGGTATTTCGCTCGTGGCGCACATGTGCAATCCCTATGTTCCCGCTGTGCACATGAATCTGCGCTATTTGCGGACGAGCCGCGGATGGTTCGGAGGTGGATCGGATCTGACTCCGACTTTCCCGATGGCCGAAGATACGGCAGCGTTTCACGAGGCACTCAGGAAGGCGTGTGATACCTACAGGCCCGATGCCTATGCCGAGTACAAGGCCTGGTGTGATCGGTACTTCTATCTGCCGCATCGGCAGGAGCCGCGCGGTGTGGGTGGAATCTTCTTCGACGAGCTCGCAAGCGGCTCCGTGGAGAAGGACTTTGCCTTCGTGAAGGCGGTCGGAGAGGCCTTTCTCGGCGTCTACCCCCGTATCGTCGCGCTACGAAAAGACACCCCGTTCGATGACGAGGCGCGCGAAAAGCTTCTGGTGAAGCGGGGGCGTTATGTCGAATTCAATCTTGTCTATGATCGGGGCACGAAGTTCGGTTTCAGCACGGATGCGGATCCGGAAGCCTATCTGATGAGCCTGCCGCCGCTCGTAAGGTGGTGAGCCGGTGACTCCAGGGAAGCTGGCGCAGCCAGTTGCCCGCGGTCCCGAGTGAGAACAGTTGCTGCTGCGATTTGGCCGCGGCCCAGTGGGCGCACAGCACGGCCGCGATTGCCTCGATGGTTTCCCCTGGCGGCTGCCAGGCCCAGTCGTTTCTTGATGTCACGCTTGATCTGCCTTTACTTGTGTGTGGTTCCCCTTTAGGTGAGCGCACGACCCGGCGCGAAGTTCCAACAAAATGTGTCTGATTGTAGAGACATCGGTGCGCCTCCCACCGGGGTGGGAGGCGCACCGGGGTCGATCAACCCTTGCGGGCGGACGCGACGAGGATGCCGGCGTAGCCGTACTGAGCGTTGTCGGGGCAGGGGATGACGTGCACGTCGATGCTCGAGCGGGCAAATCCGTTGGCTCGCAGCGAGTCAACCAGATCATCCTCCGCCAGATCGGCGCCCGGGAACAGCCGCTCGCCCACTTTGTAGGCCTTGCAGCGGTACAACGCATGCAGAATCAACAACCCACCCTCGTGCAATGTTGACAGCACGTTACACATGCAACGATGCCAGACCCGCTTGTCGCTCGACACCGCGTCGAGACAGAATCCCGATATCAGCAGATCGTAAAAGCCCTGGCGGTCCGGACCTAACGGGTGGCGCCAGCGGGCATCGCTCACGTGCAGGTTGCGAATGACTTTGCGAGTTTGTTCCTCACGCCGTTCAATGCGGCGGGCATCGGGTGTATCGCCTTCACAGGCGAGGATGTAGTGAGTGAAGCGATTCCAATCGTCGTTGGCGCTGGTGGAGCTGACCCAGTCCTGCACCTGCGTGAGGTTGTCTGGTAACCAGTCGGCCATGTCGATGCGGAACGTGTAACGGGCCGCGGCGATCGCACGGTGCAGCGTCGGGCCGCAACCGTATTCGAGCCCGCGGCCAAACTTATGCTCGATGCGCTTCAGCGTCTCGACCTGGTAGGCCAATACCACCTGCTCATCGGGCAGGACGACCTCGCTGTAATAGGTCTTGAAGTAGTCCTGTGCCTGCCACTGGGAATAGTCCGCTACCGCGGGACTGGGCTGTGTGCTTTCGCTCAAGAGAGACCTCCTGTTTCTCGAATAAAATCCTCTGGGGCGTCGTAAAGGCGCTTTACGCTCGCAAACCCTTGAGCTGCAGCCGCAATGCGTGCAGATTCGACTTGATTGCACAATCCGTCAAACTCAGCTCCTCAGGACGGTTGTGCGTCAGTGCATCGCAGCATGTGCCCTAACGATAAATACATCTGGTTAACGGGATGTAAACCTGAGCGACAATGAAGTCCGCAATGGAAGCAACTGAAGAATCCGAAGGCCGGTCACGTCCATGAACGCCTCATCACGAGTGATGTCGCCGGCAAGCGCGGCCGGCCCCGGCTCGGTTGCGTCCAACGATGCAACCGAGACTCAGGTCGGAGCCTGGCAGTGGGACTTTGGCGCCGGCGTGTTTTCGGTTGACTCACTTTGGTGCACCGCCCTCGGGATCAACGCCTGTCCCGGACCCGATCATCTCGAGGGTTGGGTAGGGCAGATTCACCCTGACGACGTTGCCGAGTTTCAGCGCAAGCGCGATGCGGTGCGCCACGGGCGGCTCGAGCGCTTCGAGCTCGAATACCGTGTACTCGTCGATGAGACCCGCTGGTTGTGGCTGCTTCAGCGGGGCCGGGTGGTCGAGCAGGACAGCGCCGGGCAACCCCTGCGGGTCGCTGGTATCTGCCTCGAGATCGATGAGCGCAAGCGGGCGGAAGTTGCACTGCAGGAGAACGAGGCCCGTTTGGCAACCGCGCTGTGGGGCGCGCGGGCCGCCTTTTGGCAGTGGCACGTAGCGAGCGACGTGGCGGTCATGAGTCCCTTGTGGTTTGCCATGACGGGCTACACCCGCGAGCAGTGGGAGAGCGTCCCGAACCCGTGGGATTCGCGTATTCATCCCGACGACCGGGCGGCCGTGCAGTTGCAGATCCGCAAGCACTTGAGCGGCCAGAGCACCTCCATCGAAGCCGAGTATCGGATCCGCACGGCCAGCGGCGAATGGAAGTGGATGCTCACCCGCGGCCGCGCCGTGGAGTGGGATTTCGAAGGTAAGGCGACTTCCGCGATCGGCGTGTCGTTGGATATCGATGCACAGAAACGCGCCGAGCGCGAGCTGCAGTCGAGCGAGACACGGCTGGAAACGGCAGTGTGGGGCGCCGGCATGGGGCTGTGGGAGTTGGATTTCCGCAGTGAGAACACCCGTTGGTACAGCGACTGGTGCGATCGGCTGGATCTGCATTCCTGCGAAGGTCACGACCATGTTGCCCGTTGGGACGCTCACATCCATCCGGAGGATGTAACAGTTGCCGCCACGCGGTTCAGCGATCACGTCGCCGGCAAGGCTGATTACTACGATGCGGAATACCGCATCCGCGACAAGAAAGGCCGGTGGCGCTGGTTGTTTGAGCGCGGCCGCGTGGTTGAGCGTGACGCCAACGGTGTTGCGCTGCGGATGGTCGGCGTCTGCATGGACATCGAGGAGCGCAAGGAGGCGGAGCTCGAATACATCCGCAGCCAACGCAGGTTGGAGGTAGCGCTGGAAAGCGCCCGCGGCGGCATGTGGGACTGGGATCTCACCAGCGGAGAAGCCCGCCACACCGAGCACTACTATCGCATCCTCGGTGTGGATCCGAAGTGCGGCGACCGCACCTGGAATTTCTGGAACGCCCGGGTGCATCCCGAAGATCAGGCCCACGTCGAGGCAGCGGTCAAGGATGTCATCGCCGGTCACAAGGACCTCTACGAAGCGGAATACCGGTTGCGGCACGAGGATGGCAGCTGGCGCTGGGTGCTCGACCGGGGCCGCGTCCCCGAGCGCGATCCGAGCGGCCGGGCCACGCGGATGGTTGGTTTTCTGGTGGACGTTACGGATCGCGTACATACCCAGGAGCAGCTGCGCCAAAGCGAATTCCGCTACCGCACTGTTGCATCGATGGCGCCGGGCTATGTGTTTGAATACCGTTACAACGCGGACAACCAGCCGGAGCCGGTCTGGGCGAGCGACGGCATGCAGGCCATATTCGGCTGCTCGCTGGAGAATCAGGTCGGCAAGTGGGACTCGCTGGTCGACGAGGAATGGCGGCCGATCGTTGCAGCGCGCCATGTGCGGATACTGCGGGGCGAGGCGCAGGCCGGCGAAACCCGCATTCATACCGTTACGGGCGAGCGGAAGTGGTTGTATGTCAGTACTCTTCCGGTCCGCGATCCGCGCACGGGTGCCGTCACCGGTGTCTTAGGGTCGGCTTATGACATCACGACCCGCAAGCTCGCCGAGCAGGCGGTGCGGGAATCCGAAGCCGTATTGCGGGCGGTCACCGAGAACACGCCGGACTGGTTGTTCCTGGTGGATGAGTCCCTGCGCGTGCGGTTCATGAATCGGCCGTTCGGACAGTACCGCGCCGAGGATGTCGTGGGACGCAGCCTGCTCGAGTTCATCCCGGAGGCGCACCGTGCGAATCTCGAAGATCTGTATCGGGGTGTGCTGGCAACCGGCGAGCCTGCCCGGTTCGAGCTGCGCCACCCGAACTCCAACAATACGCTGGCGCATCACGAGCACCGGGTGGTGCCGGTCGTTGATGGCGGGGTGGTTCGGTCGTTGACGGTTGCCGTCACGGACGTGACAGAACGGAATCGCGCCGAGAGCGCGCTGCGCGAGTCACAGATGACGCTGCAGACTGTTGCTGCCAGTTCCGCTGACTGGCTTGCGTTGTTCGACCGCCAGCGACAGTGTGTTTTCCTCAATCGTGCAATGCAGGGTGTGCCGCCTGAAGGCTGGATTGGAGCTCCAGTAGAGGATTTTGCCCCGCCAGCCGACCGTGCTTATATGCATGAGATATTCGAGCACGTCATGAACACCGGCGAGCCCCGTGATTTCGACCAGGTCATCGTCGATCCGAAACGCGGGCCCCGTTACCTCGAATTGCGCGCGCGCGCCGTCCAGGCGGATGGCCGCATCTTCGGTGCAGTGGTCAATATCACCGAGGTTACCGAGCGGCACGCGCAGCAGGATGCACTGCGGACCCAGGCGCGAATTCTCGAGACGATGCGCGAAGGTGTGGTGCTGATCGACGCTTCGTCACATCTAATCACGCTGACCAACGCGACATTCGATAAGATGTTCGGCTTCGGCGCGCTGGAGCTGCAGGGGCGGTCTATCGATCCCCTGTTCAGCATGCCCGCGCTGCAGCGCAAACGATTCGAGCGGACGCTGCGCGACAACCCGGATGCCGGCGAGGTGATGCCGGTGGAGTTTGAATGCGCGCGTAAGGACGGGTCACGATTTGTGGCGACTTGTGTCATCACGCCGCTGCGCATAAGCGGAACGGAGCGCTGGTTGGCGGTGCTCAACGATGTAACCGAACGTAAGCGGCTCGAGCGCGAAATCATAGAGATTGCGAACCGCGAGCAGCAGCGGATCGGGAGTGATCTGCACGACGGGCTTGGACAGGATCTAACGGGGATTGCGCTGATATTGCGGGGTGTGGCCGCACAACTGCGCAAGGAAGGCTCGGCCGCCCGCCAGGAAGTGGAGGAAGTTATCGGGCTGGTCAACAATGCCATCGAGAGCACTCGTTCGCTGGCGCGTGGCCTGTCCCCCGTGAGCGGTGAGCGAGGTGGCCTGGCCGCGGCCCTGCAGACGCTCGCCGCAAGGGCAAGTGAGCGTTATGGGGTGCGTGTTGAGTTTAGCGCTAACTTTGACGAGCCTTTGCGCTTGAGCGAGACGTCGGCCACCCACGTGTACCGAATTGTGCAGGAGGCGTTGACTAACGTCATTCGCCACAGCCGGGCGACCGATGTCACCATCAGTCTTGAAACTGTGAGTGGCGAATTGCATCTAAGGGTTGATGACAACGGCCGGGGGTTCGAGCAACCGGCCCCTGACAGCCCCGGAGGCCTGGGATTGAAGATCATGCGTTATCGTGCGCAAATGCTGGGCGGGGACCTCATACTCGAGTCAGGACCGAATGGTGGGGCCTCGGTGCGCTGCTCGTGTCCGTTGGATGGGGTCAGGATGGAGCGGGAGACGAGCCCGCTGGCTCCGGTAGCCCCGCAGCATTGATCGTTCGAGTGTCGGGTTCAAAGTTTGCTCAGGCAGCTTAGCCGGAAATGAAAATTCCTCCACGCGTGCCGAGTTTCTCAGCTGTAACCGCTCAGCGGCGCGTGCTGATCGTCGACGATCACCCGATCGTGCGGCAGGGCCTGCGCCGGATGATCGAGCCGGAGCCGGACCTCGTGGTATGCGGGGAGGTTCAGACCGAGCGGGAGGCCCGCACCGCAATCCGTGCTCTGTCACCCGATGTCGTCATTGTTGACATATCCCTCGCGCAGGGGGATGGATTGGAGCTGGTGCGTGATGTGCACGCGCAGCAACCCGAGCTGCCCATGCTCGTCCTGTCGATGCACGATGAGTTGATCTACGCCGAGCGCCTGCTGGCGGCGGGTGCCAGTGGTTACATAATGAAGCAGGCGGCTTCGGACCAGTTGCTGATTGCGCTGCGGCAGGTATTGGCCGGGGGCACCTACCTCAGTGAGTCGCTTGCCGGGAACCTGGGCCGCTCCGACAACGCGATCGGGGGCGCCGGGGGGGCGGCCGATCCCATTGACCGGCTGAGCAACCGGGAGCTGCAGGTGCTCAGCCTCATCGGCCGGGGAATGTCCTCCCGCGAGGCTGCGGAGGCACTCGGGCTGTCCGTCAAGACGGTCGAAACGCATCGGCAGAGCCTAAAGCGCAAGCTCAACCTGGCCACCAATGCGCAGCTGCTGCAATATGCGATCAACTGGTACGCCAGCCGGAGCAAGCCGCCGGCTGCTTCTGGACCGGAGCCGGATACCGCAGGGGGCTAGCATCCGGGTCTGGCGCTGCCTTCCCGGGTTCAGGGACGCTTTAAACGTTACGCTTTCTTGACGCCTCTAAGAACACGAATGACAGAGGCACAGGGACAGGACTCACCGATCGATTGGGAAGGCGCGCTGGTACAGCGTGCCCGGTCCGGGGATACCCGCGCCTTCGAGAGGCTCTATCGTGAGCACGCAGGCAAGGTATACGGATTGTGTTTGCGGATGACCCGGGACACCGCGCTGGCCGAGGACTGCACCCAGGAGACGTTTGTGAACGCCTGGCGGGCCCTGGGCCGGTTCGAGACTCGCAGCTCGCTGGGTACCTGGCTGCATCGGATCGCGGTCAATGTGGCACTCGGAAAGCGGCGAAAGGCGACGCCGGTGGTAGTCGCCTCCGAGAATGTCGAGGTGGAGGATGAGGCCGTCGAGACCGAGTGGACCCTGGAGACGCCATTGGAAGTGAGCGAGATAGAGACGGCGATCGGCGAGTTACCGGAAGGTGCAAGAGACGTTCTGGTGTTGTACGCGATTTATGGCTATTCGCACGCCGAGGCTGCAGAGATGCTCGGCGTAGCGGAAGGTACATGCAAGGCACAGCTTCACCGCGCACGCGGGTTGTTGCGGGCCAGGCTAGGAGTGTGACATGACGAGCAACGGAGAGCGGAAGATCAGCTCGCTGCGCGATCTGCCGCTGGACATCGCTCCTCCACGGGATTTGTGGCAGGGGATCGAAGCGCAGCTCGAACAAGGTCCATCCGCCGGCCGGGCCCGCGATGGAGTTGAGCCTGCGCGCCGCTTCGGGCGGTCCGCACGCATGCGGGTGTTCGCGGCCGCGGCGATGGTAGCCGCGCTGGCTGTTGGAATCTGGATTGGCCGGGCCGTGCTGCCGACGCAGCCAGCGGGTGTCGTTCAGAGTGCATCCAACATGCCTTCCGGCAAGTCTCACGGCGAGCCTGCCGGCGAGCCTTCCAGCGAGCCTGGCGCGTGGCATGCCGCGTACATCATGGATTCCAAATACACCCGCGAGCGCGCCCAACTGGTGAAAGGTCTGGAAGCGCGGCTGGCGGCTCTGCCACCCGAGTCGCGCGCGAAGGTCGTGGCGAGCCTGAAGGCAATCAACGATTCCAAACGGGACCTGGAAGCGGAGCTCGGCAAGGACCCGAGCAACGCGCTGCTGCAGGAACTGCTCGTCAACACCTACCAGGATGAGATGCGCGTGCTGAATGCCGTACATGAAGCCGGCAGCTCCGGCGAGGGGATTTGAATGCGTACCGCTGTGAAACAGTTAGGGGCGTGGACGCTCCTGGGCGTGAGTACCTGTCTGGCAGGGCTCGCTCATGGGGCAGATTCCAACTTCGAGAAGCGGCTGGAGGCCGAGCCTCACGGCATGGTCGAGGTCTCCAATGTGGCGGGAACCGTCGAGGTGCTGGGCTGGGACAGGCCGGAAGTCGAGATACGGGGCGAACTGGGCGCGGGAGTCGATCGCGTTGACACGGCGAGCGACCATGGGCGGATCACCATCAAGGTCATTGTGCCCAATCACTCCTTCCGCAGCGCTTCAGCGGATCTGCATATTCACGTTCCCCGGGGGAGTGATCTGGATATCTCCGGAGTCAGCGCCGATGTGACCACCTCCGATGTGGAGGGGTCGCAGCTGCTCAAGACCGTCAGTGGCAACATCAAGGCCGATGTGCTCCAACAAAACATCGAGCTCAAAACCGTCAGTGGAGACGTGGTGCTGCGAGGGCGCAAGAAGGAGGCGGGCGCTGCGGGAATTCATGTCAGTACGGTCAGCGGCAACATTCGGATCGACCGCGCAGGCGGGGACGTGGAGCTGACTAGTGTCAGCGGTGATATGAATGTGCGGCTGGATCACCCCGCGCATACCGTTCGGGTGCGGACAACGTCCGGCGATGTGGGCTTCGAAGGAGGGTTGGCACAAGGCGCGTACCTCGATGGCGAGTCTGTTAGCGGAGATTTGACGGTACGCGCCAAGCCCCAGGGACCTCTGGAGTACGAGGTCAACACCTTCAGTGGGGACATCACCAATTGCATGGGGAAGTCGGCCGAGCGCGTCTCCAAATACGGGCCGGGACGGCGATTGAATGGCTCAGTGGGTGCGTCTGGCAGCGGTGAAGCGAAAGTCCGGTTGAAGACGATGAGTGGTGACGTTGAGTTGTGTGACAAGAGTTGATTGCCTCGAATCACATAGGCGGATGCCGCGTGTGCCAGTCGGTCACGCTTTGGAACGCGGTGCCGGCGGCAATCAAGAGCGCCTCATCCCAGTCAGATGCGATCATCTGAAAGCCCATGGGCAGGCCGGACCCGCTGAAGCCGCCAGGCAACGTGAGCGTGGGGCCGCCCGTCAGATCAAAGGGTGCCGTGTATCGCTGCAGCTTCAAGATCAGCTCGGGCTGTGTGCCCAACGTCTGAATGGTGGTGAGATCCAGCGGCGCAAACGGATGTACTGGGGTCAGCAATACATCGATGTCCTGCAGCAAGCGCGCAAAATTTGCTCTGAGCTGCCTGCGGCGCAGCCGGATTTTCTGATACTCGAACGCTGACAGCGTACGGCCCGTCTCCAGGACTGAGGCGAGGACCTCTCCGTACTCGCTCTTTCTCGCCGGATAGGTCGCCTCGTGGGCCACCGCGGCTTCGACAGCGCAGGCAGGTGTCCAGTCAATCACTGATTGAGTCACGTCCGGAGCGCTGACTTCGACGATGTCGCTACCCAGACTGCGCCGGAAAACCGCTGTCACCTCCGCGAGCATGGCGCACACGGACGAGTCCGTGTCTTCGAAATTCCAACGTGGGTCAACCCCAACCCGCAGTCTCCGCGTTATGTTTGTTGACGCCGTAGTGCTCAGCCCCGGGCGCAGCAGTGAGCTCGGATCGCGGGCGTCGGGACCTGCGATGGCCGCAAAGAGCGCGCCTACGTCCCGAGCGCTGCGAGCCATCGGTCCGACATGATCCAGGCTCGCGGCAAGCTCCATTACGCCAAAACGGCTGACTCGCCCCCAGGTTGGTTTCAGCCCCGTGAGGCCAGTGGCGCCGCACGGCCAGCGAATTGATCCACCGGTGTCGGATCCCAACGCGCCGTAGCAGAGGCCGGCCGCGGCAGCTACTGCCGGGCCGCTCGAGGATATTCCAGTCCAGTAGTCTGGGTTCCAGGGATTGCGTGGCGGCACAATTGAAGGGTGATGATCGGAATAGGCTCCCTCCGTCATTTGCAGCTTCCCCAACAGCACCGCCCCGGCATTTTTCAGTCGCGCAACCACCGTCGCGTCCTCCACAGGCCGGAAATGCTTGTGAATAGGCATCCCTGCGGTGGTAGGGACGTCCTTCGTCCAGAGGAGATCCTTCACGCCAACGGGCACACCATGCAGCGGGCCTCGATAGTGGCCTGCTGCAATCTGCGCTTCGGCAGTCCGTGCTGCGGCCATCGCGGTGTCAGGCGTGACGAGAGCATAACTGTTGAGATACTTGTCGAGCTTTGCGGTGCGGCTGAGTTGCAGCTCCGTCACTTCCACGGGCGAGATCTCACGTGCCGCAAGCCGCGCGGCCAGCTCGGTGAGTTGCATGAAGTGCAGGTTGTCCGCCATGTCAGGAAACCTGGCCGGCCAGGACCTGGGCCACGAATCTGGCCGTCGCCTCACCGACTGCCTGAGGCGCCTCTTCCTGCAGGAAGTGCGCGCCCTGAACAGTGACTGTTTGCTGGTTGGGCCACGAGCGGCAGAACTCCCGCTGGGCACCGATCAGAAATCCCGCCGGCTCGGCGTCTATGAACAGCTTGGGAATCGGGCTGCTCGCCAGCCACTGAGAGTACGCCTCAACGATCCGTACAACATCAGCCGGCGAGCCTGCGATCGGTAGATCGCGTGTCCAGGCAAGCATGGGCATGCGGGAGAGTCCCGGATTGCGATAGTGACGCCGGTACACCTCGATGGCTTCGGCCGGAATGTGGCGCAGCGGTAACAAGTACTCTATGAAGAGGTTCTTCCTCAGAATGAGATCCTCGCCGGCGTCGGTTCGTTGCGCTTGAAAGAAAGCGCGTGTTGCCGCGGGCCACTCATCCCAGGAGCGAAACGGCCTGACGATCCCCTCCAGGTAGACAATCGCTTTCACCCGCTCGGGGTGTCTGTGCGCCCAGGAAAAGCCCAGGGCTGATCCCCAGTCATGCACGACGAGTGTCACGTTGCGGTTGATGTCCAGCGCATCGAACCAGGCGTCCAGATAACGTTGCTGATCCACGAAACGGTAGTTGCCATCCGGGGCGGGTCCGGAGTTCCCCATACCAACATAGTCCGGCGCCAGGCAGCGGCCCAGGGGCAACAGGTGCGGAATGATGTTGCGCCACAGGTAGGAGGGAGTTGGATTGCCGTGCAGGAAGACAATCGGGTCGCCCTCCGCGACGTCGACGTAGGCCATCTGAGTACCCAGCAGGCGGATGTGCTTTCGATAGGAAATATCTTCAGTGGAGATTTCGGGGTGACGCATGGTGAGCCTCCTTCGTGAGCGTTGCCGAACCGGGCCGCGAGGGCGCCCCTTTCTCCCTGAGCACCAACAAATGGTAATAGCTGGTGTCTGTGACGTCAACCGGCAAAACCGTTATACTGGTGTCGATGAAATTATCGGCAAAATTCCTGGTTCCGGCCCAGCTCGCGTTGTTGTATGACTTCGTGAATTCCCTCGATCTGCGGCAGTACACCGAGAAAGGTGTGCAACATTCGCGACATGACGAGCTGGCCACGGCGCGGCAGTTGGAGGAATGGCTGCGGGAGCGTGAGCTGCTCGATCCGGGCGCTCACCTGAGCGCGCATGGCCATCGTTTGGCGGTGAAGTTGCGCGCAGCCCTGCGGGACTATCTACAGGTTGAGCCGGAAGATCGCTTACAGGAGAACCAGGCGGCCGCGAAGCTCAACGAGATCAGCGGCGCGTTTGCGCTCGTAGTCGCAGCAGCGGACGGTGAGGTCTGTCTTACGCCGGCGCCGGGATCAAGTCCTCTCGGGCGGGTGCTCGCTGAGTTTCACCTGTTGGCAACGACAGCGCGGCTCGATCGCCTGAAGATGTGCTGTGCGCAGGAGTGCTGCTGGGTGTTCTACGACCGCTCCAAACCGGGAAATCGCCGTTGGTGCTCAGCGGCCCTGTGCGGAAATCGTCACAAGACGCGCAACTATCGGCAGCGTCAGCGGCAGACACCTTGAGGCGAATGGGATGCGCCACGCCCGCATTTACTCCAACGGCTGTGCCGGTAATGGCGTACAGTGCGGTCAACTATGCGTAAGCCAAACTATCAGCAGGCGCGGAAACAAAAGGAATTGTCCAGAAAGGCTCGTCAGCAGGAAAAGCAGCAGCGCCGGGTAGATCGTACGGAAGTACCGGGGGACGGCCCGCAGCCGGACACCCTCGAAGGATCCCAAGCCGCCGCTGGACATGCTGCTGACGATCCGGTTGGTAGCGGAGTATGAGGCTCGCCAAGGCTAACCCCGAGGTCGCCGCCCAGGATCGCGCCGACCGACTGCGCCGCGTCCGCTCGGCCGCGCAGGTGCTGCGCATCGCGTTCCCCGCCGTCCAACACATTCACCTGGGACTGACATTCGAGAGCTCGAGCCGGCTGACGCCTGCCTCGCAGTTGCATCAGTTGCATCCGCCGGCGCGGGCTTTCTTCGAGTTTCCGTGCCCCTACGCCGACTGCGGCGGCACTTTCGACCTGACCGCTGCCGTCAACCTTGCCTTGGCAGACCTGGCGCGGCATTCCGAGGGGGTGCTGAATTGTGAGGGACTGCGGCCTTTGACCTACGCGGAGCGGCAACTCTGTGGTCTGCGCCTCATCTACACGGTCGACGCGACGTTCTATCCGAAGTAACCGGGCCCACCCGAACGGGTGGCCGGACCAACGGTCCTAACGTCGGCGCACCGCGCTGACGGCCTCGACTTCTTCCGGCCGCGTAAAGTCGATGATGTAGTGATCGCCATCGAACTTCACGACTTTACCGGTCAGGTCAGGACGCACGTAGAAGCTCCGCGGGCCGGAGCTGTTTTCTTCTGTACGGCTGGTAACGACCATCCGAATCGGCAACTCGCCGTCACGGGCCAGTGTCAGATGCTCACTGAGCCGGCGTGAGTCTTCGGGATTACTCGTTTCGCGTGAGAGGCGGTCTTCGTACCGCAGTACACCACGGGCGGGGTGCCCGAAATGCGCATAGGAGCAGTTGAGCACCATGGCGCCGTCCTCCGCCATCGCGGAAGCGCACCTCAAACGGCTGTTGGGCTTGGCCCCAAAAGCCCGGAAAGCATCGACGAGACTGAGATTCATTAAGTCGCTCCGTACGCCCGCCTCACCTTGCGCTTTCCTCCGAAGGAACGCAACGCCCCCGGCTGCGGCAGCACGAAAGTCAAGCAATTGCCGGGAAATTACTGTAAGCTGACATGTAGCTCGTATTTTTCGGCTTGCCTGCCTTGGCCCTTATCGCCTTCCCGGCGCACTATCCGGCCAAAGTTTAGACACCCTCGCAAAGCACGGCGAACCTGTCCAGCCGGCCACAGTCCTGCCGGACTCTTACATTTCTTTTCGTGAGTAATTGCATTGACCAAGTTATATGTTGGAAACCTGCCCTTTTCGGCGACCGAAGATGCCGTCCGGGCCCTGTTCTCGAAGCATGGCACCGTTGAAAAGGTCTCCCTGATCACCGACCGTGACACGGGCCGCCCGCGTGGCTTCGGCTTCGTGGAGATGTCGAACGCCGATGCGTCGCGCGCGATGCAGGCGCTGAACGGCACCGACCTCGACGGTCGCTCGCTCAAGATCAACGAGGCGCAGGATAAGCAGCGCTCGGGCGGCGGCGGCGGCGGTCCACGCCGCTACTGAGGCACTGAGCCTTCGCTTTGGTTGCGTCCGGCGCTCATGGCGCCGGACGCTATCACTACTCGCGCCGCGGTCGCGGCTGCCATCCGGCTACCGCCGCTACAGTGGCCTCGAGCTGGATCTGCGCATCCGCTGTGAAGTAGGGCACGTGGTGGAAGTCGCGAATGGCGGCGATCCGATCCTCGTGCACGGTCAGCTCGATGAAGTTGGTTGCTCGCGCGCTCTGCGCAGAGGCGAGCACTGCAATCCCCTCCCGGCCGTCCAATCTCGCCGGAACCATATACCAGCTGGTGCGGCCGTCGTAGTTATGGAAGTAAACGCCAACTTCCTTCCGGCCCCTGCGGCTCGTGGCATCCACCACTTCCAGCCGGACATCGTCGATCAACATCGCGCGAATTCCATCCCAGTCCCGGGCATTGAAGAGCTCCGCGTAGCGACGAACCGCCGGTGAGACATCGCTCGGCATGACATCCGCAGCGGTGCTGGCCTGCGTGGACATGGCTTGCAGCCGCGCGCGGCCGCGATGCAGGGCGGCCTTCACGGCAGCCAGGCTGAGCTGCAGGCAGTCCGAAGTCTCTTCCAGCGAGTAATCCAGCACGTCCTTGAGGATTACACAGCTGCGTTGGATCGGCGCAAGCTCGGCAAATCGCGCAATGGCCAACGTCACGGCCTGCTCATGTGGCAGCAGCGTCTGCGGATCCGAAGCCCGGTCGATGAATTCATCCGCGTCCAGATCCAGTGGCTCGCGCATCCGTCGGTCGTAACGGCGCAGATAGTCGAGTGCCCGGTTGTGCGCAATTCGAAAGAGCCAGGCGCGCAGGGCCGGCGGCTCCTTCAAGGCTGAGAGCTCGTAGTAGCCGCGCGCCAGAGTATCCTGCACGACGTCCTCGCCGTCGATCACCGAACCAACCATGCGCGCGCAGTAGCGGTGCAGATCCGGACGTAATTTGGCGACCAGCGCGAGGAAATCACGCCGCGCCTGTTGCAGTTGCGGCAACGGCGGGCTCGCGTCCGCCATCGACGCGTGGCTTGGATCCGCCGGATCGTCTGCTGATTTCGGCTCCGATGTCATGCGGCGATCGGTTGTGAAGCCGGAAGGTTTCCCGCGCCGGCCCAATGCTCCGACTGCCGCATGCGGCCGAAGTAGCTATGAATGTGCCGGAACGGCGCGAAGTTGAATGGCACCAGGTTCACATAGGGCTCGAACGCGGCCATCGAGTAGTCAGCCAGTGTCAGATGATCCTCGACCAGGTATTTCCGCCCGTCCAGGTGAGCATCGAGAACCGGGGCAAAGCGCGACAGTGTCGCCCGCGCTTGCTCGATCAACACGGAATCGGGTTGACCGAGATTGTGCTTGGGCTTGGCGACGGTTTCGAATGCCAAGGTTCCAAGGCCCTTATTGAAGTACAAACCCTCCCAACACTGCCAACGTGTGATATCGGCGCGCGTGCGCGGATCGCGTGGGAACAGCGTGTTTTCGCCAGCCTTGTCGGCCAGGTATTGCATGATGGCCGCTGTTTCCCACAGCTTGAAGTCCCGATCCACCAAGGTGGGTACCTTGGCGTTCGGATTGATAGCGAGATACTCGGGGGTGCGCAGCTGACCGGTGAAGAAGTCATGGTGACGGATTTCGACGTTGAGCCCGAGGTGAAGAATGACGGCTTCGACTTTGCGGCCATTGGGAGCGCCAGGGAAAGTGTGCAGAATCATATGCGTACTCAGCGGCTGGGGAAGATTCCTCTAGGACGGCTGGGAGCCGCAAAAGGATGCGGGTAAGGGTACGGATCAAAATTTGCAGCGGACCTGTCGAACCCCGTCTGCCCGGAGCGTCTTCAAGTGGTGCCCGGTGCGGGTTGGCGCCGGGGTCCCATCAATTTTAAGGAGATACATGATGCCTGGCAGCACACCCCTCACGCCGGCGGCCGAGCTGGCAGAAAAGAACCGCACTCGCTATCCGAACGAGAGCGCGGAATATCGCCGCGCCCGGCAGGCCCTCCTCACAGAGGAAATCGAGCTTCGGCGTCACATCGAGCGTGTGGCCGAGCAACGCCGCGCACTACCCCCGGGCGGCGAGGTGACGAAGCACTATCGGTTCGAAGGTGAGCGCGGTCCCGTTAGCATCGCGGATCTGTTCGGTGACAAACAGTCGCTGGTGATCTACAGCTTCATGTTTGGCCCGCAGCGCGAGCGACCGTGTCCGATGTGCACCTCAGCGCTTAGCGCCTGGAATGGCGAAGCGCGTGATATTGAGCAGCGGATTGCATTCGCAGTGGTCGCCCGCTCACCCATCGAGCGGTTGGTGGCGTTCAAGAAGGAGCGCGGCTGGCGCGATCTGAAGCTCTATTCCGATCCGACAGGCGAGTTCAGCCGCGATTATTTCGCGATTGCTCCCGACGGATCCGACAATGCAGGCTTCAACGTGTTTACACGCCGTGATGGAAAGATCCGTCACTTCTGGAGCGGTGAGATGGGGTTCGAGCAGGCCGATCCGGGTCAGGATCCCCGCGGTGCGCCCGACCTCATGCCGCTCTGGATCATTCTCGATAATGTTCCGGAGGGCCGCGGCAAAGACTGGTATCCGAAGCTCGATTACGGCACGTAAGGATCAGCGCGTTCCCGCGGCGAACCGGGCCGGTTTCATCCCCCGGTTCCTACGGGCGTTTGACACCGCCGTAGGGCGCCGAGCACTTCATCCGTGGACATCACGTCTGCGAACAGGGCGCACATATTGTTCAGTGTGGCGTTGTGCTCGGCGTCGGTCAGGGTGGCGTTGGCATCGCTCACGAAGATGACTTTGTAGTTGAGTTGCATGGCATCGCGAGCCGTAGACTCGCAGCAGCAGTTGGTCAGCGTTCCAGTCACGACAAGAGTGTCGATATCGCGCGATTTGAGTATCCCGTGCAGGTCGCAAGTTCCCGGAATGAACGCGGCGAATCGACCCTTGTTGACCCTCAACTCGTCAGGGCGGGCATCGAGCTTCGGCCATAGATCCCAGTAATGCGCCCCGGGGGCAAATGCGGCTTGATGTGCCTGGCGGGTCTCTGGTGGAAATCGTGCGTAGAAGCACGACCAGTCGTCAAGGGCGTGCACAGGTGTAGTGAAGCGCACGAAGATGTTGGTTCCACCCGCCGCGCGCATGGCGCGCGAAATGGCGTTGACGTTCGGGACGATCTCGCGCGCGGTGGGCACCTCCACCGGTGCTCCGGGCTCCATGAACCCATTCTGCAGATCGATCACGAGGTGAGCCGTTCGTCGCGGATCGATATCCTCGAAGAGGTGTAGTCGACCGCCCCGTTCCCGGGCCAGACGCTCGACCAATTCCCGGCTGAGCTCGATTCTGTGCATGGCCACGTCCCCAAAGCCGTTCCCGCGGAGCACCACTCTATCAAAGGCCTTAAACAGATTCCGTATCGGAAATGACCGGGATGTCAGGGGGCGGGCGTCGCGAGAAACACATCCGTATGGTTTGGCTCGCTCGGGGTGCCGGGGCGGACGAAAAAAGGTAGGAACTGCGAGCCGGAGCTGGCGAGCCCCTGGTAATCGCCGAGGAAATGGCCTTCCGAAATCGCCGCCAGATCCAGGTCGAAGGGACCGCTGAGATGGGTTTCCGTCCACTGCGTCGTGTTGGTCGAAGTCACCATCCACGAGTCAGTCAGCAGCGTATTGGGGTCGCTCGTGTCATTGCGGAAATCATAGTAGATCACTGCGATCGTACCGTCGCCCCGCACTCGCACGGCCGGAGTAAATGCCTGAGTTGCGGGTGCTGTGTTGATTTGCACAGGCGCCGACCAGGTCGTACCGCCGTCCCCGGAGTGTGACAGCGCGATTCCGTCGCGTTGCCCGTTCGAAAAACGAGCATCCTGCCAGGTCACGTAGATGGTGCCGCTCGAGTCGCTGGCGAGGGCGGCCAGGTCAGAGCCATCGCGAATCGCTGTGTGGGTCTGGGGGTCCTTCGCACCGACCGCGAGCACGTCGGCGATCTTGACGGGCGCAGTCCAAGTGGCTCCGTGATCGTGGGACTGAATAGCCCGCAAGGAGGAGGTCACGGCACCCGTGGACGCGACGTCGATCTGCGTGAATACATTGACGAGCGCGCCGCCGGGAAGAACCACTATCTGGTTGCCGAGAGTCTGATTGCCTGCGCCGGGGTCGTAGATATTCCGGGCCGCCTGCCACGTCGCGCCACTGTCCGCAGTCATGGCGAAGGAAGTTGGTCCACGCTGTGTCGCATCTATGCGATCCCATGCCTTGCGAGCCACCGCTCGACCAGCGATTCTGCTGCCACGCCCCGATCAGATTCGAAGGACTGGTGGGGTTTACCGCGAGGTATGGCTCGACTACCGCACCAACATAGAGCGTCCCATCCGGCGCAACACCGTCGCAGTTCGCCGGGAATGTGGAAGGTTGGGACACGCGAATCGTCTGAGCCGATGCGGGTGGGGGAGTTCCGGGTGGTGCAGTGTCGTCGCCGCCTCCACCTCCACCTCCACCGCCACAGGCCGCCAGCAGGCAGGACACCGCGAACGCACTCACTCCCTGCGCAACACGCATGTATATTGCCACTTAGCTAAGTTCCAAATTACTATAGCTGCCACCGGACTCGCCCGCAAGCCGTGGAATGTAGGTGTCATGCAAGCCGCTGTGATCAGTCGTGAGCGAGTTGCCGCGACGTATGAGCTGATTCGGCCCTATATCCGCCGCACGCCGACCCTCGAAGTCAATCTGGCTGATTTTGGGCTCAGCCCCCATCCTCTCGTTTGTAAGCTCGAGCTGCTGCAACATGCGGGATCCTTCAAGCCGCGCGGCGCCTTTGCCAACCTGCTGATGCGCGAGGTCCCCAAAGCGGGTGTCGTGGCGGCCTCCGGAGGCAATCACGGTCTTGCAGTCGCATTCGCCTCGAGCAGGCTGCAGATTCAGTCTACGATTTTCGTTCCCGAAGTGGCCGCGGCGACCAAGCAGGAGCGGATTCGCAGTCTGGGTGCGCGGCTGAGGGTGGTGGGCCAGCTGTACGCCGACGCTCTGGCCGCCAGCCGCCAATTTGCCAGCGAAACCGGCGCAATGCAGATCCACGCCTTCGATCAGCCCGAGACTCTCCTCGGTCAGGGATCAGTGGGTCTCGAAGCCGAACAGCAGTGTCCTGACATGGACACCCTGCTCGTTAGCGTTGGCGGCGGTGGCTTGATAGGTGGTATCGCTGCCTGGTTTGAAGGCAGGGTAAAGCTCATTGCGGTCGAGCCCCGTGCCGCACCGACATTGTATCGCGCGTTGCAGGCGGGTCATCCCGTAGATGCCGAGGCTGGCGGGATTGCTGCAGATTCACTCGCGCCACGCAAGGTGGGAGAGTTGATGTATCCCCTGGCTGAGCGATTCGTAGATCGCGTGGTGTTGGTGGAGGATGAGGACATCAAGACGGCGCAGAAGGCACTCTGGCGCGTCATGCGAGTCGCCTCCGAGCCGGGCGGCGCGGCCGCAATGGCGGCGTTGTTGAGCGGAGCATATCAGCCTCAGCCCAACGAGCGCGTCGGGGTCCTCCTCTGCGGCGCCAACACCGATGCGGTCAGCCTTTGAGCACCACTACAACTTGCGCCGTTGCGGCACGGCGTTCCTGGGCTGTCGCGAGGCCGGCCTCTCTTTGACGACCTGCAGGTGTCGTACACCCGTCGTATTCCACTCGTCGTCGCTGTCCATTGCGAACTCACTCGTTCTGAGAGTCTCCAATGTTTCTTCCAGTGAAATTCCCGCAGGCTTCGGGCGTGTTGGCGCACTGGGACTGCTCTTGACATCGCGCGGCGCGGCGGCAACAGCGGCCTGCCTGGCAGGAGCAGGCGGCACCTGGCGCACTTGCGCGGTAAGCGCCGCACCCGTGGATCTCAGGCCGGTCTCGAGTGCTTGCGTGTGTTCCTGGGGATTGACGGGTACGACTGCCACCGATGGGAAATCCGAGAATAGAAACTGGGCTACCTGCTTGGCCGAGATCGCATCGCTGAAGAAACCAAGACGCAGGCAGAACCAGTTGCGTCCTTCGAGGCGGGCCTGAGTCGTGTACAGCGTGTAGGAGCTGAAGATCGGATGCCGTGGGGCCTTTTCCAACTCGATCGGCTGCGCAGCCCACTGCAATTGCACCGCGAACGAGACGGGGGCGTCGTGTGAAACGGCATCCTTCAGCGCACGCCGGGTTACCGTGTCATCAGGACGAAGCAACGAGATGTCGCGGACGGCAGCAGTTGCATCCGCACTCGCCGCTGTAGCATCCGTGCGGCGCTCCTCTAGAATCGACAGCACTTGCGTGTCGCTGAGTACGCCACTATGCGTAGCTCCCTCTTCACTCACGAATGCATCCGGATAGATGCCACGCAGAACCGTCAGCCATTTCGCAGCGTCGGCCGAAGTCTTGAAGTGGCCCATGTACAGCGTATAGCGCTTGCGGCCACCTTCCATGGTCTGACCCAGGAAGAATCTGTAACGTGTGAGTTGTGGTGATCGTGGCTGTGGGATCGTGACTGGCGTCGCGACCGAGCACAGGGTGATGACGAACTTCCCCTCCGCCGCCGCGGGCGTGGATTCAAATCGCATCTGAGCTTCCCCGGAAATTCCCAGTGTGCCGACCGTGTGTGCTCCCTCACTCACGGTGTGCCTGTCACCTGTGAGAACTAATGTCTCACATTCGGCAGTGTTTCACCGACCAAAGGCTCGTGATGTGACGCAGCGCGCAAAAATCCCTTTGCCAGGCAAAGCCCCTGGGGCGTGTTAAGACAAATTGACACGCCGATCGTCACTGAGCGCGCGCGCCACGCCGGCCAACAGTGTTGTGGTATCGACAGGCTTGACGAAGTGCAAATCAACACCCGCCTCCTGCGCGCGCCGCCGATCCATCTCCTGACCCCAACCTGTCAATGCAACAATCACGACATCCTTCCCCCAAGGACGCGCGCGAATCCGGCGGCTCGCTTCCAGACCCTCAATGCCTGGCATCTCCAGGTCGATGAGGACAACCTCGGGCCGGAACAACTCAGCCCGCCTCAGTGCGTCACCGCCGTAGGCGGCAGTCTGTATTTCATGTCCTTCGAGTTCCAGCAACACGGCCAGCAAGCTCGCCGCGTCGGTATTGTCGTCCACAACCAGAATCCGCCGCGCTTTTGCATCTTTCATTGTTGTCGGCGGCTCGGCCGCGTTAGCGGCGCGTGTCCTTGACGCTGAGGTGACGATTGCCGGCAGGCGCACCGTGAATGTACTACCGGTACCGAGGGCCCGGCTGTACCCGCTCACGCCGAACACATCCTTCAGATAGTCCGGCGGAGTGCCGATGTCCGCATCGCAGACGCTGATGACTGCGTAGTCACCATCACGCTCTACAGTCAGCGAGATTGTCCCGCCTGGCATGGTTTGTTTTACACAGCTCGACAGTAGATCAGTCAATATTTGGGCGAGACGAAACGGGTCACTGTCAACCGTGAGTTGATCATCGCGGCAATAGACCGCCGGCTCGTGGCCGTGTGCCGCGAACATCGTCCGCGATGCTTCCACGGCTTGTTCGACGGCCTGCCTCAACACTACCGGCCGCCGTTGCAGCTGCGGCTTGCTGCGCACGGCCCCACCGCTCTCATCCCGCAAGTTATCGACCAGCCTGACCAATTGGCGCATCTGCCGCTCCCCCGTGATCGCGACCATATATGAGACTGTCTGTCCCACAAAAGGCAAGATGTCGGTTTTCGGCGTCACGCCAGGACCCGCAGGCATCGAGTCAGGCCCGCCTGCAAACTGACATCGGGCGTCAAACACGATGTGTCATAACGCGTGCCTTACCTGACAAACACCTGGGTCGAATTGCAAAGGCCAACCTTGCGTTGCAGCACCGGACGTGTGCTAATTTGTCCCACCTATGGCATCCGCGTCGACAGCTCACGTTTTAGCGGCGACACGCCAGTGGCTCAAGCCCCTAGTGCACGTGTTGATCCGCTGTGGCATTACGTGGCGTGAATTCGCGGAAGTCGCCAAGACGGCGTATGTCGAAGTTGCGACTCGCGAATTCGGTAAGCGGCGTAGACCAACTAATGTGTCACGTACGGCCGTGTTGACCGGTCTGGCACGTCGGGAAGTGCGCATTCAGCGCGAACGGCTCGAATCCGGGCCCGAAGCACTGACTGGCTACGTCACCAAGGCCTCGCTGGTCCTGTCGGCGTGGCATCTGGAGCCGGAATTTCTCGACTCGAGCGGAAAACCCGCGTTACTCGCGCTTGATGGTGATGGAGCCACATTTGCGGCTCTGCTGCGGCGCTGTGGTGCAGGCGATATAAGGCCCTCAACTCTCTTGAAGGAATTACGGAGCGCAGGCGCCATTCGCGTGACGGACGACGGCCGCCTCGAGCCGCTCCAGCGCATGTATGTACCGCAAAAGATGGACGCAGAGCTCGTTCGCCTTTGGGGTACGGTACTCGCGGATGTCGCGACGACCTATGTGCATAACTTGACGCGAGACCCGAGGACACCGGCGCGGTTCGAACGTGCGGCGTTGAATGATCGGGTATTGGCGAGTGCACTCCCGGAATTCCGCGAGTTCCTCAACAAGGAGGGCCAGGCATTTCTCGAGCGGGTCGATGCATGGCTATTAGCTCACGAAGCAACAGGAAGTACCGGGAGCTCGCAGAAGGCGACCATTCGCCTCGGCGCCGGCGTGTATCACCTTCAGGACTGACCGTCCGGTAATCGAAACAGACCGCATGCCCGGAGCAATGACAGTGAAATGCACACGTACGGTGATCGGTGCAGTCGGAGCGATGCTGCTGACTGCTTCATGCGGCGGAATCGATGTTGCGGGTATCCAGGGCTCCGGCGGCACCGCGCCCGCTGCCGCGGTCGGGCCAATTACGGGTTTCGGCAGTATCTTTGTGAACGCCGTGGAGTACACCACCTCCAATGCCCAGATTCTGATTGATCATCAGGCAGGGACTGAGGCGCAACTGCGCGCGGGTCAGGTTGTAACGGTCAAGGGATCGGTGAATGCTGATGGTGTCACCGGGACGGCGACCGAAGTATCCTTCGATGGCGAGGTTCAAGGGCCGGTGACCCAGATTGATCCTGCAGGTAATACGCTGGTCGTGCTCGGACAGACCGTGCAGATTACCGGTTCCACGTTGTTCGATGAGACTCTCAAGCCTGCGGACCTCTCCAGTCTGCAGACCGGTTCCTTCATCGAGGTGAGCGGTTTTGCAGATGCGGCTGGGCAGATTGTCGCGTCGCGCGTCGATCTCAAGCCGGCGGGCAGCAACCTTCAGGTCAAAGGCGCCGTCGGATCGTTGAATACGACGGCTCAAACATTCCGCATCAATACCCTGACCGTGGACTACAGCAAGTCGGCGGCGACGCCGGCACTGGCCAACGGCACAGCCGTGGAAGTGCAGGGAGCTGTCCTGGCGTCGAGCGGGGCGTTGACCGCCACGCATATCGAGCTGTTGAAGGCTATTGACACCAAGATAAATGAACATCTGGATATCGACGGAGTCATTAACAGCTTTACCTCAAACATGAATTTCGCAGTGCAGGGGCAAAGTGTCATCACGGACGCGAACACGCAATTCGTGCTGCACGGTTTGACTCTCGGAATAAACGTTGAAGTCGATGTACAGGGCGCGGTCAATGCAGCGGGGACGTTGGTGGCCAGGAAGGTTGAGGCGAAGCCGAAGAGCCTGAGCCTGGTGCGCGGACTCGTCGATTCGGTGACAGCCGCCAGCAACACCGTGAGTGTACTGGGGGTCGCTATCACGACGAGTACGTCCACTGAGCTCAATGACAAGTCGAGTCAACACGTAAAGCTGTTTCGGCTGACTGATCTGCGTGTCGGCGACTATGTGGAAGTCCATGGAACAGAAGGGCAGGCCGGGACGCTCAGCGCCGCGACGCTCGAACGTGACAACAACGAGAACCGCTCGTACCTGCAGGGCACTGCGGCCAACGTAGCTTCACCCATTCTCACCGTGTTGGGCGTCACTGTGACGACCAACGCACAAACCAATTTCCAGGGCCCAGGAGGCACGGCCTCAGGTGCTGCGATGTTCTTCAGCCAGGCGGCGAACCATGTCGTGCGGGTGCGTGGGTCGTTCTCAGGGGGCGTACTGACCGCGGACCAGGCCCGAATTGAACAATAAGCCGCAAAGCATCACAGACTTATGTATCGAACACCGACTCCAAAGACAGACAGGTTGCCTCATATGGGACAAATGGTCTCATATGTGGCCTCCAGGAAAGCCGCAGGTGTCTCGAGTTCATGCCCAGGTCGAAACTCAACAGTTCCATCACGCGCGCCAGCCGGTTGGCTGCGCTGGTTCTCGGTAGCGCTGCACTAGGCGGCTGCGGCGGCGGGGGAGGCTCGGATCCCGAGACGGGCTCGCTGAGCGTCAATCTCACTGATGCACCTGTTGACGGCGCGGCGAGCGTGGTTGTCGTATTCACCGGCCTCGAGTTGCAGCGCGCAAATGGAACTGCGGTGAGCCTCGATTTCGGGACTACCAATGGTCAGGCCAACACGAAGTCCATCGACCTGATCAAGCTGCAGAACGGCGTGACCGGCGCCCTGACCGACGGTGCGGCTGTTCCTGCCGGCGACTATCAGTGGATGCGCCTCAAGGTGCTGGCGGACAAGAACTCGCAGGGCGAGTCATACATCACGTTGCTGAATGGCGCGCAATACCCGCTATACATTCCCAGCGGCGCTGAAACGGGCTTGAAGCTGGTGCGTCCCTTTACGGTGGCCCAGGGCAGCACGACGCGTCTGGTCGTCGACTTCGATCTGCGAAAGTCCGTCAGGGCACCGCCCGGACAAGATCCGAACTATGTGTTGAAACCCACGTTGCGCCTGATGGATCAGCTGCAGGTCGGGAAGATCACTGCGAATGTTGACCTAGCCGCGCTGACCGCGACGCAGCTGGGCTCGAGCGCCAGTATCTCCAGTTGCAAGGCAGGCCTGTACCTGTTCTCCGGAGCCGCCGCAGTGCCGGATGACGCGGACGGGGATAGCACGGATGGCGCCGATCCGATCGTGTTCATGCCCATTGTGTACGACGGAATCAACACCACTGCGCAGGTGAGCATCCCGTTCATCGAGGCCGGAAGCTACACCGTCGCCGCCACCTGCAACTTCGATGTCGATTCGCCCGATAGCAACGACTACGTCGCGACTGCCACTGCGGGCCAGCCCGGATATCAGACCATGAAGTGGACAACCGTTGGAAATGTGTCCGTCATGACCGGCAATACGGCGACTGTTGCGGTGCCTTGAGCGAGCTCGAGCGTGCTCGCGGGCGCCCGGCCGGTGCCGAACGGCCTAATCGAGTAGGCTCCCCCTGTAACTCCACCTGTGCTCTTTGGGCTATTCCTGCCTGACGGCCGTGCATCGATGATGGCTGCCGTCGCCGACCAACAGCGCTGTCGGCGACGCTTCAGTCATCACACGTGCTTCACATGGAGAGCCTTCAATGCTGTCAAACCCTTCACAGTATTCTCCCCAAAGCCTGCTACCGCCGTTTTTTGGCCAGCAGGCCGGGTTGCCGCAAATGAGCGCGGGCCTGTTTGGGCAGCCGGGCGCATACAGCGGCCATGCTCAGTATGCCAATGGGCAGTCCGGTATCGAATCCGTACTGTTACACCAGGTCGCCCCTGTACTCGGACAGCTGGCGCAGCACATCGCCATTCAAAGCGCTGTCACCCAACAGATTGGTGTTGCGGTTCACCAGCTCGCACACCAGTTGGCGTTGCAGGGCCTGCAGGGCTTTCCGGGCGGCGGCTTTGGCGCCGGACAGGGCTTCGCCGGGGCGAGTCAGCCGTACATCGGTGGCGCGCAACCTTACGGGCAGCTCGGGTTGGGCGCTGGGGCCTACGGCGGCTTCAATCCGCAGGCGCAGGGATGGGGCCAACAGGCCCAGGCATGGGGCCCGCAAGGCCAGGGATGGGGCCCGCAAGGCCAGCCATGGGGCGCCAATCGGCCGCAGACGATTCAGTAGCAACGACCAGTCGATAGCGACGGTCGAGAGTCAAGTCGGTCGGATCACACAGTGTCCCTCGGTGGGGCCGGGCAAACGCGCGAGCACCTTTGGCGCCGGCGCCCGCCGAGGAGCGGCGACACACACCCGACACACCCGCCTGACCCAACCAGATTGGAGGAATGTTCGATGGCACAAGAGAAAGAGGACCGGCCCGGCGCGGTGGCCAGGAAGACGGGCGAGGCCGCAGACGAGTCGATGCGGCGAGCCACAGGAATGCAAGGCAAGTCTGCCGCGTCGGCCGCGCGGGAAACAGGCAACCGCGGTGATGGTGGAGCCGGTGATGACGGACTGACGGCATCGCCACCGGCCACGCGGCGCGAGCGGTACATCATCGGCACGCGCACATCTGCGGGCGGTCAGCCAATACCCCAACATTCCATGGAGGAGGTCGTTCAGTACCTCAACCGGCTGGAAAACGTCGAAGTCGTCAAGCGCATCAAGCTGGGCGGCACACAGCCGTTCACCGCCAATGGCCGCAGCACAAACGAAGTGGTCGTGGCCAAGATCGATGCAGTCAAGGCGCAACGGCTGCGGGCACTCGCACCTGCGCACCTGATCATCGAGCGCGATGCATTGCTGGCGTGCGCAGACTATCAGGCAGTGCCCACGCGTGTGGCGCAGATAGGGACGTTGCTGCCCTTGCGCTCCGTTGCGACTGACATTTCCATTCGTGTCATCGGTGAGCGCGATCAGCCACTCGCCGGGGCGACAGTCGTCATTGATGCAGGAGAGCTACCGGCCCAGGCGCTCACGGATGAAACTGGAACCGCGCGTATAACCTGCTTCGGAAGCTCCACGGAGGCGATCCGTGGCCTGTTCATCAGGTCGGCCGCAAATCATTGGGACCGCCTCATCCGCGCGCCCAGGCTGAGTACTGGCCTCAACACGGTCAAGCTTCGCCCCCTCGCGGAGTTCTTTCCAAACTTCCCAGCCGCACGGTTGCTTGGTTGGGGGCAGCGCCTGATGGGGATAGATCCGACCGCGGGCCGATTCTCCGGAGCGGATATCAAAATCGGCCTGATCGATTCCGGGTGCGATAATTCACACCCGTTACTGCGGCAGGTCGTGCAGGGCAAAGACTTCGCCAACGGCAGCATAGACACGAGCTGGACCCAGGACCTCGTGTCGCACGGGACGCATGGTGAGCGAAGAGTTCTCGGAGCTCCTGGCCCAGAAGCTCCAGGAGGCGCGGCAAAAAGGTATCGCGTGCATCGTGGCAGCGGGCAACTCCGGTGGCCCGCTCGCATTCCCAGCAGCCCTGCCGGGTGTCCTGGCGGTCGCTGAAGCTGAAGGAATTTCCCACCGACAGCTCCCACGTCCTGAGTGTCATTCCGCAGCTGATTGGCAGTGACGATATGTATCCGGCCAACTTCAGCGGCAGAGGGCCGCAGGTTGCGGTTTCCGCGCCAGGCGTTGCGGTCGTGTCTACGGTACCCGGTGGTGGTTACGCGGCGGCGGATGGAACGTCAGCCGCGGCGGCGCACGTGACGGGTCTGGCGGCCCTCGTCTTGGCGCATCATCCTCTGTTGCAGGAGGGTGCGTTCCGAATGCGCTCCGAGCAGCGAGTCAACGCGCTGTTCGAGTTGATCCGGGCGAGCGCGGTACCGCGTTTCCCTGATCCGCTTCGGGGCGGCGCAGGCGTACCCGATCTCTCGCGCATTCCAGGAGGCCAGAGCTTCGCTATGAGACCTTCCTTCGCCGACAACGCAGAGCGCGTCGCGATGGGCACCTACTGGCCCCTAGCGGTTCAGGGATGGCCTACATGGCTACCAACGCGAGCGCCCCAAGCGGGATTGTTCTGACCCTCATGTCGCTTCGAGCGCCGGATTTGCATCCGGCGCCGAAGTTGACATCTGAGCACGTGCTCGCGAGAGGGCACGAATTCGCGCTGCAGCTTCGCCGCGCCGATGGACGTCGAGCTTCTCGCACATGTTATGCACATGATTCTTGACCGTGGCTGCTTCGATCCCGAGCTCGCGGCCTATTTGTTTATTCGTCAGGCCACAATCGATCAGTTGCGCGATCTGCAGCTCGCGCGGGGACAGCGGGACGCCGTCATTGCCGACGCCAGCAGCGCGCCGCGAGACCGTTGCTACGCGGCGATACAGCGACGCAGCAGCTCGCGGTGAGCAGGGCAGCTCGTCGCACATCACGCGCTCCAGCACTTTTACAACATCACTGGTTTCCGCACCGTTGCATACATAACCTGCGGTTCCCGCCGCCGCGAGCGCGAGTATTTCTCCATCAGTCTCTTTTACGCCGAAGGCGACGACCCTGGAATTGGGCGCTGAAGCAACGAGGTTTTTCAACAGGTCAACGCTGTCATGCCGCGCGGCATCGAAGAGGACTACCTCCGGACGCAGCTGCGCGCTCTTCTCTACCGCGTGCAGCGTATCGACTGTGCCGACGACTTCGACCGCATCTCGCCCCGCCAGGATGCATTGCAAGCCTTCCTGCACGATCCGAACATCACTCACGACCAGAACGCGCACCACGTGGCTTGCTTCGTTTGCCATCTTCAATCGGCCTTCGTAGAGGAGGAGAAAAGTATGACCGCGGAGCGCGCGCGTTGCTCCGTATCAGCAGTGAATTTTTTATGACGAGTAGTATCGAATTGCGCGAGGCAAACCCAAGCCCGAGGCGTTCGGCTACGAAGCCATCGCGTGCCGAAGTTGCGGCTCGTCCGTGGGTTCGATTCTGTACATCTGAGCGTGTGCCGTCCCACCGGCATTGCGCAGCTGCATGACGAAATGGCTGAGTTTCGCGCGCAGCTGTTCGGTCTGTTCGTCGATCACCGCTGCAGCTTCCACGACATCAGCCGACATTCGCTCCGTGGCGTGTGCGGTGTCCTGCGCCCCGCGTATGTCCTGAGCGACCGCTCCCATGGAGGAGCTGATCTCGGCCACACGCTTTGCCAGTTGACGAGTGGCTGCGAACTGAGCATCGGTGGCGGAGAAAATGGCAGAAGTGGCCTGGTCCACGCCCGCTATGACCTCACTCAGGCGCTGCAACGACTCGGAGGACAGCGCGGCGGCCGCATTGACCTCCTTGATTTGCTTTTCAATACCGCTCGTGGCGTCGCGTGTCTGACCGGCGAGGGCCTTTACTTCGTCGGCCACGATCGAGAATCCCCGCCCAACTTCTCCAGCGCGCGCGGCCTCGATGCGTGCATTGATTGCCAACAGGTTGGTCTTCCGTGCCACAGTCGCGATGAGGTCCGTAATCCCGCTGATCTGGCGCGCGGCCTGTACCAGATGAGCTATCTGCGCCTTCGCATCCGCGGCCTCTTTTACCGCCAGACCCGCTCGCGACTTGGACTGTTCGGCATGCTCACGAACCGATTGCGCGCTGCTGGACAATTCGCCCGTCCCGGTAGAGATCTCCGCAGACGTTCCACTTGTCTGTTCTGCTACGGCGCTGGCGTCACGGCTCCGTTCACTCGCCGTCGACGCACACGTAGCCATCGTTGCAGCGGTAGAAGAGAGCGTATGCGCGGTTTGGGCGACAGTGCCTACGATTCCAGTTACCTGAGATTCGAACTCAGATGCCAACTGTTCGCGCTGCACCTGGCGGGCAACACGCTGTTGACGCTCTATCTCGGCGTCGCGTTGCAGCTGCTCCTGTGCGAGGCGCGCACGTTCAGCTTCCAGTTCCGCTTGGCGGGCTGCCGCCGCGTTACCCCGGCTCTCCACCGCGAGGCGCATGCTGATGATATCGCGAGTGAGGACAGCGATTTCGCCGTCCCCATCTACCTGGATGGCATTGTCGCGCCTGTCAGCTTCAATACTCTTTATGAGTGTCCCCAACCGGCTCAGTGCACCGGTGATGCTTCTGGCCAGGAGCAAGCCCGTTATCAACCCGGCCAATAGCATTGGCAGCACGGTAATGACAATCAGATCATGGCCCCGGGCCGCCCGATCGTCGTTTTCGGTGCGATGTTGGAGGGTCTCGACGGCCTGAGAGTCGACGAGATCCTGGAGGCTTGTGTCGATAGCTTTCATTGCCTCCGCATGCCCGGGTCCTTCGGTGCGCGTTGCGTCCGATAGCTGCCCGATGGCCTTGGTCAGTGCCGCCTTGATGTCTGCCGATGCGTGAGTCCGCGCGTCTTCAAGGCTCGACCTTGCGGAGTCCTCGAGATCCTTGCTCCGAGCGGCATCTGCGTGGTCTGTTGCAACCACGGCAGACAAGTCCTTCCAGGCGACCTGCGCTGCGCGGAGTTGGTCCGTCACCGCTACGTCGCTTGTCTGAAACGCTTCGTTCGCTCGGCTGAGGCTGCGGTATGTGGCGACCGCGTTGATACCCACGAGCAGCGCAATGCCGATGACGAGACCGAAAGCGAGGGAGAGCTGCGCGCCAATTGGAATGCGGTTGACCAATCTATCCGCGGGGATCGGCGCGAGCATGCGGTCGATGACCGACACACGTCGAACGATGTGATTGAAAAGAACGGCACCGACATGAACCAAACAAAGGCCGAATAGAAGGACGGCCGTGATGGCGTGGACGGTCATGAGCCGCTCACGCAGGACGTCGGAAATCTCGAATGGCGCGGCTACCTGAGCCACGCCGAACAACCCAACGGAGTCGCCCCGCGCCCAGGCCACGAAGATGCCGATTACGGGCTGTGCCACGAGCAGCAAGTAGAATGCGCCGTGCACGAGCGCTGCGGCGCGCAGCTGCCAGGAGGGTAGAGCCGATGGGAGGTTTGCGGGCTCCTGATTGCGCCGGACCAGCACGAATCGGGCCACCACGAGCAGTAGTATCACCAAGCCGAGCTGTCGGTGCAGCGACAGCACGAGCTGGCCGTACGCAAGCGAGCGCAACTGTGTCAGGACAACCGCAATGGCCAACTGACAGGTAACGAGGAGTGCGATGGCCCAATGGACCATCCGCAGTGGGCGTGGATGGGTCATGATGAAGGGCCGTCGCGTACGGCCATCACTTGACCGTGACGCTCAGCTTCATTTTCGGGTGGATGCCGCAGCTCACCTGGTAGGTCCCGGGCTTGGCGAAGGGGACCTTGAATTCGGCTCCGGGTTGTTGAAGACCGCCATTGAGGGCCAAGCCTTCGCCGGTCACGGTGATGTTGTGGGCCGTGCGGTCATCGTTGACGAAGACCACTATCTGTCCCTTGGACACACTCAGGTCCGCAACGCTGAACTGCAGTCCTTTTTGGGTAACCGTGAGCGGCGCGGCGGCGCGTACTGCGCCGGCGAGCAGCACGGCCGTGACCAGACAAAGCAGACTTGCTCGATTCATCACTATCTCCGAAAGCGTTACGGGGTTCATTGCGGCAACTGGGGAACGACGGCGGGCGAGTCAACACTGGTCAGTGTGTCCAGGAAGGCGAGCAGGTCCGCTTTTTCATCAGGCGTCAGACTGAGTTGATGCATTTGCGTGTCGAGGCTCGGCCGGCTCACAAAGCCACTGTCGTAGTGGTCGATCACAGCTGACAGTGTGGCGAGCGAGCCGTCGTGCATATAGGGCGCCCGCTGGTTGATATTGCGCAGCGTGGGAGTCTTGAATGCATACTCGAGCTGTACGATTCCAGGAGCGATTGCCGCGCGGCCGCGATCGGTTCCAGTGATGCCTATATCGTGGAAGCCATCGTCAGTCATCCGCCAGCCCGAATGGCAGGCCGCGCAATTGGCTTTGCCGTTGAACAAGGAGAAACCGCGCTTGGCGGAGGCGCTGACCGCCCCTTCGTCCCCGGCCACCCATTTGTCAAACGGCGCGCTGTTCGACACAACAGTACGCTCGTACGAGGCGATTGCCGCCGCGATGGTGTCTACCGAAACGGGCTTTCCGGGAAATGCGTAGGCAAACGCCGTGACATAGCCGGGAATCGACAGAATCCGCTTCACCGCGACTTCAGCGGGCATGTTCATCTCGGCCTCGGAAGTCAGTGGGCCTTTGGCCTGATCTTCGAGCGTGGCAGCCCGGCCATCCCAGAAGTAAGGCTCGCCATATGCGACATTCAGAATGGTCGGTGTGTGACGGCGCAGGCGGTTGCCCATGTGGCCGATGCCTTTCGGCAGCGCATCGCTCCAGGCCAAAGCCGGGTTGTGACAGGTGGCACACGCAATGATTCCCGAGCCCGAGAGCCGGGGATCGAAAAACAACATCTGCCCGAGCGCCACCTTTTCAGGTGTCGTTGGGTTGGTCTTGATGACGGGCACTGCCGCTGGACGGCGGAAGTC
>Ga0105247_10000265_pt1 | contig 48548 bp, 46 predicted proteins | sample KBSS24metaG_FD_81519 | JGI IMG/M metagenome (GOLD analysis project Ga0105247, IMG submission 81519) | Switchgrass rhizosphere microbial communities from Kellogg Biological Station, Michigan, USA - KBS S2-4 metaG | ecosystem: Host-associated > Plants > Roots > Rhizosphere > Soil | place... | reverse complement strand
TTCTCGTTGTGCATCGGAGCGGCGGTGATATGGATGTCGCTGGCGGTGCTCTTCGGCTACATGAGTGCGGTGCATGCAGGCAAGTTCACCGACCGCGCGCTGACAATCCTTTCGCTGGCTGGGATCTCGATGCCGGTCTTCTGGCTGGCGGCGATTCTGCTGTACTTCCTCACCTTCAAGGTCCAGCTGTTCCCGACGGGCAGCTACGTGCCACTGACGGAGGATCCGGTGGGTTGGGCATACCACCTGATCCTGCCGTGGTTCACGCTGGCTGTGCTCTTCGTCGGGTTTTACAGCCGAATGCTGCGCTCCAACATGCTCGACGCGATGAACGAGGACTACGTCCGCACCGCTCGGGCCAAGGGGCTCTCCGAGCGCCAGGTCCGCATCCGCCACGTGCTTCGTAACTCGATGATTCCGATTGTCACGCTGTTCGGGCTCGACTTCGGGCAGGTGGTCGGCGGCGGCGCGATCCTCACCGAAACGGTGTACAACCTGAACGGGGTTGGGCTGTACGCGGGCGAGGCCATCCGCAGCCTGGATCTGCCGCCGCTGATCGGGGTGACGCTCTTCGGCGCGTTCTTCATCGTGCTGTTCAACACGATCGTCGACATCGCGTATGCCGTGCTGGATCCGCGGATCCGACTGGGGGAGGCGGCACCCGCATGAGTGCGATCCTCAAGGTGGATGACCTCAGGGTCAGCTTCGCCACCGAAGACGGTGTCGTGCAGGCCGTCAGCGGGGTCTCATTCGAGCTGCGGGCGGGCGAGGTGCTGGCCATCGTCGGCGAATCCGGCTCCGGTAAAAGCGTTACGGCGCAGACGATCACCGGGCTCACGCGCGCCCCGAACGCGAGGATCACCGGGTCGGTCACCTATCGCGGCCGTGAGCTCAACGGCCTCGATGACGACCAGTTGCGCGACGTGCGTGGCGAGCAGATCGCGATGATCTTCCAGGATCCGATGACCTCGCTGAACCCGGTGTATCGCGTCGGCGATCAGATCGCGGAGATGATCAGGGCGCATCGGGACGTCTCGAAACGCGAAGCGGCCGACCGTGCTGTCGAGCTGTTGCGGTCCGTGGGCATCCCCAATCCCGAACGCCGGGTGCGCCACTATCCGCACGAATTCTCGGGCGGGATGCGCCAGCGCGTGATGATCGCGATGGCGCTTGCCCTCGAGCCAGACGTGCTGATCGCCGACGAGCCGACCACCGCGCTCGATGTCACGGTGCAGGCGCAGATCCTGCGCCTCATCGACCAACTCAATAGCGACCGCGATCTGGCCGTCATCCTGATCACTCACGACCTCGGGGTGGTCGCCGAGGTGGCCGACCGTGTCGTGGTCATGTACGCAGGCCAGATCGTCGAGAATGCGACGCTCGATGAGACCTTCTATGACCCGCAGCACCCCTACACCTGGGGACTGCTCGGGTCGCTGATGCGGCTGGATCAATCGCGCACCGCGCGGCTGGCGCAGATCCCCGGGCAGCCCCCGTCGCTACTGGCGCCGCCAGCGGGCTGCCGGTTCGCTCCCCGCTGCGCGTATGCCTTTGACAAGTGCCACGAGCCTCCTGCACTGGAAGCCCGAGCAGGCGGCAACCACCTCGACCGCTGCTGGCTCGATCCACAGGAGAAGAAATCCCTTAGGGCACAGGTGATTCCGTGAGTAAGGGCGATCAGCTGCTGGAGGTCACCGACCTCGTCAAGCATTTCCCGATCAAGTCCGGCGTGATCGTCGACCACGAGGTCGCCAGGGTGCGCGCGGTCGACGGCGTCAGCCTCACCCTGCGCGAAGGCGAAACACTCGGTCTGGTCGGCGAATCCGGCTGCGGCAAATCCACTCTGTGCCGGGCGATCCTCCAGCTGACGACGCCGACGTCGGGATCGGTACGGTTCCTGGGCGAGGAGTTGGTGGGCCGGTCGCGCCGGGACCTGCGCCCGCTGCGCCGCCAGATGCAGATGATCTTCCAGGACCCGTTCGCGTCGCTGAATCCGCGTAAGCGGGTCGGCCAGATCGTCGGCGATCCGATGGAGTTACACGGGCTGGCCAAGGGTGCCGACCTGAAGCGACGGGTACAGGAGTTGCTCGACCGGGTAGGCCTCAGCCCCGAGCACTACAACCGCTTCCCGCATGAGTTCTCCGGCGGTCAGCGCCAACGCATCGGTATCGCCAGGGCGCTGGCCCTGCACCCGAAACTGATCGTCGCCGACGAACCCGTTTCGGCGCTCGACGTTTCCGTGCAGGCCCAGATCATCAACCTCCTCAAGGAGCTTCAGGACGAGTTCGGCCTGTCGTATCTGTTCGTGGCGCACGACCTCGGCGTGGTTCGCCATGTCTCCGACCGGGTCGCGGTGATGTACCTCGGCAAGGTCGTCGAGAATTCCGAAACAGAAGACCTGTACCGCAAGCCGATTCATCCGTACACGAATGCGCTGCTGTCAGCGGTGCCCATTCCCGATCCGAAGCGCAACGCCGCGCGAGCGGCTGGTGTTGCAGGGTGACGTGCCGAGCCCGATCGACCCGCCGCCGGGCTGCAGCTTCCACACGAGATGCCCCTGGGCCACCGAGATCTGCGCTACGGATGAGCCTGCCTTGGTCGAGCACGCGTCGGCACATGTGGCCGCATGCCACCACCCGCGAAACGTCGAGGAGGCGGCCGTTCAGGGCAGCTGCTGAGGCTGCGGGTACTGGTACTGCGGCTGGTACTGCGGCGGCTGGGTCTGCGGCACCTGAATCGGGATCGGCACAGGCACGAACGGCACTTTGATGTACGTCGTGGTCATTGGCAGTGTCGTCGTCGTCGTGGTGGTTGTGGTGGTTGTCGGCGTCGTCGTTGTTGTTGTCGTGGTCGTCGTGGTGGTCGTTGTCGTCGTTGTGGTGGCCGTTGTTGTTGTTGTGGTGGGTGCTGTCGTGGTCGTCGTGACGACGTGTGTCGTCGTCGGGGGCGGAACGGTTGTCGTGGGCGGAAGAGGCGGCGGGGGCGCCTCGCTGGTCACTGTGACGGTCTGGACCGGTGGCGGCGCGCTCGTCGGCGGCGGCGCCGCGCTGGTGGGTCCTGGGGCCGAAGTGGCCGGCTTCGACGGCTCCGTGGCCTTGCTGCTGTCGGTGGCGCTCGTCAGCGCGACCGCGACCCCGCCGAGGGCCACCACCGCGATCACGGCAGCGATCCCGAACATCAACTGCGGCAACCGATGCCACGTCGAACGCGGCTCGTCGATCGGTTCCGTCGGCGGCACGTACTGCACCTGTGGCCGCGCATCGGTAATGCCCGCGTCGTAAATGTCGCCGGTGTACGGCACGACGTCGTCGCCGTCGTCGTCCTGCGACCACGCCAGCGCGCGGAACGTCGCCGAATCCGGCGAGCCGACCGGATCGGGAACGTCTACCAGCGGCACCGGCGCCACCCCGGTTTTCGCTTCAGCCTCCGCACCATAGGCGGCGAACAACGCCGCGCCCACGGCGGCGTCCAGCGCCGGCTGCGGTGTCGTCACCACCGCCGCCTGAGAGTGCTGGGAAAGCCGTTGGGTGATCAGCGGAATGCTGGCACCGCCACCGATGGTGACCACCGCGGAGACGTTGGGCCAGGTGATCCTGTTGCGCTCCAACGCATTTTCCAGTGCGGTGAGCACCCCATCCAGCGGCTGTGCGATCAGGCTTTCCAACTCGGCGCGGGTGATCCGGATTTCTGAGCGGTATCCCGGCAGTTCGGCGACCAGTTCGGTGGATGTCTCGGCTGACAGCCGCTCCTTGGCGTCACGGCATTCTTCGCGCAGCCGGCTGAGCGACCCGACGGCCGCGGTGCCTGCCGGGTCGATACCATCGGCGTTGGCGATGTCCTCGAGCACATGGTTCAGCAACGCCTGATCGATCTGGTCGCCCGAGAACTCGGTGTACCGGGTGGTGTCCTCGATCGGCTCGAATCCGGATGCGGCGTCCGCCAATGTGATGCTTGTACCGCCGCCGCCGAAGTCCACCAGCGCCACCACGCCGTGCGCGCCAAGACCCGGGTTGGTGTGCAGCGCCGTGAGCGAGGCGACCGCGTCCGAGACCAGCCTGGCCGGCATCCCGTTGGGCGCAAGTGTTGGATTGGCCCGCATCGCGTTGCGCAGGGCCCACAGCGTCGACGTCCCCCAGTGCGCGGGTACGGCGATCGCGGTCAGCGGCGACGGTTGGCCGCCGGCGGCGTAGATCATCGCCTGCAGCGCGTCGACCAGTAGCTGGTCGGCGTGATGCGAAGAGCCGTCGACGGCCACCAGCGGGACAGGGTCGCCGACCCGCTCCACGAATCCGCTCAGCACGATGCCGTCGGTGTGCGCTGAAGGCACGCCGACTGCCGGCGCGGCATGACCGAACAGGGTCAGCACCGAACGCCGTATCACCGGTTGATTGTCGACTCGGGCCGCGACCAGGTTGGTCGTCCCGATCGACAACCCCAACGGGTCGCTCATAACGGACCACACGATAGCGGTCAGACGACACCAATTCCGTTAGACACTCCGGTTTTTGGGAAGCATTGCCAGCCGGTTGGACCCAACCGCATAGCTGGGGCACAGAATTCCGTGTTGTGTTGGTAGCCGTGAAAACATTGGCACGGTGCGCAGCAACAACATTCATCATGACGACCGGACTCGGATTGGTCGGTGTAGGAGCACCAACCGTCGCCACAGCCCAGGTGGGTGACTTCCCGAGCTACCACTGGTGCCCCGGCCAGGATTGGCATCCCGAATGGGGCGACAACTGGGATGCGGGTACCTGCCACGACGACCACCACCGCGATATTGACGGTGACGACCACCACCGCGACTTCGGTGCTCCCGCGCGCTATTACGTCCCCCGTTATCACTGGTGCCCAGGCGAGTTCTGGCGGCCCGAGTGGGGATTCAACTTCGACTGGAACACCTGCCACGACGACCACCATCGCGATGGCGACGGCGACAACCACAACAACGACTTCTGGGGTTAGCGCGAAATCTCACTGCGGCCGGGCAGCTTTCGTCTCCGGCGGGGAGAACCTACGCCACGATCAGAATCCGCGCCCACGACGTCGACGCACCTGTTGCGTAATCGGGATAGAACTCGGTGAACGCTCCTGTGAAGATGATCGCCGCCAACGGGCACCTGACCTAGCCGTCAATGAATTTCATGACCGGACTCTATGCGGCCCCTGCTGGCTGTGTTGCAATGTCGCCATGGGTGACATCGACGAGATTCAACAAGTCAAGTATCGGTACCTGCGCGCGCTTGACACCAAGCATTGGGACGACTTCGCCGACACGCTGACGGAGGACGTCATCGGCGACTATGACGCATCGATCGGCGAGTCACACCACTTCACCGACCGGCACTCGCTCGTCGAGTTCATGCGCACGGCGATGCCTGCCAACATCATCACCGAGCACCGCGTCACCCACCCCGAGATCACCGTGACCGGTGACGAAGCGACGGGCACCTGGTATCTGCAGGACCGCGTCATCGTGCCGGACTTCGGTTTCATGTTGATCGGCGCCGCTTTCTACCACGACCAGTACCGGAAGACCGGCTACGGTTGGAGGATCAGCAAGACCGGCTACGACCGTACCTACGACGCGACCATGTCGACGGAGAACCTCAACTTCAAACTGAAAACCGGTCGCGCCCTTAATATCTGACGGCTACTGGGTGACGGCGATCAGTGCGCCCGGCTGCAGCCACCGCATGATCTCCACCAGCGCGCCGTCGTCCAGCGCGACGCATCCGGCAGTGGGTCCGCCGTCGGTGGTGTGCATGAAGAACGCACCGCCGTTGCCCGGAACCCTGGCCTTGTTGACGCCCATCACGACGGCGTGCTTGTACTGCGGGATGTCGAGGTTCTCGGTGCCGCTGTCCGGGGCCGTGTCGAACGGGCACTGCGCCTTCTTGCACACCTGCATGGTGTTGTAGGTCGGGCTCTTCATGTCGCCGTCCCACCAGTGGTCGGGGCCGACCTGGACGTACTGCAGTCCGCCGCCGGGATTCGGCGCGGTGCCGAACGCGAAGTCCAGGCTGTAGATGCCCAGCGGAGTCTTCATGTTCCCGTCGTGCGTCTCGGCGGCAAACCCGTTCGCCCCGACGTGAGCGGGGATTCCCCCGCGCAAAGGTTGCCATCCGGCCGCGTCGCGCTGGAAGACGTCGATCTTGGCCGACGAACCACCGGCTCCCACAACGGAAATTACCTGGGTGGCGTCGCCGACCTGCGGGGCAAACCACGGCGTGTACTCGGCGTGCGCCATCGGAGCGGCGGTCAGACACACAGCTGCTGCACACAGCGCTCCCAGCAGTCGACGCACCGATCCATCGTCGGCGGTGCCGAACTGCCGGGTCAAGTAAAGGTTCAGACACGATTGAAGATCGCCGGATCGGGCTACGTTGACGACATGGAATTGCTGCCCTTACGTGGGCGCCGGCGCGGCATCCGGCAGATTGGCCAAGGCCTGGGCACCCTGGACAGCGAGGTGTTCGAGGCGATTGCGGAGTCGCCCAGCCCGCTGCTCGACGCCACGATGCCGCGGCTGAGCCGGTTCGCGGACCACTCGAAACTGTGGATGGCCATCGCAGCGGCGATCGTCGTGATCGGGGGTCCGTCGGCGCAGCGCGGTGCGACGCGCGGGCTGGTCTCCCTCGGGGTAACCAGCCTGGTCACCAATCAGGTGGCCAAGCGGGTGTGGCGCAGGCCGAGACCGAACTGGCATCTGGTGCCACTGGCGCGCCGGGGTCACCGCACGCCGACCTCGAACTCGCTGCCGTCCGGTCACTCGGCGAGCGCGGCGGCGTTCGCGGTCGGCGTCGGTCTGGAGAGCCCGCCGCTGGGCCTCGGGCTGGCGTTGCTGGCGGGCTTGGTGGGCCTATCCAGGGTCGCGACGGGGGCGCACTATCCCGGTGACGTGTTCGCGGGGTTCGGTATCGGCGCGGGGATCGCCGTGCTGGGCGCGCGGGTGGTGCCGCCGATCGTGGTGACCAAGATTCCGGCAGCGGACCCGCTGCGGGTGGACACCCGAGAGCGCCCCGACGGTGCAGGCGTGGTGTTGGTGGTCAACCCTGCATCAGGTGGCGGATCAGGCGCGCGCGTCATCGATGAAGTGCGGGAGTCCTTGCCGCGGACCGAGATTGTCGAACTGGGCGACGACGACGATGTCGAAGAGGCCCTTCGTAAGGCGGTCAGCCAGGCGGAAGTGCTCGCCGTCGCAGGCGGCGACGGGACGGTGTCATGCGCGGCGGGCGTGGCGGTGGAAGCGGGTGTCCCACTGGCGGTCTTTCCCGGTGGCACGTTCAACCATTTCGCGAAGGACATCGGCTGCGACAGCGTGGGCAAGACGGTCGATGCCGTCCGGAAGGGCAGCGTCGCCTGCGTCGACCTCGTGTGTCTCAACGAGCGTCACTTGGTGATCAACACTGCGAGCATCGGCGCATATCCGGCGTTCGTGCAGACCCGCGAGAAGCTCGAGCACAAGATCGGCAAGCCGCTGGCGGGCCTGTACTCGATGCTGCACACGCTCCGCCGCGACGAGCCCGTGCGCATCGCCTACGACAACAAGACGCTGCAGACCTCGCTGTTCTTTGTCGGCAATTCGACGTATCTGCCATCGGGGTTCGCGCCGTCGCGGCGGACCCGAATGGATGACGGCCTGCTCGACGTCCGGATTCTGGAGACGGGCCGACGGTTCAGCACGGTGCGGATTCTGGCCTCGCTTGCGCTCGGCCGCCTGGAGCGCAGCCCCCTGTATCACGAGATGCGAGTGCCCGAGTTCACCTTGAAGTCGGTCGACGGACCGACGACGCTCGCGCATGACGGTGAGGTCGGAACAGAGGTAACGGAGGCCACGTTCAGCGTGCGGTACCGAGCGCTGCCGGTGTTTCGTCCGATACCGTGACGGGCTGCTTCGGCGGGACCATCAGCAGACACGCGACGAAATATGCGTAGCCGAACGCCCATCCGGCGACGACATCCGATGGGTAGTGCACGTTTAGCACGACGCGACCGACCCCGATCAGGATGACGACCACAGCGCCCAGGGCGATGAGCCAACCCCGCAGCCGACGGCGCACGACCGGAAGGATGACGGTCAGCAGTGCCAGCACGCCGACCATCACGCCGAGAGCGTGTCCGGATGGGAACGACGTCGACGGCGCGGAGACCAAAGCCGTCGCGGGGCGTGGACGGTTGGCCGCGTACTTGGCGATCTCGGTGATGATTCCGGACAGCTCGACGCTGATCACCAGAAAGAGCGCGACGCGTAGGTTGCGGCGCACCAGCGCGAAGATGATCACGATCAGCGCCATCAAGCGGAAGGCGGTCGGTCCGAGCACGGTGCAGAACACGTTCCACGTCGCCACCCGACCCGGGTGCGCGACGCTATAGCGATGCCCGATGTCGAGCCAGAACGAGTCAATAGTCGTCAGCCAGTTCCAATTTGACGCGTAGCCGATCCACATCAGCGCGTACACCGCAACGGCCAGTGCCGCCGACACGATTAGCCAGGTCTTGCGCGGTGTCACCTCTCCAGCTGTACCACCTGTAGTGGCTTCGAAGCTGCGGGCTGCCGTTAGGGTTACTGCACATGGCTGTCTTTCTGCGAAAGCTGCTGGGGATCGGCAAGCTGCCTGACGAGATGCGCGCAGAGGTCCAGGCCGAGGGAATCATTCACCTCACCGAATACGTGTCGGTCACGCGCCGGTTCAGCGGTCGGGTCCCCGGAAATCGGTCGGCAGGCAGCATCGCGAGTTACGTCGGCTCGGTCGTGCTGACCAATCAGCGGGTGCTGGCCACGCTGTCGTCGGTGCCGAAGTTGGCGGGCCGCACTATCGATCAGCGCTGGGATGCGCCGCAGGCGGGCGCCGTCAAGGCCGAGCTCTCCGCGACCGGCCTTGTGCTCGACGTGAACGTCGCCGAGGTCGACGAGCGTTGCACAGGCCATCTGTCGCTGCACTACAAAGACCCGCTGCCCGAGGACATCTTGATGCGGATACCGCGTCGGTCGCTGGCCTTCGATGTGCCTCCCGAGTATGTGTTCCGCGCGGTTGGGGTGCCGTACCACCCCTAGCTCTGCGGAAAGCCTTCGAGGACAACGCCTTCGGCTAAGGGTCCTCATCGTCTCGATCAACCAGGTACTTCTCGGGATGATGAAAGTCGTTGACTCGTGGCTGTCCGGTGTCGAGGTGTGGTGGTGGTAGCCATTCGGTGCGGCCGTCGTTGCGTTTGCGGGTGGTCCAGCCGCCGTCTTCGACGAGGCGGTTGTCGGGCCCGCAGGCCAGGGTGAGGTCGGTGATGTTCGTCTCGCCGTTGTCGGCGACCCAGGCATCGACGTGGTGGACCTGACACCAGTAGGCCGGTGCGGTGCAGCCCGGCCGGGTGCAGCCCCGCTCGAGTGCGTGCAGCACGATGCGCTGCCCGGGGGTGGCGAAGCGTTTGGCGCGGCCGCAGTAGAGCGGTTGGCGGGTGTGTTTGTCATAGATCACCAGGTAGTGGTGCGACTGGGACGCCAACCGGATGACGTCGCGCATCGGCAGCAGGCTGCCGCCGCCGGTGGCCGCCACCCCGGCGCCGGACTGCAGGTCCTGCAGCGTGGCGGTGACGATGATGGTGGCCGGCAGGCCGTTGTGGCGGCCCAGTTCGCCGGACGCCAGCACCGCGCGGCCCATGGCTTTCAGCGCATCGTGATTGCGCTGCCGCGGGCTGCGCGCATCACCCTGTACCGCGGCGTCGGTCGGCTCGCCGTCCACGCACGGTGCTTCGTCGTCAGGGTTGCACATGCCCGGCGCGGCCAGCTTGGCCAACACCGCATCGAGGGTGGCGCGGGCTTCCGGGTCGAGCAGGCCGTGGAAGCGGCTCATCCCGCCAGCGTCCTGCTTATCAATGGTCAAATAGCGCCGCCGGGCCCGATCGGCCTCATCGGGCAGATCGCCGTCCTGGTTGAGCAGCAGCGCCAACCGATCGGCGGCGGCGCGGAATTGCGTGGGCCCCAACCCGGTGGCGATCCTGGCCAGGTCGGCCTCGGCCTGGTCCCGGGTTTGGGCGTCGATGCGGCTGGGCAGCTCGTTGAAGAACTTCTCGATGGTCCGCACATGCTCGGACCCGATCTGACCGCGCGCCTGCGCGGCGGCCACATTCGGCAGCGTCGGGGGCAACGGTTCTCCGGTCATGGCGGTGCGCGGCCCCAACAGCTCGGCCTGCTTGATCCGCCGCTTGGCCTCGTCTGTGGAGATCCGCAGCGCTTCGGAGAGCACCTTTGGCCACGAGTTGGCGCCCAGCTCGGCCGGTGTGGCCTGCGCGGTGAGCTGATGGATCAGCTGGTGATCGACCGCCGGCTGGGCGCGGTAGCCGTGTTCGAGCCGCTTTTGGATCGCCAGCACCTCCGCTGCGGTCAACCCCGCGAAACACAGCCCGGCCATATCGGCCTGGGCCTGCTCCCACCGCGCGACAACCGCCAAAATCTCCGCGTTCATACTTCGAACGCTAGTTCGATTTAGTGACTAAACGGCCCGCCGCAAGCACAACCTGTGGATGAATTCGAGTTGTGGATAAGTTGCTCTGCGTGAGCCAAAGGGTTGCCGGATACCCATAGGCACTGTTCGGTGTAGCGACGGGAGAAAGGACGGTCTATGACGGCGCGACGAGACAACGTGCTGCTCGTGCATTGGCACGACCTCGGCCGGTATCTCGGCGCCTACGGCCACAGCGACGTCTCCAGCCCGCGGCTCGATCGACTCGCCGCAGAGGGCATTGTCTTCACCCGTGCGCACGCAACCGCGCCGCTGTGCTCCCCGTCGCGAGGCTCCTTGTTCACCGGTCGCTACCCGCAGAGCAACGGCCTCGTCGGACTGGCCCATCACGGCTGGGAATACCGCGCCGACGTTCGCACGCTTCCCCACCTTCTGTCGGAATCCGGCTGGTACACAGCACTATTCGGGATGCAGCACGAGACGTCGTACCCGCCGAAGCTTGGCTTCCACGAATTCGACGTGTCGAACTCCTACTGCGAATACGTCGTCGAGCACGCCACCCGCTGGCTCACCGATCCGCCCGAGCAGCCGTTCCTGCTCACCGCCGGTTTCTTCGAAACGCACCGGCCATTTCCACGCGATCGCTATGACCCCGCCGAGGCCGACGACGTCGTGGTGCCCGACTATCTGCCCGATACCGCCGACATCCGGGAGGATCTCGCCGACTTCTACGGATCGATCTCGGCCGCGGACGCCGCGGTCGGCAGGCTCCTCGACACGCTTGACCAAACGGGCCTCGACGAATCGACCTGGGTGGTCTTCATGACCGACCACGGTCCTGCGCTACCGCGGGCCAAGTCGACGCTGTACGACGCAGGCACCGGAATCGCGCTGATCGTGCGCCCGCCGCGGAACACCGGCATCGAGCCGCAGATCTACGACGAGCTGTTCAGCGGTGTCGACCTGCTGCCGACGCTCCTCGAACTGCTCGACCTCGACATCCCCGACGACATCGACGGCATATCGCATGCGGACAACCTGGGCACGCCGCCTCAGCACATCAAGCCGGTACGCACCGAGGTCTACACCACGAAGACGTACCACGACTCCTTCGACCCGATCCGCGCGATCCGGACGAAGGAGTACAGCTACATCGAGAACTACGCATCGCGGCCGCCGCTGCTCGATCTGCCGTGGGACGTCGCCGAAAGCACGCCGGGCCGCGTCATGGAGCCGCTCGTACACGCGCCGCGGCCTGCGCGCGAACTGTACGACCTCATCGAAGATCCGGCGGAGTCCTGCAACCTGTTGGGGCCCGACGCCACCGACAAGGCGGAGGCGATCGCCAACGACCTCGCAATGCTCCTCGACGACTGGCGTCACAAGACCAACGACGTTATACCGTCCGACTTCGCGGGCACCCGAATTGCAGAACGCTACACCGAAACCTACTTGCAAGTTCACGGACCACGGGTTACCAGCCGGTCTGCAATCGCCTCGGAACGAGGCATCGACGACGACCATAGTCCCGCCCGATAGTTTTATTCACGGTGATTGCAATGTTCGCCAGTGCCAAGCGATTTGATTGCAGTTAGGCTCACGCCCATGCCACACCCGACGGCCTATCTGGTGCTTGCCTCGCAACGCAGTGGCAGCACGCTGCTCGTCGAATCGCTTCGCGCTACGGGTGTGGCAGGCGAGCCCGGTGAGTTCTTTCAGTACCTGCCGGAGACGAGCCAATCGCCGCAGCCGAGACAGTGGTTCGAAGGTGTTGAGGACGAGTCGATCATTCAACTGCTGGATCCGCTCGACGCGGGCAAGCCGGATCTGGCCCCACCCGAGATCTGGCGGGACTACATCCGCACCGTTGGCCGCACCCCCAACGGCATCTGGGGCGGCAAGCTGATGTGGAACCAGACACCGCTGCTGCTGCAACGTGCCGCAGGCCTGCCCGACCGCTCCGGAGCGGGTCTGCTCTCGGCCATCCGTGATGTCATCGGCAGCGATCCCGTTCTGGTGCATGTCTACCGGCCAGACGTTGTGTCGCAAGCGGTTTCGTTCTGGCGTGCGGTACAGACCCGGGTTTGGCGCGGTAGGCCGGATCCGGTTCGCGACTCCCGTGCCGAGTATCACCCAACAGCGATCGCGCATGTCGTCACGATGCTGCGTGAACAGGAGAAGGGCTGGCGCGCCTGGTTCGACGAGGAAGGGATCGAGCCGATCGATATCTCGTACCCCGTTCTCTGGCGCAACCTCACCCAGATCGTCGGCACCGTCCTCGAGAAGCTCGGACAGGATCCGCGGCTCGCACCGGCGCCTGTGCTGGAACGCCAGGCCGATCAACGCTCCGACGAATGGGTGGACCGCTACCGGGCCGACGCGCAAAGGGAGGGGCTCCCGACATGACGACAGCAGACACCAGCTTCGACACGGTGCACGTCGACGAACTTCGACTGCTCGAGGCCGAGGCCGTGCACATCATCCGCGAAGTGGTCGCCGAACTGGAACGGCCGGTGTTGCTGTTCTCGGCAGGCAAGGACTCAATCGTGTTGTTGCGGCTGGCGGAGAAGGCTTTTCGGCCCAGCCCGCTGCCATTTCCGGTCATGCACGTCGACACCGGACACAACTTCCCCGAGGTCATCGAGTTTCGTGACCGGCGGGTCACCGGGCACGGCCACAAACTGATCGTCGCGTCGGTGCAGGAATCCATCGACAGCGGCCGGGTACCGGATCCAGGTCATGGCGAGTCCCGCAATCGTCAGCAGACCCGCACGCTGCTCGACGCGTTGGAGGCGGGTGGCTTCGACGCCGCGTTCGGTGGCGCACGCCGTGACGAGGAACGCGCTCGCGCCAAGGAACGCATCCTGAGCTTCCGCGACGAGTTCGGCCAGTGGGACCCCCGCGCACAGCGACCCGAGCCGTGGTCGCTCTACAACGGCAGGATCAAGAAGGGCGAACAGGTCAGGGTCTTCCCGTTGAGCAACTGGACCGAGCTCGACGTCTGGCGCTATATCGAGCTGGAAAACCTTGAGCTGCCGTCGATCTACTACGCGCACGAACGTGAGGTGTTCGAGCGCGACGGCATACTGCTTGCGGTATCGGAGTTCGCCAGGCCGGTCAACGGGGAAACCGCGGCGATCGAGTGGGTGCGCTACCGGACCGTCGGGGATCTGACCATCACCGGCGCAGTCCGGTCGACCGCCACCGACATCGAGAGGGTCATCGCCGAGATCTCCGCGGCGACCGTCTCCGAGCGCGGCGAGACCCGCGCTGACGACCGAACGTCGGCCGCCGCGATGGAGGACCGCAAGCGCGAGGGGTACTTCTGATGACCGCGACGCGCCAACTGCTGCGGATCACCACCGCAGGATCCGTCGATGACGGCAAGAGCACACTGATCGGCCGGCTGCTGCACGACACCGACAGTCTGCCGCTCGACCATCTCGAGGCGGTCACCGACGAGGAAGGGATCGCCGACCTCGCCGCTCTTTCCGATGGCCTGCGTGCCGAGCGGGAGCAAGGCATAACCATCGACGTCGCGTACCGGTTCTTCTCGACCGATGCCCGCAGCTACATCCTGGCGGACACGCCCGGCCATGAGCGGTACACACGCAACATGTTCACCGGCGCTTCCAACGCCCACGTCGCCGTCCTGCTGGTCGATGCCCGCGCCGGTGTGCTGCGCCAAACCAACCGGCACGCGCGCATCGCGAAGCTCCTCGGCATCAAGCACTTTGTCGCCACGATCAACAAGATCGACCTGGTCGGCTTCGACCAGACACGGTTCACCGAGGTCGACAAGGAGTTGCGCCAGGTGGCCGCGCGCCTCGGTGGTGTAGACATCACCGTGATCCCGATCGCGGCCAAGCACGGCGACAACGTGGTGCACCGGTCCGACCGCACCCCTTGGTATCAGGGGCCGACGCTGCTCGAGTATCTGGAGAACGTCGAACTCTCGGCGCCGCAACCGGAACCGACCAAGCTGCGGGTGCCAGTGCAATGGGTGTCGCGGCCGACGGCCAATCTGCGCCGCCGCTACACCGGTCGGCTCTCGGCGGGCACGCTGAACGTCGGCGACCAGATCGTGAGCCTGCCCGCGGGCACCCGCTCGACGGTCACCGTCGTCGACACCCTGGACGATGACCGCACGACAGCCGTTGCCCCGCTGTCGGTTTCGATCGAGCTGTCGGATGACATCGACGTCGGCCGTGGCGACGTGTTCGTAAGCGCCGCCGACGACGCTACGCTCCCGGTGCTGGCTCGCGAACTCGACGCGACGGTGTGTTGGTTCATCGACAGCCCGCTGCGCGCCGGTGACCGCCTCGCGCTCAAGCAGGGCACCCGAACCGTGCGCACCACGGTGCAGGCCCTGCACAGCAGGCTGGATCCCGAGACACTCGACGAGTTGGACAACCCTGTCGAGTTGATCCTCAACGACATCGGGTCGGTGACGTTGCGAACCAGTTCGATCGTCGTCGCCGACGCCTACACCGACAACCGGGACAGCGGCGCGTTCATCCTGATCGACGAGACCACCAACGACACCGTCGGCGCGGGGACCATCATAGAACCGCGCGAGGTCAAGCCGGGTGTCCACGCACGCAACGACATCCGCTGGCACGCTTCATCGTTGGATCGCGACTACCGTTGGGCGGCCGCCGGGCAGCGCGGAGCGACGATCTGGTTCACCGGACTCCCTGCGTCGGGTAAGTCGACGATCGCGGTGGCGGTGGAGCGCGCACTCGTCGAGTCCGGTCAGGTCGCCTATCTGCTCGACGGTGACAACATCCGCCACGGCTTGTCCGACGACCTCGGCTTCTCTGCCGGGGATCGGGCCGAAAACATCCGTCGCGTAGGGCATCTCACCCGGCTGTTCGCCGATGCCGGGGTAGTGGCATTGGCCTCATTGGTGTCGCCGCTGAAATCCGACCGGGAGATCGCCCGCGCGTTGAACGACGCTGCCAAGCTGCCGTTCATCGAGGTCTACGTGGCCACGCCACGCGAAGAATGCGAACGGCGCGACCCCAAGGGGTTGTACGCGCGGGCGCGCGCGGGTGAGCTCAAGGGCCTCACCGGTGTCGACGCCCCCTACGAACCGCCGGACAGTGCCGATCTGGTACTGGACACCACCAGCGCCGATATCGACCAGCTCGTTGCGCAGGTCATCGCGCTGCTCAACGTCCGGCGTCAACCAGTCTGAGCCACAACGAATATCCGGCGGAACGGAAAGAACGTCCTGCCGTCCGGACGCGCCGGGTACGCGGCGTCCAGCATCGGGATCAGCTCCTGCCGGAACTGCTGCCACTGGGGTTCGGTGAGCCGGCTCTTCACCGGGGTCAGCGCGGTACCGGTGATCCACTCCAGCACCGGATTCTCGCCGCTGAGTTCGTGGATGTAAGTGGTCTCCCAAGCGTCGACGGTGCAGCCTGCGTCGCTGAGCAGCGCCGCATAGCCCGACGGATCATCAACCTGGCCCTCTCGAAACGGGAAGTCGCGCAACGGCTCTGACCACTGCTCGCGGCGGGCGAGTTCGCGCACGGCCCTATGCGACGGGGCGTCGAAATTCCCGGGCACCTGCATCGCAATCCACGAGCCCGCCTCCAACTCGCCGGCCCACCGCACCAGGAGCTCGGCGTGTTCGGGCACCCACTGCAGGGCGGCATTGCTCACCACCACATCGGTGTCCGGCTGCGGGTTCCAGGCCCGCACATCGCCGACGTGAGCGTCCACACCGCGTTCTCGCGCGGCGTCGACCATCTCCGGTGAGCTGTCCCACGCCTCGACGACCGCGCCGGGCCAGCGTTGGGCAACTGTCGTGGTGAGATTGCCGGGACCGCAGCCGAGGTCGACAACGCGGCGCGGCGCCTCGGCGCCGACGCGCGACAGCAGGTCGAAGAACGGGCGACCGCGATGGTCGGCGAAGGCCAGGTACACGTCGGGATTCCACATGAGGTCAGTGTCGCACCCACACAACTCACAGCGGGTTCGCAGTCGTGCCACAGGGCTGCGGCTGGTATTTACCGCACCGTATGCGTCGTGACTGCCCTCGTCGACCAACCGGTAGCCGCAGAGGCCCTCGAGTCGCCGCACCAGGGCCGCTGGTCGCGGTGGGCGTTGGCGCCGCTACTGGCGGCGACGGCGATCCTGTACCTGTGGAACCTGTCGGCCAGCGGATACGGCAACACCTTCTATGCCGCGGCGTCCCAGGCCGGTTCGCAGAGCTGGTCGGCGTGGTTCTTCGGATCACTCGACGCCCAGAATTTCATCACCGTTGACAAGCCGCCCGCCTCACTGTGGGTGACCGGGCTGTCGGTGCGACTGTTCGGCATGAGCAGCTGGTCGGTGATGGCGCCGCAGGCGCTGATGGGTGTTGCGGCCGTCGTGGTGTTGTACTGCGCGGTGCGGCGGGCGTTCTCCGATCCCAATCAGGGTGCCGCCGCAGGCCTGCTGGCCGGTGCCGTGCTGGCCGCCACCCCGGCTGCTGCGTTGATGTTCCGCTTCAACAACCCCGACGCCCTGCTGGTGCTATTGCTGACCGTGGCCGCCTACTGCCTGATGCGCGCGGCGACCGCTGCATCGTGGCGCTGGCTCATGCTCGTCGGCATCGTGATGGGCGCCGCGTTTCTCACCAAGATGCTGCAGGGCTTCCTGGTGCTGCCCGGCTTCGCCCTCGCCTACCTGCTTGTTGCGCCGACGTCATGGCGCAAGCGTGTACTTCACGTCCTCGGGGCTGCGGGCGCGCTGATCGCTTCCGCGGGCTGGTGGGTGCTGGCGGTACAGCTGATCCCCGCGAGCGCGCGCCCATATATCGGCGGGTCGACGGACAACACCGTGCTCGATCTCGCGTTGGGCTACAACGGGATCGAGCGCATCCTCGGCCGCCATCGGGAAGGAAAACCGCTGGGTGACCGGGGCAGCTCGAACCTGCCGATGCTGCACGGACGCACCGGCGTGCACCGGTTGTTCACCGGTGAGATGGCCAACGAGATCTCGTGGCTGATACCGGTGGCGTTGGTTGTTGTCGCGTTCGGGATCTACTTGGCCGCGCGACAGATGCTCAGCCGCGCGGAGTTGTGTGCGTTGCTGATGTGGGGCACATGGTTGGTGGTCACCGGTGTGGTGTTCAGCTTCATGGGCGGGACGGTTCACCCCTACTACACCGTCGCGCTGGCTCCCGCGATCGCAGCGCTGGTGGGTATCGGTGCGGTGTTGGCCTGGCGACGAAGGTCGAGCTGGGATGGTCGCTGCGCGCTGGCGACGATGATGATACTGGCGGCTGTTCCGTCGGCGGTCCTAGTGCACCGCAACGCCTTTGGACCGGCATGGCTGCCATGGGTGGTCGTCGTACCGGCCGCGGTTAGCGCCGTCGCCGTGCTGTGGCACCGACCACCGACGATCGCGTTGGTGGCCGGGTGCTTGGCCGGGCTCGCCGGTACCACAGTGCTTTCCGTCGCGACCGCCGCGACCCCGCATCATGGGACAATGCCGACCGCGGTCGGAACGTCGCAGGTGATGGGCAGCTGGATCAACGACGAGGCAACCAACACCCAACTCGCAGGCATGCTCGCGGCCACCCACACGAAGTGGTCGGCTGCGACGAACGGATCGCAGTCCGCGGCCGCCCTCGAAATCGCATCCGGCACATCGGTGATGGCGGTCGGCGGCTGGAGCGGTGACCCGGTGCCGACGCTGCAGCAGTTCGTCGACGACGTACACGCGGGCAAGATCTCGTACTACGTCGAGGCAGGCCGCGGACCGAATTCACCGGCCGTCCGTGGCGACGTGATTCGCAGCGAAGTACACACCGCGTCGCACGCCCGCGAGATCGCCGATTGGGTCGCGGCACATTATCCCGGCACTTTCATCGGCGGATCGACGATGTATCGCCTGTTCTGACCGCTACCATGCGCATGCGTCCAGCTCGCAGGACTCCGACGCCGCTCCCGTCGATCTGCCGCCGATCCCAGTTCCCGACGTTTCCGGCGCCGACGCAAGCATTGGTGGGCTACCCCGTCGCGTCGACCTCACGCTGCGGCAACGGTTGATCGTCGACTCGTCGGCCGCCGCCGACATCGCGCTGCGCACCGCGATCGCGTCGCTGCTGAGTGTCACGATGATGCCCACAATGCTCGGTCCCGCGTTGCGACGCTCCGAGTCGCGCGCTGAACGGGACAACATGCGGTTCTACGCCGAGTTGGCGAGCGCCAAGGATCCGGAGCTGTCGTTCCCGGCGCCGACGGAGGAGCCTCGCATCTCATCGCGGGCCGCCAACCCCGTCGCGGAGTGGATGGCCCATGGCCCCGTTCACAACATCCGGTTCAACAGCAGCTTCGAGGCCGTCAATCCGGCCCTGCGCGAGCAGTGCCGCGGCTACGTCCGCAATAACGTGGTGCACGCCCAGCACTGGCGCCACGAAGACGGACCGCATCCGACGCTGTGTGTGATCCACGGGTTCATGGGATCGCCGTACCTGTTCAACGGGCTGTTCTTTTCGCTGCCGTGGTTCTACCGATCGGGTTACGACGTGCTGTTATATACGCTGCCATTCCACGGGGCGCGCGCCGAAAAGGGTTCTCCCTTCAGTGGTTACGGCTACTTCGCTCATGGTTTCGCGGGTTTCGCCGAGGCGATGGCGCAGGCGGTGCACGATTTCCGTTCGCTGATCGACTATCTGGAGTTCACGGGTGTCGACCGTATTGCGCTGACCGGAATGTCGCTCGGCGGCTACACGTCGGCGCTGATCGCCTGCGTCGACGACCGCATCCAGGCGGTGATCCCCAACGTGCCGGTTGTCACCCCGGACAGAACGGTCGACGAGTGGTTCCCCGCGAACTATGTGGTGCGGTTGCGGGATCTCATCGCAGGCACGGACGACGACGTGGTCCGCGCCGCAACGAAGTACCCGTCACCACTGAACTATCCCCCGCTGGTGCCCAAGCACCGGCGGCTGATCATCACCGGCCTCGGAGACCGGCTGGCGCCGCCCGAGCAGGCCGAGTTGCTCTGGGAACACTGGGATCGCTGCGCATTCCACTGGTTTCCCGGCAACCACATCCTGCACATCAGCCAGCCGGACTACCTGCGCCGGATGACCCGCTTCATGCGCGACTTCATGTTCCAGTGACGGCGGCAATGCGCGAGCCCGAAGTGTCATCGCCGTACACCCGCGGTGGCCGACGTGCACCAAATCGATTCCACGACATGCGCATCGACGTCGCCGGCTGCGGCCAGACCGGTCCACGCATCGCGATGCTCATGCGCGGTGTGGGTCAACCACGCGAAGCCGGATCGCGCCGCGGTCAGGTCCGCGGGCCGTTGCCGTCCGTGAACGGACAGGCCCGGCGCACGACAGCAGGTGGCGAACCGGCTGACGACGTCCCGGTCGACCCGCGTCATGGCAGGAGGAGCCGCCAGCGTGTCACGCCCCACCGCGTCTCTTTATTTAGTCATGCCTTAACTAACTTGGCTGAAGTCAGCATTGTGTCGAGGCGTACGTCGGCATCGCCTGTGGAATAAAACTCGCCGAGGTGAGGTAACCACGGGCGTGACTATTCGACTTGGATTGCAGATTCCGAACTTCTCTTATGGAACGCCCGTAGCCGAGCTGTTTTCCGCGGTGAAGGCCCAGGCCGAGGAGGCCGAGGAGGCCGGATTCGACACCGTGTTGGTGATGGACCACTTCTATCAGCTGCCCACGCTGGGCGAGCCGGATGAACCGATGCTGGAGGCCTACACGACGTTGGGTGCGTTGGCCACCGCCACCAAGGGTGTACAGCTCTCGACATTGGTGACAGGAAACACCTACCGCAACCCGACACTGCTCGCCAAAGAGATCACCACTCTGGATGTGATCAGCGGAGGGCGCGCGATCTTGGGTATCGGGGCCGGTTGGTTCGAGCTGGAGCACCAGCAGCTTGGTTTCGAATTCGGCACATTCACGGAGCGATTCGAAAAGCTGGAGGAGGCGCTGCAGATCATCATTCCGATGACTCACGGTGAGCGGCCACGCTTTTCAGGTAAGTGGTATCACGCTGAAGACGCCATCAACGAGCCCCGCTACCGCGACCACATTCCGGTGATGCTCGGTGGCAGCGGTGAGAAGAAGACCTTCCGGCTGGCCGCCCAATACGCCGACCACCTCAACATCATCGCGGGCATGAGCGAACTTCCGCGCAAGCTCGGCGCGCTGGCAGAACGATGTGCCGAAGCCAACCGAGACCCCGCAACGCTGGAAACGAGCTGCCTGCTGACCGTGGTGCTCGACGGGTACGAATCCCATAGCGCGATCGACGAAGCTCGAGGCGATCGCGCCCTGTCAGGCTCACCCGACCAAGTGGCCGAGGAGATCAAACGTCGCGTACTTGATGTCGGCATCGACGGCGTCATCATCAACTTGCCGACCCATCGCTACACACCTGGTGTGATAACGAAAGTCGGTGAGGCGCTCAAACCGCTGATCTCTTCGTAGGCCAGCGACGCGACATCAGTCCTTGATCGCGCTGACCAGGCTGATGTTGCCCGTCATCAGACCGGCTTCGGAGTCTGGGGCCGGCACGGACCTACCGAGCGAGCGCAGCTGGAACGGCAGCGGGGTGGCCGCGGCCCACCAGCCGCGGTTACCGAACCACTCCTTCGCAGGCGCGTGCTGCTCGTTGTAGACGAGGGTGAAGAAGGTGCGGTCGTTGCCACCCGCGACTTCCTCTTCCCGCTTCGCCCGGAATGTGTCGGCGGCCAGCGGCACGGACTCCTCGAGGGCGAGGTGACTGCCAGGCGCGGCCAATGAGTCGATGCCTGCGAACAGCTGGCGCTGTGCCGTGGCCGGCAGATAGATGAGCAATCCCTCGGCGATCCATGCCGACGGTTTCGACGGATCAAACCCGCTGTTGCGCAAGGCCTGTGGCCAGTCGCTGCGCAGGTCGATTGCGACCTCCACACGCACGGCGGCAGGCTCGATACCGCGCGCAGCCAGCGCCTCGCGTTTGAAGTCCAGCACCCGCGGTTGGTCCAACTCGAAGACCACCGTCCCGTCCGGCCAGCGCAACCGATAGGCCCGCGAGTCCAAACCCGCGGCCAGAATGACGATCTGTCGCACCCGGACCGCAGCCGCGGCCTCGAAATAGGTGTCGAAATACCTGGTCCGCACGGCCTGGAAGTCGACGAAATAGCGGCCGAACTCGGTCCTCAGTGGGTGGTCAGCGGCGCCACCGTCGAGCACGTCGGCCCATTCCCTGCCAGCGGCCCTGCAGAACACCTCGGCGAACTGGTCGAGCACCACGGGGTGAGCTTTCTGGGCCTCCAGTGCCCGGGCCGTGGCCACGAACAGGGCGGTCGAGCCAACGCTCGTCTTGATGTCCCAGCTGTCATTTTCGGTACGCACGTACCCGGTTATACGCCCGGATTCTGACAGCTTCGTCAGACTCGGTTTGTGGCGGAGCCGTGAAACTGCCCGGCACGCGGTTGTCACTGCTGCTGTTGGGACGCGTCTTCATCCAGTGGGACGCACCCCGCTGATCACACCAGTGGGCGTCCCGTCCGGATCCGCAAGTCGAGGTCCTTCAGCAGCACGTTGAACGGGAACTGGCGGATGAACCGCGGCATCAGGTGGTTGACGAAGCGAAGGACACCGATCGTGCGGTCGAACCGGCGCTGCATGCCGGGATTCCAGTCCAGCTTCATCTCGTCGCGGAAGCGTTGCGGCAGAAAGCCTGTCGTTATCAACAGACCGAAGTTGTCGAACGCACGCTGCACGCGAATCGGCAGATTGACGCCGCGCATGCGCCCCGCCGCGATCGGCCACAGGTATTCGCGCACAGCGTCGTCGATGTGCAACTTCGCCGACGACTCCCGCCAATACCGGTCGAACTCGGCGCGATCCTTCGGCCACATGTCCTCGGGCACCTGCAGCATGGTGCCGAGCGGCAACCCCTCGCGATAATGCCGCTCGGCGGTCGCTTCATCCATCTCGCCGACGAACAGCCGGTACACATCGACGGCGCCCTTGTACAGGCACGCGCCGACCCACAACTGCAAGTCGCGGTCGAACGCGTGGTATTCGACCGGACTCTCGTCAGTCGAATAAACCTGCGCGTGCGCCCGATTCACCGCACGCCGGAACGCTGCCTTCTGCTCAGGGCAGCCCTTCGTCGCAACCGCGAGGTACGTGAACGTCGTACGTGCACGCTTGATCGGATGGCGGTCCACCCGGCCGCTCTCGACACGGCTTTCCAACACGCCGTAGCCCACACCGGGCCGAGCAAGCTGCATGATCACGTTCGCCGGCCCTGCCAGTAGCGCCACACCCATCAGCCCGTCGTCGAAGCTCGCAGCACGCCGCCGCGCTCTCCTAGGAAGCGCCGCGGCCGGCTCGCTCACCGCTCGCTCGAGGTGTTCGACCGGCTCACTGATCGTCATCGACCCACCTAACGGCAAATGTGAGAACCTGTGTTTCCAGATATATTGCCCGCGCGACGACAGCGGTGTCAAGATTGACGGGATGACTCAAGTGCGGCCCTACCGCGGCGTCGAGGCGGCCGACCGGGTCGCCGAGCGGCGCCGCCGCTTCCTGGAAGCGGGCCTGGACATCCTCGGTTCCGATCCCGACCTGTCGGACTTGACCGTGCGCGGCATCTGTCGGCAGGCCGGCGTCGCGCTGCGGTACTTCTACGAGAGCTTCACCGACAAGGACGACTTCGTCGGGCAGGTGTACGACTGGGTGATCGCCGATATCGCGGCCACGACCCAGGCTGCGGTCGCATCCGCACCCGTCGCCGAACAAAGCCGCGCGGGCATGGCCAACATCGTGCGGACGATCGCCGCCGACAGCCGAGTGGGCCAACTGTTGTTCAGCTCGCAGCTGTCCAACGCCGTCGTACTGCGCAAGCGCGCGGAATCGTTTGCATTGATGGCGATGCTGACGTTTCAGCACGCCGGCGTGTTGGGGGCCCAGCACAATGACCGCACCAAAGCAGCGGCACATTTCGTGGTCGGCGGCGTCACGCAGATGATCACGGCATGGCTGGCAGGCGACATCGTGCTCGACAGCGACGACCTCGTCGATCAGCTGGCCGTGATGATCGACGCGCTAGCCGTCCCTCAGTTCCGCAAGGGCTAGCGCCCAGCAGGCACCGGAGGCCGGCGGTCCGCCGCGGTCTTCGGCGTCGTCTGCGTGTCGTCGGCGGTGAATTCCTTGGTCCAGCAGGCGAACTCGAGTGTGATGCCGTCAGGGTCATGGAAGTAGAACGACCGCACGTACACGCCTGGATGCACCGTCGGCGACACCTGCGCCGCGCTCTCGTCGTGGTTGAGCACGGGCCCGACGCGCACACCCTTGTCCTTGAGCCGCTGACGGTACTCATCGAACTTCTCCGCGGGGACGTGGAATGCCAAGTGGTTCATGGTGCTCACGGCGCTGACGATGTCACCGATCCCTGGGATCGCTTCGGGTGACGAGAGGCCCGGCACGCGGTCGGGAGCCTCTGCGAACCAGAAGAAGGCAACGCAATCGCCGTTGCCGGCGTCGAAGAAGAAGTGCTGGCCCATACCACCCGGCAAGTCCAGCGACTTGATCAGTGGCATACCAAGAACATTGCTGTAGAAGTCGACGGTGCGCTCCATGTCGGAGCAGACCAGCGCCACGTGGTTGATGCCGCCGAGCTCGAATTCGGAATTGAGATTGTTTGGCTTGATCACGTCGCAGCTCCTCTAGCCAAGCTCGGGATCTGAATCTAACATCACATTCAGATCCGATCAACGGCCGAGGAGCTCAGTGACGGTCAGCCCCCGAGAGCAGTTACCGACTCTGCGCGGCAGGCAGACGCAGGCCGCGATCGATGCGGCGGCGAGGGCGGTCATCGCGCGTAAGGGCATTCTGGCGACGACGATTTCGGATATCGCGGCCGAAGCGGGTAAGTCCACCGCGTCGTTCTACAACTATTACGACTCCAAGGAAGCGATGGTCCGCGAGTGGGCCGTGCGGTTCCGCGACGAGGCACGGGCACGATCGCAGGCTGCCGCGGAACCCGGCTTGACCAACTGGGAGCGTTCCTACAAAGCCGCGGCCGCACATTGGAACACCTACCGCAACCGGCTGGCCGAGATCATCAGCGTCTCGCAGCTCGCCATGATCAGCGACGACTTCGCCGAGTACTGGACCGACATCTGCTCGTTCCCAATCGAATTAATCACGCACATGGTGAAGCAGGCTCAACAGCATGGCTTCTGCGCTCAAGATGACGACCCGCATCTCATCGCGGTCGCGATGGTCTCGATGCTCAATCAGTTCTGCTACACGCAACTGTCCGGTGCCGCCGTCGGTGACACCGTCGACGATGACGCGTGCATCACCACCTTGGCCAAGTTCTTCTACCGGACCATCTATCACAAGGAGCCCGGGCTGATATGACGAGAACATCGGCGACATCCGGAACACCCGGCGTCACCCGCGAATTCGTCGGGATGGACTCGCCGACGGCCCGGCGGGCCGGTTCGGGCGGCCATCCGTGCCAGGGCCTCTATCACCGCGGCGTGGGGCGCAAGCCGAAGGTCGCGATGATCGCCGCGCACTATCAGATCGATTTCTCCGAACACTATCTCGCCGATTACATGGCCACCCGCGGGATCGGGTTCCTCGGCTGGAACACGCGCTACCGTGGCTACGAGAGCAGCTTCCTGCTCGACCACGCGCTCGTCGACATCGGCGTCGGGGTGCGCTGGCTGCGGGAGATTCAAGGCATAGAAACCATTGTGTTGCTTGGTAATTCCGGCGGTGGCTCCCTGATGGCGGCTTACCAGGCGCAAGCCGTCGACCCACACGTCACGCCACTGGAGGGCATGCGGCCCGCGGCTGGACTGACTGAGCTGCCACCCGCCGACGGGTACGTGGCCACCGCTGCGCACCCCGGCCGTCCTGACGTGCTCACCGCCTGGATGGACCCTTCCGTGGTCGACGAGAATGACTCCGTCACAAGTGATCCCGACCTGGACCTCTTCGACAAGCGCAACGGTCCCCCGTTTACCGAAGAGTTCATCAAGCGCTATCGATCCGCACAGATCGCCCGCAACAACGCCATCACCGACTGGGTCGAAACCGAACTCAAACGAGTGCATGCGGCCGGCTTCTCTGACCGTCCTTTCACGGTCCTGCGGACATGGGCGGACCCGCGGATGGTCGATCCGACAATCGAACCGACGAAGCGGCCTGCCAACATGTGCTACGCAGGTGTCCCTGTCAAGGCCAACCGCTCCGCGCACGGCATCGCCGCTGCCTGCACGTTGCGTAACTGGCTCGGGATGTGGAGCCTTCGGCATGCGCAGACCCGCGCCGAACCGCACTTGGCGCGCATCGACTGTCCTGCGCTGGTGATCAACGCAGAACAGGACACGGGCGTGTACCCCAGCGACGCACAGCGCATCCACGACGCGCTGGCCAGCACCGACAAGTCCCAGTGCTCGATCGACACGGACCACTATTTCACCACCCCGGGGGCCCGCAGCGACAAGGCCGATACCATCGCCAAGTGGATCGGCAAGCGGTGGCGATAAGAGTTTTCGCACACTTCGTTCCCGGCGATAGGGTCACCGAATTCCTTGCGCCAGAGATGGATTGGCTCGATGTGCGCTACTGCGCCGAAGATGACGACGATACCTTCTACCGTGAGCTGCCTGATGCCGAGGTGATCTGGCATGTGCTGCGGCCCATCTCGGGTAACGACCTCGAGCAGGCGCGTGGACTCAAGCTTGTGCACAAGATGGGCGCAGGGGTGAACACCATCGACGTGGACACCGCGACGCGGCTGCACATCGCGGTGGCGAACATGCCCGGCGCGAACGCCCCCTCGGTCGCCGAAGGCACCGTGCTGCTGATGCTGGCCGCGCTGCGGCGGCTGCCCGCGCTGGACCGGGCGACCCGCGAGGGGAAGGGCTGGCCATCCGACCCGACCCTCGGGGAGACGGTCCGCGACATCGGCGGCTGCACGGTGGGGCTGGTCGGCTACGGCAACATCGCGAAGACGGTGGAGACCTACGTGGCCGCGATGGGCGCCCATGTCTTGCACACCAGCACCCGCGACGACGGCCACCCTGGCTGGCGTCCCTTCCCGGAACTTCTCGCCGCCAGCGACATCGTCTCGTTGCATCTGCCGCTGACCGAGAAAACCGCGGGCATGCTCGACCGCGCCGCGCTGGCCCGGATGAAGCCGGACGCGGTGCTCGTCAACACGTCACGCGGCGCCGTGGTCGACGAGGACGCGCTCGTTGACGCCCTGCGCACCGGCGGGTTGGCCGCCGCGGGCCTAGACGTGTTCGCGGTCGAGCCGATACCTGCCGATGATCCGCTGCTCGCCCTCGACAACGTGGTGCTGACCCCGCACGTCACCTGGTACACCGTCGACACCATGCGGCGCTACCTGGAACACGCGGTGGACAACTGCCGGCGGATCAGGGACGGCCGTGAACTTGCCAACGTGGTCAACGAGTACGCTAGCGCCCAACCGACCGGTTAATCGGGAACGCCCACAAAGAGGTGTAGCCATGCCCATAGCGATCACTCCTGAGCACAACGACCTCGCCGATTCGGTGCGGTCCCTGGTGGCGCGCGTTGCGCCATCGGACGTCCTGCACGAGGCCCTCGAGACGCCGATCCCGAACCCGCCGCCGTACTGGAAAGTCGCGGCCGATCAGGGCCTGCAGGGCGTACACCTGGCGGAATCCGTTGGTGGACAAGGATTCGGCATCCTCGAGCTGGCCATTGTCCTCGCCGAGTTCGGCTACGGCGCGGTGCCGGGCCCGTTCGTCCCGTCGGCGATCGCCAGCGCGCTGATCTCGGCCCACGACCCTGACGCCAAGGTGCTCAACGACCTCGCTTCCGGCAACGTGATCGCCGCGTACGCCATCGACTCCGGGCTCACCGCCACCCGGCACGGCGACGGCCTTGTCATCCGCGGCGAGGTGCGTGCGGTTCCCGCAGCCGCACAGGCGTCGGTACTGGTGCTGCCGGTCGCCATCGACAGCGGTGAAGAATGGCTGGTGCTCGACGCCGATCAGCTGGAGATCGAGCCCGTTCAGAGCGTCGACCCGCTGCGTCCGCTGGCCCATGTGCGCGCGAACGCGGTCGAGGTGGGTGACGACCGCGTGCTGAGCAACCTGAGCCGGACTCTGGCGCGCGCCCTGATGTCGACACTGCTTTCCGCCGAGTCCATCGGCGTCGCACGCTGGGCCACCGACAACGCCTCGGCATACGCCAAGATCCGCGAGCAGTTCGGCAGGCCCATCGGGCAGTTCCAGGCCATCAAACACAAGTGCGCCGAGATGCTCGCCGACACCGAACGGGCGACCGCGGCGGTATGGGATGCGGCCCGCGCCATCGACGAGTACCGCGAATCCGGTTCGGAAGAAAGCGCTTTCGAATTCGCTGCCGCAGTAGCCGCGACACTGGCACCCGCCGCCGCGCTGCACTGCACCCAGGATTGCATCCAGGTGCACGGCGGCATCGGTTTCACCTGGGAGCACGATACCAACATCTACTATCGCCGCGCGATCATGCTCGCCGCCTGCTTCGGCCGCGCTGCGGACTACCCGCAGCAGGTGGTCGACGTCGCGACGAGCGCCGGACTGCGCAAGATCGACATCGATCTCGACCCGGAGACCGAGAAGCTGCGGGAGGAGATTCGCGCGGAAGTCGCAGCCCTCAAAGCGATTCCGCATGAGGAGCGCAATGTCGCGATCGCCGAGGGCGGTTGGGTGATGCCCCACCTGCCCATGCCTTGGGGCCGCGCATCGAGTCCGATCGAGCAGATCCTCATCGCCCAGGAATTCGACACCGGCCGGGTGCGCCGCCCCCCGATGGGCATCGCTACGTGGCTGATCCCGTCCGTCGTCGCGTTCGGCACCGAGGAACAGAAGCAGCGCTTCCTGCCGCCGACCTTCCGCGGCGAGATGATCTGGTGCCAGCTGTTTTCCGAGCCGGGCGCGGGTTCGGACCTGGCGGGCCTCACCACCAAAGCCACCAAGGTCGACGGTGGTTGGCGGATCACCGGCCAGAAGATCTGGACCACAGCCGCGCAGCTGGCCCATTGGGGCATGCTGCTTGCCCGGACGGACCCCGCCGCTCCGAAGCACAACGGCATCACCTACTTCCTGCTCGATATGCACAGCGACGGCGTCGAGGTGAAGCCGTTGCGGGAGCTGACCGGAAACGCGATGTTCAACACCGTCTTCATCGACGACGTGTTCGTTCCCGACGAGCTGGTGCTCGGCGAGGTCAACCGCGGCTGGGAGGTCAGCCGCACGACGCTGGCGGCCGAGCGGGTGTCGATCGGCAGCAGTGAGCCGCCGTACCTGGCCAACCTCGACGGTTTCGTGGAGTTCATGCGCGACGGACATTTCGACCAGATCGGGCAGAACCACGCCGGCAGGCTGATCGCCGAGGGGCACGCCGCCAAGTTGCTCAACATGCGCTCGACGCTGCTGACGCTGGCCGGCGGCGACCCGATGCCGGCCGCCGCGATCTCCAAGCTGCTGTCGATGCGCACCGGCCAGGGCTACGCGGAATTCGCCGTGTCGTCGTTCGGCACCGACGGCGCGATCGGCGATCCCGAACAGCTCCCTGGCAAGTGGGCGCAGATGCTGCTGGCCAGCCGGGCCACGACGATCTACGGCGGCACGTCGGAGGTGCAGCTCAACATCATCGCCGAACGGCTGCTGGGACTGCCCCGCGACCCGTAGAGCCAGCAAACACTTGCGGACCGACGGGTCAAGTTGCGCCGATAGGGTGATCGCTCGCGCCTAAGCTGGGCTTGCCCCGCGATCAAGAGGCAGGAGGACGGGCCCACGAGCGGTGACGTCACGCTGCGCCAATTGCGCTACTTCGCCGTCCTAGGCGAGGAGCTGAACTACCGGCGCGCCGCAGAACGGCTGTTCATCACCCAGCCCGCCCTCTCGACGGCGATCAAACAGCTGGAGCATCAATTGGGTGTCATGCTCTTCACCCGGAGCACTCGTGAGGTGGCGCTGACCGAGCTCGGCCAAGCCTGGCTGCCGAAGGTGCGCGACGCCCTGCACAGTATCGACGCGGCAGTCGACGACTTGATCGCTCTTTCCGCACACTACCGCCGGATCCGGCTGGGTTATTTGATCGGAACCGGCGCGGACCTACTGTTCCGACTCCTGCGACATTTCGAAGCCGCCTACCCGGAAATCACCTTGGAGCCAAGGGAGTTCGACTTCTCTGATCCGACGGCCGGCTTAGCCGACGGCTCGACGGAGGTGGCGATCATCAGGCCACCGGTGGATCTGCCCGAACACCGCATGTTCATCCTGGACGCCGAGGACTGGGTGGCCTGCCTGCCGCGGGATCACCCACTGGCGAGCCGGTCCGAACTGAGGATCGCCGAACTCCTCGACGATCCCATCGTCGTCGCCCCGGCCAGCGCAGGCAGATGGCGCGACTACTGGATGGCGATGGACGCGCGCGGCGGCAAGCCGCCCACCATCGCTGCCGTCGCCGCGACCTACGAAGAGGAGACCACGACCATCGCGCGGGGGCTGGGCATCAGCTTCACCAGCGAGGCCAGCGCCCGGCTGTACAACCGGCAGGGCATCGCCTACGTGCCGATCGTCGACCGGCCGCGCAACTACACGGCGCTCGCGTGGCACCCCGCCGGCCTCAGCCGGGAAGCGGCGCAGTTGGTGCGGCACGTCCGCGAGGAGTGGAGCTTCGGCGAGGGCCAGGCGGTCGAACGGCCCGCGACTTATTACTGATAAAGCCGCTTTATAAGTAGATCAGAAACTGGAACTTCCGCGACGGTGCACGGCCGGGTTTCCTGTGATCACCGATCGACCCATATGCGCTGGAGAAACCATGACAGACATCGCCCCCGCCACTGACGCGAAAGTACCGCCCCCGGCCAACAGCGAGGATGAGAAGCTCGCGCAGTTCGGCTACACCCAGAAACTCGACCGCTCAGTCGGCCGGCTCGCGTCGTTCGCCATAGGTTTCGCGACGATCAGCGCCACCACCGCGGTATTCACCGGTTTCGGCGCCGGATACTTCACCGCGGGCGGTCCATTTGTGTGGACTCTGCTTCTCGCCGGCGCGGTGTTCATTGTCTGGGTGGTGATCGCGGCCGACCTGACGTCCAAGATCCCGCTCGCGGGCTACGCATACCAGTGGACGAGTCGGATTCACGGCTCGATGCTCGCGTGGTTCACCGGTGTGATGGCGCTCGCCGGATGGGTGTGCGGCATGACCGGCGTCGGCTTCATCCTGTCCGGCTACCTCGGTAGCCTGTTCGGCTGGAACATGAGCCAGAGTGCTCAGATCCTCGTCGCCATCGGCGTGATGGCCGTCTGCATGCTCGTGAACCTGTACGGGGTGCGCTTCGCGACGATGGTCAACAACATCGGCGTCAGCCTCGAATTGATCGTCACCGTCGGCGCGACCATCTTGGTCGGGATCGTCGCGTTCTCCTCGCCCGCGAACCACCAGCCCGTCTCGGTGTTGTTCACCGGCGGCACGTCAGAAGGCGCCTACATCCTGGCTTGGCTGGCGGCGTCGCTGGGCCCGTTCTTCGGGCTGATCGGCGTCGAAGCGAGCGCGGACGTCGCCGAGGAGACCGTGGGCGCGCGCCACGTCATCCCGCGCACGATGTTTTACGCGCTGACCACCTCGATCGTCATCGAGTTCCTGATGTACGTGGTCTACGTGCTTGCGATCAAGGACCAGGATGCCGTCGCGGCCGCATCGGCCGCTCCGATCGAGGAGATCATCACCCAGCAGGTCGGTCCGGTGATCACGAGAATCGTTGTCGCCGTTGCCCTTACGAACGTCATGGCCTGCATCCTGGCCAACATCCTGGTGGCGACCAGACTCACCTACTCGATGGCGCGCGACAACATGCTGCCGATGTCCCACGTGTGGCGGCACGTGTCCCCCAGCAATCGGACTCCCACGTACGCCGTGCTCGGGCTGTTCGGGCTGTCCACCATCCTGCTGCTGTCCGCGCTTGTCAGTGAGAAGGCGTTCTTCCTCATCATCGGCCTGTCGTCGCTGGCGGTGTTCGCGACCTACTTCCTGCAAACGGTCGCCCTGCTGATCGGCCACCGACGCGGCACCATTCCAGCCGCCGAGCCAGGAACATACGATTTGGGCCGGTGGCGCATGCCGGTCTACATCCTCGGCATTGTTTGCTTCACCTTGGTGTGCGGGGCGCTGATCTTCCTGCCACAGTTCGCCAACAACGGCTACGTGTTCCTCGGCCTCGTGGTGCTCGCAGGCCTCTGGGCGGTGACCGGGCTGCGCAAGCGGCTCCAAAGCGGTGACGCCGGACCGAACTACGCCAAGACCCACGGCATCTGAATCATTCGAAAGGAAAACGCTTCTCATGACTGCTACACATCTGGGGACCAGCAACCTCGTCGCCGTGGAACCGGGCGCTATCCGGGAGGAGACTCCGCCCGGCTCGGTGATCCAGTACAGCGACTACGAACTCGACACCTCCAGCCCGTTCGCAGGCGGAGTCGCATGGATCGAAGGCGAGTATGTACCCGCCGAGGAGGCGCGGATCTCGATCTTCGACACCGGCTTCGGCCACTCCGATCTGACCTACACGGTCGCGCATGTGTGGCACGGCAACATCTTCCGGCTCGGCGATCACCTGGACCGGCTGCTCGACGGCGCACGCAAGCTGCGGCTCGACCCGGGCTACAGCAAGGAGGAGCTCGCCGAGATCACCAAGCGCTGCGTGGCCATGTCGCAGCTGCGAGAGTCCTTCGTCAACCTGACGGTCACCCGAGGATACGGAAAGCGCAAGGGCGAGAAGGACTTGTCCAAGCTCACGCACCAGGTCTACATCTACGCGATCCCATACCTGTGGGCGTTCCCGCCGCACGAGCAGATCTTCGGCACCACGGCGATCGTCCCGCGGCACGTGCGGCGCGCGGGCCGCAACACCGTCGACCCGACGATCAAGAACTATCAGTGGGGCGACCTGACCGCGGCGAGCTTCGAGGCCAAGGACCGCGGCGCGCGCACCGCGATCCTGATGGATGCCGACAACTGTGTCGCCGAGGGACCGGGCTTCAACGTGGTGATCGTCAAGGACGGCAAGATCGCGTCGCCGTCACGAAACGCCTTGCCGGGTATCACCCGCAAGACGGTGTTCGAACTCGCAGACACCATGGGCATCGAGGCAACGCTGCGCGACGTCACCAGCCACGAGCTGTATGACGCCGACGAGTTGATGGCGGTCACTACTGCGGGTGGCGTCACGCCGATCAACACTCTGGACGGCGAACCCATCGGTGACGGCACGCCCGGCCCGATCACCGTGGCGATCCGCGACCGGTTCTGGGCACTGATGGATGAGCCGTCACCGCTGATCGAGGCGATTGCTTACTGACGGTTGTGTCGAAACGGGACTACGATCGAAATAGTCGTAAGCCCGAGGTCGTTGATATCGATATGAACACTATCCGAGGTCGCATGATGCGCCTCACAGTGAGCGGAGCCGCGGCTTTCGCGGTCCTGGCTTCGCCCGCTGCACTGGCTACGGTGAGCGCGCCGGTGGCGTCGGCGCAACCTTGCTACAACGGAGTCATCCCGTGGGCGCCGTTCGTACAGAGCTGCACGCTTCCCGGTCCGGTAGGCCCCAGGGTCCGCGGACAGGCGCCCGATGCGAACGCGATCATCGCCTGCCGGAACCATCCCGGTTGCCTGTCCTGGTATGTGAACGGCCCGTAGCTATCCGATTCCGCATCGATCGAGTTGGGAACCTAAGGGCATGACGCACGACGTTGAGAAGCGATTCGACCGGCCGGGCACGTTCCATGAGGCCGCGAAGTATGTCGGTGCGGTTGTGGTGGTCGCGGGACTTGTTTTCGCGGCTTGGGCCTTCACCGCACGCGAGTCGGTGGTCGCCGCCTCGCTCGTGCCCGCGATCCTCCTGGCCGGCGGGATCGGCGCATTCGTCAAGACCTACCGAGTCTGGAAAGACGAGGGCGCGTGGCCGGCGTGGCAGGGCGCCGGCTGGTTCCTGCTCACGCTGATGCTGGTGTGCCTGGCCATTCCTGGCGCCGCGATATACGCCAATTCCAGCTAGGGCACGATCGAATCGACGTATCCGCCATCCGCGCGCAGCGCCCCGCCCGTCGTCGCCGAGGCAAGCGGCGACGCCAAATACGTCACCATGTTGGCGATTTCGGCGGGTTCGATCAGCCGCTGCAGCAGTGACTGCGGCCGGTACTTGCGCATGAACTCACGCTGGGCCTCATCCCATGGCAGCGACTTGTCGACGAGTTGATAAACGAAGTCCTCGACGCCGGCGGTGTGCGTCGGCCCTGCGATCACGGAGTTGACGGTGACACCGGTGCCGGCGGCGTCCTTGGCGAATCCGCGCGATACGGCCAGCAGCGCGGTCTTGGACACCCCGTAATGGATCATCTCCTCGGGAGTAACCAATGCGGAGTCACTGGCGATCTGGATCGCCCTGCCCCACCCGCGCTCGGTCATGCCCGGCAGGTAGATGCGGATAAGCCGCACCGCCGCAAGGACATTCACTTCGAAATACGTCCGCCACTGCTCGTCGGTGATCTCGCGGGCCGGTACCGCGCCGAAGATGCCGAGGTTGTTCACCAGGATGTCGACGTCGGGAAGCTCCCGCGCCAGCTGTGCCGCGCCGTCCTCGGTCGTGACGTCGACGGCCACGCCTGTGACGTCGCCGCTCAGTTTGAAGACGGCTTCCTCGACCCGCTCAGGCGTGCGCCCGTTCACCACCACGCGGGCACCGCTGTTGGCCAGCCCTTCGGCAATGGCGAGCCCGATACCCTGTGTCGACCCTGTGACGAGGGCCGTCTTTCCGCTCAGATCAATGTTCACGCCCTGCTAATACCATCCGGCGCCGCTCAGTATTCCGTTCTAGTCGGTCTGCATGTCGCGCAGCTCGCGCTTGAGGACCTTCCCGGTCGGGTTGCGCGGTAGCTCGTCGAGGAAGACGACCTCGCGTGGCACCTTGTAGCGCGCCAGGTGGTCGCGCACATAGGTCTTGATGTCGTCCTCACCGATGCTGGCCCCGTCGGTCTTCACGACGAACGCGCGTAGCCGGTGGCCCCACTCCTTGTCCTCCACCCCAAGCGCGGTGGCTTCGACGACCTCGGGGTGGCCACTGATCAAATCCTCGACCTCGGCGGGGAACACGTTCTCGCCGCCGGACACGATCATTTCGTCGTCGCGTCCGCTGACGTAGAGCAGGCCGTGCTCGTCGAAGTAGCCGACGTCGCCCGACGACAGCAGCCCGTCGATGATCTGCTTGCCACCACCGCCGGTGTAGCCCTGGAACGGGAAGAAGTTGCCGACGAAGATCCGCCCGACCTCGCCCTGGGGCAGCTCGTCGCCGTTTTCGTCGAGAATCCTCACCTTCACACCCTTGACGACGGGGCCGACGGTGCCCGGATTGATCGAGAGATCCTTGGGCCGCGCGATCGTCGCGAAAGCGATCTCCGTCGACCCGTACAGGTTGTAGATGACCGGACCCAGCTCCTTGAGCGCGCGGGAAGCCAACTCGGCGCCCAGCTGCGAACCGGACACGAACACGATGCGCAGCGACGACAGATCCGGCTTGCGCTCCATCGCATCGAGCGCATCGAGCATGCGCGACAACATGACCGGAACGACGACCACCGCTGTCACCTTGTTCTTTTCGATGTCCTCCAGCACGGTCGCGGGCTTGAAGCGGCGCCGGAGCACCAGCGTCGTGCCGAGCATCATCGCGATGGTGGCGTGCAGGAAACCGAGCGCGTGGAACATCGGCGCGGGCAGCGATGTCACCTCACCGGATTTGAACGGCACGTGCGACAGCACACCACCGATCGGCGCAAGCGTCGGCGGCGTACTTCTGTTGGCGCCCTTGGGAGTTCCCGTCGTGCCACTGGTCAAGATGATGACCGACGAATGCCTCGTCGCCCTCGGTGCGGGCTTGCCCGAGCTGCGGGCGATGAGGTCTTCCAACGTCTCGTCCGTGCTGCCCGACGGTTCTTCCTTGTCGGGGTTGCGGCCCAGCGCGCGCAGCTTGCCCAACTCCGGCTCAGCCGCGGCCACTGCCTGGCTGTACTCGTCGTCGTAGATGATCACCTTGGCGCCCTCGCGCTCGGCGACCTCTTTGATCTGTGGTCCGGAGAACTCGCTGTTGAGCAGGATGATGCGCGCGCCGGTGCGGGCCGCCCCGCACACCCCGATGAGGAACCAGCGGTGGTTGCGGGCCAGGATCGCCACCCCGTCGCCGCCCTTGACACCCATACCCAGCAGCCCGTTGGCGACCTCGTGCGCGGCCTCGTCGAATTCGGCGAAGGTGAGCTCACCGTCATCGTCGATGATCGCGGTGCGGTTGGGCGATCGGCGCGCGTTGAGCGCGGGGAGCATGCCGAATTCGCCCCAGCGCCGGATGTCGGCGAGCATGGCGGCGATGTTCTGCGGCGGCTCCAGTTTGAACGCGCCCGCCTCCAACATCTTGTAGGCGTAGTGCAGCTCCGCCGACCCGCGTTCGACGAGTTGTTGAGCTTTGGCGACTGCCTGCAACGGAAGATCGGTGAGCTTGGGCATGTCCCCACAATATGTGACGCCCGTCTCACTGCGACCGGGAAATTACGATGACGGTATGGCCGCTTCCATGTCGCTCGACGTGGCAGGACGCCAGGTGTCCATCACCAACCCCGACAAGGTCGTTTTCCCGGATTTGGGAAGCACGGGCGTCACGAAGCTCGACCTGATCGAGTATTACCTCGCCGTCGCCGAGGGCGCACTGCACGGAGTGAGGGACCGGCCGATGATCCTCAAGCGCTTCGTGAAGGGCATCACCGAGGAGGCGGTCTTTCAGAAGCGTGCGCCGGAGAAGCGGCCGGACTTCGTCGACGTCGCCGAGTTGAAGTACGCGTCCGGCACCTCGGCCAAGGAGGCCGTCATCCACGATGCCGCCGGCCTGGTGTGGGCGGTCAACATGGGCTGCGTCGACCTCAATCCACACCCGGTGCGCGCCGACGACCTCGCTCATCCAGACGAACTGCGCGTCGACCTCGACCCGATGCCAGGCGTGCAGTGGCGGGAGATCGTCGACGTTGCCCTGGTCGCACGCGAGGTGCTCGAGGAGCACGGCCTGACGGCCTGGCCGAAGACATCGGGGTCCCGCGGCTTTCACATCTATGCCCGCATTCAGCGGCGGTGGCCGTTCAAGTTCGTCCGGCTGGCGGCGCAAACGGTCGCCCGCGAGGTGGAACGCCGCGCGCCGGAATTGGCGACGGCGCGGTGGTGGAAAGAGGAGCGCGAAGGTGTGTTCGTCGATTTCAACCAGAACGCCTTCGACCGCACCGTCGCCTCGGCGTACTCCGTACGGGCCACCCCGGACGCCCGGGTGTCGACGCCATTGCTCTGGGACGAGGTCGCCGGCTGCAAGCCCGAGAGCTTCACGATCGCGACCGTGCCGAGGCGTTTCGGGGAGATCGGCGACCCATGGGAAAACATGGACGATCACCCGGGCACGCTCGACGCGCTCCTGGACCTGGCCGACAGGTTGGGACCGGCTGAGAAGGCGCCACGGGGTGCCGCGAAAAAGGCACAGAATAAAACGGGCAGACGCCAGTCTGTGATGCCGCTGATCGAGATCGCCAGGACCAAGACCAAAGACGAGGCAATGGCCGCGCTCGACGAATGGCGCGCACGTTACCCGTCGGTAGCCGAAAAGCTCCAGTCTGCAGACATTTTGGTCGATGGCATGCGCGGGCCCAGCTCGATCTGGTACCGGATCCGGATCAATTTGCAGCACGTGCCGGAGGATCAGCGGCCGGTACAGGAACCGCTGCTTGCTGATTACAACCCCTGGGAGAACTACTCAGGACCGCAGTGGATGCGCCGTGGGTGACCGGTTTGCTAGCCGGTCCAAAACCGGTTCTTATTAAAGTATTAGCCGTTACTCCCAGTTGCCTTAGATCGGCTCCGTAGCTTGGTTCACAGATCGGCGATCGAGGGGAGGCTGCACATGTACGGCAATCCGGCATTCGAGTGCGACGGCGCCCAGATCCGGGCATGCAGCCGACAGCTGGCGACCGTGGTGACGGTCACCGGCGATCTCAACGACGCGAACCTCGACAGGGTCAGCCAGTACACCAAGCGCTTCGTCCTGCGCGAGAAGCCAGTCGTGCTGGATCTGAGCGGCGTGAGTTCTGCTACTCCGCACATCATTTCGCTGCTGTCCGATGTCGACGACGCCTGCTTCGCCGCGGGGGTCGAGTGGTCGCTCATCGCGAGCCAGTCGGTCAGTCGCGCGGTCAGCATTTTCGACGATCGCGTGGAGCTGCCGACGGAGGCGTCCGTCGCTGATGCGCTCAACCATTTCGCCGACGCGATGCGCGAACGCCGTCGGCTCCTTCCGCTCCTCACCAAGAGCGCCTAGAGACAGGATCGATCAGAGTGCTTCTCGACCTTCGTTGGCTGGCGTTCCTGGTGCACGGCCGGAACAAACCCCGCTCGCGGCCCCTGGCGGCCACGACCCGCTGATCTCGTCAATCGCTGACCAGTATCGCTGCCCATCGCCGGCAGTTGGGCGGCCGTGAGGCTGATCCTGGTCAATCCCAAAGTGCCCTTGATGAACGCCGCGGCGGGGTTGTGATCGCCAGGACATCGTTAGGCGTGCCCGGCGCATCGGTAGCCGTCGAGTGCTACGCCGTCATCGCCGGTGAGCGCGTGGATCGCCAGGTGGAGGCGGCCGAAGCAGTGGATGGAACACCAGCACTCGGTCCTGATGGCCGGCTTCCTCGCGGTCGTCGGCGTGTGGTTGGTGTACATGGGGTCGCGCGCTATAGGCCTGTCTTTCGGCCAAGAATGACCGAAAGCGCCTGACTCAACTGCCTGTCCGGGTCCGCAGGAAGGGTGTCCCCCCGCCACCCGACGACATCGTCTGGGCGTACCAACAGCGCTGCCTCGGGTGTGAGTCCTGTGTGCGCGGCCCACTCGCCGTCGACATCCTGGAGGTCTCCGTCGACACCGATGCGGTGGGCGGTGACAGGCACTCCCAGGGTCGCGGACGCGACATGGGCGCTTGCGCACCAAGGGGCTCCGGCATCTCCGGTGAGCACCGTGAATCCCGGTCCCAGTAGATCAAGTGTGGAGACACGTTGATCACCCCTGCTCAGCCACGCGTGCGGAACGCGGGTGCCTGGTTGCCCTCGCAGCTCGTCTACCAGGAGCAATTCGCTCTGATCACCAGTAGCGGGATCGTCGGCCACCACCGCGGCGGACCGGTACTGATAACCGACGAGGAGGTTGAACATCGGCACCTCTTCGTCGAGGGGCAATCCGGGTCCTTCGCGGTCCAACCCGAGCGCTTTGAGCGTCGGTCCGGTCAGCGATTGCCGAGCGCTGAAACTGCCCACCGGGTGGCGTTCGGCGTGGAAAGTGTCGAGCAACGAAGGCGACGCTGCGCCCTCGATGACCGCGGCCAGCTTCCATGCCAAATTGTGCGCGCTCTGGATCGCGGTGTTGGCTCCGCCTGCCTTGAATGGGGGCATCGTGTGCGCCGCGTCACCGACGAGAAACACTCGTCCGCACCGGAATTCGTCGGCTACCTGCTCATAAGGCTGCCAGGGAGCGACCTGCAAGATCTCGACGTCGATGTCTTCGCCCACGGCTTTGCGGATCATCCCTCGACAGCGCTGCGGGGTGAACTGTTCGACCGTTTCCCCCTTGGCGGGATGATAGGTGGTGATGAACAGGCCACGGTCGCCGGCGACGGGCACGAATATCCCTTGTACCGAGGGGTTTTCGATCTCCACCGCGTCTCCGTCGCCGAGGTCGGCGATAAACGCGCGCCACGGGGCGCGGAAGTAGACGAACACCACATATATCGGCAGCGCGCCGTAGCCGGCGGTGGGCACGCCGAGTGCCTCACGCACGGGACTGTGTACACCGTCGGCCGCGACAAGATAGTCAGCGTAGACCGTATCGACTTCCTGGGAATCCGGGTCGCGCACCACCGCGGTCACGCCCGAGTCGTCGTGTTGGAACGACACCAGCTCGGTCTCATAACGCACCTCGCTGCGATGGGCCCGGGCATAGTCCAGCAGTATCGGTTCGAGCTTGCTCTGCGGGCAGTACTGTGCGGCGGGCTCGGGACTGAGCTCGGCCATGCCGGAGAAGATGGCGTCGATGTCTACGGCCTGTCGCTGTTCGGTGCTCTTGAGCGTTGGTTTCAGGACCATGGATGAGACGCCATCGGCCACCGCGTGCACCTCGTCGCCGACGCCGAGTCCCCGAAGGACCTCGAGAGTGCGGAAGCTCAAGTTTCGGGCCTTCGGATAGATAAAGACCTCCCGCCGCCGTTCCAGCAGAAGCGACGGGACCCCGTGTTTGGCGAGCAACGCGCACGTGGCCAGGCCGCCCACGCCGGCGCCGACGATCAGCACCGGGAAGCGACGGACATTCATGTGATCGCCCCTCTCCGTCGATGAAATCTCCCGGAACTCATCAGTTCCGTGTAGAGGCGATTGTGGCCCGCGAACCTTGGACGCGCAAGAGCGGTCTAGTGGTTGGCCGGGCCGGTCGCGAGCGGGAGGATCACATCCTCGAGAACACGCCGGACGAAGACGCGGTCGATCGGCCGTCCCGTGATCGCCCGCAGCACGTTCAACCCCAGCGCGGCGTCGGCGATCAACGCGAGGTCGTGGTGGGCCGGGATCTCGCCTCGGGCGACAGCGTTCTCGAGCACGACGCTGATCATCCGGCGCGGCTGCGACAGCACCAGCTCGTCAAGGGCCGCCGCCAGTACCGGATCGTTGGTGGCAGCGGTCGCCACGCCGATGACCACCTTCATGGTGCCCACCTCGTCGTCGTCGAGATCGGGAGTCGCCGCAGCGAGTGCGTCGATGTCGCCGCGAAGGCTCCCGGTGTCGGGCGGCCGAACCGAGCCGAGGCCACGTCGCCAATGGGCGATCGCGTCGGCCACCACCGCCGCCTTCGTCGGCCAGCGGCGATAGATCGCCGCCTTCCCGACACGTGCACGAGTCGCGACATCGTCCATGCGCATGTGGTCATAGCCGCGGTCAGCGAGCTCTTCGAGCACTGCGCCGAGGATGGCCGCGTCCAGCGATCGATCCAAGCGGGCCGGATTGCTCGTCCGCTTGCGCCGTGGAGTTGGGGTGGGATCACTCACCACTCGAAACAATACAGTTCCGTGACGCTTGGCCCCAGCACGTCGCATCCGTTTCGGACGAGGAGCGCTCGGGTACGCGGCACGCATGACGGCGACCAGCAACGGCGACACAGAGCACATACGCCATTCCGGGCGAATCGTGAACTGGGTTCTCGCCTTGGCCACGATTCCGGGCGCCGTCGCGGTCGTCGTGTTCCTCTACATGCAGGTCCTCGGCACCGCGGGATGCAACGATCAGCCGTGTCCCCGCCAAGGCCCCGGAGAGCTGGGCTTCACGCTTATCCAATACGGAGCGCCCGTCGTCGCGGTTGTTGCGGTCGTCCTGTCGTTCTTCACGGCACGAAGCAGAGGCGGGATCGTCGTCCCGGTGGTGGCGTGGTTGTTGTTGATCGCGGCCTTTGCGGTGCTTGCCTTTTCGTTCACACCGACCGGATAGTCGCTACCGGATCGGTAGTCCAGTGATCGCTCTGCCCATGACCAGGCGCTGGATCTCGCTCGTGCCCTCGAAGATCGTGAAGATCTTCGCGTCACGGTGCATGCGCTCGACCGGGTAGTCGCGGATGTAGCCGTTGCCGCCGAGGATCTGGATGGCCTCATCCGTCACGTAGACAGCGGTTTCGCTGGCCGAGAGTTTGGCCATCGATCCTTCAGCATTTGTGAAGGGTTTGTTGTTGCGTGCCATCCAGCCCGCGCGCCACACCAACAGCCGCGAAGCATCGATGCGCGACTTCATGTCGGCCAGCTTGAAGGCAATCGCCTGGAAATCGGCGATCTTGCGTCCGAACTGTTCTCGCTGCTGCGCGTACTCCAGCGCATACTCATATGCCGCGCGGGCAACCCCGAGCGCCATCGCGCCGACGATGGGCCGCGTCCGTTCAAACGTTTTCATCGCCGCTTGGCCTGCGGCACTTTGACCTTCGCGGCTGCGGGCGACTCGCTCATCGAACTTGTCCTTACCACCGACGATCAGACGACCGGGAATCCGAACGTCCTCGAGGATCACCTCAGCGGTGTGCGAAGCCCGGATTCCGTGCTTCTTGAACTTCTGTCCCTGTTTGAAGCCCGGCGTGTTCGGCGGGATGATGAACGTGGCCTGCCCACGGCTGCCGAGTTCGGGATGGACCGACGCAACAACTATGTGCACGTTGGCGATTCCGCCGTTGGTGGCCCAGGTCTTCACACCGTTGAGCACCCACTCGTCGTTGGCTTCGTCGTAGCGGGCGCGGGTGAGGATGGCGCCCACATCGGAGCCCGCACCGGGTTCCGATGAACAGAACGACCCAAGCAGCGGATACTCGGGCGTGCCGAACATCTGCGGCAGCCATTCGCCCATCTGTTCCGGTGTGCCGTTGGCGGCAAGCGAAGCGGCGGCCAACCCGGTGGCGAGGATCGACAACGCGATACCCGCGTCACCCCAGAACATCTCCTCGTATACGGCAAGCATGCCGAGGCCGGTCGGTTCGGCGGCCTGCGTGGCGAACAACTCAATGGAGTAAAGGCCGACCTTGGCCGCCTCCTGGATGAGCGGCCACGGCGTTTCCTCGCGCTCATCCCACTCCGCGGCCGCGGGCCGCACGACGGTGGCGGCGAACTCGTGCACCCAGTCCCTGACCTGGATCACGTCCTCAGACAGTTCAAGAGAAAACGACACTGCCACTCGTCCTTTCCGCACCCGCTCAGCGAACGCATCGCCTCAACTCGGTGAACAACTGTACACCGGTACTTACCGCTCGGTAAGGTCCGCTCGGTGTGCAGTGCCTCACTCGGCCGGGCAGATGGCGTGCCGGGAGGCCGGCAAGTCAACCAGCGGCGACTTGTTGAAGGCGGGAGCGCAGCCCGATCAGTTGGCACGCATATGCGAGACGAGTCGCAAACATGCGCGATCGAGGTGTCCCGACATCTCATCGCCGGCCGCCTGCACGTCGCCTGCCTCGATCGCCTCGAGAATGCGCGAGTATTCGTCGGCGACGCGCTCGGTCTGCAGGATGCCATAGGCCTGCGCCATGCAGAGGTGTGCCTCACCCATCAGTCCGTCATAGAGCCTGATCAGCCGCGGACTGTTCAACGCGGTGACGAGCGAGCGATGGAAGCCGAGGTCGACGCTGACAGCCGCGGTCACCGTGGGTTCGTCCGCCGCGTCGCGCAGCGCAGTCACGTTCTTCTCGGCCTCGTCTGGCACCAGACGTTTCATGGCCAACCTCTCGACGACGCTGCGCTCGATTAATTCCCTGCTGAAATAGAGGTCGCGGACATCTTCGGTGTCGAGCAACGGCACCCGCGCCGTTTTGTTCGTCGAACGCCGAAGGAGACCGTCGACGACAAGGCGCTCCATCGCGGCCTTTGCGGTAGGACGCGCCACACTGTACTGGGTCGCGATGCTCATCTCGGTGACCGAAGCGCCCGGCTCGATATCGCCTTTCAGGATTCGATCGCGAATCGCAGCATGTAGCACGTCGACCAGCGAGGGGACGCTGAGCTCGTTCTGGTCAACCGGCGACACCGGATCACACCTCCAAAACCCCGCCGCATGCATTGTTATGCATGTTTGCTAGCCTAGCATGACGGGCTTGTCGCCCGACCAGCACATCACCAATGCCTTGGTCCTGCAGCGCAATCAGTTCGACGGCGACGGCCTCGATCGTTCGCTGGACGAAGGCGGTGGGGTCGTCCGCGGCATCCGGTCGCTCGTCGATGACGACGTCGACCGCCCCCCATGCGACAAGGCGTTCGCTGCTCACACCCTGCGCCTCGGCGAGTCGCGGTGCATCGCGGGTATGTCCGTGCCGTATCGCCGACGCCCCTTCCGGAGGCAGCGGTGACAGCCACGCATGCCGCGCACACAGGACGCGGTCGGCAGGCAACAGCGCCAAAGCTCCCCCTCCCGCGCCTTGGCCGAGGAGCACGCTGACGACGGGCGTCGACAGGAACATCAAGTCGGCCAGGCAGCGCGCGATCTGACTCGCAACGCCCGCCTCCTCGGCGGTGCGAGATGTCGCTGCGCCGGCGGTGTCGACGATCGTGACGACCGGCAACCCAAGCTCGGCCGCCAGGCGCATCCCGCGTCTGGCAGCCCTGAATCCCGCAGCGCCTATTGGGGATTCGCATGCCCGGTCCTGTCCGACCACCAGCGCGGGGATGCCTCGGATGTTTGCCAGCGCCACCCGCAGACCCGGATCCGGATCACCACGCCCAGTCCCGGGCAGGTCGACAACCGGTTGGCAGGCGGCCAACAATGCGTGTACTCCCGGTCTGGTCCTCGCCCGGGTACGGGTGACCGAATCCCACGGCCGCGACGGGGCAAGCGGTGCTGAGCCAGCTGCATCGTGCACGGCAACACCCGCCGCGACAGGCGCCTTCCGCGGAATCAGCAGCCGCAGAACGTCATCGAGGTAGTCGCGCAGCCCGGCCTGCGGGACCACCGCGTCCAGCAGGCCGTGCGCGAGCAGGTTCTCCGCGCTCTGCACCCGGCGCGGCAGGCGTTCGCCGTGCAAGGCGGCGTGCACCTTGGGCCCGAGAAACCCGATGAGGGCGGCCGGCTCGGCGGCGGTGACGTGACCGAGGGATCCCCACGACGCCACGACACCACCCGTTGTGGGGTTACGCAGGTAGACCACGAACGGCAATCCGGCCGTCCGGTGGGCGACGATCGCTGCGGTCAGTGGAATCATCTGCAGGAAGGCCAGAGTGCCCTCTTGCATGCGGGTGCCTCCCGAGGCGGTCACCGCCAGCAATAGCAGCCCACCGGCGGTGGCGCGGCGAACCGCGGACGTCAGGCGAGTGACGGCCACGACGCCCACCGTTCCACCCAGGAATCGGAAATCGAGCGCGATGACCGCCACCGTCAACCCGCGCAGGCGCATGGTTCCCGTCACGGCAGACTCGTCGAGACCAGTAGCCGCGCGCGCCGTGATGAGCTCGTCGGCATACCGCGCGTCGGCCTTCAACATCTCCTCTGGCGGTTGTGTCCGTCCGTCGTGCCATGGCCGGAAGGAAGCCGCATCGGCGATCGACTCCAGGAACGCAATTACTGAACGGACGTGCCGGGGACGGACCCCGGCCACTGCCGGGGTGTTGATGACTAACGCGCTGTCGGGCAAGGCGTCTCGATCATCCGAGGAAGTCGGCGAGCTCGGAGACCAGGATGGATTTCGGCTTCGCCCCGATGATGGTCTTGACGACCGCACCGTCGACGAAAACCTTCAGCACCGGGATTGACCGCACCCCGTAGGCACGGGCGATATCAGGGGACGCGTCGACGTCCACCTTCACGATGCTCATCGCATCCTGCGACGCGGCCAGGTCGTCCAACACTGGCGCCAGTAGCTTGCACGGAGCGCACGACGGACCGAAGAAGTCCACCAGCACCGGGTCCTTGCTCTGCAGGACGCGGCGGTCGAATTCGTCAGTGGCGATGATGTCGACGCTCATGAATGCCCCCCTCGCGGCCGCGCGCTGAGGTAGCGCTCGACGTCAAGCGCGGCGGCGCAGCCGGTGCCTGCCGCCGTGATCGCCTGACGGTAGATGTGGTCAACCAGGTCGCCCGCGGCGAAGACGCCTTCGACATTGGTCCTGGTGCTCGGATGCGCAACCTTGACATACCCCTGGTCATCACAGATTACCTGGTCACGCACCAGTTCGGAGCGAGGCTCGTGCCCGACGGCGATGAAGACGCCGGTGACATCGAGCGCCCAGTCCTTGTCGGGGGACCGCAACAGCAGGCCTTTGACCTCGTCTCCGCCCACGATGTCGAGTACCTCTGTGTTCCAGACGAATTCGACATTAGGATTGTCGAAGGCCCGCTCTTGCATCGCCTTTGACGCGCGTAGCTCGTCCCTGCGATGGATGATGTACACCCGCTCGGCGAATCGAGTGAGGAAGGTTGCCTCCTCCATCGCGGAATCCCCGCCGCCGACGACGGCCACTCGTTGGTCGCCGTAGAACGCACCGTCACACGTAGCACACCAGGAGACGCCCAGGCCGGACAGCCGTTCCTCGTTGCTCAGGCCCAACGCCCGGTAACGCGAGCCCATCGCCAGAATCACGGTTTTGCCGGCATAGGCGTTGCCGGAGCTGTCCTCGACGGTCTTCAATTCACCCGACAGCCGGACCGACATGACGTCATCGGTGACGATGGTCGCGCCGAAACGCTCTGCCTGCTTTCGCATTTCGGCCATCAGCTCCGGGCCGGTGATGCCGAGGCCGAACCCGGGAAAGTTCTCGACGTCCGTCGTGTTCATCAACGCCCCGCCCGAACTGGTGGAGCCTTCTATCAGGACCGGATTCAGCCGGGCCCTGGCGGCGTAAATCGCTGCGGTGTAGCCGGCAGGACCGGACCCGATGATGACGGTGTCGTGTGGCTCAGACCGCATTGACGAGCACGTCGCTCACGGGCAGACCGCGTGCGGTCACTGCCTCCTTGACGAACACGGCCAGATCGTCAGGGGTGATGACACACCCCGGGCACTCGTCGTTCGTGCCCATCTTGTAATCGATGTTCACGGTGCTGTCGTCGGTGTAGGTGTTGAAGTGGATCTCACCGCCGTCGGCGGCCACCAGTGACCTGAAGTTGGACAGCGCGTCCTCGATGATCAGCCGGGAATTGCTGTCATCTGTTGACATTGTTTTCTCCTTCCGGTTGCCGCGACCCGCGTGCTCGGCGGCGATGGATTCTGTGACAGACAGCCCGAGATGATGCTTAGCGACAGATTGACAGGCAGTTGTACTGGTCTGACAATACAGAGCGAATTGTTTAGCGTCTACTGAAAGATCGGCGCGTGGCACTCATGAAAGCGGTGCTTCTCACCGCACCCCGAGAAGCGGCGATTCGCGATCTCGAGCGGCCGCCGGTCGGCGACGACGAGGTGTTGCTCCGGATCGAGGCGACCGGCCTGTGCGGTTCGGACATCTCGACGTGGAAGGGCGTGCACCCGTTCCGCCGGCCACCGGTCGTGTTGGGCCATGAAGCCGCTGGCGTCGTTGCCGGTGCCGGACGCTCCGTGACGTCGGTGGAGATCGGGCAGCGGGTCGCCCTATGTCCGCTCATCCCTTGCGAGCGCTGCGACCAGTGCGCTCGCGGCGCGATCAATCTGTGCCGGGCACGCCGCGTCCCCGGCATTGGGTGGGCTGGTACGTACGCGGAGTTCATCACTGCTCCGGCCGATGTCCTCTATCCCGTCGGGCCCGATGTCAACGGCGTGCGCGCCGCCCTCGTCGAACCCGCCGCGGTCGCGCTGCGCGCCTGCCGCCGCGCGGGGGTGGCACCAGGAATCCGGATCGCCGTGCTCGGAGCGGGCGGGATCGGCAGCCTGTGCGCGATGATCGCGGATCTAGCAGGCGCCAGTGCGATCCTGAGCACCGACGTCGCCTCCGCGAAGCTCGACCGACTGCGCAGTGTCGTCCCATGTACCACGATCCTGGTCCCCGACGAGGACCCCGTCGAGCGAGGTCTCGCATTGACCGACGGTAACGGTTTCGACGCGATCCTGGTGGCGTCGTCCGCGCCGCAGATTCTCGGCCAAGCGGTGGCGTTGGCCCGCCCCGGCGGGGTGGTGGTCGTCGTCGGGCTGAGCGGCCGCGACATATCGGCGCCGTTCGATGACGCCGTGGTGCGTGAGATCACCATCCGCGGCAGCTACGTCTACGACCGCCGCGATTTCGCCGATGCGACAACGCTTGTCACCGATGGACGGATCGACGTCGAACGTCTCGTCACCCATTCGCTGCCGCTGGCGGCCGCACCCGAGATATTCGAAACGATCGACGCAGGCCTCGACTACACGAAGATCATCTTCACTGTGGGAGTCGGGCTCTCACCAGATGGCGCCGAATCGGTTTGACAGCTCATCGATTTCGGCTTGCGTCAGCGGATGCACGCCCGCCTCACGGACGGTGTGGAACAGCCGGGCCGCGGCCTCGAGTTCCTCGACGGCGTCCGCCGCCGCTGCCGGCGACGACCCAGCCACCACAGGCCCGTGCCGGGCCAGCAGGACGGCACGGGGCGCCCTGCCCAGTGCGCGGATCGCATCCGCGGCGGCGGTGCCACCGGGCGGGTAGTAGGGCAACAGCGCCAGCCGGCCCACTTTCATCACCTGATATGCGGTGAGCGGAGGCAGCGCGTCGTCGGGGTCGAGACCGGGCAGCAACGACACCGCGACCGACCAGTGCGAGTGCAGATGCACGACAGCGCGCTCCTGCGGTCGGGCGGCATACATCGCGGCGTGCAGCGGAACTTCCTTGGTCGGCTCGTGGCCGCCGAGCAGGCGACCGGCCGCGTCCAGACGGGAGAGCGCGGCGGGATCGAGTCGACCAAGGCTGACCCCGGTCGGCGTGGCCAGCCAGGTGTCATCGGCCAGTCGGGCCGAGAGATTGCCCGAGCTGCCAGCGGTCAGGCCACGGGAGTACATCGAGGCGCCGAGGTCACACAACTCCACACGGAGCTCGGCCTCGGCGCTCACTTCGCGCTCACCTCGAGGGCGGTGGCGAAGAAGTCCGGTGAGCCGAAGTTGCCCGACTTGAGTGCCAGCGCCAGCGGCGGATCGTCGAGGCTTTCGGTCCAGGGGACGCCGGGGTCGATCTGCGGGCCGATGCGCAACCTGCGCACGCCGAGCGCGCTGACCACGGCGCCGGCGGTTTCGCCTCCGGCGACCACCAGCTTGCGCACGCCAGCCTGCACGAGGCTTTGAGCGATGCGGGCGAAAGCCTCCTCGACCAACTGGCCGGCGCGGTCGGCCCCAAGCTCCCGCTGAGTCTTGCGCACGTCCGCCGCCGCCGCCGTGGCATAGATCAGGACCGGCCCGGATGCATGCTGCCGCGCCCAGGCGATCGCCTCGTCAACCGACGCGAACCGTTCGAGCTCGCGCAGCGTGGTGTAGGTCTGGATGGCGTTGGCCGAGCCGAGCGTCAGGCT
>Ga0105247_10000263_pt1 | contig 48733 bp, 29 predicted proteins | sample KBSS24metaG_FD_81519 | JGI IMG/M metagenome (GOLD analysis project Ga0105247, IMG submission 81519) | Switchgrass rhizosphere microbial communities from Kellogg Biological Station, Michigan, USA - KBS S2-4 metaG | ecosystem: Host-associated > Plants > Roots > Rhizosphere > Soil | place... | reverse complement strand
TGTTCTTTTTCTTTAAAAGGCACTTTTGTTCTTTTGTCATTTTCGTTTAAATATACATAAACGCCTTTATCAACAATAAAAAAACATCTAACCTTGGTTTGATTAAATGAAAATCCACTTAAACTAAAAAGAAACAATAAAGCGGTTCTAAATTTTATTTCATCATACATAATAATTGTATTTTACTCAACTCCTGACACTTTTATTTTGACGTTAAAAGATTGATCTGATGTCTTACTCTTATCAGGTTTATCATACGGTTTATAATTTTTAGGAGTTTTTATGGCAACTTTAGCTCCTAACTTCCTCAAAGCTTCGGCAACTTCATTCATCCTATCTTTTGCAGATTTTAAACCAGTAAGAGTAATCTCCGTAAGCATTTTTTTGGCAGATGGGTGTTTGGTTTTAAATGTACTCACTAAGTCATTATACCCTAATTTACCATTAACTGCAACATTCACACTTTCCTTAATAGAAGAAGAATTTGCCTTGTCGAGCGGAACGCTGTTCTCAAATTCGCCTTTTTCCTCGAATGGAGGGCTCAAAGGAAACTCTTGTTCGAATTTGAACGCTTCATACTTCGCCTCATCGTAGGTAGCTTCTCCTCTCAACACTTGCCCTCTATAATCTTCATCAGTGGCTACTGCAGATTTCGCTCCTTCCGGAATTTTCATGTTATCATCATTTACTAAATCATTGTCTTTATTCGCATTCCTAATTTGTTTGCGATAACTGTCATTTAGATCACTGTAAGATAACATATCCGATTTGCCTTCCTGTCTTGTTATTATTTTTAACGCCGTTGTTGGTGTTCAAATTTAATGCTTTTACATATATAATTCTATTACACCAACAACACGAGCCATGCAGAAACAGTATCTTAGTTCTTTTGCTCATGACATCTATAATAACAGAATATCCTCAATTCTTCACAGCAACTAATCTCGAGTGGAAAAAACTTTTGCAACCTGATAAGTATAAGGATATTGTTATTGAAAGCATGAGATTCCTGGTACGAAACAAACGAGTAAAGATATTTTCATTCGTCATTATGGAAAACCACATTCATCTTATCTGGCAAACGTTACCAGATAATGACCCTGAAGCAGTGCAAAGAGACTTTTTAAAATATACAGCACAGCGTATTCAAAAGGATTTACAAAGAAATTATCCACAGGTGCTTTCGCATTTTAAAGTTGAGGCAAAAGACAGAGAATATCAGTTTTGGGAACGAAATGCATTAAGAGTGGAGCTAAGAACTCACGCTGTTTTTATGCAGAAACTGGAATACATACATTGGAATCCCGTAAAAGCAGCTATTTGCAAATTGCCTGAAGGATATAAATATTCATCAGCCTTGTTTTATGAAACTGGTATTGATAATTGGGGATTTCTTACTCATTATCGGGATTAGGTTTAAATTCGGTTGTTGGTGTAGAGATTTTATTAAAGTGAAATTCTTTAAGACGAACACCAACAACGGCGTTAAATGTGAAAATTGTGTAAAAGCTGTAGAAACAATTACAGTAGGAAATCTAAATAGTGCAGTTGAGTTTGAACAGAAGGAAGAAGGAGAAAGCCTTGACGAAACTATAGGCGATGTTAATTCCTTATCCGGCAAATCAGGTACTTATTTGGCGGGCAATCCTGGCAAGACTTTATCGGAAAAGGGTATGGAAGCCTCTAATCCAGGTAAATTATATCCCATGGGAGTAAATGTTGACAGATTAGAAAAGGCCAATGCTGCAATTACTGCAATAACTGTAGTCGCTTGGTTTGTGGGGAAACTTATAAAAGAAAATCAAGTCCAATATTTAAACCATCAAATAAATACAACCCCAAGTGTAGTCGATTTCATACAAAATGCCATTAGTGGTAAAATTGACGGAGTCAAAATACCAGAAAAATATTTAAATGCGATATCACTTCAATCAATTACAAATTACGTATTATCGGGTCAAACAATATACACTGAAACAACAGACCGTAATGGCAATCATCTAAAATCAATAGATACTGATTTAACTAAAGTTGCAAAAAAAGTAGTAGAAGCTTATAATGCTAAAATGAAACAAAAGCTCTGGGAAGCAGAAATGGAAAAGATCGAAAAATATAAAAGTAAACCTGCTGTCGACCAAACATCGAACAAAAATTTTTAATGATTAGATGATCAAATGTCTTTTAATTAGCCTTTGTTTTGCATTTTTTTTATTTAGCTGCAACAACGGAAGCGAACCAAATTCTTGCCAAGACGTCTTGAATAATTTTAATTTGCTCAAAGAGAAAATTAAAATTGAAAAAGAAAGGGAAGATGTTTTAAGCAAGCTAAATAAATTTCTAATTAAATATCCCAATTGTATTTATGCAAATCTTTTACTTGGAGATATTAATTTGTTAGATCAAAAATATGCTTTGTCGAAAAAATATTTTCTCAAATCAATGGCAATCGATCCAAGAAACGTATACACATTATTTAACTTAGGTATTCTTTATAATCTCGAAAAAAAATACGATTCATCAGTTCTTTTTTTCAGAACTGCAGCCAAATTAAAAACTTCAGGCGGGTTTGTTTTGGATAAAAATAGAAATCTCGAAAAAGTTACCAGTTATCCGACTTTTGATGTAGAGTATTCAGAGATTGTATATAATGATGCTATTTCAAGTTATTATGCAAACTATTTTTCTGATGCATTGGCAGAATTTAATTATTGCATAAGCGCAGAAAAAAATCTAAAAGAATGCTACTATTTAAGGGCTCTAATATATTTGAAGAAAAAAGAAATTCAATTGGCTTGTCAGGATTTTAAATTAGCCAAATCTAATGGTAATCTAAAAGCAGAAGCTTCCTTGGAAGAATATTGTAAAGAGTAAAAATCATTCTTTTTATTTATTGAACACTATGGGAGAACTGGGAGGAATAAGGTTTCATTCCCTTTGAAAAATAAGCTTTTTCTTTCCTTGACGAGTGTCCTCTATTCTACTTCTCAGCCGATGTCTCACTGATTCCCCGCCGTGTCCCGCCGCCACACATATCTTTGCACAGGGAGACACGGCGGGGAATCAATAATTATTATGATATCTAAGAAAAATTACGGCTTTAGATATTGGTTGGTGATTGTAATTAATCTCGCAACATTTTTATGTGCATATTTCTATTTACAAAAAGCATTATTAGTTAGATGATTAAACCATTTTACCCCGGTTCTTCGTAATGTTCAATAAGTAAAAGGTTCGATGGTTGTGGTTACTCTGTGACTAACCATCAATTTTTCCGACACAGTTGATCTTCGAAAAAGTGAACAGCCTTTGTTGTGTGTTGTGCGATGCCATGTGACAAGTAAAACACCAACAACCGAATTTAATTTTGAATTAGATGGTATTGATTCGACGAAGTCATTACAAGATGAAGCCGAGTCTATCCACACACAAAGCTGACGCTGTGAGACTTGGCTTGGAAGCTGAGTACGTCCTCACATTAATAACGCGGTTCAAAATAATTTTTTATATACTTTTCTATAGAGTTTATTTCCCTATTCGAATATTTTACTGATTTGAAATAATTACTATGCACACTATCTCGTTTAATATCATTTAATTTTCTAAGAAGAGTTAAGCTATCATAATGATTCAAAGATATTAAGCTTATTGCGTTGTTAAAGCCTGCATTTTTTCCATGACAAGCAGAGCAATTTTGATTAAAAAAGGACTTACCATATTCAATATCATCTTCCGCATCAGAATTCTTACAATTCAAAAGCTGAAATAAGAAAAATGTTCCCAATAAAATAATAATACTATGGCGTATTGCTAATCTTCGCGGCGCTTCCATTTTTTTCGATAAAATCTTTAAGTTGTTGTTGAGTTGAGGTTGAACTATTTGGGTTCTTTGGTTGTTCATAGGGTTTGGGTTTGAAAATTTCCCCAATTACTCCAATTGTTGAAGTCCATATTTCTTTTACAATTTGATCGGGGGTTAGTTGCATTTTATTATTAGGGGTGAGGAAGTACATTACGTTATTTTCATTTTGAGTTCCTGGGGATCCGGTGTGTGGAGGATATGTATCATCCGCACCAAACAAATGCAATATTTCATGCAGAGCCAATTGCCTTCCCTCTTTGTACACTTTACTTTTTTCAAAATATTTTGCTTCTCCGATTGCTACTTTACCTCCTACTACATCAGCCTGTCCAGCGACATCCATGTTTTTCATATCGTTTACATTGTCTACAATTGCAAATACCCATGCATCTTTATCAATCTTAGAAATATCATTCACCACAGAGATGTTAGTAGAAACATAGGTATTGAAAGTAACTGACATATCTTTATTGTCGTTTGATGATTTTACTGTCTCCACACCAGTTACGTGATTGTCTTTACTTTTAAATATAAACGGAAGATTCATAATTGCCGTCGATTTACCACTAAGTTTATTGTACAAATCAGAGCTCAGATTAAGAGCTATGTTTTGTAAATCCAGATCTGCATCGGGAATAGCTGATAAATTAATAACCTGAATCTTGATAGAAACGGATGATTTGACTTCTATTGCAGTTCGGTCTTTAGTTACAGTTGCATAATCAAATGAAACCTTTGCCTCTAAACCATCTAAATCCACTGCGGCTATCGGCATATTCCCAGCAAACTGATAGGGCGTATAAAATGGATAACTTTTCATTAGCGGATCGACACTTAAAAACCTTCCTAATCTTGGATTATAAATTCTAAATCCATAATCATAAATATTTCCTTGCCCAGAAACTTCGGGGTCATTTTCCTTCCCATTAAATCCATATCTGTATGGCCCTGAGCCTGACGAAGGGCTGTAGCTACGTCCGGGTTGTAGCATCCCGAAGGGATAGTAATCATTCTGAGAAAGAACTTCTGCAATATAATAATTTACGGTGCCGCTGCTGTCGTGTCCTATCTTTTTATCACTAATAGTGGATAAAACATTTCCAAGATGGTTGGTAAGTTCATAGGTCCGGCTACCAAATGTTAAGCTATCATAGATCGGGTTGCCATTTAGTACAACAGGTGGCGCTGCAGGTACAGTAGTATCCCAATTCCAGATACCAAGCCTGCTGCTACCATAGAGGTCCTGTTCGTTCCATTGCAACGAAGCGCTTCCTTTCTTCGTATATACAGCAAGCACATTGCCTTGCGCATCCCGCACATAATAAGTCAGCGTATCCGCAGCTCCATATACTTTTTTAGTGGTACGGTTGCCGCCTGCATCGTATCCATATATAATATCAGAGCCCGTGGTCTTATCTATCTTCTTGATCTTTCCATATACCGTCCAGTGTATAGTATCAATATGTTCGGCTGCATCTTTTTTCAGGTTGCCTATTTTATCATAAGTATAGTTATTAGCAGCCTGGTCATCTATATCCATCGTATAGCTGCTGTTTACCTGGTCTCTTACATGATCGAGTTTATTATTTACAAGATTGCCGTTGCCATCACGGTTGTATTTATAATTAAGGCTATCCATATCCGGCGTAGCAGCCGTTCCATTTCTTAAGTATTGCAAAATATTTCCATTAGCATCGTAGGCAATGCTTTCACGATATGCTGTTATAATATTTGTATTGCTCCATCCCGATGTTGTCCCCGTTGTATGCTGCCGCATCTCCACCAGCCTGTTCAATTGGTCATAGCCATAACTATAGCCTGTTGTTGCACCCGCATTTATTTTTGATAAGGCCAGCGTAGTAATGCTGATATTGCCATTAAATAAGGAATCGCCTGTATTGCCAGGACTGGTTGGCGCTGTATAATTTTTATTAGCAAATGCTTTTGCATTGCTTACATCTATTGGTGTATAATCACCGGTATAATACCCAAGCTTGAATCCATAAACATCTCGAGATACTCGTCCAAACATAGGATTGCCACTCAATCCATCATTTGCCATATCAAAGGCAGCACTTAATGAATCACTGTTTATTCCTTTCAGCCATCCCTGTAATGTATAAGCATAATCCACACCCTGTACTTTGTATTGTCCCAGTTCCGCTCGTGCAAGCGGGCCATGCAGGTAATAGCTATAGCTTGCATCTTCGGTCCATATTAATTTATCGCGGCTGCTGTAGCTGCGTGTTACTCTATTATCTGCATCGTACTGGTATTTGTAAAAGAACTGATCGCCTTTGCCTTCCTGGTAGCTTACCATATTTACTTTGCCGCTTACGAGGTCGTAATCATAATCAATTCGTTTCTTTCCATTCGTTGCATCTGCCGCTACGAGGGCTTTGATATGCTGCACCAGTGTTTTTACATTACCGAGTATATCATAACTATAAAGAGTGCTATCGCCCTGCGAGTCAAATTGTGTTTCAAGATATATGCTTGCCACTACTCTCTTGCGGCTGGTAGTAGAAGACTGATAAAGATTGAGAGGATTATCATAAATGGTTTTAGTGATCTGTTGATTGACTCCTGTTATCATCCATAACTTAACCCTGGAATCGCTAAGCAGATCGATATTCCTGATATCAGTATATGGAGCTGATTTTTCTCCTACTTCTTTGATACGGCCTAATGCATCATATTGCGTATAGCTGAAACGACCTGCAGAACCACTATAGCTCGGGTTATCTTTTTGTTCTTTGTTTTGAGAAACGATCAACCGTCCCAGCCTGTCATAGAAGAATTGAGAAGTATCACCGTCAGGGCTGTATTGCTGCAATACCTGGTTGAGTGAATTGTATTGATAAGTTGTAACAAGACGATGCAATGGGACCAATGTATTGTTGCCTGTTGTTTCAAAAGCAATAGTTCCTGACTTTTGTCCCGCCGCATTGAATATGCGATCATATACATAATTGTTACCACCCGATGCTGTAAATATTCCTTCATTAAATGGTTCCCAGAATACAAGAGCTTCTTCATTGGCCGGATTACCACAGAAGTTCATATAGTTTTGCCGTATCTCTGCAGGTAATAATGCTCTTGTATAAATGCGTGTATGCCGTAGTCGCCCTGCTGAAAGTGTTGTAACACTTCCACCCCTGTTGGATGCGCCTACATAAAATGGATCAGTGTACGTATGATTGGTGTTGATGCCGGCATCAACTAATAAAGTAGTGGTAATAGTTACCGGTATTTCATTTCCATTGATGAACATTTTTACCAGTTTATTGCCTGTACGTTGCACAGCAATATGCGTCCATTTATTCAGGGCTAAAAATGCGGAGAGATCAGGTGACTTGCCTTCTAATTTTCCAAAAACACCTCCATTGCTGAATAAAATATCGAGCTGGTTATTTTTTATTTCCAATGAATAGCCAATATTGGTTACCGGATCTGTAGGATGATTGTTTGATAATATTCCCTGGTCCGCATAACTATTTAAATAGATCCATGTTTCAATAGTAACTACGCCACCACCAATGTTTAATTGAGGCGCATTAGTAGTACCGCCGGGAAAGTTAACAGAGCCATTGGTAAATACCATTGAATTGTTATTAGAACAGGTTTGATTGCCACTGTTTCTTACTGTTTGCAGTTGAACAATCTCAGAATTGCTTAGCAATTGAACACCTTCCGGTGGAACTGTTTTTACAAGATTACCGCTCTGATCATAATAATAAAGTGTGTAATGGTATTCGTATAAATTAGCGGTCATCTTAACAAAAGGCTGCACATTCATACATTTCGTCATCCATGCATCCCGGAAGTCACGATGTACTGAATCAATATAAACGAGGTAAGAATTATAAGCGTTGGTCAATGCTGTGCTGAATAATTCTTTCACACAATCATCTTTATCTGTTGTATCCTCTACTTCCATGGGCCGATTGCAAAGAAGCTTATTGGTATTGCCGGCATTGCAGCTATCTAAAAAATCTTTGTATTCGAAATAACCTAATGAATAACCAAAGCGATGATTTAAGAAGTTCGTAAGCAGTGTCTCATAGTCAACACCGGTGCTGTCAAGGTTCGGATATTTATTATGAAACGCAGTCAAAGCATTATGAATCGAATCACAGGTAAGACATGGAGATGAATTAGGATCCAATGGTGCAGGAAGGTTAATTTCATTTTTTAAGATCCCATTACAATTGGTACAACTATTAAGCATATCGGCAAGCTCGAGTGAATCCAAAGTATAACTTGCACCAAGTGTTTGTTGTAAGTAACTATGAAGCGAACCTGTAAAGCCAGATTGCTGCCAGGCCGTTTTATAAATAGCGAGCTTCCTGCATATATTATAATCTGTTTCAAGAATTGTCCTTTCTGTATAAATGGGTTGTTTGTTATAAGGATAAGGATTAGATAGCAGTTCCTGCGTGCACGAATCATTAGGTGCATCGGGGCCAAGGATACCCGCAATAGCTTCTTCAAAGCTATGGTAAGTGGCCGTAATAGATAAAGGAATTGAAGATGTTCCAAAAGGAATACTCGCCGAACATCCTTTTGAGCAAATATCTATTAAAGCATTTTTAAGTTGCTCCAACTTTGCAGAATCGGGTGTGCATCTTCGCAAAACTTTTATCCATAAATCTGCTTCTGCCTCGCAATTAGAATGACATTCATCCATTACAGTTTGATCTGCATCATCGGCAAGTTGATTTGAATTACTGCTTAAAATATTATTAATAAAAGCATCAGGATTCACATATTCCAAATAACGACGAATCTTATTTGCATATAAAGAATCAGTAGAACTGGTAGGCGGGCACCAGGATGAATAATTTCCTGTAAAACCGGAATCAGTTGTATCTATACCCGAACAATAAGGAGTACCGATTGAATAAGAAAAATTACCGCCGGATTCAGCAAGGAAAGGTGAGCAGGTAGTATAATATACCACACCCTGGGTAAACTGAGCGGTGAAATTAAAGCTTGTCGTATCTGTGCCAATAATGCGTTTTAATACGGCAGGAACATAAACAGTTACACCGGCAGGAATGGCGGGTCCATTGTTATAGACTGCCGCTAAAAAGTATCCATTGCAGAATGGAGTAGTTGGATAGGCATTAAAATAATTTGCCGACGGACAGGAAAAATTGGTATTGGCAGAAGAATCATATTCGCAAACCCATACATTGAAGAATTTGCAACTTGAATTAGCTCCGGTTTTCAAATCAAATACTGTATAGAACCTGCAGTTACCATACCCTGAAGGAGTGCCTGTGGGTTGAGTTTTTGGAGTACCATATTCTACATAAAGCGACAATCCATTTCTGTCATAAGTAGTATAAATGCCGCCGGGACATGAGTAATTACAAAGTGAATCATTAAATGGAGTATAAGATGGCGATGATGATGTATCGCATGTGGTAATGACGATTCTTGGATTACTTTGTTCGGATGTTAATAGAAAAGTTGCTGAAGAATTGCCCCGTCTTATCTTTCTATACAACGTATCAAGAGTATAACTTCCTTCACATCCCGGTAACGTGCAGTTATTGCGATATTCAACGCCAACAAATGCGGTTGACTTAACGCCGGCTATTTTTTTGTATTGAATAGAATAATTCTGATTATTGGTTGTTGTAAGTGCAAAATCAGAAACAGGAGGCGGGTTACAGGTAGCCCCAATCTCTCCGAGCAGATCATTTCCTATGGAACAATTCACGCAGTTTGCAAAAACAGGGTCACTACTTGCCCGTTTTGCAGCTTCATAAAATCGTTGTTTCAGATTCAGGTAAAAGTTTCGATACAGATCCCATTCACGATTACGGCTGCGGCATGCACTATCCGGAATGCATGCGTCCCAACTGTTACTTTGCCGGCAATACAACACAATATCAATAAACTGCAAAATATTTTTATCCCCCTGGCTTGTACGAAGTAATGTGCGGGAAAATAGTCGAAGACTATCTCTCATCCGGCTAACAAAAGGAAATCCATTACCACCCGGTAAAAAGAAAGGATCGTGAGCAAGTATGGTATCGTATACATTGGGATTAAACCATCCTTTTGCCATTGCCGTATCCGCATCATCCCAATCCTTTATTTCTTTATCAAAAGAAAAACTATTTGAATTTGCAACGCACCATAAGTATTGGCAATACTCAGGATGCAATCTCACTAATGAGTCGGCCCATGAAGTTTTCCAGTTTGCAATAAACAACGAATCATTAAGATCTTTCACATCTAATCTTATGGAATCTTCGCCATCCTGGTCTGCAAGAGTTACCGAATCACGGTTGCCAAAATCATCACTAAACCAACTGATCTCATTGCGGCGGGCAAGTACATTAATTGTTGTTTCCAATAAATGATAAGCACTATCATATAATGCATATTGACCTCCCGGAGAAACATCCATTTTTAATAGCTGCAATTTTTCATCGCAGATATTTTTCGGCACACATTCGGATTGTATGGCCTGGCAATTGGCATATAGTGAGTCATATAATGAAAGAGTCCATAAAGAATCTTCGATTCCAAACGAAAGGGAATCGTTCACATAAAGTGATTTGAAAAGATTTACAAAATCAGATTTCTGGCCAAGTTTTTCAAAACAGGTTTCGCAATTACTATAGCATCCATAGAAGCCTGTTTCCTTTAATTCATTAAGCAAAAAATAATTCAGCTTTTTTATATCGGAGTTCTTAACGATATGCACACTATCATAAAAATCCATCGCATCTTTACTTACAGTCAATTTGTATGTAACATAATATTCGCCGATCTTATTTATTGAAACATTCATTGTCCCTTTCAATGTGTCCGGATAGGTGCAATTTGTATCGAAAACATTTCCTGCGGCAATGGTGTCTCTCTTTAGCAGGTTTGCACAATCATCTTTAACTGTTATTTCCAAATCGTAATAGCAATTGCTGCAAATAACGCTGTCTTTGTCAGGGCCGAATAATTTTTCATACCGCAAAGGATCGACCCTGTAATCAAGAACGTAAGTGCCAGTTATTGGTGCTAAAAAAGTAGAAGAAGCTGCTAAAGAGTATTCACCACTGTTGGGCACAAAGTCTCTAGGTTGAATAAGATCATTAGTTACCTGTACGCTGGCACCGGCATTTGAAGGTAAAGCATGCAAATTATTTGGAACAGCCCCAGCTAAAGCAGTCGCAATTGTTTTTCCGCTCGCATCCACATAGCTAACACTGATCTGCTTATTGGGATCCATTACCATGTTTTTCAGGTAATGGCTGGAATTGCCGGCTTCCAAACCAAACAACCTGTCTAACTCTGTTTGTGTGGGTTTACCATAGAAATATTTCGTTGCATGTCCTGAATCTAACTGAAATGCAGGACCCACCCCTCCTTGCGATTTAATTCTTCCTGTATTATCAGCCATATATTCGGTGGTAGCAAACGGATAACCCCCGGCATCAGGAATATATTTTGCATAATTAAAAAAATTCAAGAACGGGTTGTTGAGAGAGTAATATTTTCCTGTTCCTGAGCTATTACTAAGTGAATCGGCACTAGTACTGCAATTATATAACAGGTCAGTAAAACTATAAGGGTTGCCATTTTTATTTTTATTGAATCCACGGAAATAATGAATGGTACTATCATTAGTTGGTGCAGGAAGGATACTTACGGTGGGTCTTCCCAATGCATCATAAATAGTTTCCTGGACAATATTTTTATTGTCGGTATTTGATAAAGTGACTGATTGACGATTACGCAAGCTCCCATCAAAATAACTGATCACTTCTTTATGCTTTCCTTCCTCTGCAAATGAAACAGAGTATTGCCAGTTAAGATTTTCTTCATGCCAGTTAAAATGCGCCACCCCCGATGGACAACTGGAAGTACAATTGGAAATGGTAGCTGAGTAATTCCAATTCCCTTCCCATCGGATATTATCCGGGTAATGAATTTGTGTGCCCCTTATTCGGAAAAGTATAAAACCGCTGGGAAAAGGAACATTTAATAAGTATGAATTTGATGCGGTGGTAATTCGTGTGCTATTATTTTTAAACCATTTTGCAAGTGTATCGGGCGGGATATAATAATTGCCCGAATTTGCCGGCGATTCAAAATTCTTTATTTGCTTTCCAATTAAGCTGGAATCATCTATATGAGTATATTCTAGGTCAAATGTTTCTGCCCCCGGATAATATAATGGCGTCCAGTCAATTTTTAATTGATTGCCATTAATAACTGAATATCTCGTTACATCGGTACTTTGATCATTAAATATGTACTGGCGGTTTACAATAATTTGAGTTTTTAATCTGAATATTGGTTTTATGGGATTTAGTTGCGGACAGCTTATACTTAATATTTTTACTTTGTATTTATAGGCGCCCATAAATTTATAGAGCGCAACTCCTTTGTAAGGTTTCCCGGTAACAGTGTCATAAACCACATTTAAATTTATATTGGCATGAGTAACGGAATCAGTAATCTGGCTCGTGTCAGATTGATTCCCGTAGATGTAAATCTTAAAATTGATCGAGCAATTAAAAGGAGTACTATAAAAATAAATAGCTGTATCGAAATTAATTTCAAAGCTTACAATATCATTTACTGATATATTTTGTTGAATCAGGCTCCATGTAGCACTATTGTTAAATTTTTCGTCGGATACTGTGACAAAATTACCTGCAATAACCTGTGTTCCTTTTAATTCATTTAAATATGGTTCATCTATTGCAAAAGCCTTTGCAGAAAACAAAAAAGAAAGACACAGGTAAATAAAAAATTTACCTGTTAAACCGCGATAACATCTTATAAAATTATTCTCCATCATCTTCTTTAGAAGATTCCGTTTTTTGATTTAATAGTTCATAATCTTTATACGCTTCTGTCAATTCAATTTTTCCGTTCCTGTATCCAAAAAATTTGTTTTCAGGAGCAAAGTCATCCTCTTTTAGAATAAGTTTTTTAACACTGGCATAATCCACTTCCACATAATATGTATAGGTTTCAATTTCTATTTCATCATCGCTTACACTATCTTCTTCACTATTTTGAGGAGTTGCTGCATTTTGTTTTTCAGGTGATTCATCGGAAGACCCGGGTGATTGTTCCTCTTCTAACGGTGAAAGTCGTATCATCCCGATAAGCACTTTTGATATCCTGTATGTGACGGGTGTATAATAAATCCGGTATCCCTGGATCCCGGGATCTTGTATATTTTCTACGGTCAAAATTTTTTGGTCCCCTAATTGGGTTACTTTTAAAGTAGCTTTCCGCTCCTCGATAATTTTTTTGAATTTGACAATGTCAAAAACATCATTCTTCATTTTTGAATTTCTGCGTGATGAAATAGCTACAGACTTATCATTGTTGTCTATAACAACCATAAGGTCATCTTTATTTATATATTCCATGGATGCCAGCCTGGAATAAGAACTACCCTTATATTGCGAATATTCGAACGGATATTGTTCGAGAATTTTTTCATCATCGCCATTATCATCAATCAATTTTATTGTGCCTGAGTAAGTAGCACCTTCTTGGTCAGCGTTGGTATTTACGAGATTATTAATTTCTTTCCATGGATCGTCATTAGTGAGAGTGCCTATGTTTTCTGTCGTATCAGCTTTTTCGTCATTGACTTTTTGGATATTGTTCGCAGGTGATTTTATTTTTTTAGTAACTGCAGCAAGACCTATAAATACTAACCCCGTCACAAATAGCACTGTGATACTATATTTAAAAAAATTTCGACTTGTCATATCAATTATTTTGTGATTGATTTTTTATAGCTGTTTTCTATACGATGACCTGGTTTCCTTGATTGTCATAATTCCTCTTTCCGTTTCTTTCTTTACACGGATAAGTATTCCTTCATCATCATATTCATAAAAAGTTGCGAAATTGTTTTCATCCATTTCTGCCATTAATCGCTGGCTTGATGGGTCATATGCAAATGATTTCATTTGGCCATCGAAAGGATGAATTCGTATGTCGTCGAAATACACTGTGCCTGATGTTTGGAGTTTTAAAGAGAACGACGCCGCTGATTGAGATAAAACAAAAGGCATTTCAATCCTCTTCCATCCTTCCACAACGGGCCATTTTAAAGAACTATTCAGAATGTTAACTCCATTTACACTTGCCTGCACTGTAGATGTAGCATCCCTCGGGCTGCCGTCGTTTATCCAAAAGCTTATAACATACTTTTTACCAGGTATTGGCGAGAAGCCTTTTGATAATTCATTTGACAATAAAACATACTGGCCAACATTGTCATTCATGAACAAAGAAGGAGCATTGCCCAGGTAAACTGTTTTTGTGATTGTCGTATTTCCGTTAAGTTTCAAACTGTATTTGCCTGTATGCGCATAAAGACTTGTAGTATCTATGGTACTACCATTAAGCTTTTTTCTAAAATTAAAATGACCATTATTGTTACAGGTATCAGTTGTATTGCAATCGAGAATAAAACCATAATCTTCAAATCCATCATAAGCAATTTCTCTATACCGGGAGTTAGAAGCAACTGCCACTGGCATTGATTCGAGATAACCAAAGAGAGCTGAGCTATATCGGTTCAATGCATCCTTGTTTTCTATTTCAAGTCCTTTGCTATTGAAATAAGTTACCTGGTTTGCTGCAATCCACTTTGCATCGCTATAAGGCGTATTATTAAAATATTCTTTATTGTTAACCTGAACCCATTGAGGCGTGGTTGCAGAGTAATCATATTTCCAGAATGGATTGAATAAACTATATGCGCCGGATTTTCTTATATCTGTACTGCCAAATTTGCTGGCATCAGTAACAAGATTTTCCCTGCTGACCTGGTAAACATATTGAGATTGAGGACGCCAATTTCCAAGAAGACCTTTATAATAAGGATTGAAGACTGTTTCAATCGGGCTTGGACATCCGTTAATATTGACTGGGGAACAAATAGTATGAACAGTAAATACAAGATACTCCGGGGATGTGACTTTTTGTATAGTAATCCCACAGCTATCGGAAGTAAATCTGAATCCATTATCATCACAACTGCCTTCCGGAAATACATAATCGGTTGGTCGCAAATGCATGCAGTTGTTATAATCCGTGATAGCCTGATTTGAAGTATCAACATAATCAAAAACAAGTTTGCAATTTCCAAGAGTGGCGGTATCGCCGGAATGTATTTGGTTAATATTGGCACATCCGCCAATGGTGGTAGTATGCTGCTGGTGCATATAGTATTTAAATGAATCAGCCGGCAATCCGTTCCAGAAATTATCATAACAATTACCATATAAAAGATTTCCTCCATGATCGAGGTAACTTTTCATAATTGAGCCCGCCGTTTGGTTATCAGATGATGAGGCAAACAAGTTTTTTCTTGGTTGTTGCGGAACTTCCGTGCATAAGGCCGCTTCCAAAAACGTAGCGAGATAATAGGGGTTGATACAATGTGACCCGGAAGAGCTGTTATTGGGATTAACCGGCACTGGTACACTCCATTCTTCATTAAACACAGTCGCCTTTGCATCCAATATCTTAGTAAGCTGGCTTATATCTAATCTATTTCCAACAATTGGGTTATTTAAAGAACTGATCGTGGCAATAGCCGTATTGGCCATGTTTCTTCTTCCTGACCGGAGAAGTTTAACTGTAATTGCTGTAAGCGATTTGATATTGCCATACTGATCTATAATTCTTTTTCCGGTAATACTGCCGGCTTTAGAATAAATAACCCAGTATTTATTTTGAGAGTTTATGTCAATCAATTCATCACCCGGTGTAAGCAAACTGTTATAAGCAGAATTGCTGATCATTCCGTTTGTTCCGGTTGAAAATCCTGATAAAACGGTGCCGAGGTTTTGATAAGCCTGTCCCATACCGTCATATCTCCAATGGGCGGGATAAGCGAATGAATATACTGGATCATCAAATTCGTTTTGAGTTTTGGTAAGCAAAACGTTTCCTGTTTCAGCATCCCATAAAAGATTTTCAGATGTTATGGACGAACCATTTTCCGTCTTCCTGGTTTTATATGGAATGGCAAACCGCTGTACCAATTTAACCGTAGAAGTTGCCCGATAAGATCTTTTATCATAGTTACCACCAAAACCTCCAAATAAAAAAGGAATTGGAATTGGAGGCAAAGGCCAAATAAGTGCCCCGCCACCACTTGGTTTAATACTTATGCCCCAGTTAATAGTTGTAAACTGCCTCATGTCATTAAATACTTCTATATCGGTCCCTATAGTGCCATCAGCAACAGTTCCATCCGCGTTGATGATCTTCACGTCATTATTTAGTTCTTTACTCTCAGCTAATTCATTTACTGTTTTATAATAATAATCCACACTCGAAATTTTCTCACCTGACTTATTGAATACATTCACTGACTTCGGTTTTCCATGCATATCGTTTGTCTCAATCGTAAAACCCTGCGACAATCCCACCATATCGGTAATTTTCGAGCCTAGTAATGAAAAAAGTTTTTCTGAGAGGGGCTTTCTTCTTACAAGTGTCAGCCAATCTACCTTTGTAGGATAATCTTTTGAAGTAAAAAACTCACTGACAGTTACGCCAGTTCGATTTACGGATTCTGCATCGCCTGAGCCTATACTTTTCACTGTTACCTTACTGTAGCCGACATCCGGCGCCGGGAAAAATGATTCTCCCATGGGATATTCTATATAGTAATAATTATCTAATGCCAGTATTTGATTTTGCTTATAATTAAGAGGTTGACGAAAAGGATTTTCATCATTTCCCAACATAGGCTCATAACTTGCAACACCACTAGAAATAATTTTTCCTTTATTATTTTTAGTTGTATAATCATACACTTGTGTGTAAACAGAAGTATGAGCTCCGGTGGCCCCGGACATTGGTGCCCATTCATCACTGATTTCAATCTTTTTTACTCGACTACCACCTCCATATTTTTTATAACCAGGCGAGCATAATCTCACCCAGGATTTTTGCAGATTAACTTTATCACAATATTTTTTGTCTTTCGCTCTTTTATCGAAGCCACCGATCAGTTCCCTGATACTTCCTAACGCTACTACCAGCGCTTTAATGGCTTTGGTAAGATTGGAACCCGGGTCATCATAATTATCAGAACCCGGATATGCATATTTAGGAAGATTGAGACGAAGAAATTGCCAGCCGGCATTTACAATTTCATTCTGACCGCTGACCTTTTTTAATGTTACTTCAGCTGTAGTATCATTGTACCTTTTTACATTAACAACCTGGGCATATCCCGGAACAAACTCACTATGTAATCCATTCTCGTTATCCAGGTCCATGAAAAATTTAAAATAAAGCTTATCGATATTTTGAAAATATTTCTCTTTAAGATCTTTGTCTGATGTTACTGTATCAGGAAGATCAACATATATTTTATTTGAATTAACTAAACCAGATGAAGAACCAAACGAGCCAACACCATTTAACAAACACATAGCCGAGGCTCGTTTATTTTGCACATAAGCATAGTCATCGGATTCATAGGTAACATTTATGACACCTCCCGATGGCAGAGTAATTTTATTCAATTGGAATGCACCGGCAAATTTTGCAGCTAACGCACTATCCTGTAGAGTATATGGAAATTCCGAATTATTTAAACCGCCCGGATTATAGATTGCTTGCTTAAAATTGCCCCAGCGGTCATATTGCCTGTAATCATAGCGATTATAAAAAGATGTATCGTAAGAGAATTTATAAGGATTTAGTATTCCCTTATTATTATCTGCGAAAGTAAAATAGACCCGGTCGAGTGTAAGTTTACCAACTGTATCATTCAGGCTGTTTGGCAAGCCCCGGCATATAGAATAATTATAAACAAAATGAACTACTTTAATAGGTGTTGTTTTTGAAGGATCGTTCCCATTTAGACGCAAATCAGATTTCGAATAGAGACGTATCTCTTTAAGATATCTAAGCTTTATATTCGTATTCTTTGCTCCAGCGCCATCCATTACTCCTAAGCCGTCTTTTCTATCTTCGGTCACAAATTGCGCAACCATTGTTTTTGATTCAATAGAATGGAGATACCAGATTTCTTTTTTCCCGTATACATAATTGGCTTTATCATCCTTTTCATCGCTGAGAAACCCTTCATTGTAATTAGCTGTGTCGGGGCCATAAGCATAAGGCGTTCGCCATTTGTATAATGAATCTAATTTGGTATAATTGAATTTTACTGCTGTACCTAAATCATCATCAGTAATCCCATTACCAGTAACGTCAACATAATCCGGCGAAAGAATACCTGTTAATAAATAAGAAGTCGCATAGGCTGGTGTAATTTCTTTGCTGTAATAATGATCCCTTCCTTTATTATTTTCATTAGAGTTATCCTGACCGTTCACATAACTTGTTAGTCCTTTATTACGAAGTGATAACTTCGAATCAGTGCTAAAGCTGACTTCTTCCTGGTAAGTATTGTAAACAGGAATTCCAAAAATATTTCTCTTACCATCATCACCTGTAATAGTTATTTCTGAAATATGGTTTTTTTTCCTGTATTCACTTGTCCTTGAAAGAGTGTTTTTAATACCTCCAGAAGAACAATTACTCAACACCAGTGAATCAGGATTATAACTCTTAATATTTTTATCGAGTGCGTGGAAATTTGCCTCCTGTGCTGTGAGATAGCTAAATGTTGTGTTACGAACTTCTCTTTTATTTCTTGTTAAGACAGAATTAATGGTAATTCCATTCTCATTACTTTTTGTAGTGAATTTATTTTCCGCTGTTGCCCCAAGAAGTGAATTTGAAAGCTTTGGAGGAACATAGATCCCTATTGGTCCGTAATCATGATACTTACTTAAATAGTCTTTATCAACCGGTACCGCTTCGCCTACTCTTTTAAAATAAACTGGCTCATATAAAGGTGCAGTGGAAGACCCAGGTTTAAAATCACCATTTCCAAGAAAGTTATTTAATGCAGTCCATTTTTTTGTTCTGGATTCAATGTTTTGATAATATAAATCAGCTCCTATATCTACAATTGGTGTTCCTGCCTCTATTCCAACTGTGATGGCATCATTTACTGATTCTGACTGATGATCAAACAAAACTGAAGAACTTCCCCGGTAAGCACGGAATTGACCGGAAACATCCTGGCTACTTGCAGTAAATAAATCGTATGTATGTACTGGTACAGGCAAAAAATTTACCTGCGAACTATAAGGAATATCTTTTTCACGATTGAAATCAAGAAGAGCGTTGACCTGGTCTTTTCCTTTCTCTTCATTTAAATAACCATAAGCAGGCAGTTGTCTGATCTTAGTTGGAAAAGTTTGCCCTGAAAAAAATCCTGTAACACCTAATCCCAAATAAGCGGGAAGTATTTGCGGCCCTAAATGCAATGTCAAAGTGAAGGCGGTATTTCGAGTTGGAATATCAATAGTTGGGGTGTAAGTTTCTTCTGCAAACGAAACAGTAGAAGCTTCTCCAATATTGCTCAAAGCGAAAGAACTTTTTAATGCTTTACTTTCAAAATGCAATGGATTCTTAAATATCTTTAAGGTCATGTCTTGAAGGCCTGTTCGGGAATTATATCCAAAACCAAAAGGATGACCAAGTGCCTCTTTTTCTTTTGTGTTTTCATTCTTTTTAATCATATCAAAACTTCCATTGATTCCTGCACCGCCTGTTGAACTTAGATCTAATCCCAATGATGCAATTTGAGTTTGTTTAATTGAAGTGTCTTTAACAATATGACAATCGCTGTTCTTGTCCGTTACAACGAGATCTGTGAGGCTTAGTCCTGCATTAACGCCAATGTCAACACCGATTCCTGTGTAGTTGTCTGATTTTACTCCTGCACTAAGAGTGAGAGAAAAATTAAATTTTTTCTTCTTTGCTTTTACCTTTGCTTTTGTTTTAGGAAACCCTAAAAAATCGAGAGTTGCTGATACTTTAGCACCCCAGGTTTGATGTTCTTTCATGCTAAATTCTCTTGTCATCTTTTCGGAGCCATTAAAATCGTCAGGTAATCCCCGCAATTGCCTGTTCACCGCTCCGGGATTTAAACTCCATCCGTATCCAACCCAACTTGATTCATCATCAAGACTAGCACCAGAATGATAACTTAAATTAACAGGATAGCCGCCTACATCCATCAATGGAATGTTATAAGAAAAATCACCAGAAAAAAGATCTACCATGTCCGAATTACCAATCGGTTCGAATCCTTTCATCTCGGGTTGAGAAGGTCCTGAAGTCAATGCATAAGTATAGTTAGGTGCAATGAACTGCATCAGCATTGTCAGAAATAAAAACAAAGCGACCTTTTTATTATGCTTTATCAATAATCTCATTAAGCTTTCTCTCTTTTTAGTTTTGGTATTCTTTGTATATCTTTTTGTTTATACACAAAAGCAATAGTTCCTATTCCAAAAATTTTATCGTTATAAATAACACTGAAATCTTCAGCAACTTTTTGCATGTCTTTTTTTTCAAATGCAAGCATGTACTGGTAACTTCCTGCAATACCATTCTCGATCTTTTGGCAAATGATTGGCGCTATCGAATCCCTGCCCACTAACAGCACAAAATCTTTTTGCATATCAAAATCCAGGTACATTACTTTTTCTTTTGCAGGTTTATCGCCCTTACTTTTATCAAACTTTACGTCGAAATAATAAAACCCCTCATCATTATTTGTTCCGTTAGCTTGCAGATCTTTATTCAGCAATCTTCTATAATCTTCGGGCAACCATTTTATCGTTGCCTGTACTTCTCCTATTTTTATTTGTTGCTTTATTTTGTGCCGCAAATCATTTATATACTTTACATACCGCTCCTCACCTGTTTGGTGTTTGCATGCACAGAGTAACAATAAAAATGCTGGTATAATATTTTTCATATCCTCAGCTATTCATCTTTATATATAAACCGCAAACGCAGTTCACGATTATTCGTCAATGTCACTTTTAATAAATATTCTTTCCCATTTTTAAAAGACCGGCTATCTGAAAGATCGATCTCATATTTATTTAAGCCCGTTTGCATTTTTAATGCTGGTAAACTTTTTATAGTTGAGCCTGGATCGGATAAACTGGTAATCGCATAAGTAAGTATCCCGCCACTGTATGGATTATTGAATGAAAAGCGGAGAATTTTATTAGCTACATAGAAATTGCCGTCCTCTGTTTCTTTGAGTTCCCTGAAGCTTTCCCCCGGCGATTGTTCTTTCTTTTCTTCACACTTCACGGTGTACGTCCATATCTCAGATTTTTTAAGAATTGTTTTTTCATTGTACACTGTTACTTGCCAGGCATAACGCTTGCCTTCCTTAAGTTGTGGAGCGTTAAAGGGAAATTGCAATTGATTGCTGAAAAGATTACCCCGGTTAATAAGGGGAACATTATAATTGATCGCTTCAACGATATCTTGTTTTTCATTGATCTCCGATAAAACCATCCTGCATTTAGAACCCGGAGGCAATGGCATTGGTAATTGCCAGAGAAAATCGGGGCGGGTATTACAATCTTCATCCCCATCAACAGGGTTTATTAATAATAAAGGAGTTAGTGGTTGTAACTGAAAAGAAAAACAATTTTCAAAAAATGGAGTGTTCCAGCTAGCCTTTGAGTCTGTTATTTCTATTTCAAAACAATATTCATAATCTCCTTCCGGAAATTTTCCTGTTTGGCTCAATGTATTTCCATAATAATTATTGCCAAATGAGAAACGTCCTGCTGAAAATGCGCCTCTATCGATAGTATTGGTACCACGATAAAGCGGCACAGAATTGATAACCGCAGTCAACACGTTCCCTGCAGTCATTTCTTTTATTTTTATTGTCAGTTTTATTCTTACATTTTCGCTGGAGGCATTGAAAACCTGTACGTAGCTTAATCCATCAAGGCTTTGCCCATAAATGGCGGGATTGAAATTGATTGTAATCTGCGACTGCGCAATTTCCGCCGATAAAAATATCGGGAGCAGGATAAAAAATATTTTAAAAAATTTCAGCCGCATATTTAATTCTGATTTTTAAAAATGTACCGCACACTTATATCTACACGAAGAGGCTCTTCCCATAAGGGCCTGGTTAGTTCAAGATTTTTTCTCAAATCAGCATATATATTTAAACTCAGATGATCGCTCAATTGACCTGAAAGAGCCTGTCGGATACCGGCCTGGCGAAACCAACCTACTGTGCTGGTATAAGTGAGCCCTGATGAGGCACTGATGTTTTTAAAAAGCTGGTAAGCATAACCTGCTTCAGAATAAAATGAAGTACTGAGAAATCCATAAAGACCTGAGCTGTCAATATGATTATAGTTCATATTAATATACATGCTGTTCTTACCGATAAGTATATTTTGAAATGAGCTTACCATAAATGAGTTATTATTAACCGTAGTGCCGGGGTTAAGAGCATACATATTTTTTTGAAAAGACAGGGTAAGAAAATTTCTGTAAGAAAATTTTGAAAACTTCTTATATAGATTTGTTTCAGCTGATACCCGGTCCAGTGAAGTGACAGGGGTTTTAATTGAACCTTCTTTTCTTGACATCCTCAGGGGCTGGTACCGGAGTGAAATGTATTGGCCCTTTTTCATTTTCCATCTTGCATCCATGACGATACTATGGTTTGTCCAGGCCGCATCCTTGTCGCCGAATTTATAGTTCCTTGTATTTCCCCTGAATGAAACAATTATTTTTTCTTTCAAAAAAGACTTTCGAAGATTCATTCCAAATTCTGAAGAGCCATTTGTCAGGAAACTGCTTCCCGGGTTATTATAGCCGTTCGAAAGCTTATTAAAACTAAATTGATATTGCAATCCCTGTTCAGCAAATTCATCACTGTACTTAAGTGACAGAGCCGTATTAGCCATAAAATCATGCAGTGAAAATATCTTCGATACATTGCCCTGGTCCCTGAGTGTCGAATCCGTATTCAAACCGGTACGGGTATATTGCGTTGCAGACCTGGAAAGCTCCGCATCGATCACTCCTTTCGAGCCAATAGCTATTTGTTTTGAAATAGTAGTAACAAGTATCTGCCTCAATCTTTCTGACCCAAATGCATTCATCAAGCCGGACATGGATTGAGAAAAAGAAGAAACCGAAACATTCGTATTGGAAGAACTGCCTGATCCGATTCCTATGCGAAGCGCCTTTGCTCTTCCATTATTAGAAAATAATGTATTGGTGAAAGGATAGTCAAGTATGGAATTAAAATCATTTTGTTTACCTGCAAGCAAGGTCAATGCCCGGTTGTTATTAGTAAGAAATTCAGTGCTTACACCGCTGCTCAGAAAATGCTGCATGGACATTGGACTAAGCGATAAAACATTTTTTCCGACATCCAGGTGAGCAACACTCAGAAATAATCGTTGAAGGCCATTGAGTGAAAGATACTGGCGGGCCATTTTTTTGATAGAAGCAGGATCATTCAGTAATTGAGTGATACTATTTTTTTGAAGTATATCAAGATCTTTTATTTTTTTTAATAGTCCTGTTTGCTGCCATTTGTTTTTGTGTTCTTCAATTTTATGTATCATATCCTGTAAGGCTTTCATCTTTGCCACTTCATTTATAAGCTGGTTAAGATCGGTCCGTCTGATCCTTTCTCCGTTATTGGCCTTTTGTTGAAGTGTAGAAAGAAGATTTTCCTTTTCAGCAATTGATTTGATGAAATCCGCATTCAGGAATTTTTCTTTTAATGCCCGGGTATCAGTTGTAAAAATGCTTTGCAGATCACCGAGCTGATGAAGTTCATTATCTAAAAGACCTTTATAATTTTTATTCAGATCAGTAAGCTCATTTCGAAGGGACTGCCGTGCACTATTGATGATATTCTCCAATGAACCTTTATCAAATTGCAGAAGGTTGGACAGGTTATATTTCGAAGAAAGTTTCTTTTTTAATTGTGTGAGATAATTGTTCCTGTCAAATTGGATTGAAAAAAGAGGCAAATTATTATTGACAGAATTATTGACCGATACATCCGACCAGCTTTGATCACGAATGATTACGCTAACGGGTATCATGGCTACTGACCAGTCACTTCTTGCCTCAAGATTTCCATAATAATAATTGGCACCATTAATTAAATAAGAGCTATCTGCAAGTCCTGTATAATCCGTTTTTGCGTTGATCAGCTTAACAGGTTCACGGGAAATATTTTTAGCAGCTGTAAAAACCAAATTTTTGACCGATCCAATAGAATCAAAAAAATTATTATTGAATTGTTTTTTAAAAGAAGAAAGAATATTTTTTTCTGTGGCACGCAGTGTATTATTTAGTTTGGCGGGAATGGAATCCAGGACATTACCTACAATCTTCTTAGCGGCCCGGACAGTGCTATCCTGTTGCGATGATTGTGAATATGAAAAATGGATGGATGGAATAAATAGTAGAAACAAGATTATTTTTTTAGGATCCACGATCATTGGTTAAGGAACCTAAAATAAAAAAGAACAAAAACCGTTGAGGAAATAATTCACCAATGCACCTAAATGAGGAACGAATCACGAAATTAACTGCACTAAAAAATGTTGACCTGTCAAACAATCTTATAATTGGTTACTTTGAGTGGTTCAATCGAATGTTGCGGTGCATCAGAGGGTATCGCAAATTCAGGTTTAATGTCACTGGATAAAATAATTACTTTTTCATACAACAACCCTTTATGTTGTTTGCCAAGAGGAAATACTTTATCTCCTATATATACTGCTTCATTATCAAAATCCGTGGTGTAATGGAGAGAAATAATATAAGATCTATGAATACGGCAAAACTGGTTATGGGGCAGGCTCCTTTCCACTGACCCCATAGAAGAAAGGATCAAATAAACTTTTTTAGGAGTAACAAGCCGAACATATTTTTTAACAGCTTCGGCATACATTATCTCCGAGAAATTAATTTTTGAATATTTCTTACCCATTTTAATAAACAAAAAATTCTGCATAGTGATAGATTTTAAAGGATAAAGAGTTTAAGACTAGGAATAACTTCCCGCCCATACGAATTATAAATAAAAACGGCAGGGTACTAACTAAAGAGTAAAGAGTAGAATCAATGAGAAGAAGTAAAATGAAATTAACTGCTAATACTAGCCTGCAGGCGAACAGGCATAACACTTTATGGGTATTGAATATTCCGGGATAGTGGCATGATGTTTCATAAGCAATGTTTAGGTTGTAAATTTATTATGTGGTATTGTCTGGTTTAAAATAATTAAATCTGTTGCTTCAAAAAATTCAATTTTATAGATGAGTTAATTTTCACTATAAACGTGTCGAAAATCAAAATAATCGTGCAAGCCATGTGAAATTAATTTTTGAATATTGATTACACACTCCATAATCAAAAAAACCTGCATGGCGATTTTTTTAATACATAAAGAGTCCTGATCCGGGAATAAAATTCCCAGTCATTCGGATCAAAAATAAAATCAGTGCTAACTAAAAAGAAAAGGCAGAATCAAAAAAGTGGAGTTTATTCGGAAGTTGGATTAGATTCAACAAGATTATCAATTACGTGATAATTCGGATGCTGGCTTTTTTCATAAGTAATTTAGGTTTGGTTTAAATTTTAATTGATGGTTTAATGCAAATAAAAAAACATTAATGAATTTCTAAATTAGAATAAAACAAATTAATTCCAAATAATTCTTAATAAATTTTTTTACAAAATAGATTTCCCTGAATAAAATTATCCTTTTACAGCGATTCATCAAATAAGGGCAGGTGAAAATAACTGTTACTTAACCTTGCATGTAAATGTTCGTTCTTCATTTTTTGTTGTTCATTACCCTGATTGCTTCGTTCGTGTACTTTATTAATAGCGGGGCGCAAATTTCTATACATTGTAGTGTCAGTAGCCGGCAATCATTGCCGGCTGCATTGAAGTAAAACAAGACCATACATTTTGTTTAATTAACAGCAATTAAACCCCGGGTATGAAAAAACTTTCTGCTTTCGCTATTTTTTGCCTTATTGGCTTTATAGCTTCAGCTCAATTTGTATATAAGATAAAAGGAGATAGTATTTTACTTTCCAATGATACCTGTAATACAGAATTGATATTGGAGAATAGCACAAGAAATGTATGCGGGTTTCTATTTAATAAAGGAGATGGAAGAACTGAGTTTAAAAGTGCATTGGTTAAACTGAATGATAGTACTTATGTAGTGGGGTGTGATACATTGAAGATAAAAAGCAGTTCAGGTACTGGATATTTTACACCAAATCAAACATCAAATGGAACAACAACTCATAATGCAAACTATCAATATTTTTTAGTTAACAACTTAGGAAGATCTCTTTACACTGCTGGAACAAATGGTAATTATTCACAAATTTTTCAAGATAGCACACTTATATCATTATATGCTTTGCATAATACAGGTGGAAAATCTTCTATGTTGTGGGTAAAACCAGATTCAGTAAAAATATTCTTATCGCAAAAGAAGCTGATCATTGATTCTTTACAGCAAGGTTCCTCTAATGATTCCATATTAGTTTGGAATAAAACAAGTGGATATGTTGGATATAGAAATGCTTCATCATTTGGCATATCAGGCATAACAGCAGACAATGGACTTATTGCTAATACTTCTACTAATGTGCAGCTATTCGGTACAAGTGGAACACCGGCCACATTAACAACAGACAGATATTTAACAGCAGGTAGTAATACACTTAATATCACTTATAATTCATTAGCGGGAACAAGCGGATTAAAACTTACTTCAACATCTACTGCGGCTGCAAGCAATGCACAAAAGATGCTTGAGATTTCTTTAAGCGGAGCTAATAGCTCGCAAACTACTTACGGATCATATATATCTAATACTCACACCGGAACAAGTTCTACTAATATTGCAGGATATTTTTCAGCCAGTGGTGGAACAAATAATTATGGGTTAGTTGTGCCTAATGGTGGAGGTTGGGTTGGAGTTGGTATTTCTCCATCAGTTTTATTTCATGTAGACAAAGCCAGTTATAATGTATCAAATGTTGCAGGGGCTAACTCAGTAGCAATCATTTCCAACAATATCAGTCTTAATGGTACAGGTCTTTCCGGCAACTCAGGAATTACTGCACAATCAGCAGTAAATTATGTTACGCTAAGTGCTAATCAAACTATAACAAATGCAACCGATTTTGCAGCAAGCAACGCAGTTACACAGGTAAATAACACAAATGCTTCTACTCTTACTATTAATCAAGCTTCACCAGGAATAAGAACTATGTCTGTGGCCAAAAGTTCTTTATCCTTCGGCTCATTTAATCCAAGTTCTGTAATTACACATGCTTCAAATTTTCATATAGCAAGTATTTATGGACCTTCTGTTAGCGGAACAATCACTAATTACTATGCTCTTTTAATTGAAGATCAAACACATAACGCTTCCTCTCTTACGTTAACGAACAGGTATGGAATCTACCAGGAAGGTGCGTTAGATAATAATTTTTTCAAGGCTTTAATGTATTTGGACAAATTAAAAACGGGGTCAACTGCGCCAACTACAAGTGGTACAACCAAAATGGTAATTACAGATACGAATGGATTGTTATCGTTTGCAGATATCCCTTTCGGTGGATCTGGCGAAGCCAACACAGCTTCTAATCTTACAGGAACAGGGATCGGTATTTTCAAAGATAAATCAGGAGTTGATCTTCGATTTAAAAGATTGAAAGCGGGAACAGGAATAAGTATTACTGATAATACAGATAGTGTAACAATTGCAAATACAGGCATGTCAAATCCAATGACTACACTTGGTGATATTATTTACGAAAATTCAACTCCCACGCCTGCAAGATTAGCTGGTAATACAACTACAACGAAACAATTTTTATCCCAAACAGGAACAGGAAGTATAAGTGCTGCTCCTGTTTGGGATCAGGTGAATCTTGCTGATGTTCATGGAACGAATTTTCAAATTCCTTATGGTAACACCAGTGGAAATACTTTAACAAGTTCGTCTAACCTTGTTTATTCAGGTGGAAATGTTGTAAACACAGGCGGTTTTTATGGAACTATTTTCGATGCATTAAAAGCGGGCGGTGTATCTACACCTGCATCTGGTCATGGTACTTTTTGGGCAAAAACTGATGGCAAAGCCTACTTCACCAATGATGCCGGAACTATTTATGATTTAACAACTGGTTTTACAAACCCAATGACGACGCTGGGCGATATTATTTACGGAGCCTCAAGTGGCACAGCGACTGGACTTGCGGGTAATACAACAACTAATAAAAGATTTTTATCTCAAAAAGGAACAGGCTCTGTAAGTGCTGCACCAACCTGGGATGCAGTTTTAGAAAATAATGCTACATCTATTGATCCGGCAAACTTAACGGCAAGTTCAGGTGAAACTCATACACTAACAGTCACGGGTGCCGCATTGGGTGATTATGTACAGGCATCATTTAGTATAGACTTACAGGGAATGACAATTACAGCATGGGTAAGTGCTGCCAATACAGTTAGCTATCGTTTTGTAAATACGTCAGGTGGAACATTAAATCTTGGTTCGGGAACGGTTAAAGTAAGAGTATGGCCTCAATAAGAAAAAAGAGATCACAGCAGCTGCCATCTTTTAAATAAAAATGTGAGTATATCAATCGTAACTATAAAATAAAACTTATGAAACAATTCTTAACTGCCTTGACAATTTGTTTTTTAACTGTTTTTATCAACAACAGTTTTGCGCAAACCAATAATACTGCCGTAAAGCAAGCTTCTTTTCAAACTACACCAACAGATTCTAAAAAAGATTCTGTCCAGTTAAAACAGGAAGAAGTAAATGTTTTTGTTGAGCAGGTTGTTACAAGTACAACACTTAAAGATTTTCAGCAATGGTGTTATAAAACAATGACGGCTGAAAAGTTCGACGACTTTAAACAGGTGTACCAGGTTTTTCTTCAGCAGAAATTTGAAGAGTGGGTGAAAACGAAAGAAAAAGTAAAATCTCCGAAATGATGATGATCGCTAAACATCAACTACTGATAGTTTATGAAAAAAATTCTTCTTGCTTTTATTCCACTTTTTTTTGCAGCAACTGCTTTTTCGCAATTCACCTATAAAATAAAAGCAGATAGTGTTTTAATTACAAACGATTCCTGCAACGCAGAATTGAACCTAGAGAATAGTACCCGCGATACATTAGGCTTTCTTTATAATAAAGGAAATGGAAGGACGGAGTTTAGGAAAGCATTAATAAAGCTGGATAGTGTTACTTATGTAATTGGTGCAGACACGCTCAAAGTGAGTTCTTCTTCTGACAGTAATTTTATTAAGAATCAATATTTATATAACCAATCTGCAAATGCCTGGTTTGATAGCTTAAAAATAACAAGATTAACTGCGACGGGTCGTACATTATTAGGTGGTGTAGTTGATGATGGAGTAACACCTTTGCAATTAAAAGGCAATATGAGTTTAATTAACGGTATTGATAACGTAGGAGTTGGATTCGATGCTTTAAAAACAATATCTACTGGAGCAAGAAATACCGCTTTTGGTTCGGGAGCAGGGACTAATTTTTATAACAGTAACGCCAACACTGCCATTGGCTATTATGCCTTACATAATGATTCGTCTGCATGGAGGAATACTGCGGTAGGTTCTTTTTGTCTCCAAAATTTTAAATCTGGCTCTACGTTTGGAAATACGGCCATGGGGCATTTTGCCATGGAATATCTGATTAACGGTGATCATAACGTGGGAATTGGAACAGATGCAGGCGGAGGAGTAGATACGGGATATAATAATGTTTTTATTGGATCATGGGCAGGTTATCAGAACAATCAAAAAACGAAACATAATAACGATATTTTTATTGGGGCAAATGCTCAATATGCCAATTTAACTCCAATCAGCAATACCACGGTAATCGGAACTAATTTGAGTACAAATCTTTCGAATGTTATGTTGCTTGGGCGTTCTGATCAAAACGTTTTAATAGGTGCGCCTTCAACAGATAACGGTCAGAAATTGCAAGTAAATGGCAGTGCTTCGATAAACGACCTACCCTATTTAGCCGATAGAGATACAGTATTAACTTATGATCCACTAACAAAGCAACTAAAATCAACTAAAATTTCCGGATCAGGAAGTGGTGGTTGGTCGCTAACCGGTAATTCCGGAACAAATCCTTCAACGAATTTTTTAGGAACAACAGATGATAGTGATGTGGTTTTTAAAAGAAATGGGATCGAAGCTTTTTCTATAAAAAAAATCGGGAGCAATCCTGCAACGATTAAATTTCCTTTGGTAAATCTTTTTGGGAATTCTCCTGAAATGACAAGTAATGCAGTAGAGCTCCAGGCCGGTACTTATAATGGCCATCCATTATTTCGAATAAATGTTGATAGCAGCTCTATTGGCCCAATGACATTAAATTTATATGGAGTAAGGGATCATCTCTTTTCATTTACTCCCTATAATAACAGACGGGCAGGAGCTTTTGCAATAATTGAAAATTATGGATATGATGGCTTGAGGCTTGGATCAGTTAGCAGTCTTACGGTACCCCATCCTATTTATTTCGACCTTGGAAGAGTAAATAAAATGATACTCGATAGTTTGGGTAAGCTTGGTATTGGTATTGCTACCCCATCTTATTTACTCGATGTAAATGGAGACGCCAGGATCAGCACACTTCCTTTTTTAGCAGGCAGGGATACAGTTTTAACCTATGATCCATCAACAAAACAATTAAAAGCAACAAAAATAAATGCAGGTGGAACTGTTGCAAAGATTGGCGTAATAAATTCTCAAACAAAATCTGCCAACGGTGCAGTGATAAGCGGCGATAGTTTAGTAATGCAAACAGCAGATGCTTCAAATATTGGTTTGGTTTCAACGGGCTCTCAAACTTTTGCAGGCGTAAAAACATTTTCATCAGCGCCAGTTATTTCTTCAATAACTAATACGGGGGTGTTAACATTACCAACAATTACATCAACAATTACGGGATATTCTGAAACGCCTGTTACCAGTAATGCTACCTGGTCGCCAACGGGAGATGCGAGAGATAATTATTATGATGTTACGGCACAAAATACAGCCGTAACAACAATAAACAACCCATCCGGCACAGCATCCAATCATAATACATTACTCATCCGGGTAAAAGATAATGGAACATCACGAGCCTTAACATGGAATGGTTCACAATGGAGAGCAGGAACAAATCTTGCTCTGCCTTCTACAACAACGGCAGGTAAAACAATGTATATAAAATTCATTTATAACTCAGCAGATACAAAATGGGATTTAGTAAGCGTTCTTGATGGATTTTAATTATGAAAAAGATAATATCCATATTGTTTTTTTTATTCATCGCATTATTGCTTAATGCGCAATCCACGGGTTCAACAACAACCGGATACGGTTCATTAAAGTACCAGGCGTTTTCTTCAACAAGTACGTGGACACCTTCTTCAGGTGTGAATGCTGCTAATGTTGAATGCTGGAGTGCGGGAGGTAATGGTGGCAGCGCTGTTAATTCAGGTGCAAATGGTGGCGGAGGTGCCGGTGGTAATTATGTAAAATCAACCGGCTTACCTGTTGCAGCCGGTACAAGCTATACAGTAACAGTAGGTGCAGCTGCAACAGGTAATGGTGCAAATGGAAATGATAGCTGGTTTAATACTTCAGGAACTATTATTGCTAAAGGTGGATTGGGCGGCGCCAATTCAACAAGTGGAAACGGCGCCGGTGCAACAGCTTCTACTACCGGCTGCATTGGAACTATAATAAACAAAGGAGGTAATGGTAGTAGTGGCTCATCCAACAGTGGCGCAGGTGGTGGCGGTGCGGGTAGTGGCGGACCGGGTAGTAATGCAAGCGTATCGACACATGGTAATGGAACTGCTACGGGTGGTGGCAATGGTGCAGATGGTGTAAATAATTCTGTTGGTGCAAATGGCTCAACATTTGGAGGCGGCGGCAGCGGCGGTGATGCTAATAATGGAACGACAAGAAACGGAGGCCAGGGTGCAAGCGGACAAGTTATTGTTGAATGGAAAACAACTCACTTAGGGTTTATGTAATTCTTGAAAACACCAGATTATTTATAAACCGGATTAAATTCAACAATTCAGTAGAATATTGAAATTATTTTATCCGCATCGTGTATAACACAGGAATGAAAAATAGAGCTATACCTATCAGTGCAATCAGAATAACATAATCTTTAAGAAGGCAATTATGAAAAAAATTCTATCGGTTTTTCTTTTACTGATTTTTTTTCAAAAAGGTTATTCGCAGTTTACGTATAAAATAAAGGCAGATAGTCTTCTTGTTACTAATGACTCCTGCAATGCAGAATTGAATCTGGAAAATAGTACAAGAAATGTAAATGGCTTTCTTTATAATAAAGGAAATGGGAGGACGGAGTTTAGAAGAGGATTGATGAAGATTAACGACAGTATTTATGTAATTGGATCTGATACATTGAAGCTGAAAGGAAGCGGAAGATTTGGCGTTGAAGATAATACAGCTTCAGAAGATAGATTATTTAACTCCGGCAACTATGATTTCAAATTACATACTAAGCTTGGCTATGGAGACTCGAGTGAAAACTACTTAAAATACAATGCAGGAAATGCAAGGCTTGATATAATAGCTCGTGATGGATATGGTTCCAATGCAGAATTAATTTTCAGGGATATCGAATTTTATGTGAATACACAAGCAAGTTATGATCCTTCAGTATTTGCCAGGTTACAATTAAATCAGGATTATGCATTTTTAGATGTAAACTCGCCAGTAGGTAATGGGTTTGTCGGCCCCTCTTATTCTCCGAATTCTGGAGGTAGCCTCATAAATATACTTGGAGCAAGGTTTCAGGATACGCCGCATGGCGTTGTTGTTAACTCTACCGATACAAGTATAAAAATCGGAGTTGGAACAAGTACTAATGACTGGAACCTAAAAGGAATCCGTGTCAAAACAAATAAGGATTTAGTATTTGACAACTACCCGAGTACAAGAAATGATGGTTCAACAAGTAAAGCTCTTTATGTTGATGCAACAGGAAATTTAAAGTATGGCACCGTGAGTAGCGGAAGTTCATATACTTTTTCAAATGGCCTTACTAATTCTTCCAATAATGTAAAGTTGGGAGGAGCGTTAGTTCAGAATACTACTATAGATGGTTCTTCGTCATATGATATAGGTTTTACCAATATCAATGGCTTTTCAGCATGGGGAGGTTCAGGTACAACTTATGATGAACTTAGTATGGGAGGAGGGCATTTAATTCTTGAAACAGGAGATATCAATAATAGAATTGAAATGGATGGCGGATCATCTCCCTATACACAAATCTCAACCGAGGGAAATTATTTTTTAACAAGACCAGAATATGCCAGGATGATTGGTGGCAATGATGGTAATACTGTTAACTATTTAACTTTAGCAACAGATAGTGTTTCACTTATATTGGCAAATACCAATATTCCCTTTAAAATTTATAATCTTGCCTCAACCTCTGATACAACTTCTTATAAACCTTTCGGCATTAGCTCTTCTGGCCAGATAAAAAAGCTTAATAACTGGCCTGCCGGAATGAGCAGCAATATTTATAACAGTAATGGTACACTTACAGGTTCCAGGACAATTACCGGAGCGGGAAATGACTTTGCTATTACAGGGTTAAATACTTTTTATGTTGATGCGGGGCAGAACGGCCAGTATAATTATTTCAACCTGGATAACAACAATGCAGGATGGTCTCTTTCTGAAACTAATGGCACTGCTGAAATACTTTTGAATAATGGGGGAAGTACAGATGTGAATTTCAAAGCGCAAAGATCAGATGGGCATAGAAGTGATATAAATGTAAAATCAGACAGCATTTTAATAACCCCATATAATGGTAAACTTATATTAGGTGGTCTTCTTCAAGGATCGAGTTCAGATGACATACTTACAATTTCTGGGGCTCAAGTTAAAAGAATTCCATCCTCATCCTTTGCCAATGGATGGGGTTTAACTGGTAATTCCGGCACAAATCCCTCAACGAATTTTTTAGGAACAACTGATAGCGCAAAACTTATTTTTAAAACATCCAATACGCAAAGAGCTTCTATTTTTACAGACGGTACCTTTAATATTGCCGCTACTGATACAACCTCCCGTCCACTATTCCGGGTTTATCCGAATGGAGACATCACTCTAAAAGCAATAAATAATTACGGTGTAAACACTTTTGCTAAAAGTGGAGTAAGATACATTGCCAAACTGGGATTGCTGCAATTAGGAATTTCTGATCACATAGACACTACCATGTCGTCAAATTATGGCAGTTACGAAAAAACGGGCATTCTCATGAATACAGATGATCCAAATAATATTAGAGGTGGAATCTATAACTCCCTTCTTGCTGGTTATTCAAACACTATTGATTCATCTTATCGCCTATATTTTAGTGTAGTGAGCGGAGCCGGAATTGCTTTTCATAACAGTTTCGCCCATGGCATGATCTCAGGAAAGTCTCATGTTATAAATAGCAGCTCCGTAAATATGAATTGTATTACAGGATTTCAAAATACATTAAATCACCCAACTGTTAGCGATCTTATCTCAGGTGGAAGTAATACAACTTCGGACACCTCGTATAATTCATTAATAAGTGGTATGTATAATAATTTCGGAGGGAATGCACAGTTGGTAGCCGGGAGTAATCACATTGCTAAAACTCCGAGTGGTACGTATCTTGGAAATCGCAGTGTTGATTTTACATCTTTAAATTTTACTGGTATTAGGGGAATAAGCAATTTAGATCTGATAAGCAATCTTTCTTCCTATCCTATTTTATCTGTGGGCAATTCATCCAATAATTCTTCAACAAGATCGAATGCTCTTACAATTTTATATAATGGAAGAACACAAATTAATACAACCGGTTTTACTAATAATTTATCCGAATCAAGTGTAACTCCAAAAGCTGCTCTTGAGATTGTAAGCAATAATAGCGGGGTTCTCTTGCCAAAGCTTACAACTGGCCAAAGAGATTCTATTATTTCAGGTGATCTTCAGAATGGGCTTCTTTTATATAACAATGATGTGAGCAAATTCCAATTTTACGATGGAAGTACGTGGAAAACATTGTGTGATAGTTGCACCTCAGGAGGAAGCAGTAATTCATGGAACCTTACTGGCAATTCCGGCACAAGTCCTGCCACCAATTTTTTAGGAACAACGGATGGACAACGTTTGGTTTTCAGAACAAATAACACTGAAAAAGCAACTATTGATACAGCCGGAAAGGTTGGTATTGCTACTTCATCCCCTCAATATAAGCTTGATGTAAATGGAGATGCCAGAATCAATACATTGCCATTTGGCTCCCGCAGAGATACTGTGCTAACTTATGATGCTTCAACCAAACAAGTGAAATCAACCAGGCTTCCTTCACAATCAAAAAGCATTACTATCGGTTCGCCATCATCATCAGAAAATGCAACATTGTTTTACACAACAGATACCATAACTGTTGCTGCCGTAAGAGTTGTTATGCTTGGTACAAGTCAATCTCTAACCTATACCTTAAATTATGGAGCATCGAGAGCTACTGCAGATGGAACAATTGTGGCTTCAAATACTTTCGACAATGGTGATTCGGGATATCAAACAACTGGTTTTGCAGCTACGTTAAATACAACAACAATACCCGCCGGTTCTTATATATGGTTAACAACCTCAGCAAAAAGTGGAACAATCAATGATTTTAATTTAACGATTACTTATCGCTAACCATGAAAAAAATAATTTTCGCTGTTCTCATGCTATTGCCATTTATGGCTAATTCCTTAACTCCAATTTTTTGTTGTGGATTTGAATGCGGGATAATAACTAATAGTCCCCATGTCAATGGTTTTACTGGTTCCCCAGCTATTTCTACATCAATCGTTAGAAGCGGTTCGAGAAGTTTATCATTAGCAAGCTCAAGTGATATGGCAACCCTTACTCTTGGCGTTAATAAGCTGGTTGGAAGAGTGTATGTTTATTTTTCATCAGTTCCAGGTAGTGGTCAATATAATTTTTTAGATTTTGGGAGTAGTGGTTGTTATATAACATTATTTCTTGGTAAGATTTATCCCAATTCGAGTGGCACAATTAGCGGATCTGGATTTACTCCATCTTCGGGTGTATGGTATGCTTTGGATTTTGAATTTGACAGAACTACATCAACAACGACTACAAAATTAACAGTCAATGGTACTGACTATGGAACAGCTACTCATTCTTCCGGATTAACAGATATGCGAGATTTATATTTAGGGGGTGTTTCAGGCGGAATATATGTTGATGATTTAATAATAAGTACAACGTTGACAGATTATCCAATAGGTGCGGGGTATGTTAACCATTTTGTGCCCACCTCTGATGGAACTCACACGTCCACATCAACCAATATTAGAAAAGGAACGACAGGAACTCCATCAGGTACAGCAATTACAAGCAGTACCACAGATGCATATGCGTGGCTTAATGCCGTTCCACTGGGCGGTGGCGCTACAGATAATACAAGGCTACAGAATGCCAATTCTTCGGCAACCACTCAATATACTGAAGTCGTTTATGGTCCTGCGCCCGGTATTTTAACTCCTATATCAGCACCACGGGCAGTGGAGGTTATAGTAATAGATAGGCAGAGCAGCACAAATACTATCCAGGGATTTTCAATGAAACTAAATGATAATGGAACTGAAAGCATTGTATTAACCCGAAGTAGTAGTGCTGGAGTAACAACAGACCGATATACCACAAAACAATATGCTACTTCGCCAAGTGGAGTAAGCTGGAATGCTAACTCATCAGGCAATGGAGCCTTTAATAATATTCGAATGCGCTTTGGGTATGCTACACGAAGCGGCTCCGGTCCAAATGATTATTTTAGAGGAACTATGATAGAAGCAGAGTTTCCGGAACCTCATAGGATATTAATCATTTCAAAAAGATAAGAGCTATGAAAAGTGGCGGTAATCGCCTAATAACGTGACCTTTTAAGTTTGGGATGGCTCATCCGTTTAAAGATTTAGTCGTTGCCTTTTCCAGATTATCAATTAAAAGCTTAGGCGCCTCAGTTTGGCTTTTCAATTTACTTGTCCATTCACCGATGATAAAATTCTTCGTTTGAAAAACAAAGAACACCAGCAATATTCTATTACCGGCGTGTAGTGATACTTACAAGTGATTCGCTAAAATGCAGCACTTTAATGATCTTTATTTGCTTTCAATCAATGCTTCGATTGTCTGCGTCTTTCATCAATGAAATTTTTAAGTAATTTTATGAGCCTCTATAAAATGTGACATGCCCGGAACAAGCGAACTAAATTTTGAAAAAGATCTGCTGCTTTCTCATTTCTCATTAGAGAATCTGCATGAAGCTGTCTTTTGGGTTAATGCTAAAGGGAGAATATTCCAGGTAAATGATATGGCCTGCCAAATGACGGGGTACACAAAAGAAGAGCTGATCAAAATGCATGTAACAGATATTAATCCTTCCCGCATTGTTTCTGATTTTGAAAAATTCTGGCAGCGTTTAAAAAAGGAAAAGAAGTTCACTTTTGAATCACAACATCAGCACAAGTCTGGTTATTTATATGATGTAGAAATAACCGGCAATTATATTGAATTTGAAGGTCAGGAATTTACCTGCAGCATTGTACGTGATATACGAAAAAGAAAAATGGAAGAAGGATTGCTGAGGAATGTATCGGAAGCAACTTCTGCATTGATGGGACAGGATCTTTTTCTTGAGTTGGCGAAAAAGATCAATACAATGCTGGGTATGCGATATACTTTTATCGCTGAATGTGTGGACGAAAATAAAACAAGGTTGCGCACCATCGCATTTGTAGAAGGAGAAAAAACATTAGACAATATTGAATACAATACCAATGACTCAGCTTGCCAAATGATGATGCAGGGCGAGCCCTATTTTTTACCGGCACATGCTCAAAAATATTTTAAAGCGGCAAGTGGTATTGAAGCGTATGTAGGCGCTCCTATTCTTAGTCCTGTTACAGGAGAAGTGCTTGGCCATATTGCCGCCACTGACTCAAAGCCAATTACAGAAGAAAAAAATCAAACTGCTATTCTGAAAATTTTTGCATCCCGGATCGGCGCCGAGATGGAGCGGATGAAAGCACAGGAACAGCTTGCAATAATTAACAGAGAACTGAAAGAAAGGCTTAATGAAATTGAATTATACAACAGCACAGTAAAAAATATTCGTGACCAGATATTTTGGGTTGATAAAAGCGGAAAGTTTATTCGTGTAAATGAAGCCGTTTGTCGTGAGTCAGGTTTTACTACAGACGAATTAATGAAAATGACTGTTTTTGATCTTAATCCATCCCTCAGTCGTAAAGAATGGGAAGAAAAATGGAAAGAAACAAAACAACTTGGTCAGCAAATACTGGAAACAGAACACCGGGATAAAGATGGACAATATTATCCCGTAGAAGTAACTAATAATTTTATTGAACATAACGGTATTGAATATTTCTGTAGTTCCGTTCGTGATATAAGAAAAAGAAAAATGGAAGAAGAACTGCTCCGGACAATCTCGGAGCAAACGGCAAGTGTAACAGGTGAAGATTATTTTCGTGAGCTGGCAAAATTTGTAACATCTGTATTGAATGTCCGGTATTCAATGGTAGTGGAATGTTCCAAAGGTGATGATACAAGATTAAGGATGCTATCTTATGTAGAGCGACAGGAAGTGCTGGAGAATATTGAGTACGATAAAAGGGGAACTCCTTGTGAAGTTGTTATGGAAGGAAAAGATTTCTTTTGCCCTAAAGACCTTGAAAAATCTTTTCCAAAAGAAAAGGGGATTGAATCCTGGGTAGCAGTTCCTATATATAGTCCATCAACCGGTAAAGTGATAGGCAACATTGCGGCATTTGATCGTATTCCAATGACTGCAACTCACAATCAAACTGCCATTCTCAGAATTTTTGCAGCAAGAGCAGGCGCTGAAATAGAAAGAATAAGAGCAGAAAAGGAATTAGAAAAAGCGTACCGGGAACTTAATGATGAACTAAGAATACAATTAAAAGAAAGTGAAATACGATTCCGTGATCTTTTTGAAGAAGCGCCGATTGCATATGTTAATGAAGGTTTGGATTCCAGGTTCATCAGTGCAAACCGTGCCGCATTAAAAATTCTTGGAGTAAAGCCAGAAGAAGTGCCCTATACTTATGGTAAATCTCTTGCACCCGACACTCCGGATGCACAGCGGCGTCTAAAAGATGCGTTTGATTCTATTGGGCGAGGTACCGATACATCAGGCGTTGTCTTAGAACTTCGCCGCAAGGATAATGGCAAACCAATTTGGATACAATGGTGGTCAAATCCTGATCCTGGTGGCAAATTCACCCGGACTATGTTTGTTGATATTACTGAACAAGTATTAATGGAACAGGAACAAGCAAGGTTACAGGCAGAAAACAAATACCTGCAGGAAGAAATTAAACATACGCACAACTTCGAAGAGATCATAAGCAAGAGTAAAAATTTTCATAGGGTATTACAGCAGGTAGAACAAGTTGCATCAACAGATTCAACAGTATTGATCCTGGGTGAATCTGGTACTGGAAAAGAACTGATGGCAAGAGCTATTCATAATATCAGCAATAGAAGTAAAAAAGCATTGGTAAAAGTGAATTGCGCTACGCTACCAGCCAATCTTATTGAAAGCGAGTTATTCGGACATGAAAAAGGAGCATTTACCGGTGCGATGGAAAGAAAGATTGGCCGCTTTGAATTAGCAGATGGTGGTTCTATCTTTTTAGATGAGATCGGCGAATTGCCAGTCGATCTGCAGGCAAAACTTCTTCGGGTTTTGCAGGAAGGCGAGTTTGAAAGATTGGGAAATCCAAAAACAATGAAGGTAAATGTGAGAGTGATTGCTGCTACTAACCGTAATCTTGAACAAGCCATCGAAAAAAAAGAATTCAGGCAGGACCTATTTTATCGTTTGAATGTGTTTCCTATTACTTGCCCCCCGCTGCGTGAAAGAAAAGAAGATATACCTCTTTTAATAAAACATTTTTGTCAAAAGCATGAAAGTAAGATCGGCAAAAAAGTAACGAATATTTCTCCCAAAGTAATTGATGCACTGATCGCATATAATTGGCCGGGTAATATTCGTGAGCTGGAAAATCTCATCGAAAGAGCTCTCATACTTACACCAGGTCATACCCTGGAATATGGCGATTGGATTCCTGTAGAGAAAGAAATGCAAGGAAGTAATGGTAAACCGCTTCCTCAAAAAATAGGTGATGTCGAAAAGGAACACATCATTGAAGTATTGAAAAAAGTAAATTGGAAAGTGAGTGGTGAAAAAGGTGCTGCCAAGATACTTGGATTAAATCCAACTACATTAGAAGCAAGAATGAAAAAGCTTGGGATAAAAAGAGAAGCTTAGCCCTATCTATTTCTTACAACCGCAACAACTGGTTTATTAAACATCTTGTACAATTGTATTGCTGCAGTTATCAATAATATAATACCGATAGCCCAATTCAATAAATTCTGGTTAGCATGCATTTCCTGTATAAGATAATTTCCTCCATATATAAATACAGAAAATCCTCCGATAGTGCCTAACCCAATTCCTGCCACATACCAGTTATAATTTCTTGTATTGGGTAGTAACATGTTTTTATTTAGCAAAACAGTGCTCCATCCAAACCAGAATGGGATATGCAGTGGATTGGTAACGCTAAAAAAAACACCCAGCCAGAAAGGATGTTTGGTGTTATCAGGTATGGCTGTACCAAATCCGGACATGTTATAAGCAGCTATAAAACTTCCGATAGCTAACGCAACGATCAATAATAAAGTGAGCCATTCAAATATTCTGAAGATCTTCTGTTGTTTGTACACCCATGACATGGCTACCAGCGCTGCTCTCACTAAGGCTATCTCTACCAGCATAGAACCATATGCATAGGTCATACCTGCAGTTACCCCATCTTTTACTGAAATATTTGTCGCCATTACATTCATTGTTCCCAATGGAAGAGAGCCGAGAAAACTTATAAGCATTCCCCAAAAAAATATTCTTGTTAATTGTATCATGCTGCTTGCCCTTTTGCGTTCTTATCTGCTGTTATCAATTTTATATACTCCCTGTTGTCTCTAAACATTTGAAGACCCAAAGAAGTTTTCATGTAAGGTATTCTTTGTTGACGATTATTCAATCTGCTAATGCGCCATAAAATTTTCCAATGCCGGACAATTTCTTTCCAGGCAAAAAAGATGGAATGTCGTGGGTCATATATATGTGTCGGTTCACTTCCGGCGCCATTCAGCTCAATTATTGAAAAATTTTTCCCTTGTCTTAATTCTTCCCACGAATTATACCGGATATCAAGACGACCGAAATAAAATCCATTGACTTGTTGACAAACCCTGTCAATTGAAGAGGTTAGTTCCTCATCTATAAGGTCACTTGCATCAATGAACTTAGCACCCCGTACATGATTGCCATAGGGAACAAGAATTTTTTTCTTCCCCTTTTCCAGGATCGATTTAAGATCGTTGCCATAGCTTTTCTTCAGAGAATGCATTTGAAGAATAAATCGTTTATCTTTTTTCAATAGCTCTGTTATTGTTGACATTCCATCGCCTTCAACAGCAAGAAATTCTTTAGCAACAACACCGGAAATATGTCCCGTTGATTCATTTGGATAACGATAATAAAATATTCCGGCCTCATTTTCAAAAGATACAAACTCCTGTATTAGAAAATCAACTTCGGATTCAGAAGCATATTGAATAAGGTCGCCCGTATTATATAATTTTTTTACAGCCAATCCCTGCATCCCGATATCTGGCTTACCGACTAATGGAAATTTCATTCTCATCTTTTCCGTACGCACAATTACGTTTTCAGTATCGGAGCGTTTTTTAAAAAAAATTGTTTTAGGATAATACTCCTCCGGGATCAAGTCATAAATTTCCTTCTTCGATTCCATTAAAAAACCACCATTCCGGATGGAAGGGTTAGCGGCATTAAAAAAGAAAAAAGACCGGGCCTTTATGCAAAACCATACCCACACGATATATATAGGACCATACACAACATGAAAAGGCCAATACTCCCAATTAAGAAGACGTATAAAAAATGGGTGATATAAAATTCGTTTTATCATGATAATTCATATTCTGAAAGAAATTCGATTTTCATTTCAGATGATTGGTTGTTCTTAATATCAAAATATTTCATACTTCCTCTGTCCTGGGTTAGAAGAATGCTGGTAATACTTACTGTTGAATAAATATCATCCCGGCACATAAAAAGATCATTGCTTTTGTTTCCATCACCTGCGAACCGATGAAAATTAAGAATATCCTGCTGCGTAGGATTAGGGATAGTGTTGATAAAATCAGAAAACCACTGCTCTCTTTTTTTAATAGTAAACTGATCATACAATGTTACGGACGACCAGATATGCGGCTGGTATATACTTAATTGAATACAGGATTTTTTCTTTCCATCCCAACGACATTCGTACAAAGTATCATTGTCAAAAAGGATAATAGTAAAAGGTTCAATTCTAAATAGATCAATTTGAAGAAATTGTTTTGCCGGCGTATTTGCCTTAAATATTTCGAGAAAGACCAGGCCCCTGCTTTTTTCATAAGGTGGTTTTGATTGATGATAAACAAAACCGCCATTCAATAGCACAGCCGCATTGCCATTTTCGTGTATCGCAATCCATGTTCCGTTGGCATCTGCATCCTTTGGAAAAATAAGTTTAGTGTTATCGATATAATATAGTGACGGAGGGATGGCCTGCTTACGAAAAACTTTCTCATCCCTGTTTGACGTAATGAAATACCTGTCTTTTACCGGTACAAAAGTTACTGTGCACATGATTGACGGTATTTAATGGTAGAATAAGCAACACCAAATTCATCCGGCAAGGTTATAGTTGATACTTCATTGATGCCAACCCGTATCAGCGCCATGTGATGGATGGTATGTTCAAGATTATAAGCCAGCTCACGATAATAATTTGATGGAACGGAAACAACTTCTGCCGTGTCTGTATAATCTTCTGCCTCTAATATGATATCAATATTGGGTCGTTCCAAACGATGATAAATATCTTTCAGCAAATCGATGGCAAATTGCCTCTCCGTTTCTATTCTATAATCTCTTTTGCGTTTTTCATAATTTACCATTCCGTCACTATACCCTTTTTCAAGGCAAAGGAATAATTCAATAACATGACGGACATGCTGGCCAATGGTAGCATTGAATAAAATCTTGCTTGGCTGCGAGTATTCCGCATCAGTTATTTGCTTCAACGATTCGCTCAGTTGAACGAATACATGTTTAATGGGTTGTTTCAATATCATAAGACAGTTTTTAAGTGTTATTTCAGCTCGGCGCTGCCAAATAAATGATCATATCTTTTACAATGAATCAATGCATATTTATATTGAGTAAAGTCCGGACTTCCCGGAATAGCGTAAACCTGGTTGCCCATTGTCGATCTCAAGCTTCCGAGATCAATAAAATTTACAGGAAAGATTTCTTTAGCTATATATACATGGAGATCGGGGCCGTTTGATATTGAAACATTTTGCAGGGCTAATACATACCCGTTAGCCTGCTGATAAACTTTTGCACTACCTGAAACTGATCCATAGGGACCATTTATGAAATTTCCCATTTGTTGCTGAGTAGCACCGCCATCAACAGTATCATTAAGCGGTACAACCGGTGTATTTTCTTTTACACAAGACACAAGTGTCATTACAATCATCGTTATTACTATAATTCTTTTCATATACTATTGCCTTTACTAATGAAAAATAGTTTGCCAGTTAGTATCAGCCTTTTGTTTTAAATGCTGCTCATCTTTATTCCAGCTTTTTAAAGTATTATTAAAAGCTCTGTTATAAAATAAATAGAGCTTGCCATTAATTATTTTAAATGTTTCTGGGTCGATACTTACTTTCTCTCCTTTTGCTCCCATAGCATAAGCACACCATCCCCCATATTGCGGCTCATACGCCGATGGAGTTTTTTTAAATGCCTCTTTATTTTCAGTTGATGAAAAGTAATAAGTAGCTCCCTGGTGGTAAACTGCTAATTCTTTTTTTCCTTTTATAGCTTCTCCTTTTGTAAAATAAGAAACGGGATCATATCCTTTGATGGCAATACCATCATCATTAAGATTAAAATTCTTTTTTCGGATAGCAGTTGCATCCTGAGACCAGGAATGCAGAGAAACAATGCACATCACAATACTTAAAACAGATTTCATTTCCTTGGTGATTTTATGAAACAAATCTATACACGATGTTACCTGCATCATGTCGTGTGAATGACAGCAATGATTGTTTTCAGTTAAAATATTTTAACGATTGACAGCAACTCTTTTTCTTCCCAAAACTCTTTCCCAACCCATTGGGAAATTCCCAAAATATTGGGAGGATTCAGTTGCAGAACCTATTCCATTCATGGATTGATAAAATTTTTAAAACCCTTTACAGTAAAGGCTTTCATGGCCTCTGCAATTAGGTAAAAAAAATTCTGGCACGCCGGTTGCTATATGTCCCGAGAAAATTGAAAATAAAAAATATGATGATCAACAAGAGCAACTTTAAAAAGCATGTAATTGAAAGTACTGATCTGACCCTGGTACAATTTAAAACTGAATGGAATGGCGCCTGCCAGATAGTATCAATGATCTATGATGACCTGGCAAGATCTTATAAAGGTTCTGCAAATTTCTATACAGTAGATGTAGAAAAAGAAGCTGGCTTGAATAGTGAATATGGCATCTCAGAATTGCCAACCATACTTTTTTTCAAAGCTGGTGAAGTAATAGATCATATAGTAGGATTGACGCCAAAAGACGTATTGAAAAATAAAATAGATAATGCTTTAATCAATTCCGCCAATTAATACTAAAACTTACAACTATGTGTGACGAAATCAAATTCGCTTATCTGAAAAGCCATCCTTTATTTAATAATCTGCCTGAGCAGAAAATAAAAGATGCATGCACCTACATGAAAGTAAAAAACGTTTATCGCGGTGAAACTTTTGACCAGGGAGACGGATCTTACAGTAAAATATTTTTACTGATAAAAGGCAAGATCAAGATCGTAGAAACTGACGATCAGGATAACGAACTCATCAAAGATATTCTTACAGCTTATGATGTATTTGGTGATCTTAGCCTCAATGGCCAATCATTGCCTGATGAATCAGCTGAAGCACTTACTGCTAATACCGTTATTTGCGCTTTTTATGTAGCAGACTTTAAAAGAATATTACAGGAGAATCCTTCGATGGCATTGCAATATGCCAATACCGTAAATACAAAATTGAACAAATTAGTTGGTCGTCATTCTGACCTGGTATTTCGTGATGCAAAATCCCGCCTCATACGCTTTATCAAAAATTGGGCGAGAACAGATGGTAATCGAATCGGTGACAAGATCGTACTGAACAATTATCTAACCCATAGTGATATTGCCGGAGTGATCGCAACATCCCGTCAGAGTGTGAATGTATTGTTCAATGAGCTTAGAGATTCAGGTATGCTTTTTTACAATCGTAAAAGAATAGAATTGAACGATCCTATTAACTGGAACTGATAAAAAGAATTGCACCTATTGTCAAAACGACGACAGTGCCTGGCTTACACCGATCATACTTTTACATCCCTGATAGTTTAAACCAAAGAATAGTCAATGCCATCCCTCTGCTTATATTTTAAAGTACACCAACCCTATCGCTTGAAGGAATATTCTTCGACCGATGTTACCGTAAGTCACTATTACGAAGATGATAAAGCGAATGAAACAGCTATTAATGAAATAGCCGATGAATCCTATTTGCCAGCAAATAAAATCATATTATCAGCAATTGAAGAAAGTGAAAGACGTTTTAAAGTAAGCTATTCTATAAGCGGCGTAACGCTTGAATTGCTACAACGCTATCGCCCCGATGTGATAAAGTCTTTTCAGGAACTGATGGCAACTGGTTGTATCGAGATATTAGCCGAAACTTATTATCATTCCCTTAGCAGTCTTCACTCTAAAAAAGAATTTCAACGCCAGGTTGAAAACCATACGGCTATTATAAAAAAGATATTTGGAAAATATCCGATGGTATTCCGCAATACTGCACTCATTCATAATAATGAATTAGCCAGATCTGTCGCCGGCCTTGGTTTTAAAGGAATTCTTTGCGAAGGGATAGAAAGAATATTACAAGGCAGAAACGTAAACAAAGTATACGCTTCACCGAACAACGGAGATTTTGGTTTACTACTGAGAAATTCAACTTTATCCGATGATATTGCCTTTCGTTTCGATGATCGTAATTGGAGTGAACATCCATTGACTGCCGATAAGTTTGCGGAATGGATACATTCCCACCCTGAAAGTGCCGAGGTTATCAATCTCTTCATGGATTATGAAACATTTGGGACTCATAAAAAAGAAAACAGTGGCATATTTGATTTTTTGAAAGCACTGCCTGCGGCTATACTTTCTAATCCAAGCTTTAAATTCAACACTCCATCTGAAGCATTAGAAATGTATTACCCCAAAGACATTTATAATGCCCCTCAAACAATTTCCTGGGAAGATAAAGGCAAAGAGAATTGTGTGTGGACGGAAAACGCAATGCAGAATAATACCTTAAAAAAAATCTATCATCTCGAAAAGATCGCATTAAGAAGCAACAGTGAAAGAATGATCAATACGTGGGGAAAATTACAGGCTGCCGATTATTTATACCACATGGGTGAAGAAAGTAACAGTGAAAACGAAAAGCAAATGAACCAGTTTAATTCTCCGCAGGAAGCATATCAGAACTATACAAATATTATTACTGATTTTGAACTTATACTTATTAACAACGAAATAAATAAAAGTAAAAAAACTTCTTTCACTACAGCCTTTGGGTTGTTATAAAAAATTATTAGATGGAAAAGAAAAAATTAGATGGCCAAATAGCTATTGTAACAGGAGCCAGCAGCGGCATCGGCGCCGGTTGTGCTAAAGAATTAGCAAAAGCCGGAGCCACTGTTGTGGTAAACTATCCTATACCCCAGGGAAAAACGATGGCCCAGCAAGTGGTTGATGAAATAGCTGCAAATGGCGGCAGCGCAATTGCATACAAATGTGATGTAAGTAAAGAGGACGAGGTAAAGCAAATGTTTGCCGATGTCGTTGGACAGTTTGGTACAGTTGATATTTTAATTAATAATGCAGGTTTGCAAAAAGATGCGCCATTTACTGAGATGACATTAGATCAGTGGAATTTTGTATTGGGAGTAAATCTCACCGGGCAATTCCTCTGTGCAAGAGAAGCGATAAAAGAATTCTTGCGTCGTGGTGTTAATGGTAAATCAAAAAGCGCCGGCAAAATTGTTTGTATGAGCAGTGTGCATGAAGTAATTCCATGGGCTGGTCATGCGAATTATGCCGCAAGCAAAGGCGGTGTAATGCTTATGATGAAAACCATTGCGCAGGAATTTGCACCAAAGAAAATTCGTATCAATTCTATTGCTCCCGGCGCTATTGCCACTCCTATTAATCATGATGCATGGGATACGCAGGCACATTTGCAAGAACTATTAAAATTAATTCCTCAAAAAAGAGTTGGACAGGTAGAAGATATTGGCAAAGCTGCTGTATGGTTAGCAAGTGATGATGCTGATTATGTAAATGGAACAACATTGTTTGTTGATGGTGGTATGACATTGTATCCGGGGTTTGAGGATAATGGATAGAAGTCTTAACTGGGATGAATGGGATTAATAGGATGTTTGGGAATGAAGATTGCTAATCTTATTAATCTCACTCATCGCATCAATCCCAGTTAAGACAATTGCTGAACAGAATTACCAAAGTACAAGAGTGCGACGCAAGGGACGATGAATAGTGTTGATGTCGTTTGGTAAATAAAAATAATTATCATGAATGCTGAACAAAAAAGATTGCAGGAAAAAAATTGGAAGAAATGGGGACCTTATCTCAGCGAACGTCAATGGGGAACAGTTCGTGAAGACTATAGCGAAGGCGGCAGTGCATGGGATTATTTTCCGCATGATCATGCACGCAGTCGTGTATACCGTTGGGGTGAAGATGGCATTGCCGGCATCAGTGATGATATGCAGCGAATTTGTTTTGCACTGACATTATGGAATGGAAAGGATTCAATACTAAAGGAAAGGATGTTTGGATTGACAGGCAATGAAGGCAATCATGGTGAAGATGTAAAAGAGTTGTATTATTATTTAGATAGTACGCCGACGCATTCATACATGAAGCACCTGTATAAATACCCGCAGGCTGAATATCCTTATGCTGACCTGGTAAATACAAACCGCAACCGCAGCAAGTTTGAAGATGAATATGAAATATTGGAGACCGGAGTATTTAGCGAAGGAAGATATTTTGATGTGTATACCGAATATGCAAAAAATGATACGGAAGATCTTTGCATTAAAATAATGATACATAACCGTGGTAATGAAGATGCTTATTTAGCGGTGTTGCCCACATTATGGTTCCGCAATCTCTGGAGTTTTGGTTTGGCTGAAAATAAACCACTGATGTATCTGAAGAAAGAGCCGAATGGCTTTGGAGAAGTAAAGGTTATTGATTATAAGGCAGGAGAATATCATTTTTATTTTGAAAAACCCGCCCGTACCTTATTTACCGAAAATGAAACCAATAATGAAAAATTATATGGTCAGCCCAATAAGACTCCTTTTGTAAAAGATGCTTTTCACAATGCCGTAACCAAACACGATTTTGACTGGCTGGAAACAAAAAAAGAAGGAACGAAGTTTTCGCCGATGTATGAATATAATGTAGAGGCGCATT